>JADMIO011285678.1_pt1 | contig 16089 bp, 11 predicted proteins | sample 8958161 | NCBI WGS metagenome assembly JADMIO01 (sample SAMN16585339, study PRJNA669376) | soil metagenome | isolation source: Crop rotation soil | place: USA: Cullars Rotation, Alabama | collected 2011
CTGGGCGCGGGCGAGGAACCGGTTGTCGATGAAGAGCTGGGCCTGGCTGCCGACGTTGATCGGCCCGGACGAGCCGCCGCCGGCGGCGGTGTCGGCGGGGCGCGTCGCCTCGCCGGCGCGGGCGGCGCCGGCCAGCGGGTTCAGTTGCGCGAGGGGCGCGGCGACGGCGGCCGCGCACGTGGTGGTCAGGAAGCGACGCCGGGAGAATGGACTGGTCATTGTTCCTCGCAGGTCGTGTCGCACGAAACCGAGGCGCGGCCGCCGTCGCCGGCGGGCCGCCTAGCGGGACGTCGCGTCCGCCTCCGGGCCCTGCTCGCGGAGCTGGACCTTGCGCAGCGCGCTCTTGATCGCGATCTGGTACGTGTCCAGCGAGTCGGCCGCCAGCATGCCGAGACGTTTGATGGTGTTGTCGATCGCTTCGAGCTGGTCATCGCCGGGGCCGCGGGACGACGACGCGGCGTCCAGCGACCGTTGGAGGTTCGCCAGCACCTTCGACCGCGCCTGGCTCATGGCATCGGCGTAGGCCTTGCGGGCGGCGTCGACGTCGGCCCGGTAGGCGGCTTCCGACTCGGCGTCGGCCGTCGGCGCCGACTGCGCGAACGGCGGGAGAGTCGCCTTGAACCCCGCGACCGATCTCGGCAGGTCGGCCGCGGCCAGGTCCTGTGTCAATCGCTGCGCGGCCGCTTGCACGCCTTTCTCGTAGGTGGTCACCAGCTCCGCTTTCTCCTGCCCGAACCGCTGCACGGCTTGCGCGATCGCCTGCGCCTGTTCGCCGTTGATCTCGGCCAGTCGCTGGGTGAAGGCCTGCGCCGCCTGCGCAACTTCCGTCGAGTACGCCTTGCGCAGGTCCGGGCCCTTGTCCTGGGAGCCGCGGGCGAGGCGCGACTCGGCCAAAGCCGTCTTGGCCGCCAGGTCCAGCCGCGCCTGCTCCTGCCGGGCGACGGCGTTGCGGTGCGCGCGGTCGATCTCAGCGAGCAGCCGCAGGTGGGCCACGGACGAGTCCCGCTCGAGCTCCCCGAGGACGGTCGCGACGCGCTTGTTCGCCGACGCGATGATCATCTCATCGGTCGCGACCGGCGTCCGGTCGCGCCCCTCCGCCGACGCAGCCGGGGGTGACGCGGGCGCGCGGGCCGCCTGCGTCGCCGGTTGCGACGGGGTCGTTGCTGCGGCGCAGCCGAGCAGGATCAAGAACGCGGCGAGAAGCGACTTGACCATGATGACTCCTGTCGAGGCACCCGCGTTGCCGAAGGCACAGTTGTACTTGGCAGAATGCGGTTTAGTCGATAAACTTCGCATTTTATCGATTGCAATTCGGCGGGCAAGGTCAACTCAGCGAGGGTGCGATTATGACAGTGCAGGCAGCCCAGCGTTGTCCCCGGTTTCCCCGTTCCGCCCCGGCGAGCGAGAAGGCGGCGTTCTTCAAGGAGAACGGCTACCTCGTCGTCGAGCAGGCGCTGCGACGCGACGAGATCGACGCGCTCAACCACGACGCGGCGCGGATCTGTCGGGGCGACTACGGCAACATCCCGGGACTGAAGCCGGCGACGGACGGCGAGTCGGACCTCGACGTCCTCCGCCGCCACCTTTGCATCCACTTCCCGCACAAGATGTCGTCGCTGATGGCCGGCGCGATCGCGCACCCGTCGATCGTGGACGTCCTGACCGCCGTCATCGGGCCCAACGTCAAGTGCATGCAGTCGATGCTGTTCATCAAGGCCGCGGGGAAGCCGGGACAGGCCTGGCACCAGGACGAGTACTACATCCCGACGCGCGACCGCTCGCTGCTCGGGGGGTGGATCGCGCTGGACGACGCGACGACCGCGAACGGCTGCCTCTGGGTCATCCCCGGCTCCCAGAAGCACGGCATCATCTGGCCGCAGCACGAGCACGGCGACCGCCGGTTCGACTGCGGCGGGGAGGCGATCGACTTCCCGTACACCGACGACGACGCCGTGCCGGTCGAGGTGGAGGCGGGCAGCCTCGTGCTCTTCAACGGGTACCTGCTCCACCGCTCGCTGCCGAACTACGCGAAGGCCGGCTTCCGCCGGGCGCTGGTGAACCACTACATGAGCGCGGAATCGTTCCTGCCGTGGGTGCCGACGGAGTCGGGCGAATCGGTGGCGACGGCGGATTACCGGGACGTGGTCATGGTCGCCGGCAGGGACCCGTACGCGTACAAGGGCACGCAGGTGCTCGCGCAGCCGCACGTCCGCCCGACCGGCGAGGGCGGCTGCGGCAGCCAGGGCCGCAATAAGCCCGGCGTCGCGGACAACTCCTGAGCCGGCGGGTACACGCAGGCGACGCGAAGGAGGCTTCCGTGAAGGCAACCGCAGGGTGGGCGGCGGTGGTCGTGATCTTCGTCTGCGCCGTGGCCGCCGCACAGGAAACCCGCCCGCACGAGAAGGCGACGTCGGCGCGGCAGCGGCCGACCACGACCGAGTCGTTCGTCTACGTCCCCGACACCGTCTCGCCCGAGGCGGCCGCATTTCTCAAGACCTACACCGATCCCGCAACCCTGCCGCCGTGGCCCGCGGCGGATGAAGTCGGCGGGTGGAAGCGCGCGTGGGAAGAGCGGGAGAAGAACTACGAACCCTCCGTGCGGGCTGCGCTGGAACGTTACAAGAATGCGGTGGAGAAGCGCGAGCTCGACGGAGTCCCGGTGCTGGACATCAAGTCGCCGCGGTGGAAGCCGAGCGGCAACGTGCTCGTCTACACCCACGGCGGCGCCCACACGTTCGGCAGCGCTCACTCGACGATTCCCATCAGCGCCCTCGCCGCCGATGCCACCGGGCTGCGCGTCATCTCGATCGACTACACCGTTGCACCGGTTGGCAAATGGGAGCGGGCGACGGACGAGGTCGTCGCCGTGTTCGGTGCGCTGGCGAAGGAGGGGATCGACCCGAAACACATCGCCATCTTCGGCGATTCCGCGGGCGGCGCGCTGGCGGCGGGCTCGGTGTTGAAGATGCGCGACAAAGGCATGCCGTTGCCCGCGGCGGTCGTGCTCTGGGCGCCGTGGGCGGACATCACCGACCGCGGCGACACGGCGGTGACGCTCAGGCACGCCGACCCCGCCTACCTCTACGACCGGCACCTCAAGCACGCCGCCGACGCCTTCGCCGCGCCCGCAGACCAGCACCACCCGTACGTCTCGCCGGTCTACGGCGACTTCTCCAAGGGGTTCCCGCCGACGCTCATCCAGGTGGGCACGAAGGAGATTTTCCTCAGCCACTCCGTCCGCCTCTACCGCGCCATCGACGACGCCGGCCGCGTCGCGGTGCTCGACGTGTACGAGGGGATGACGCACGTGTTCGAACCGGCCATTCCCGACGCCCCCGAGGGCAAGGCGGTGATGCGAAAGATGCGGGCGTTCCTGAAGGCGCACCTTCAAGACTGAGGCGGGACCGGGCGCGCACCAGAGAAACCTGGGCGGCGCGGCCCGGCACGGGGTAAGATGTTGCGAAGTTGCGAGGGGCAGCTTCGCGCACGTTTAGCCCGGCCGAGTGGCAGCGAAAAGGGGTTGAGAATGTCGCACCAGCGACCATCGTGGAATCGGCGCGCCGCAGCGGCACCGGCGGCGGCGGCACTGCTGCTCGCCACGTCGGCCGCGGCCACCGCGCCGGCGGCGACGCCGGCGGGGCCGCTCTACACCCCCGCCCCGTCGTTCGCCGCCAACGACAAGGTCGTCAGCGCCACCGTCTTCCACTGGTTCGGCTCGACCGACGGCCAGCAACTTGGCCCGTGGCGGCCGCTGGAGGGACGGCCCGCCTGGGACGGCAGCGTCGACTTCTTCAAGCGCCAGATCAAGGACATCATGGACGCGAACATCCGCGTCATGTACGTCCACCTGATGGCCGACCCCGCCCACGAGCAGAAGCGGGTCAACCTGTTCCAGGCGGCGGCGGAGCTGCGCACGCAGGGGTACAACGTCCCGAAGGTCGCGCCGTTCTTCGACGTCCCGCTGACGTTCATCCCGCAGTTCGGCTACACCAGCCCCGTCGACCTCAACACCGCCGCGGGGAAGGACACCTTCGTCAACCAGTACAAGCGGTTCTTCACCCAGTACTGGTCGGTGAACACCGACCCCTACGCCGACGACTACGTCGCCAAGATCGACAACAAGCCGGTGCTGGACGTGTGGCACCTCCTGCCGGAGAACGTCGCCAACCGCACCTCGCTGACCCGCGCGGACGTGGAGTCGCGGCTCAAGAGCGCGTTCGGCGCGGCACATCCGATGTTCAACAACGGCACCTACCAGGTTGCCACCGCGCTGAACCCCAACATCCAGATGCCGTACGCGGACGAGCGGATCCCGCAGTTCGAGACCAACGAGTACCTCCGCACCTACCGGCCGGACGTCCTGACGCCGCGGACGGCGCAGATCAAGGCGGGCTACTGGGACCAGAACCTCCCCGACCGCCAGCCCGGCTCGATCCTGAAGCGCAACGGCGGGGCCGGCTACGCCGGCGCCTGGGACACGGCCAACGCGACGTCGAACCTCCGCCGGATCAACGTCGAGAGCTGGAACGAGTACGACGAGGGCTCCGGGATCTACGAGGCCAACCCCGGCCCGCCTTACATCAGCCCGTACAACGGAAGCGGCAACACGGACACCTGGTCGAGCACGAACAACCCGCGCGAGTACATCGACCGCACCGCCGCGGGGGCGCGCGTCTTCACCGGCACCGGTGACGACCGCGACGCGAGCATCCTGTACCAGGACTTCCCGGCCAAAATGTACGCCGGCACCACGCGGAACGTGTCGGTCGTCGTCCGCAACGAGGGCGACAACCAGTGGACGGCCGCACAGGGCTACAAGCTGGGGCAGAAGGAGATCGTCCCGGGGGAGACGGTGTTCGGCGCCGGGCGGTTCCTGCTGGACGACACGAAGGACGAGATCCCGAAGTACGGCGGCATCTTCCGCGGCCGGCCGAAGCAGTTCGACATCAACATCGCCGCCCCCGCCGCCGCCGCCACCTACGCCACCCACTGGCAGATGCTCCAGGAAAATGTCGCCTGGTTCGGCGCGGTGCACACGGCGACGATCCAGGTCCTGCCCAAGGTGAACGGCGACGTGGACGTCGACGGCGACGTCGACGCGGCCGACCTGGCGGCGCTGGCGGACCACTGGCGCACCTACGCCGGCGCCGACTGGGTCATGGGCGACCTCGACTCCGACCACGACGTCGACCGCGGCGACTTCAACCTGCTCGCCGCCAGCTACCCCGGCGGCCCCGCGGCGGCGCGGGCGGCCTTCCAGCAACTGCTGCCCCACTGGGCGGCGGACCGGTCGGGCGACTGGGCCGTCGCCGCCAACTGGTCGAACGGCGTCCGCAGCGGCGTCGACGCCACCGCCCTCTTCGGCGCCGCCACCCCTTCCGCCCGCACCGTCTACGCCGACACCGCGGTGACGCTCGGCACGATGACCTTCGACAGCCCCAATGGGTACGTCGTCACCGGCGCCGCGAGCCTGACGCTGCAAACCTCGGCCGGCGGCGCGGCGCTGGTCGAGGTGTTGCAGGGGACGCACAAGATCAACCTGCCCGTGGTCGTCGCCAGCGACGCGGAGCTGAACGTGTCGGGCGGCGCGACCCTGCTGCTGTCGGACCCGGTGACCGTGTCGGCGGGGAAGACGCTGACGAAGACCGGCGGCGGGACGCTCACTTACGAATCGACCGTCACGCTGGGCGCGGGGGCGACGTTGGCCGTGGCCGGCGCGGACGCCGGTACGCTCAGCGTGGGCGGGTTCGCGCTTGCGGACGGGTCGAAGGTCGACGTCGGCTCCGGCGCGGTGCTGATTCGCGACGGGGACTCCCGCGCGGTCACCACGGCGGTGGCGCGAGGCCGCCACGGTGGCGACTGGCACGGCGCAGGCTTCACCTCCTCCCGCGCCGCCGACGACGCGGCACTCGCCACCGCCGTGGGCATGCGCAGCGACGCCGGCGGCGTCCTCGTGAAGTTCGCGTACTACGGCGACACGGACCTCGACGGCGCCGTAGACCTCGCCGACTTCGGCCGATTCGTCACCGGTTACCGCAGCCCCGAGGACGCGTCCTGGCTCGGCGGCGACTTCGATTACAGCGGGAACGTCGACGCCAGCGACCTCGCGCTGTTCGTCCGCGGGCTGGTGCACCAGCCGACGCCGCACCTGACGCCGGCACTGGTGGGAGCGATCGCGGACTTCGTGCGCGCGGAGCACCTGGACTTCGACACGACGTCGGTGCCCGAGCCGGCCGCGGCGGGCCTGCTGTCCCGCCGCCGGCGCCGCCCCCGCCGCCGACGGCTCAGTAGCCCTTCTCCTTGTCCACCACGTTGAGCATCGGCAACTTGTTGACGTAGCGGCGGACGTTCTCGGCGAAGAGCGTCATCTCCCGCGCGGAGGCCAGTTGCGACCCGCCCGCCTTGTGCGGCGTGATGAGCACGTTGCGCATCTTCCACAGCTCGTGGTCCGGCGGGAGCGGCTCGGGGTGAGTCACGTCGAGCCCCGCCCCGGCAAGCTTCCCGCTCTTCAGCGCCGCGACCAGCGCGTCGGTCTTCACGATCGGCCCGCGCGTGACGTTGACGAAGTACGAGCCGTCCTTCATCAGGGCGAACTGCTCGGCGCCAAGCATGCCGCGCGTCCGCCGGGTCAGCGGGGCGCAGCAGATCAGGACGTCGGCCCGCTTGAGCATCGGCTCGAGCCCGTCGTCGACGAGCGACAGCTCGTCGGCCATCCGGTAGCGCTCCTCGTACATCGGCTCGGCGTCAACGGCGACGACGTGCATGTCCAGGGCCTGCGCGCGGCGCGCGACCTCCCGGCCGATGCTGCCCAGGCCGATGATGCCCAGGGTCAGCCCGCGCAGCTCGACCTGGCGGGCATTCCACCCGTCCCACTGCCGGTTCTGCGCCGCCATGCCGATCCCCCGCGTCAGCGCGAGCATGAAGGCGATCGCGTGCTCCGCGATGGGCGGGCCGGAGCAGCCCCGGGTGTTGGTCAGGATGATGTCGCGCTCGGCCAGCTCCGGGCAGAGCACCGCGTCGACGCCGACGGACGTCACCTGGAGCCAGCGAAGCCGCTCCGCCTTTCGGATCTGCTCGGGCGCGATCTTGCCGAAGACGACGTCGGCGGCAGGGAGCTCGTCCTCGAACCGGTCGGGGCCGACGAGGGTGACCTGCGGCGAGAGCGCCCGGATCTTGTCCATGGTCGCCGCCGGCAGCGGGGCCTTGAGCAGGATCCGCAGCGGCACCCGCGGCCGGTCCTCGGCCGGCGCGGCGTGCGCTTCCTGGGTTGCGGGAAATGACGCGAGGCTGATGGACGACACGGCTGCCAGCGTGGCGCCACCGAGCAGCCGCCGCCGGGAAAGTGAGGGACCTGACATGAGTTCCTCCGCGCAAAGGGGTATGAGGTGAAGGCGCGTCAAACGAACTCAAAGCTGAACAACTTGGCCGAACGCATCTGAAACTGAAGTGTGACGCCCTCGGCCGACGCGGCCCGCCCGGAGAGCGACGGGTTGCCCTTCCAGGTGACGGTCGCGTCGAGCCGGTCGCCGAACAGCGGGTCGCAGTTCTCGACGGTCCGACCGTCCGCGCCGAGCGCGGCGACCTTGATGAACCCGTTGCGGCGGACGGCGAAGTTGAGCCGCAGCGTGTCGCCGGCGGCGGCCTTGAGGGGCGTGGTGAAGAACTCGCCCTCCTCGTCGGCGACGACGGCCGAGAGCCGCCGCTTCGGCCACACCGCCAGCCCCACCGCCCCGCACCGCACCAGCCGCGGGAACTTGTGCGGGATCGGGTAGCCGACGTACGGCAGGGCGACGCGGTCGCCGGCGATTTCGGCCATCCCGTTTCCCGCGAACACGCACCCGCCGTCCCACGTCCCTTCCGGCCCGGCTTCCAGCACGGTGCTCGCGCCGGGCGGGCACGCCCAGTACTTGCCTTCGAGGCTGGTCATCATGCGGACGACCGCCGTGTCTGAGAACCGCTGGTAGATCGTCGGGAACAGCAGGTGCATCGTCCGGGTGCCCGGGTAGAGCGACTTGCCGTTGGTGTAGTAGTCGTTGGACGGGAGCTCGTCCGGGCCGGTCCAGACGATCGATTCCGGCGCCGGCCAGGGCGCGTCCAGCGTCGGCCCTTCTGACCGCCCGATGACGCGGCGGTTCATGAAGCTCGTGCGCAGGTACGAGACGTAGCGGTTGAGTACCTCGTCAAAGTACATCGTGGTGCCGGTGTCGCTCATGTGCGACATGAGCGGCTGCGGCAGCGGCTTCCAGCGAATGCCGTCGGGGGAGGCGGCGCAGTAGATCACGAGGTGCTTCGATTCGCCCAGCGAGGTGACGCTCCCAGGGCTGCGCGCCTTCAGCCGGGCCACCGTCTCCGGCGGGACCGAGCTGTTGTAGACCATCTTGTAGCGCTGCTCGGCCGGCGCGGAGGGGTCGCGGAAGACGCCGATGCCGTGGAAGCCGTGCCCCGCCGTCGCCTCGTCGAAGACGATGTTGTTCTTCTTGCTCCCGTCGAACTCGCACAGCCCCAGCTCCGGCTTCTCCCACGTCACGCCGTCGCTCGACTCCGCGTAGCACAGCACGTCCTTCGCGCCGTGCGGGAACGGCGTGATCACCTCGTACCACATGCGGTACTTGCCGTCGAAGTACCCCAGCGTGGGGTAGCACTGCGACCACTCCCAGGGCTTGTCATTCGGCACGACCGGCCCGAGCTTCGTGGGCTTCTGCGCTTCGATCCGGATGCCGTAGGGGGTCTGCTTGCCCTGCACGAGGATCTGGTCCGTCGTGACCTTGCCGTGCAGCCCTTCGGCCGAGGAGTTGGTGCCCTTGCCGGCGGGCGAGGTGTAGGAGGTGCGGCCCGGGAGGACGTAGCGCCAGTCGAGGAACAGGTGCGGGCCGGGGTCGAGCGGGTAAGGCTCCTTGTCGTAGCCGTACTGGAAGACCGTCGGCCCCAGCGCGTCTTTTTGCGGCGTGCCGGACGGGCGGGTCGACGCCGCCTCGACCGACGACGCCGCGCGCGCCGCCGACGCGGCCGCCGCGGCGCTGGCGACACCCATCGCGGTGGCGGTCACAAAACTCCGACGTGAAACCTGATCGCTCATGCGGATGCTCCCTTGCCCAAAGCCGTGATGAAATCCCAAACGTGCCGGCGCGTCGCCGCCTCGTGCGCCTCCAGATCCGGCGCCTTCGACGGGACCTCGCGAAAGGTGGCCCGCTCTCCCAGCATCTCGGCCCACCACCGCGCCAGCGGCATCGGGTGTGTGCCGTCGTTCTCGTTCCCGATGACCAGCGCCGGCATGGTGAGGCGCGAGAGCTCCTCCCGCCGCAGCGGGACCGAGGCGGGGATCGCGCGCAGCCGCAACGACCGCTCGCGCACGTCCGGCTTGATGCACTGCTGGCGCAAGGTCTCGGCGGCCGCGGCGGAACCGGCGGCCGCGGGGATGAAGTTGGGGTCGGCCTGGAAGCGGCGGAGCACCTCGGGGCCATCCATCTCGCGCAGCCGGTCGCCCAGTTGCTCGATGACGAGGAGGTTCGGCGGGTGCGGCTGGTCGGTCCACGCCGGCCGGACCAGCGCCAGCGCCTCCGCCCGCTCCGGGTGACTCGCCGCATATCGCGCCGTGATCCCCGCGCCCATGGAAATACCGCCCATGACCGCAGAGTTAATCCCAAGGTGGTCCATCAGGGCCCGAAGGTCACCGGCGAGCGTGTGGAAGCTGAGGTCATCGGACTCCCGGTCCGGCCCGGTCAGGCCGTGGAACCGGCAGTCGAAGAGGACCAGCCGCCAGCCGGGCGGCGGTTCGCGCAGGACGCGCTGGGGGTGCTCCACATCGCCGGTGAGCCCGTGACAGAAGACGACGCTGCGGTCGCCGGTTCCGAGCGTCCGGTAGTGAAAGTCGAGACCGTCGTGGCGAAAGAAGCGGCTCACAGGAACCTCAAGCCGGGGTTGGCTAGGAGCCTTGGCGCTGGTCCGGCCGGCTTAACCGCCCCGCGCGCGAGGTTCGACTTATAACGGAATCAGATTGCTTTGTATCGATAGTCTGCTAGATTCATCGATTGTCCGCAATTTGCGTCCGCGCAACACGTCGAGGGGGTGGGTTTCAAATCAAGGAAGGGGTGTGCTTATGCACCCGCGCAGGCGAGCGTTCACGTTGATCGAGTTGCTCGTCGTTATCGGCATCATTGCGGTGCTGATCAGCATCCTGTTCCCGACGTTGGCCCGGTCTCGCGAGGCCGCCAACCGTGTCCAGTGCGCCAGCAACATGCGCCAGATCGGGGCGGCCATCCTGGCTTACAGCATCCAGAACAAGGGGAGGGCGCCCTACAAAGGCGGGCCAAAGGAGTACCCCTACGAGTGGAACAAGACCACGCTCATGAACCCGCTGATGCGGTACGGGTTGAACCTCAAGATCATGACCTGCCCCAGCATGGAGCTGTTCAACCCGCCCTTCGACGCGTGGACGGGGCACATGGGCACCGACGACATCCTGGTGAACTACCAGTACCTCGTCGGGCTGGCCGACCCCGAGACCATCAAGTCCGGCTTCGCGGGCAAGTGGTACGAGACCGACCCCACCGCCGCCCCCTACACCCTGACCAAGGCCCGGATGAAGATCATGCTGGTGGACATGAACCTGTTCTTCGCCGCCACCGACAACGGGTTTAACAACACCGGCAGCGCCAAGTGGCTCTACAGCAGCCACGCCCTGCGGAACAAGTTCAACCCCGACCTGGTGGACCTGCGCCGCTTCGTGAAGGGAAGCAACCGGCTGTACAACGACGGCCACGTGAAGTGGGCGCTGCCGGAGGAACTCGGCCGCGACGACAAGCCGATCACGACCGACATCACCGCCGCCCGCTACAGCCACAGCGGCGACTCACGGCCGTACTACTGGTGAGCGGCGCGCGCGGTCGGCGCGGCGGAACAGGTCGAAGCAGTCTCGGCTCCGGGCCGGGCAAGGGTTTCAGGAGACCAGGCGCGAGGAGCCGCTGATGGGAGTGCGCAAGCCAGCCGACAAGCCAGTCGGGAGGAAGAAGTCGAAGGTCGTCATTGGCGCGGTGCTGGTCGCGGTCATCGGTGCGGTGGCCGTGCTGGTGGTGTCGCGCTCGAGCAGCGGCGACGGGGTCGACGACCGCCCGCAGCGGTCATTTTTCACCATCGACGACGGCAAGACCTGGTTCGCCGACGACGCGGCGAAGGTGCCGCCCTTCACGAAGGACGGCAAGGAGGCGGTCCGCGCCTACGTCTTCAAGTGCCACGACGGGAAGCAGTTCGTCGCCTACCTCGAGCGCTACACGCCGGACGGGAAGCAGCGGATCGAGCAACTCTCGGCGCGGAGTGAGAAGGACAAGGAGGTGGTGGCCTTCGTCGCGGACGAACCCGCCGGCGTCGAGGTCAAGATGCCGGGCCAGGCCGTGTGGATCAAGCAATCGGAAAAGCGCGCCACCGCGATCATGACACCGAGGTGCCCCGGCGGCGGCGGGAAGCCGACGCTCGTCACGCCTTAACCCTGTTTTTAGCTCGGCTCGGCCCGCCCGAACTCACAAGACATGCGAATCACCCCCATTGCGCTGTACTGCGTCGTCGCCACGTGCTGCCTGTGTCTCACGAAAGCGGCGGCGGCGGCCGCCGCGCCCGCGCCGGTCGCGCTGGGCGGGCAGCGACACCTGTTCATCGATGACATGCTGGTGGCGAAGAAGCAGAACGTCACGTTCCGCGTCAACCCGCCGACGATCCGCCAGCCCGTGCTCAGAGACGAGCAGCCGTGGGAGGGGCTGTCGGAATTCTCTTCCGTCATCGACGACGGCCGGGAACTGAAGCTGTACTACAGCAACACCGGTGACGAGAAGAACGGCGTCTGCCTGGCCACGTCCACCGACGGCGTCACGTGGAACAAGCCCAAGCTCGGGGTGATCGAGTTCCGCGGCTCGAAGGAGAACAACATCGTCATCCGCGGGGCCGGCGGCGGCAGCGTCGACTACGACACGCACGACCTCGACCCGCAGCGCCGCTACAAGTACTTCACCTGCCAGATCGCCGACGACAAGCCCAACACGGCGACGACCGAGGGCATGGTGCTCTACACCTCGCCGGACGGGATTCATTTCACCAAGCAAGAGGTGCAGCTCCTGCCGTTCAACGCCGACTCGCAGGCGATGATGTTCTGGGACCCCAACGCGAAGAAGTACGTCTGCTACCTGCGCGGGAACGACGGCGACGCTCCGGGCAGCCGGGGGCGAAAGGTCGTCCGCGGCGAGACGACCGACCCGATGAAGCCCTGGCCGTACAAGCCGACGACTCACCCGTACACGAACGACCACGAGTTGGCCTTCGCCAGCACCGAGCTGACGACGGTCCTCCGCACCGACCCGAAGCTCGACCCCGACGAGACCGACTTCTACGGCGGGCAGGTGTTCCTGTACCCCTGGGCATACAAGGTCTACTTCGCGTTCCCGACGACCTATTACCACTACAAGGAGGGCCGCCGCCACCTGGCGCTCGAGGGCCAGGGCGGCAACGTCGGCGTCGGAGAGATCCAGCTCGCCGTCAGCCGCGACGGCATCCACTTCACGCGCTACCCGCGGCCGGCGTACATCCACCACGGCTGGTGGGGCGACTCGTACGTCGGCTGGCCGTGGATGATCCGCGGCATGGTCCGCCGCGGCGAGAAGATCCTCCAGTACGTGAGCCTCCGCCGCAGCGGTCACGGCGGGCGGGAATACGTGCAGTCGCGCAGCCACGCCTTGGACGGCTACGTGCTGTTCGAGCAACCGCTCGACCGTTTCGTCGCCGCGGAATTCGAGTACACCGGCGGGACGATGACGACGCAGCCCCTGACGTTCGAGGGGAGCCAACTGGTCCTGAACGTGGACGCCGGCGCCACCGGCGAGGGCCGCGTCGGCATCCTCGACGCCGACGGGAAACCGATCGCGGGATTCGCGGCCGCCGACTGCGACGTGATCAACCGCGACAACCTCGAGCAACGGGCGACGTGGAAGGGCAAAGCCGACGTCTCCAGCCTCGCCGGGCGACCCGTGCGGCTGCGCTTCGAGATGCGCGGGACGCGGTTGTACGGCTTCCAGTTCGTGCCCGAGGCGCGGCCGTCGAGCGCGAGCGCGTCGCGTCCTTGACCCCCGGGCGGGATTCGATAAATTCCGCGGATTAAAGATTCTGTCCCTCGGGGCGGGAGGCGCGCCATGCTACGAACCGGATTTCTCGGCTTCCTCCTCCCTCTCGCCGCGCTCGTGCTCAACCCTCTCCCATCCACAGCCCGCGCGGCCGACGAAGCGGCCGAGCCGGGGCTCGTCACCGTGATGTTCGAGAACATCGAGTTCAAGCGCCCCACCGGCATCGACGTGATGGACCAGGTGAACGTCGACACCGGCTACCGGGTCAACGATTACGCCCGCCTCTGGGTCGGCCGGATCAAGTCGCCGGTCAGCGGGCAGGTCGAAATCTTCGCCGAGGCGGACAACGGGCTGCGGCTGAGCATCGGCGGCAAGCGGATCATCGACGGCTGGGGGCTGAAGGAGGCCCGGTCCGGCACGTTTACCGGCGATAAAGGTCAGTTGCTTCCGCTGCGGCTGGAGTACTACCAGGATGGCGGCGCGGGGTTCATGAAGCTGTACTGGAGCTGGAACGGCCACCCGCGCGAGCTGATTCCCGCCTCCGCCTTCGCGCACACGGCGGCCGACCGGGCCGAGGCGCAGAAGGCGATGGCCGCCGGCGGCCCGATGGCGCCGCCGCCGGTTCCGCCGGCGCCGGCCGACACGCCGGACAACTCGTCCGTGTACGTGCCGGGGAAGAAGACCGCGACGACCCTGCCCGCGGAAGGCCTGCCGGTTCACCCGGGGCCGCACCTGTTCGTCGACGACGACCTGATCGCGTCGTCGCAGAACGTTTCCCGCGTCATTCAGAAACCCAAGCGCGACCCCGCCATTCCCAACCCGATCGTCACCTCGAAAGAGGACGGCTGCTTCCAGCCGTACCTGTCGGTGTCGCGCAGCCCCGAGACCGGGCGGTTCCGTATCTGGTACGGCATCTCGACGGCTGACGAGAACACCAGCGCGTCGAAGCTGGCGTACATGGAGTCCGACGACGGCATCCACTGGATCCGCCCGCACCAGGTGGCGGTCTCCGGCCTGAAGCAGTTCGGCTCGGAGGTGCTCGACCGCGGCCCGTACTGGCCCGACCCGTCGCAGCGCTACGTCTACAGCCACTGGTTTGGAGGCCTCCGTTTGGAAACCTCCGCCGACGGGCTGCACTTCAAGCCGCTGAGCGACCAGCCGGTCGTCAAGCACAACCACGACATCAACAGCATCTCGTGGGACCCGCTGCGGCGGCACTACGTGGCGACGATGTCCTCGTTCACGACCCTCCCCGCGCACTTCAAGGGCCCGCGGCGGGCAACCCTGCACAGCTTCAGTCAGAACCTGCTGGAGTGGACCAAGCCCTTCTTCGTGCTGGTGGCCGACGACTCGGTCGACGAGGGCGAGACGCAGTTCTACGCCATGGAGGCTTACCTCAACCGCGGCCCGCTGCGGATCGGGATGGTCAAGGTGCTGCGCGACGACCTGTTCTCCGATTCACAGGAGGTGTTGCAGCAGCGCAAGGGCGGGTTCGGCATCGGCTACACCACGCTGGCCTGGACGCGCGACGGCGAGCACTGGGTGCGCGACCGCGAGGTGTTCCTCGACCGCGGCCCCGAAGGCTCGTGGGACCGGTCGCACACGTGGGTCGACGAGCAGGTGATCGTCGGCGACCAGGTCTACCTGTACTACGGCGGGTACCGCTCCGGGCACAAGGCCAACCGGTTCGACGACCGACAGATCGGGCTGGTGAAGATGCCGCTGGACCGCTACGTCGCGCGCCGCGCCGCCGAGGGCGCCGGGACGCTGACGACGGTCCCGCTGAAGCTTGACGACCAGTCGAAGCGGCTTCTGCTCAACGCCGAAGGTTCCGGCGGCGAGGTCCGCGTGCAGGTGCGCGACGCCGCGACCAACGCGGTCATCGAGGGCATGAGCTTCAACGACTGCCGGCCGCTGAGCAAGGACGCGCTGTACGCCGACGTGGTCTGGGGCGACGAGGCGCGGACGGGGCAGAAGCTGGAGGCCTTGCGCGGAAAGGCCGTCCAACTGGAGTTCTCGCTCAAAAACGCGGCCGTCTACTCCTTCAATTTCGTCGACGACCTACGTGAGAAGTCCGGCGGCGCGTCCGGCGAGCAGACCACGACGGCGCGCTGAAGTCGCGCGCGGTTCCCGCATGGCAATGACCACACCGCAGCTCTCCACCGCCGCCACCGCCACCTCCGGCGAGCGGCCGATCCGCGTCGGCGTCGTCGGCATCGGCCGCGGGCAGAGTTTCGCCCGGGGCGCCAACGACCTGGTGGGCATGAAGCTCGTCGCCCTGTGCGACACCTGGCAGGAGCGGCTGGAAGAGGTGGGCCGGCGGCACGGCGTCGCGACTTACACCGACTTTGACCGCTTCCTCGAGCACGAGATGGACGCGGTCATCCTCGCCAACTACTTCCACGAGCACGCCCCGTTCGCGATCAAGGCCCTGGCCGCGGGGTTGCACGTGATGACCGAGTGCACGAGCAACTCGACGCTGGCCGAGGGCGTGGCGCTGTGCCGGGCGGTCGAGAAGAGCGGCAAGACCTACATGCTCGCGGAGAATTACCCGTACACCGCCTTCAACATGGAGATGCGGCGGGTGTACCAAACGGGCGAGATCGGCGAGGTCACGTACGCCGAGGGCGAGTACAACCACCCGATGTCCGACGAGGAGTTGCTGCAACTCTCGCCGGGCACGAACCACTGGCGGAACTGGCTGCCCTCGACCTACTACTGCACCCACGCGCTGGCGCCGCTGATGTTCATCACCGGGCGGATGCCGGTGAAGGTGAACGGGCTTTCGATCGCCCGCGCCGGCGTACACTCGGGAACCGTCCGCCGCGGCGACCCGGGGTCGGTGATCCTGTGCCGGATGGACAACGGGGCGGTCTTCCGGATCTTCGGGCTGCTCCTGCCGGGGCACAGCGTGTGGTACCGGCTCCACGGCGAGCGCGGGGCGATGGAGACGACGCGCGGGGCAGGGTACTTCGGGCCGGGGCAGGTG
>JADMIO010001343.1_pt1 | contig 16086 bp, 9 predicted proteins | sample 8958161 | NCBI WGS metagenome assembly JADMIO01 (sample SAMN16585339, study PRJNA669376) | soil metagenome | isolation source: Crop rotation soil | place: USA: Cullars Rotation, Alabama | collected 2011
CCGCGACTTCAAGTCACGTGAATTCCAAGCTTCGGATCCCACTGTGCTGGAAAGATCCCGGCGACGGGAATGTGCCTTGAGAAGGAGTACGTCCATGAGCTCGACCGCTTCCTACTGGGAACAGATCTACACGCAAACGCCTCTTGCCTTGGCGCCCGTCCATTTCGCTAATATGCGCCACTCCCCCTTTACCATGCAGTACCTGACGAAGGTACTTAGCCTGTGCCCGGAAGGGGGACGCGCCTGCGAGCCCGGCTTCGGCTCGGGATACGCGGCGATCTGGCTGTCGCTTCGGGGCGTAATGGCCGAAGGCATCGACTGCTCACCGGTCTTAGTCGAGCGGGCGCGGCAGGCCAACAACATCCTCGGCGGTCAGGCGCAGTTCCGGACAGGCGACCTCTTCCACCTTTATCAGGAAGATGCGCCGCGCTACAGCGTCATCCATCATCAGGGCGTCCTGGAGCGCTTCACCGTGCCGCAGATCCGCGCGGCGCTGGCCCAGCAGGTCGCCTCCGCGGACTGGGTTGTTTTCTCGGTAGCCTCGGTCTTCTACCCCTTCGAGCCGGAGGCAGGTGACGAGCGCCTGCTGCCCCTGGAGGAGTGGGAGCGGATCCTTGCGCCGTTTGCGGTAGAGGAGTTGCGCTACTACGGCGACCCCCAGCACGGGGAGCGGGAGCATATCCTCTGCGTCCTGCGCGGTCAGGAGGCGACCCCGGCCCTTAAGAAGCGCTTCACGGTGGCCGCGTTCCCATCCGGCATCTCCGCCATCGTCCACACCCGCAACGAGGCTGCCCATATCGCCGAGTGTTTGGAGACCCTCCGCGGGTGGACTGACGAGATCCTTGTCTGCGACATGGAGAGCACGGATGGGACGGTCGAGATCGCCCGCACCGTCGCTGATCAGGTCATGGCCCATCCCCTGATCGCCAACTTCGACCGGGCGCGCAACGTCTCCGCGATGCGAGCGAACTACCGCTTCATCTTCTACCTGGATGCCGATGAGCGCGTGCCGCCGGAGTTGGGCAAGCGCCTGCGGGACGCGGCCCTGCACCATGGCGAAGGCTTTGAGGCGATGCTCATCCCCTTCCGCCACCACTTCGCCGGGCGCTGGCTGCAGTGCCTCTATCCGGGCTACACCATGCCCCGGCTCTTCAAGAACGGCCGCTTCTTCTTCAATACCCGACTGCACGCCGGGGCGGAGGTCGACGGGCACACGGCGGCCTTCCCCGCCGACAACCCGGACCTGGCGCTGGTCCACTACTCGTATTCGAGCATGGCCCACTACCTGGAGAAGCTCAACCGCTACACCGACGGCGAGGCCGCCAACATGCACCGCGACGGCCAGCCCTTCACCTGGCACGGCGCCCTGCGCCACTTCGTCCTCGACCTGCGCGACTACTACGACCGCCGGGGCGCCTACCGGGATGGCCCGCACGGCTTCGCCTACTCCTTCCTCTCCGGCTTCTACCGCTTCGAGCAGCATATCAAGCTGTTCGAGAAGCGCTTCCAGGCGCAGCAGTTGCAGCAGGAGGAACTGGGCGTGCCGCAGAGCGTGGAGCAGATGCTGGAGTACATGCTCTCCGTCATCCGGGAGCGCCCCCGTCCCCAGGCGCCTGCCATCCAGGTGCGGAGCGCGGACGATGCCGCACCTCTCGTCTGGAGCGGCCCGGTGCTGGACCCCAGCGGCTACGGCGAGGAGAGCCGCCACTTCGCGTTTGCCCTGGAGAAGGCGGGCGTTTCCGCGTCTGTTCAGGCCATTCCCTGGAGCGAGGATGCGGCCCCGCTTTCCGAGGCGCAACAAGCGACTCTGCGGCGGATGGCGGAGCGGCCCGCCGGACCGGGGTTTATCCAGATCACCCATAACTTCGCGCCGCAGTTTGCGCGCCATCCCGAGACCGGGGTGGCGATCGGTCGGACGCTTTTTGAGACCGACCGTCTGCCGCCCTCCTGGGTCCAGGCCTGTAACCGGATGGACTATGTCTGGGTGGCCTCGGAGTTTAACCGGGAGACGTTCGCGCAGGCGGGCGTGGAGGCGAAGAAGCTGGTCGTCATCCCGGAGTGCTTCGACCCCGCCCCCTTCCTCATGCCGTCGGAACCTGTCCCCAACCGCTGGACGCGCCCAGGCGAGTTTACGTTCCTCGCGGTCTTTGACTGGACGCTGCACAAGGGCTGGGACGTCCTGCTCAAGGCGTTCCTTTTAGCCTTCGAGGGGCGAGACGACTGCGCGCTCTTGCTTAAGGTCTGGTCTACGATGGGGTACAGCGACCTCCAGATCCGGCAGCAGGCCGCCGACTTCGTGCGGAGGGAATTGGGCCAGGACCTGGAAGCCGACGGGCGCATCCGGTTCGTGCAGGAGCGCCTCTCACCCCAGGAGCTGATCCACCTCTACCGGGCGTGCGATGCCTTTGTGCTGCCCAGCCGTGGGGAGGGGTGGGGGCGGCCCTTTATGGAGGCGATGGCCTGCGGCAAGCCCGTGCTCGCGACCGCCTGGAGCGGGAATACCGCCTTTATGACCGCTGACAACAGCTACCTGTTCGACTACGACCTGGTATCTGTCCCGGAGACTGGCTGGCGCGAGATCTCCACGTACCAGGGCCACCGCTGGGCCGAGCCTCGCCTGGAACACGTGATCTCCCAGATGCGACGCGTCGTCGAGCATCCGGAGGAGTCCGCAAGCATCGGAAGAAGGGCGCGGGAAGAAGTTACGACCCGGTTCAGCGAGGAAACAGTGGGCGAGATCATGGCCCAGGAGATCGCGCGCATTCAGGAAGCACGCCGCCCGCATCCGGTCCTCCCTGAGCCAGCAATGGAAGAAACCCCTGTCAGAACCGAGGCATCTGCCGACCCTACCGAGCAGCGCCACTTGCGCGTGCGCTGGGAGGGCGTGCCGTTCCAGTGGCATAGCCTGGCGCACGTGAACCGAGAGGCCTGCCGGGCACTTTGGATGCATCCGGGGGTGGAGTTGGCGCTGATCCCCACCGACCGTAACGAGTTCGATCCTACCCAGGAGCCTGTTGGCGTGGATTTAGCCCCGCTCTGCTTCGCCCGCCTCTCCGGCCCTGCCGACATCCATGTGCGCCACTTCTTTCCGCCGCGCCTGGAGAAGCCCGACGACGGTAAGTTTGTGCTGATGCAGCCCTGGGAGTACGGCTTTTTGCCGACGCGCTGGATAGAGGCGATCCAACAGAACGTGGACGAGGTCTGGTGCTACAGCCAGTATGTTCGGCAGGTCTACCTGGCAAGCGGCATTGCGGCAGAGAAGCTCCAGGTCGTGCCGCTGGGCGTTGATACCACAGTCTTTCGTCCCGAGGCGCCGCCCTATGTCTTTACCACCGAGCCGGGAGCGGCGATGCTCACGCCGGAGGGGCCAAAGCGGTTCACGTTCCTGTTCGTCGGCGGGACGCTTGATCGTAAGGGAATTGACATTTTGCTGGAAGCGTACCTCAAGGCCTTCTCCGCCTTCGACGAAGTGGCGCTCATCATCAAGGACACCTGCACCAAGACGGTCTACCGGGGGCAGAACGACCAGGAGAAGATCCTGGCGAAGGTGGGAGACGAGTTCCATGCGCCCTTGGTATACCTGGAAGACGATCTATCGGCACATCAACTAGCCGGGCTCTACACCGCCGCTGACTGCCTAGTGCATCTTTAACAAGGTTCCAGTGCGAGGGTCGGTTCGATCTCGCATCGGTAGTAAGCGCAAACGCGCTCCTTGAGTTGGGTGGCAGTGAGGGTGCTGGCTGGCTCGGTAATCGCCCGCTTGCCATGCACCCACTTCGGTTCGATGTTGTTGAGCCAGGGGCTCTTGCTGGGCAGAAAGCAGACTAACAAACGACAGGTGCCTTCTTGCTTGGCACGCCGGTTGTGCGCCTTCAGCCAGGTCTTCACCTCCTTGCTCAGGTGCCAACTCGCATTGTCCCAGATCAGCACCAACGCCCGCTTGCCCGCCGCCTGCATCCGCTCGGTCAGCCAGCCCAGGAAGGTGCAGGTCAGGGCACTGATCGGGCGGCCCGACACAAAGCGCAGGAGCATCTGACCGCTGTCGGCTAACAGCACTCCGTAACAGGCGAGGGCTTTGGGCTCCGCATCCGTTTTGGCGATCTCCTTCTGCAGCAGGCGCAACGGCTTGTCTTGTGTCCAGGCATGGCCGTTGGGTTGAGCGAGCCGACTCCACCAGACCTCGTCCTCGAAGGCGAGTTGCCAGTCCGGATGTCTGGCGAGCAAGCGGATTATTCGGCTGCGTCTGTTTTTTTGCGCGTGTAGGCGGGATCGGGACTGGTAATCCAGTGCTTGGCGCGCTTCCAGGAAGCTCCCAGGCGTCGGACCGCATCCAACATCGTTGGCGCCGAAAGAACGGTCTCCGAAAGACCCTCTTGCTGAGCAACCTCTGCCAGAAGATCCAGCGTCCAGGTAGTGCGCTCCTTCCCAAACAGACGCGGCGACTGATGCAGGATCTCCAAGAGACGCCGGCGTTTGTCGGCGTCCAGAACCGGTTGGACCGAAGTCGGTACATGCGACCCTTCCTGCAAGCAGGCGAGACCTCGCTCATGGAAGGCATGGATGGCTTCTCGGACGGTCTGGCGTCCGCAAGAGAGTTGTGCCGCGATCTGCGTGGCCGTCTGTTGGTTGGCGCTGGCGAGCAGGATCTGGGCTCGCTTGAGAGTGAATGCCTGTTTGCTACGCAGACCGGCTTCGAGTTGGGTGCGTTCTTCGGGTGTCAGTTCCCGAACGAAGAGAGGAGCTTTCATAAAAGAAAGCATACCTCATAGGAAGCGTTACACGCCATCCTCGCTAAGGATGCACTAGTGCAGCCCTACCGGGGCGAGGGGTTCTGCCTGCCGGCGCTGGAGGCGATGGCCTGCGGCATTCCGGTGATCGTGCCGGAGGGAGGACCGACCGACGACTTTGTGGACGATACCGTCGGCTGGCGGGTTCCGGCACAGAAACATCCGCTCGGCGGCAATCGGATCGGCGACTGGGAGTGCGTGGGGCCGATCTGGATGTTTGAGGTGGCGGTCGCGGACCTCGCACGACAGATGCGGGCGGCCTTCCTCCATCCGGATGAGGCGAAGCGTAAAGGGCAGACGGCGGCTGAGCGCGTGCGGGAGAGTTGGACCTGGCAGCACACAGGTGACCGGATGCTGGAACGGATGCAGGTACTCCAGGCGCGGCCCACGCCTCCGCCGAGAGCACCAGCCACCTCTGTTCTCCCTCTGCCGCAGACGGAAGTGAAGCGAGGACGGGGACGAAAGCGGGAGAAGGATGAGACGCAGGAGAACGGGATCTTGATTGTGGACCGGCGCAGTTCGGCTCCTGGCTCCCGTCCCGTGCGGAAAATGCCGACGATCTCGCTCTGCATGATCGCTAAAAATGAGGAGCGAGTTCTGGACGCCTGCCTGACGAGTGTAAAGCCCTTTGTCGATGAGATTATCCTGGTGGATACTGGCTCGACCGACCGGACGGTGGAGATCGCTGAGGCGCATGGGGCGAAACTGCATCACTTCCCCTGGATCAACGATTTCTCCGCCGCCCGCAATGTCTCGCTGGAGCACGCGACCGGGGACTGGCTGTTTTGGATGGACTGTGACGACACCCTACCTGCCGAGTGCGGCCAAAAGCTGCGGGAGTTGGTGCTTTTGGCGGAGGACCGGGTGACGGGCTTCCTGATGCAGGTGCATATCCCGCCTGCGCAGGGCGAGCACGGCTTTACGATCGTCGATCATGTGAAGCTCTTCCGCAACAAGCCCTACCATCGCTTTGAAGGGCGCATCCACGAGCAGATCCTGGAGCCGATCTATCGGCATGGCGGCACCATTGAGCGCACCAACCTCTACGTAGTGCATTCCGGCTACGACTACAGTCCTGAAGGGCAGCAGCGCAAACGAGAGAGGGATCTGACGATCCTGGAGTTAGATCTGGCGGATCGGCCCGATCACCCGTTCGTCTGGTTCAACATCGGGATGACGGCTCACCATCTCAAGGACTGGCCGAAGGCGATCCATGCCCTGGAGCGCAGCTTGGAACTCTCTAAGGCGCACGAATCGACGGTGCGCAAGGTCTTTGCGATGCTTGCCAACTCGTACCTGGAGCACGGCGAGCGGGAGAAGGCGAAGGAGCGCCTGGAGACAGGGCTTGCTCGCTTCCCCCACGATCCAGAACTCCTATTTCGAGCAGGCATCCTCTACCGGGAACTGGGAGAGCTGGAAGCAGCCGAGAAAAGCTACCTGCATCTGCTGAACCACAGGGAGAGTGGACATATCGATAGCCTTGATGTCTCCATGACCACTTACAAGGCACACCACAACCTGGCGCTGCTCTTTCTGGATATGGGCAGACTGCCCGAAGCGGAGGCGCAATGGAAGGCGGGATTGACATACAGTCCCGATTTCTCGCCCTCCTTGCAGGGCTTGGGAGAACTCTACCTCCGACAGCAGCGCTTTGACGAGGTACGCGGCATCATCCAGCGCATCGACCAACTGGCACCGACAGACGCTGCCGGCCTGCGCCGCCGCTTGGAGCAGATAACTGGCACATCGGAAAGTGATTCATAAGAAACAGGAGAAACAGGGATATGGGGAAGGAGACGAGCAAGGCGTATGCCCGACGGATGGCGGAGGGGTATTTCCAGACCATTTTTCAGGGGAAAGGTATCGACATCGGATGCGGAGATGACCCGGTGACGCCGGACTGCGTCCACTGGGACCAGGCACAAGGCGACGCGCAGACGCTAAGCGGGCTTTCTCCAGAGTCGTTCGACTGGGTCTATTCGAGCCACTGCCTGGAGCACCTTCCCGATCCCCGATCTGCCATCCAGCGCTGGTGGGATGTGCTTAAGCCAGGAGGCAAATTGCTCGTTGTGGTTCCCGACGAGGATCTCTACGAGCAAGGCCAGTGGCCCAGTCGTTACAACGGGGGCCATCAGGCAACCTTCACCATTCACAAATCGGCGAGTTGGTGTCAGGCAAGCGTCAATTTGATCGACCTCTTCACCGACCTGCCGAACCATAAAATCCTCTGGGTGCGTACCTGTGATTTCGGCTACGACTACTTCGGCGGGGTGTGGGACAGAACCGGAGGGGCCGCGGAAGCTCATATCGAGATCCTGGTTCAAAAGACTGCTGTCTTGATTACAACGCCTGCCGGATGAGGTGTCGTTCAGAAACGATGTCGGCACGTGGGCTACGCGAAATGCCAACCAATACCGAAACTGTTTCAGGATGAGGGCTCTGGTCCTTCGACAAAGGCGCTATGGGAATGGTGTAAAAGGATCGCTTGGGTCTGTATCATTTGAGATGACCGAGCTAGCAGCAGCGTGATTGTCTTGCGGTAAGCTGAAAGCGACCCAATCACCAGAAAGCCAGAGACACACTCTATTGCTGCCTCAGAAGAGGTGGCCCAAAGAAAATATATCTATTTTGAAAATACCCCTAACAGATCGGCTTCGGGCGGGGTTAATATAGGTAGAAGGCGCTTTTCTGGCGATTCTAGCGGCAAATTTTCGTTTCCACGTCACGACGGAGTGGAACGGCTTTTCAAGCGAGCGGATAACATGAGCGATGCGCTGATCCCACAACTGTTCAACGATCCCAAAACTCTGGACTCCCTCCCCGACGCCGATGTGACCGGTCGGGCAGGCGTTCAGGGAGAAGGACCGTTCCTGTATATCCACCTGAAGTTCGCAGGTGAGCGGATTGAGACTGCCCGCTTCGAGACATACGGTTGCCCGGTGGCGATTGCCTGCGGAAGTTGGGTGACGCAGTGGGTGGCGGGCAGAACGCCAGAGCAGGCAGGGCTGTTGGACGCGGACGCTCTGCGGAGGATATTGGGCGGCGTCCCTCCGGGCAAGGAGCACTGCGCGGATCTCGCGGTGAACGCGCTCAAAGACGGACTGCGGCAGGAGCGGCAGGCAAGGATGGAAGGAGCAGACGCATGAGTTACGGACCAGGACCCACGTCGGTAGGCACCCTCTTTATGAACGCCAACAACAATACGGCTTCACTACGGCTCGACAGCACCAACACGCCAGGAGGTTGCAATCCCTGTCTGGGAGACGGTAGTGGAGGTGGCGGTGATGGAGGGGGTACAGGAGGGGGCGGCACCTGCGACTCGTGTGGTTGTGGGCCGGTCATAGACCGCCTCATTCTGCCGCTGAGTGGTTCCGCAGGAAACGGTAACTCGGTGGTCACTGCTGACAACCTGCCGGTCATCCGTCCCATAAAGCCGGGCTTTCCGTTCTTTCCAGGGCCGGGGGATATGTGCAAACACTGGGATAGGATTATCCTGCCCCTTGGAAAACCGTGCCAGGATGGTTCCGTGGATGCGCCCACCGGGTTAGACGCATTCTGTGTGTCGCCGGAAAGCCGGATCGCTCTGTTTCCCGAAGGCTGCCTGGCCGCCGCCGAGGTGCAGTCAGGCGACCTCCTGAAGACGCGCCGAGCGGATGGAACGCTCGCCGGGGAAGTGGTGACGGCCGTGCGAAGGAGCAACCAAGCGGGCCTTTTGCTGGAGACGAAGGCGGGGCACCGACTGCACTGCTCCCTCTCCCACGAGATTATGGTGGCCGATCCCACTCTGCCCCAGGGCAGACGCAGGGTCGCCTCCGAATTAACTATGGAGGACCGCCTGCTCCAGGAAGACGGAACTCCCGTCGCCCTCCGCAAGATCACCCCCCAAGCCGACGGCCCGGTGATCCAGATCTCTTTGAGCGGTCCTGAGCACCTCTACCTCAGCGAAGGTCTCTGGAGCCACAACAAGATCGGTATCGCCTGGCCCGTCCCGCCGCCGGACGGACACGATTAGTGGAGGAGCGCCCACCTTCTCCCGCTGAGGAGAGAAAGCAGGAACGCATGGAACCGAGGAACGACCAGCCACAACGGCCCCTCCCTCCCGTCAGCACGATAACAACCTGCACCTATTCGGGACCGATCACGCGACCTGCCCAACGACAGCACACTCAGACGGATCCTGAAAACAATGACCGAGACATTAAACTCCTCGCCATCGTTGTCGGCAGATCGGCCCCCGTCACTTATGTCTACGATAAGAACCTGGGGCGCTGCCACAAGAAAGAGGAGAGCGAGTAGAACGCTTTGCCGGAGCACAACCGTTGAGGCTCTGGAAGCGGACCAGCAAGAGGGAAGAGCGGTCTGAGAGGCAGGCCGCAGGGATGACGTGACCGCATTGGCAGGAGGCTCTTCGGAAGGGGAGAGCCTGGGAGGATTGGAGCATGATAGAGATCATCGATGTGGAAGCCTTGGGCATACCGACCATCCTTTTGCCTGCCGAGGACAACGGCGCACGCCCCTCCTCCTGCCACCGCTGCGACGCCTTCCGTCCCGCTCCCCAACTCACCGGCAACCTCCAGGTCGATCCCGAGATCCATCTGCCCTCCCCCGGCATGGACATCGACATCGCCTACTACTACAACTCCGCCGCCGTCACCGGCTCGCCCACCACCAACGGTCCCTACGGCTACAAACGCACCCTCAGCCCCGCCAAATCCGCCCAACTCTACGGCAGCCCCCTCACCAACCTGATTATCGCCCGCGGCAACGGCGCCGTCGTCACCTTCCAGGACGACGGCACCCACACCGGCACCTACACCCCAGGCACTCCCGGCGTGCTCAGCAAGGTCATCACCGACACCGGCAACGGCTTGTGGAAGGAGATCGCCACCGACGGCACCATCACCGCCTATCCCCTCGACGCCACCGGTCATCCCACCAGTATTACCTATGTCGAAGACGCCGTGGGCAACCGCCACAGCTACTCCTATTCCAGCGGTCTGCTCACCACCATCGAGGATACGGTCGGTCGATTGGTCTCCTTCAGCTATTCGGGCGGACTGCTGTCGAGCATTCAGGACTGGGCGGACCGACGCACGACGTTCCAGTATAACACCACCAGCGCCGCTCCGCTGAACCTGCTGACGACCATCACCGGACCGACGGGCTGCCAGACGGTCTATCAGTATGCGTTTCTGACACTCGGCATCAGCCACGACTGGCTGCTGACGGGCATCGTGGACCCGAACGGGTTTGGCACGTCCTACACCTATGACAGCAGTGCCAGAGTGGCGACAAGGACGATTGCAGGAGCGGGAGTAACGAGTTACACCTATGGCACCGGCACGATGGTGACCCAGGATGCGCTCGGGCAGATCACCACCCAACTCACCAGCGCAGGCAACGTGACGATGGGTGGGCAGAACGCGCTGGGGGCGATGGTCACCTTCACCCGGAACGCCAACAACCAGGCGACGAGTTCGCAGACGCCTCTTGGCGCAGTGTGGTCCACGAGTTATGATGGAGCGGGCAACATCTCCGGGCAGGTCAACCCGCTCGGTTTCCAGACGACCTACACCCACGACGCCTTCAACAACCTCACCAGCATCCAGACACCCGATGGAGCGATCGTCACCAACATCTACGGATACGGGGGTAGCAGTTTCGACACCACGGGAGCCAAGAGAAGGCTTCAGGCGCAAGTCAATCAGTTGGGTTTCATCACCTCCTACACGCTCAACACCAGGGGACAGGTCACGGCGGAAATAAGCCCGTTGGGTTTCATCACGACGACAGGCTATGACAGTTTTGGCAACCCGACGAGCCGGCAAGATCCTCTGGGCAATGTGTGGACAAGCAGTTTTGATCTGGCGGGGAATGTGATCGCCAGCACCAATCCGCTGGGAGCGACCTGGAGCACGACCTTCGACAACCAGGGAAGACCGCTCACCCAACAAGACCCACTAGGCAACATATCCACAACAGGCTATGATTCGGTGGGAAACAGGGTCGTGGAGATCAATCCGTTGGGATACCGCACGAGTTACAGTTTCAACGTCTTCGATATGCCCATCGCAACAACGGATGCACTTGGAAATGTCAGCACGACCGTTTTTGACAATCTCGGACGAACGGTTGCTTCCATCGATCCGTTGGGCAATATTAGCACGACGATCTACGATAATGCAGGCAGAGTGGTTGCGAGCGTCGATGCGTTAGGCAACGTTTCCACGACCATGTTCGATTTCATGAACAGGCCGATTGGCAGCAAAAATGCTCTCGGTTTCTTCAGTACGACTGTCTACGATAATGCAGACAGGGCGATTGCCAGCATCGATTCGCTAGGCAACATTTCCACGACGATCTTCGATAATATGAACCGATCAGTTGCCAGTCAGAACGCTCTGGGCTTCTTTAGTACAACGGTCTTTGATCTCGCAGGACGCCAAATCGCTACCGAAGATGCGGTCGGGGCACGCTATAGCACCGTCTTCGACAAGATGGGGCAAGCGATTAGCCGGGTCGATCCACTTGGCCGCATCAACACGACGGTATTCGATCAGGCGAGCAGATCGATTGCCTCAATAGATGCGCTGGGCTTCGTTAGTACAACCAATTTCGATGCAGCAGGGCGCATGATAAGCCATCAGGATGCGCTTGGAAGGCTTTCGACAAATGTTTTCGATGCGGCGGATCGCACCATCGCTCAGATAGATGCTCTCAATCATCGAAGTACGATCAACTATGATGCCGCTGGTCGGGCCACCTCGACGGTCGATCCGCTGAACCGAGCCTCCAGCACGATCTTCGATGCTCTGGGCCGCACTATCGCTTCCATATCACCGCTGGGCTTCGTTAGTACAACCAATTTCGATGCAGCAGGGCGCATGATAAGCCATCAGGATGCGCTTGGAAGGCTATCGACAAACGTTTTCGATGTGACTTCACGTCAAATCGCCTCCGTGGGTCCGCTCGGTTTCCGATCTACTACATTCTATGACGCAGCTGCACGCATGGTTGCCAGCCAGGACAGCCTCGGCTTCCTCCGAACAAGCGTTTTCGATTCCGTTGGTCGCCCTGTCAGTTATGTTAGTCCGCTCGGTTATCGAAGCACAAGCGTGTTGGATAGTATTGGACACCCCATCAGTCAGTTAGATGCGCTCGGTCATCAGACGAGTACAGCGTTCGATGCGATCGGACGGGTGCTGGCAAAGCAGGACGCACGAGGATATATAACGAGCTTTGTTTACGACCTAGCAGGCCAGCAAACCGCTGTAGTCACCGCCAATGGTGGCATCTTGACCAGTGTTTATGATCAGCGCGGTTTAATGACCGGCAATCAAGACCCTCTGGGAGCTTTTACTACCTATCAATTCGACGCCGTCGGCAATACCATCTTGCGCATTGATGCCCGCAACTTGGCAACCACCTATACACTGGATACTCTCAACCGCCCAGTCGGCACACTCTATACGGATGGCACTCGGGTCACCAATACCTTCGATGCCGCTGGTCAGCCGATCATCGAGCAGGATGTCACCGGCATTACCTCCTTCAGTTTTGATCTGGATGGACGCCAGATCGGTGTGGTCTATCCTTCGGGAAACGCACTTACCTATTCCCTGGATGCTGTCGGAAACCGCGTCCTTCTCACTGATCCCGATAACGGTCTTACGACGTACTCTTGGGATAGCCGGAACCGCCTGGTCGGCATCACCAATCCGCTCGCGGAGCTTACGACCATCCAATATGATGCTCTGGATAGGGAGCAGCACCGTGTGCTCGGCAATGGCCTGAACGTCAGCCATACTTTCGATGCCGTAGGACGCGAAACTGTACTCTCCAACACCAGTTCGGCAGGAACCGCCTGGGCCGTCTTCACCAACACCTACGATGCAACTGGAAATCGCCTCAGTGTGCTCGAACTTGACGGCAGCCGGGTGACCTATCTCTATGATGCGTCCTACCAGTTGACGAACGAGCAGAGAAGCGGCACCACGCCCTACAACACGACTTTCGTGTACGACAGCATGGCTAACTGCACCCTCCAGAACGACACCGGCGTGCTCACCACCAACACCTTCAACGCTGCCAACGAACTGCTCACCAGCCAGATCAACATTGCTTCCACCTTCTACCAGATCGACAGCGGCGGATCGGCCTCCTCTCCCTTTGTTGCCGATAACTTCTTCAGCAGCGCCAGCACCATGTCCACCGTCTCCACCAGCACGCCTGTCTCCACCACCGGCGTGCTCAACCCGGCTCCCGTGGCTTGCTACCAGAGCATGCGCTTCCTCAACAACGGCTCGAGCACGCCTCTCTTCTACATCCTCCCCGGTCTCACTCCGGGAGCTACCTACAAGATCCGTCTGCATTGGGCTACTTTCGGCGACAGCGGCACGGGGCAGCGCTCGATCAATGTGCTCATCAATGGCGCTCCTGTCCTCAGCCATTTCGATGTCTTCGCGGCGGCAGGCGGAGATCTGAAGGCGATCGTGCGCGAGTTCGGCGGCATCGCCGATGGAGCAGGCAATCTCGTGGTCGCCATCACCGCAGACACCGGCTTCCCCATCGTCAGCGCTTTCCTCAATGCTCTGGAAGTGTTGGGCAACAGTCCCATCTCCATCGACATCAACAGCGGGGGACCGGCCTCCTCTCCCTTTGTGGCCGACATCGACTTCAGCGGAGGCAGCACCTTCAGCACGGCCAGCACCATCAGCCTCACCGGCGTCACCGATCCGGCTCCGATGGCGGTCTATCAGACAGTGCGTTTCGGCGCTTTCTCCTACACCATCCCCGGTCTCAATCCGGGACAGAACTACACCGTTCGCCTGCATTTTGCCGAGATCTTCTTCACCAGCACCGGACAGAGAGTGTTCGATGTCGCCCTCAATGGAGCGACCGTCCTTTCCAGTTTCGACATCTTCGCCGCCGCAGGAAGTGCCAACCAGGCGATTGTGGAGCAGTTCACAGCGACGGCGGATGGAAGCGGGAACATCAGCCTCAACTTCACTGCCATCACCAACAATCCTCAGATCAACGCCGTTGAAGTGCTGGGAGGAAGCTCTACCCAACTGACGACCAACACCTTCGATCCCAATGGCAATCTCCGCACCGCGACCAACTGGATGGGAACAACGACTTACACCTGGGATAGTGAGAACCGATTGCTCAGTGTGGCGAACGGCCTGAACGGGATCGAAACCTATACTTATGCCAGCGATGGAATGCGCAGGCAGAAGGTGACGTCCGCACAGACGAACAACATAATCTGGGACGGGGCCAACGTTTTGCAGGAGCGCAACGTATCGAATGTAAGGCTTGCCCAGTACACTGCGGCTCCTGGCATGTGGGGTGGTCTAGTTTCTGGATGTCAAGGCAGTGCCAGCAGCTTTTACGGCATTGACAGCCAGAAGAGCATACGCATCCTAGTGAACATGGGAGGGACGATTACCGACAGTTACAGCTACAAGGCATATGGGTTGGAACTGGCGCAGGGTACTGCACCACAAGCCGAATACACGACCAATCCCTATCGCTATATTGGGCAGTACGGCTATTACCGAGATCTACTAACGAGCACGTATGTGCGCCGCAGGTATTTGCGAGTGGACCTTGGAGGCTGGATGAGCAGAGATCCAGTACCGCAAGAGAGCGTAAGTCCCTATCTCTATGCTGGCGGCAATCCCTTCACCTTTATCGATCCTACTGGCGCTCTTCAAGACATCCCCTGGGAAACGGACCAGCGTTTTCCCTGGGAAATTGGCAGCACCAGCCGTCCGCCCGATGCGAAATTGTGTTGCGGACAGTACAATGCCTTTTGGGCAATAACCTTCGATAACGCTAAGGATAACATTAATACGTATGGCCTGGCACCATGCAGCGGGGTTCTCGTCCAGAAGGCAACAAAAAGTTGGACTCTGCGATCATGCCCGACGTCGCCAGCATCTGTATTGAACAGTTGCTGGTATGAGATCATAAAAGACGTAAGAGCAGGTTACCCGTCCAATGCCGGCGATCATTTTGGCCTCAATGCTCCGAGTAAAAAGAATAGAATGGTAAGTCAATTCGCCGAGGTTAAACTGCTATGCAATATCTTCACGCGAGACTTGGAAGGTAGCAAATACGGCTTTTCACCTTCTAACACATGTGTGAAAGATCCCGACGGCATCAAATCGGTTGTTGGTTCATGTTTACCATGCAAGGGACAAAAAGACCCTCCGTGGTGGACGAATCCGCCAATTGGTATGGGAAATGAAAGTCCCACTTTCCACTTTGCCCACAGCACATGGAACTGTTGTCCCAACTGTCCAAACTATAGTCGCTCGGTCGCCTATCCGCCAGCAAATAATAAACATCCGGCCTGTAATAATCCACAGTAAGCATTTCACCAAGGCTGGCTCACCATAATAAATAACTCAAGTTGCTACCCTACCAGGTAGTCCGTTTGTTCGTTGTTGAATTGCATGGTTGATCCCTCGGTAAGTGGTAGCTGGCGCTTCCACTATACCAAAAGATCAACCATGCAAGAGCAAGATTATCACAATTTACTGCCTTTGTGCCGACTTTTTAATCGTCTATGGACAAAAAGACGATCCACAAGCAAAGATGAGCACCACCGGGGTCATGACCACCGTCCTGGTGGCGACCTGGTATTTCCTGGGAAACCAGGAGTACGCCCGTCTGTTTCTTAAATAGCATGGCTACATTCCTAAGATGCTCTCCAAAAGTCGGCTCAATCGCGGGCCACATCAGATCCCAGATACGCTCTGGCAAGCCTTGTTTTCTCTGTTGGGGGCGATCCATCGACAGGCCAACACCGAGCAAGACTACATCGTCGATAGTTGTCCGGTGGCCGTCTGCGATAATCTGCGTATAAGGCGCTGTAAAATCTACCAGGGCAAGGAATTCCGCGGCTATTGTGCGAGCAAACGCCGTTATTTCTATGGTCTCAAAGCCCACTTGCTCCTTAGCGCGACCGGAAAGCCCGTAGAGGTCGTCCTCCTTCCCGGATCCGTGCACGATATGCCCGGTTTACGCAGTCTGTTTTTGGATCTGCCCGAAGGAGCCGACCTGTATGGAGACAAAGGCTACACCGATTATGCGTGGGAAGACCTCTTGCTTTCGATCCAGAATGTCGAGTTGACGGCAGCGCGCAGGAGTAACAGTAAGCGTCCGCATCTGGGGCATATCGGTTATTTATGTCAGGTCATCCGAAAACGTGTGGAGACGACCTTCAGTCAGATCTTTCCAGCACATTGGGATCCTAAGCTTAGAATTCCACGTGGACAAGTTGTCGCGG
>JADMIO010842079.1_pt1 | contig 16086 bp, 11 predicted proteins | sample 8958161 | NCBI WGS metagenome assembly JADMIO01 (sample SAMN16585339, study PRJNA669376) | soil metagenome | isolation source: Crop rotation soil | place: USA: Cullars Rotation, Alabama | collected 2011
CGACTTCAAGTCACGTGAATTCCAAGCTTCGGATCCCACTGTGCTGGAAAGCTCGTAGCGCTGGATGTTCTCTTGAAGCGCCCGCACGATGCGCTTCGCGTGCTCGGGCGTGGTGATGACCCGGGAGCGGAGCGCCGCGGTCTGATTGCCCGCCGGCTGCCCCGGCGGCACGAACAGGAAGTCGAGGATGAACTCTTCCTTCCGGTGGCTCACCATCATCAGATTCGCGTAGACGCCGAGGCTCGTCGCCGGGTCGGCCTGGACGGCCATCTGGTGGTGGTGATGCTGCTGACTTCCGGCGCTCTTCTCGTCCTCGGCCATCAGGCTGCTCCCTTTTCGAGGAGCGCCACGTACTGCTTCGCGTAGGCGGGGCCGGTGCCCTGATCCTCGTGTTTGAAATAGACGAACACTTCTTTCCAGCCGGCGGCGGCGACCCGCGTCACCCAATCGCGCACGGCGGCCTCGTCGTAGTCGGTGCGGCGGAGTCGCAGGTAGCCGAACGAGGTGGTGACCTCGAGGGGCGTCGTGCGCTCCTCGCTGTCGGCGATGCAGAGTGCCACGCCGAAGCGCTTCAGGATCTCGTACGTGTCGTCCGACAGCCACGAGGCGTGGCGAAACTCGACGACTGGACGCAGGCCGGTCGGCAGCTCGTGCAGGAAGACCTCCAGCAGCTCGACGTCCTTCTTCATGAAGGGTGGAAGCTGGAAGAGCAGGCACCCGAGCTTCGGCCCGAGCGTCTTCGCGATCGAGCAGAACGACGCGAGAGTGTCCTCGACGCTGCGCAGGCGCTGGTCGTGTGTGATCCGCCGCGGCGCCTTCAGCGTGAAGCGGAAGTGCTCGGGGACCTCCGCCGACCAGTTCGCCAGGATGCGATTGGTCGGCATGCGATAGAACGTGTAGTTGATCTCGACGCTCGTGAAGTGCTGTCCGTAAAAGGCGAGCATCTGCTTGTCGGGCAGATCGTCGGGGTAAAAGCTCCCCCTCCACTCCTGATAGTTGTACCCCGAGGTTCCGACCCAATAGTCCGCCATGGCTGCCTTCCGTTGCGATTGATCACGCGGCGTCGGGCATTATTGTCGGGTCGGCGCGACCGGTTCAAGCAAGGTAGCGCGGCGTTTTTCGGTGACGGCGGGGAGCGCGAGTCGGACGCCGCGAGCGTGAGCGCGCATTCGAGCCGCGGCCCGTTCGCCGCGGGCGCGCGCGGCGTCTCACCGCGCCCGCGCCCGTGTCGACGCGCGACACGTTCGGTTGCAATTGCAGGGGTCTGCGCTAGTGGTCGAGGGCCCAGGTGACCGCCTCGTGAAACGCTACACCCTTCGCGGCGAGCCCCGCGCCGCGTCCGCCACCAGCTTCCGCATCCCGTACGCCGACGAGCTGAATCCGCAGCAGCTCGAGGCCGTGACGACGCTCGACGGACCCGTGCTCGTCGTGGCGGGCGCCGGGAGCGGCAAGACGCGCACGCTCGTCTATCGCGTCGCGCGTCTCGTCGAGAGCGGCGTCACGCCGGGGCAGATCCTGCTCCTGACCTTCACGCGGAAGGCGGCCGAAGAGATGCTGCGGCGGGCGAGCGGGCTCGTCGGCGGCAGCTGCGCGCAGGTCGCCGGGGGGACCTTCCATTCGTTCGCGCACCAGGTCCTCCGGCGCTACGCGTCGGAGGTCGGCCTCGCGCCGAGCTTCACCATCCTCGACCGCGGCGACAGCGAGGACGTGATCGGGCTCGTGCGGGGCGAGCTCGCCCTCGACAAGAAGGAGCGCCGCTTTCCGCGCAAACAGACGCTCGGCGAGATCTTCAGCATGGCGGTCAACAAGGGCACGACCGTCGTCGACCTCGTCGAGACCGAGTATCCGCACCTCGCCGAGGAGATCGAGGACCTGCTCAAGGTCTACGCGCGCTACACCGAGTTCAAGGAGACGAAGCAGCTCCTCGACTACGACGACCTGCTCGTGCGGCTGCGGAACGCGCTCGCCGCCAACGCCGAGCTCGCGGCCGGACTCGGGCGCCAGTACCGCTATCTCATGGTCGACGAGTATCAGGACACGAACGCGCTGCAGTCGGAGATCGTGCGCTTGTTGGCCGCGCTGCACGGCAACGTGATGGTCGTCGGCGACGACGCGCAGTCGATCTACGCGTTCCGCGGCGCCGATTTCCGCAACATCCTCGACTTCCCGAACCTCTTTCCGGGAACGCGGGTGATCACGCTCGACCAGAACTACCGCTCGACGCCGGCGATCCTGGATCTCGCCAACGAGATCATCAATCAGGCGAGCGAGCGCTACACCAAGAACCTCTTCTCCCGGCGTGACCAGGGCGAGAAGCCCGGGCTCGTGCAGGCCCTCACCGAGCCCGAGCAATCGCGCTTCGTCGCGCAGCGGATCCTCGAGCTCCGCGAGGAAGGCGTGCCGCTACAGGACATCGCCGTCCTCTTCCGGTCGAGCTTCCACTCCTTCGACCTCGAGCTCGAGCTCGGCCGCCGGGACATCCCGTTCGTGAAGCGGGGCGGCTTCCGCTTCATCGAGACCGCGCACGTGAAGGACGTACTGGCGCACCTCCGGGTGGTGGCCAATCCCAACGACGCGGTGTCGTGGAACCGCATCCTGCTCCTGCTCGAGGGTGTCGGGCCGAAGAAGGCGGGCGAGATCTTGAGCGCGCTCGGCGGGCCGGCGCCGTGGGAGCGGCTCGCCGAGGTCAAGGCGCGCGGCCAATCCGCGACCGAGCTCGCGCGCCTCGCGAATCTGCTCGCCGAGGTGTCGCGCCTGGAGAATCCGAGCGAGCAGGTGAACCGCATCCTGAGCTACTACACACCGGTTCTCCGGCGCGTGTACCGCGACGACTATCCGAAGCGCGAGCGCGATCTCGAGCACTTCGCCACGATCGCGCTCCGCTATCGCGCGACCGGGCAGCTGCTCGCCGACATGGCGCTCGAGCCCCCGACGGACAGCGTCGGTGGGATCCTCGCGGCCGACGGCGAGGACGAAGGGATGGTGACGCTCTCGACCATCCACTCCGCCAAGGGTCTCGAATGGCACACCGTGTTCGTCCTGTGGGCCGCCGACGGGCGTTTCCCCTCGCTTTACACGGTCAGCGACGACGCCGACATGGAGGAGGAGCGGCGCCTCATGTACGTCGCCGTCACGCGCGCGAAGGATCTGCTCTACCTCACGTATCCCATCGAAATTTATGATCGCGGAGTTGGGGTCATCCTCGGCAAGCCGTCGCGATTCGTGGCCGACGTGGACGAGACGCTGCTCGAGCCCATCGCGCTGGTCGACGAGGACTCCTGAGAGCTCGCGCCCGGAGTGGCGACGTCCCGGGGCGCGATGCTAGGTTCGCCCCGTTCCGGGGAGAACGGTCGTGAGTCGACGGTACGTCTCGTTGATGGTGGCGGTGGTGGCGGTCGTCGCATGCGGCGCGCCGGCTGCCGCAGAGGTCCTGGCGGTGCCGGACGCGTTTCGGCAGCTCCACGCGCCGCGCGAGGAGATGCACGTGCTGCGGGCGCCCGACGGCGCGCTCGTCGGCGAGCAGCACTACACGGTCGCGGTCACGGGCGACCGCTTGACCTTCGACTCGCAGACCCGCTTCAGACGCGGAGACGAGTCGGACGAGCACGGCGAGCTGGATCTCGCCACCGGCTTCCACGCGCGCCGATTCGACAAGACGGTCCGGCGCGAGGGCCGCGTAATCCAGGAGCAGCACGTCGACTTCGCGACCGGCGCGGTGCAATGGCTGGCCGACGGCGTCCGCGCGGAGCGTGCGATGCAGCTCCCCCCCGACACGTACATCGGCTCCATGCTGGCACTCGTGCTGTCGACCGTTCCCGAGAGCCATCCAGCCGCCGCGACCTTCGAGGCGCTCGTCTTCCGCCCCGACCCGATGGTGGTGACGCTCAAAGCGGAGGCGGTCGACGAGGAGCAGTTCCCGTTCGGTACGCGGACGCCGGTTGCGACCAAGCTGCGCGTGAAAGCCGACCTCGGCCCCGTTAAGAACGTGCTGTTCGCGAGCCTGATCCCGACGCACTACTTCTGGTTCGCGCGCTCGAGCGAGCCCCAGTTCGTCGCGTTCGCGGGCCAGTTCAACGGCGTCGACGTGGTCATGACGCCGGAAGCTCCGGTCACCACGACGGCGCACGCGCGCTGAGCCGTCCGCGGCGTCCGTTCCCGCTAGGCGCTCAGCACCGCGGGCTCGGTGCGCTCGTCGGTGGCGAGCAGGGGGCGACCCGTCTCGACGGGCAGCAGCAGGGCGAACGTCGACCCGCGCCCGGGCGTGCTGCGAACCGCGATGTGGCCGCCCATCCCCGCGGCCAGGCGGGCGCTGATCGCGAGCCCGAGGCCGGTGCCCTCATGGCGACGCGTCGACGACCCGTCGAGCTGTAGGAACGCGACGAAGAGGCGGCGCAGGTCCTCGGTCTTGATGCCGACGCCGGTGTCGGTGACGTCGATCTCGGCGTACTCGCGGCCGCGAGCATCCGGACCAGGGTCCGGGACGACGCGCTGCCACGGCGTCGCGTGGAGCGGGCTCGTCCGCAGGGTCAGGTTGATGGGCCGCCCGCCGGAAAATTTGAGGGCGTTGGCGGCGAGGTTCGAGACGATCTCCTCGACGCGTCCCGCGTCGCCGAGCACGCACGGCGCGGCCGGGGGCACGGCGGTCTCGACGAGCGAGCCGGCGTCGCCGGCGATCGCCCGCATGTCGTCGGCGACCTTCGAGACGATCGACGCGAGGTTCATGGGCTCGCGGGCGAGCTCGAGCGCCCCGGCCTCCACTTTGGAGAAGTCGAGGATCTGCACGATGAGGCGATACAGGGTGAGCGCGTTCTCCTGGATACGGGCGAGCCAGCCGCGTTGCTCGACGGTGGCCCCGTCCAGGTAGTCGAGGAGCATCTCGGCGAACCCGAGGATCGCCGAGAGCGGCGTCCGGAGCTCGTGCGTCACGTTGGCGAGGAACGCGTCGCGGTGGCGGCCGGCCTCCTCGAGCGCGATGCGCTGGAGGAACTCGTGCTCGAGCGCCCCGCGGGTCGCGCGATGGCTCACCACCATGATGAGGCCGGTCGACCCGAGGAAGAACAGGTTCTGGACGAAGAGCGCGACGTCGGGGACGCCGCCCCATGCGACGCACACGCCGACGTAGCTGACGATCAATGCCGCGGCGGCGCCCAACGAAAGCATCGCGTCCCAGGGCAGCAGGACCGCCGCGCCGAGCATCACGAGGTTGATCCCGGCGTAGTAGCCGCTCGATGCGCCGCCATCGAGCGCGGTCATCAGGGCGACGCCGAAGCCGGCCTGCCACACCATGAAGACGCTGAGGGCGGCGACGGACCGGCGGCCGAGCTCCGTCCGCATCGCCGCGAGCGCCATCAGACAACAGCCGATCATGATCGAGCGGATCACGAGCAGCGACCCGATCACCCCGGGATGCAGCAACAAATCGAGCGCGAAGAAGAGGGGAACGAGGACCAGCGCCAGCCAGCACATCAACCGCAGCCGTGCGACCATGCGGTCGCGGAGCTCGACGGCGAACCGTGCACTCGCCTCTGGACGCTCGGCGAGGACGTCGGGCGTCGTCAACGGGGGGGCCACGGGCGGTCCGGCTCGTGGGTCAGGACTTGCGAACGGCGAACGCGGACGCGGGGGGGGTGGTCGGGAGCGGCATCGCTGCCGGCGGCGTGTAGCGCACGAAGCGATCGCTGAAGGGGGCCGCGGCGGCCTCGGCGGCGACTGCCGCCGGGATCGACACTTGCGCCTGCTCCTGCTCGTGCTCCGCCATCTCCCGTTCCCACCGTCGAAGGCGCACGCACTGCAGCACCGCGCGCACCGTCGTCAGGTGCGAGACGTCCTCGGCCGACAGCTTGATGTCGAACGAACGCTCGAGGTTGGCAGCGAGCCGCCGCTGGATCTCGGGCGAATCGATGCCGGGAAGGATGGTTCGCGATCGCGCGGCGCGCAGATCCCTGCCGCAGCTGATCGACACGATGTCGCGGACGTTCTCTCCGAAGTGCATGCCCACGGTCTGTGCAATTTGAGAGCCAGCCCACGCCCGTTCCTGACCGAGCCGAAGCCTGGGCGCCAAACTACTGATTTCGCAATGGAAGCCCAGCGGATCTCGCCAAAAGTGCGCAGACGCCGCGGCGTTCGCCGCTCGAATGAGCGTCTCGGTTTGTACGATTGGGCGACACCCGATCGTCGACCGCCACCCAAACAATGACGCATCCGCGCGACCGGAGAGACGCCGAGCTGAAAGTGATGGAGCGAGCGAGCGACGGTCCCCGGAAGCAGCTCGACCTTTCTAGCCACCTGTCCGGGTGCCTCGTGCGCGTCGGAGGCAAAGCGGCCTTTTCAGCGACCGGTGAAACGGGGTGGGCGCTTGTCGAGAAAGGAGGCAACGCCCTCCTTGAAGTCCGCGCTCGGGAAGCTCGCGACCATCTCGGCGTCCGTCTCGGCGGAGGCGGTCGCGAGGTCGGTGAACTGGTGGGTGTAGACGAGCCGCTTCATGATCGCGATCGAGCGCGGCGAGCTCAGCGTCGCGAGCTCGGCGGCGCGATCGTAGACATGGGGAAGGAGCTCGTCGTGCGGGACGACCGCGTTCACGAGCCCCATGGATTTGGCCTCCGCCGCGTCGATGACGCGCCCCGAGAACAGCAGATCGCAGGCGTGGGCCGGGCCGACGAGCCGGGGCAGCATCCAGGAGCTGCCGTGCTCGCTGATGAGGCCGCGCCGGGCGAACGCCGTCGTGAAGCGGGCCCGGTCGGAGGCGATCCGGATGTCGTAGTAGAGCATGTGGGTGAAGCCGAGGCCGGCGACCGGGCCGTTGATGGCCGCGAGGACGGGCTTCGGGATGCTTTGGGGGTAGGCGTACGGCGTGTCGAGCGCGGGGTGCAGCGGCGCGATGGTGTTCGCACGCGCCACCCGTGACGCGGTCACCGCTTCGCCACTCTCGGCCGCGCTGCCGGTCTGGATGTCGCGCAGGTTCTGCATGTCGGCGCCGGCACAGAATCCGCGGCCGGCCCCCGTGACGACGATCACCCGGACCTCGTCATCGGCCGCGGCCGCCGCGAACGCGGCGTAGATCTCTTTCCCCATGTGCGGCGTCCACGCGTTCAGGCGCTCCGGACGATTGAAGGTGATCGTGGCGATCCTGTCGCGGACGCCATAGAGGAGCTGTTCGTACGCCATTTCGGGTCACCTCCGGGCGGGAGTTCTAACGTCCGCCGCCCCGGCAAATCAACGCGCGGACCTTTCTCCGTGTCGAGCGACCGGGCTAAGATCCGCGTCTCCGCCGCCGCGACGCCATGCAAGACGACACCAGCCTCCTCGCGCGCGAACGCAGCGAGCTGATCGCGCGCAGGCTGCCGACGTTCGCGATCGGGTGGGTCGGCACCGTCGCGATCTGGCTGCTCGTCTTCGCGCTCGAGGGCCGGCTGACGGTCGCCGCGCTCGGCGTCGTCGTCGCGACGTGCGCGCTGCTCGGCGTGGTCGTGTGGCGCGCGCGCGCCGATCCTGCCGCGCCGCAGGTCGTGCCCCTCGTCGTCACGACCTGCATTGCGCTCGGCGCGAGCGCGATCGTGCTGGTCGACGCCGTGAACGCCTTCGACGAGATCCTCGCCTTCCTGCTCCTGACCCTCTACCTCATGGCGGCGCAGCTCTTCGCCTGGGGATGGCGCGCCGAGCTCATGCTGCTCGTCGTGACGCTGGTGCCGTGGATCGCGCAGATCGGACGACTCCAGCGATTCGTGCCGCTCCCCGAGCTGGCGGCGGCCGTGACCATCGGAGCGTCGTTGGCGATCGGGGTCGCCGAGGCGGCGGCGCGCAACGTGCGCCAGGTGTCGCGGCGGCGCCGCGCGGCGCGCGAAGCGACCGACGCGCTCCAGGCGTCGCGCGATGCCTATCGCGACTTGGCGGAGCATGCCCCGGATCTCATCTGGTCGGTCGACCGTCATGGCCGCCTCACCTACGTGAACGAGGCGCTCGCGCGCTTTCTCGGCGAGCCGCGGAGCGCGGTCGTCGGCCGGTCGCTCGGCGAGATCGCGTCGGGTCATCCCGACAACCCGGACTTCGCCGCGACGCTCGCGTTCGTGCTGAGCGGCGGCACGCTGTCGCCGACGCCCGTCGAGTGCGCGACGCCGCGCGGACCGCGCTGGGTCGAGGTCACGGCATCGCCGGTTCTCGACGAGAACGGCGCCGTCGTCGGAGCCCGCGGCATCAGTCGAGACATCCACGAGCGCATGGCCTCGGAGGCCGCGCTCCGCACGAGCGAAGCCCGCTACCGCGGGCTCGTCGAGTCGCAACACGAGCTGGTCGTCCGCCTGGACGCGCAGGGTCGGTTCACCTTCGTGAACGACGCGTACGCGACCAAGTTCGGCACCACGCCCGACGCGCTGCTCGGGACGTCGTTCCTGGCGCTCGTGCACCAGGCCGATCACGGGCGCGTGCTGGCCGCCATGGCCGGGATGGCGCGCCCCCCGCACCGCGCCTTCATCGAGCTCCGCAACCTCACGGCGAGCGGCGTCCGCTGGATCGCCTGGGACGGGGGCGTCGTGGTGGACGCCGACGGCCGCATGGTCGAGGCGCAGGCGGTCGGACGCGACGTCACCGAGCGGCGCGCGTCGGAGGACGCGCTGCGGGAGAGCGAGGAGCGCTTCCGGAGCGCGTTCGACGACGCCGCGATCGGCATGGCGCTCACGACCACGTCCGGGCAGACGCTGCGCGTGAATGCCGCCCTCTGCGCGATGCTCGGCTACAGCGAGCGCGAGCTTCTCGCGTGCACGATCGAGGACGTCGTGCATCCCGACGACCGCGGACCGATCGAGGTCGATCGCGGCCGCCTCGCGGAAGGCCACGCCCCGTCGTATCGCGCCGAACGCCGCTATCGGCACAAGGACGGGCATCTGCTGTGGGTCCAAGTGACGGCGTCGATCGTGCGCGACGTGACCGGGGCGCCGCTCTATTTCCTCGGGCAGATCCAGGACATCACCGAGCAGCACCTCGCCGAGCAGGCGCTGCGCGAGTCCGTCGTCGAGCTGCAACGGAGCGAGCAGAACCTCCGCCTGCTGGCGCGGCGCCAGGTCGTCATCCGCGAGGAAGAGCGCAAGCGGGTGGGCTTCGACCTCCACGACGACGTCTGCCAGGAGCTGGTCGGCGTCGGGATCCTGGTCGAGTCGCTGCGCCGGAAGCTCGGGCCGACGTCGACGGAGCACGCCGCCGACTTCGCGCGCGTCGTGGGATACCTCGGGGAGGTGATCGAGCACCTGCGGCTGCTCGCGCGCGAGCTGCGGCCGCTGATGCTCCGCGACCTCGGCCTCGACGGCAGCCTGAGCTCGCTCGCCGACGGCATGTCGACGGACACGCTCGCGGTCACGACCGACTTCCGGACGCCCGTGCCGCGCCTCGAGGAGGAGACGGAGGTCTCCGTCTATCGCATCGCGCAGGAGGCGATCAGCAACGCCGTCCGGCACGCGGGCGCCCGCACGATCGTGATCATGCTCGCGGCGACGGACGCCGAGCTCACGTTGACCGTGCGGGACGATGGCCGCGGCTTCGACCCGGCCGTGCGGCCGGCCGTGGCGCTCGGGCTCGCCAGCATGGAAGAGCGCGCGCTCGCGCTCGGCACGCGCCTCGACCTGCGCTCGGCGCCGGGCGCGGGCACGAGCGTGACGCTCGCCTGTCCGCTCGTCGGGAGCGGATCGCGACGGCGGGAAGCGAAAGACCGTGGGGGCGCAGGTACGGGGCCTGCGAGTGCAGCGGGCCCTGTGGGTCCAGCTACGGGCCCTGCGGGTCCAGCTACGGGCCTTGCGGGTCCAGCTACGGGGCCTGCGGCCCCGTCTCCCACACGATCTTCTTCTCGCCCTTCAGCAACGACCACACCGCCATCAGCGGCGCGAGATTGACGAGACAGAAGTAGAGGGGAACGAAGAGGCCGCGCGGCCGGATCCCGGCCCGGTCGAGGAGCAGGGCCGCGAGCGCGCCGCCGTAGAAGGCGAGCTGGGCCGCGAAGGCGAGCTGGTAGAACGGCGCGTCGAGCAGGAACGCGTTCGACACGAACGCGCCGATCAGCAGGAACGGGATGCCCCAGCGCAGGAGGCGGTGCGAGATGATCTGGAAGAGCAGGAAGGGGTGTTGGAGCGGGTTCAGCAGCTCGGTCATGAAGCCGACGCCGCGAATGCCGCGATTCACCACGCGGGCGCGGCGGCGGAGCTCGTCGCCCATCTGTTTCGACTCGGCGACCTCGTAGCAGGTGGCGTCGTCCTCGACGACCGAGCGATAGCCCTTGATGAGCGCGCGCGCCGGCTGCACGAAGTCGCTGATCGCGGCCGGATCGAGGTGGGTGTAGAGGCTCTTCCGCATCGAGTAGATGCAGCCGGTCGCGCCGATGACCGTGAAGATCTGGCTCTCCCAGCGCCGGATCGAGGCCTCGTAGTTCCAGTACATCTGCCGTCCCTTGGCGCTCGCCTCCTCGCCCTCGCGGACGTAGCGTACGTCGCCGCCGACGCTGCCGACCGCGGGATCGGCGTAGTTCGCGACCATCGCGCGCACCGCCTGCGGGTCGTACATCGTGGTGGCGTCCGAGAAGACGAGGATCTCGCCGCGCGCGACGTCGGCCGCGTGATTCTGGCCGACGGTCTTGCCGCCGCGCGGCAGGTCGAGGAGCGTGACGCGGCCGGGGTACCTCGCCTCGTAGTCGCGGACGATCGCGTTCGTGCGGTCCTTCGACCCGTCGGAGGCGACGAGGATGTCGAGGCGTTCGGGCGGGTAGTCGAGGGCGAGCGAGTTGTCGAGCTTCCGCGCGATCGCCTCCTCCTCGTTGTAGGCGGCGATCACCATCGTGACCGTCGGGGTGATCGGCGTCTTGGCGACGCGGCGGTTCACGAAGCGAGAGACGACGAACAGCAGGAGGGGATAGCCGACGTAGACGTAGGCCATCGCGCCCACGCAGAGCCAGAAGACGACCGTCATCACGCGAGCGCGAGGCAGTCGCGCATGGGAGCGAAGCGGAAGTCGCGGAGGAGCTTCCGGAGCTTCCCTTCGGTGCGCCCGAGATTCACGTAGTGGCTGCTGAACCCGCGCCGGCCGGCGGTCTTCATGCGCGGCTGCTCGGGATCGACCTCCCAGGGGTGAATGTAGAAGACGGTCCCTTGCCGCTCCTGGCGGTTCACCCGTCGCATGCCCCACTTCATGTACGCGTAGGGAAAGATGCGGAGCCACCCGCCGCCGCCGAGCGGCATGTTCCGTCCGAGGATCTCGGTGGTCGTGATGGGGAACTCGACGAGCTTCCGGCCGTCCTTTTCGCGGATCACGTAGGGGAAGCGCTCGGCGTCGGGCATGCCGTAAAGGGAATCCTTCACCGGGAACACGCTCGAGTCGTAGCGATAGCCGAGCTCGAGGAGGACGTCGGGCCCCCACTGCGACTTCGCCGTGAACGAGAACGACGGGGCCCGGTACCCGAGCACCGCCTCGCCGGTGATGTCCTCGAGGGTCTTCTTGGCGCGCGCGACGTCGGCCGCGAACTGCTCGCGGGTCTGCTCGTAGACGATCCGGTGCGCGTAGCCGTGCGAGGCGATCTCGTGGCCGGCGGCGTGGATCTGGCGCACCAGGTCGGGCCAGCGCTCCGCGTTCCAGGTGAGGATGAAGAAGGTCCCTTTGACCCCGAACTCGTCGAGGACGGCGAGGATCTTTTCGGTGTTCCGGCGAACACGTGACTCGTAACGATCCCAGGTGTCGAACGGAACCACCGCGTCGAAGTCGGCGACTTGGTACCAGTCTTCGACGTCTACGGAGAACGCATTCAGCGGCGTGTCGGAGGGCGCGGTCGGCATCGGCGGAAGGCGAACATAGCCGATGGCTCGACGGCCGAACAACCCGAGTTCTGCGGCGCGAGGCGTGCCCCGTCTTGGGGCGAGAAATCTGCATCTCTCGGACGATTCGCGACTCGAATTTCCTGCGTCGCGATCCGGGCCGATGCTAAAACGCCGGCAGCAGTCGGAACCAACCCCCTTTCTGCCAGGCGGCCGCGGAACCCAGAACAGGCCGCCCCCAGTGCCGTGACCCGCACGACGTCCTGCAAAGGCCTCCTGCGGCTGCAGCTTCCAGGAAGGAGGCTCGTCCCGTGCTTTGCCTTGCCCGTTCCGCCATGGGTGTCGCCGTGGCACTCGCGTGCGCCGTTGCGGTACCCGCCGGTGCTGCGACCATCGTCGTACAGCCCTCGAACCAAGACGCCTTCATTCGGAAGAACGCCCCGAACCGCATCGCGGGCGCCAATCCGACCAATCAGCGCATCCGCGTGCAGGCGTCGCCGCCGAACACGCAGGTGTGGCGCGGTCTCGTCCAGTTCAGCCTCGCGAACATCCCGTTCGGCTCGACGATCAACTCCGCCGTCGCCGAGCTCTCCGCCGGCAACAACGCGAGCAACGCGACGCTCACCCACGGCCTGCACCGCATCACCGCCGCGTGGCTGCAGAGCGGCGTCAAGTGGAACAACGCGCCGCCCTTCAACGCGAGCCCGACGGCGACCGCGCTCGTCGGCACGGGCCAGGGCTTCAAGCCCTTCACGGTGACGGGCGACGTGCAGGCCGCCGTCAACCTCTGCGCCGCCGATCACGGCTGGATGGTGAAGGACGAGAACGAGACCGCTTCGAACGACATGGTGAACTACGTCTCGCTCGAGGACATCCACCCGGCGCAGCTCGTGAAGCGGCCGAAGCTCACCGTCGACTTCACCCCGCCGCCGTGCTCGAGCAACGCCGACTGCGCCGACACCAACTTCTGCACCATGAACGAGCGCTGCGAAGCGGGCGTCTGCGTCGTCGATCCGGTCGTGTGCGACGACACCGATCCCTGCACCGACGACTTCTGCGACTGCAGCTTCGGCTGCATCAACGCCAACATCTGCAACGACGGCTTCACCTGCACCACCGATACCTGCGACCCCGACACGCTCGCGTGCACCAACACGCCGAACGACGCCGTCTGCGACGGACAGTGCTCGGACGGTACGTGCCTCGCCGACCCCGACGACACCGTCGAGGATCCGGTCACCGGCTGCATCCTCACCTCGACCGAGCCCGACGGCACCGGCTGCAACGACGGCGACGCGTGCACCAGCACCGACGTGTGCACGGGCGGCACCTGCGGCGGCGCGCCCGTCGTGTGCACCGCGCTCGATCAGTGTCACGACACCGGGACGTGCACCGCGGGGGTCTGCTCGAATCCGTTCAAGACCAACGGCGCCTCGTGCGACGACGGCAGCCTCTGCACGTCGCCGGACGCGTGCGACGGCGCCGGCGCGTGCGTCGGCGGCAACCCGGTCGTCTGCACACCGCTCGACCAGTGCCACGACGCGGGCACTTGCGATGACGGCACGGGGCTCTGCTCGAATCCGCCGAGCAGCAACGTCACGCCGTGCGACGACGGCGACGCGTGCTCGCAGACCGACACATGCGACGGCGCCGGCGCCTGCGTCGGCACGAACCCGGTCGTCTGCACGCCGCTCGATCAGTGCCACGACGTCGGCACCTGCGATGGCGGGACCGGGCTCTGCTCCGATCCCCCGACCGCCAACGGGACCACCTGCAACGACGGCAATACGTGCACGATCGGCGATGCCTGCACGGCGGGCACCTGCGGCGGCAGCTCGGTCACGTGCGGCGACGGCGTCGTCCAGCCCGGCTGCACCGAGGACTGTGACGTCCCGGGCGGCACCGATCCGAATTGTACGGCCGACTGCCACTTCGTCTGCGGACCGACGCCGCAAGCCGGTTGCCGCGCTCCGGCGCAACCCGGCAAGGGCACGGTCACGCTCAAGGACAAGTCGCCCGACAAGAAGGACGCCCTCAACTGGAAGTACATCAAGGGCGCCACGACCACCCTCGCCGATTTCGGCGACCCCCTCACCTCGACCGACTACACGGTCTGCATCTACGACTCGTCGGCGCGGCCGCAGCCGATCCTGTTCGCGCGGGCGCCTGCCGGCGGGACGTGCGGCACCAAGCCGTGCTGGAAGACGATCAAGGGCGGCTTCAAGTACAACGACAAGCTCTTCGACCCGAACGGCTTGCAGCAAGTGCAGCTCAAGTCGGGCATCGCCACGAAGGCGAAGATCATCGTGAAGGGGAAGGGCATCGACTTGCCGATGCCGACGCTGCCGCTCACCACGGCGGTGACGGTGCAGATCAAGAACGAGAATGGCGTCTGTTGGGAGGCGAAATACTCGACGGCGCAGAAGAACCTGAGCGAACAGTTCCGGGCGAAAGCCGACTGATTCCACCACGCGTCCCGCCGCCCGCACCCTCATGGTGCGGGCGCGGCGGGACTCGGGACGAGCGACACGCGCAACGTTTCGCCGAAGTCGAGTATGAAGCGCTCGGCGAGCGCGAGCCCGTGGCGCGCGAGCAGGGCGCGGACCGGCGCGTCGTCGCGACGCTCCGCACTGACCGGCCGCGGCGTCAGCACCAGTGCGATCACCCATGCGCGCCCGACGTCGAGCCGCCGCATCGCGGCGGCGAGCTCCGTGGCCGCGGCATCGTCGAGTGGTGACGGAAGCCACCACGCGTCGCGCCGTACCACCCTGATGGGCAGCTTGCCCCGCCCCTCGGCGAGGAACACGTCGTCGTCGGGTCCGCGATCGACCGCCGTCCAGCGACGGTCGCGGAGGTGCGAGTAGATCGCGATCGTGTCGATGCGGGCGGCGTAGAGGATCTCGTCGGGCGCCGCGCCGCGCGCGGCGGGCGCGATCTCGGTCGGCCAGAGACGCGGCACGGTGGTGAACTCCTCGATCGGCGGCCGCGTGAGACTGCGCAGACCGGTCGCGGCCGTCCACGCGGCGAGCGCCAGCGGAATCAGGGTGGTCGCGCGGCGGCTACGTAGCGTACGGAGCGCGGCGTCGACGACCGCGGCCGCCGCGAGCGTGAAGAACGGAAACAGCACGAACTGATGGCGCATGCGGCCGCCGTACGGGTACGTGCCGGCGAGCGCGAGCGCGAAGATCGTCGTCCAGAGCACGACGACGATCGTGCCGAGCAGGGCGCGGCTGCGATTCGTGACGAGCCAGAGGACCACGGCGAGCGCGGCCGTGCCCACGAGCCCCGGGGCGTGCTTCGCCGAGACGCCGAGGGGCGCGAACAGGTCGAGCGTGCGGGTCGCGCCGCGGAGCGCGAAGGCCGGCCAGGACTCGCCGGCCGACGGGAAGGCGTCGATGACGTGGCCGACCTGGCCCACGCCGTGCGTCGAGCGCATCCAGACGACGACGCCCGCGACACCGGCGGCCAGGACGAGAAAAACGCCCCAACTCGAACGTCGAGACGCGGCAAGGGTCACGCGCGTCCGCAATCCGGAATCGCGGAGCATCTGCAGCGCGGCGGCGGCCAGCATCGCGACGATCGCGAGCAGCGCCGAATACTCCGTCCAGCTCGCGAGTACGGCAGCGGTCGCGAACGCCCAACGCTCGCGCGCGCTCCCGAGCGCGTCGTCGCGCAGGATGCGCAGCAGGAAGAGGAATGCGACCAGCGTGAAGCACGTCGCGAGACTGTACGCGCGAACGGAGATCGCGAGGTTCACGTGCGTGCTGGAGACGGCGAAGATCAGCGCGACCAGCCGGGCGACGGGACGCGCCATCCCGAGCGCACGGGCGCAGAAAAACGCGGCGACGATGCTCGCGAGCGCGGGGACGATGGAGAGCAGGCGCGGCCAGAGCTCGGCGCCGTGCAGCGGCACGAGCCAACGCAGGAGGAGGTACGACAGCGGCGGGTGCGCGTCCCACGACAGCTCCCGCAGGAACGCCGCCCAGGGCTCGACGGCGGCGATGAACACGTGCGCGTTGTCGTCGAACCCGAAGTGGAGGAAGGAGCCGTAGACCAGGGCGAGCGCCAGCAAAAGCGCGCAGCAACCGCCGAGAACGGCCCGATCGATGCGGGCGGCGTGAGCTGAAGGTCGATCCACGGTTTTCGCTCGACGGTTGGATGCGAAACGGGTGGCGTATACAAGGGCGCCGCCTTGCGCGCTTGGAGTCCCACGACCGCCGCCCACGCCCGATGCGACGCGTGAGCGCGCGCGGGGCCGGTGTGGTGGCGCTGGCGGTCCTGGTCGGGGCGCTCGCGTCGCGGAAAG
>JADMIO012779226.1_pt1 | contig 16084 bp, 6 predicted proteins | sample 8958161 | NCBI WGS metagenome assembly JADMIO01 (sample SAMN16585339, study PRJNA669376) | soil metagenome | isolation source: Crop rotation soil | place: USA: Cullars Rotation, Alabama | collected 2011
CGGAACGGACGAAGACGCCGCGGCCGTGGCCAACACCTTGCGGCGTCTCCCTTTTGCCGACGGCATGCCGGTTTTGCCCGCGGGAGGGCGCGCGCCGTCCGCCTCGCCCGCGGAACGGGCACGGTGGATGGACCGCATCGCGGAGGTCATCCGCACCGCGCACGAAAACCCGTTGGCCCGACGCGCACGGCGATTTCTCAAAGTGGGCCCGCTCGAACTCGACCGGCAAAACCGTTCGGTGCGTTTGGGGATATCGATGGTGTCCCATGTTCCCCGCCGATCGTTCGATCTTTTGTGGCTCCTCGCGAAACGCTCGACCACGCCGCGCCCCATTTGCGCGCGGCGACTCATTCTCTCCAAGTTGTGGAAGAAGCGCGGCGTGCGCGATCGACAAGTGGACGTGACGGTGAGTCGCTTGCGCGTGCTGGTTCCGTTTCTCGAAAATTATATTCAGACGGTGTCGAGCGGCGGCTACCGGCTCATTCCACCCAACCCATCGTCACGTCCCGCTTCGCCATCTCGGCGCCTCTCCCGCGACTGACATTTTCCCCGTCTCCACCGTCGATTTGTCAAGGTTTTTGACGATCGAAACCCCCGCAAAAAATTGTTGCAAAGATATTGCAGACGCGTCGAAAAGGCTCTTTTTGCGTTGATTTAACGACGCATTGCGGCGTTTCAGCGTTCTTTTGCTCCTGTGTGCGTTACCCTTAGTTCAATGACGAATCGATGCGTGTTTTTCATCTTCGATTCGTCATTTTCTTACGCCAGCACCTTAAAAAAAAGTGATCAACCTTTTCCCAAAAACGAGTTGCATCGACGAGAGAGAAAATTCGGTCCGCCAACCCTTGGCGGGACGGATTTTTTTTGCCCGGCCAGCGGACACAAACGGTCCACAGGAGCGCGCTTGCGCCCCCCTATACGTAAGGAGGTCATCCCGATGAAAGTGAATCAAAAAGTTCGTTACGGCGTTGCTTGTCTGTTTGAGTTAGCGAAAACCTACGGCGATCATGTTGACGCGGAACAGTTGGCGGAACGCCTCAGCATTCCCCACGCCTACGCCCACAAAGTTCTTCAGAACATGGCTCACGCAGGCATCGTGATCGCGCTGAAAGGCGTGGGCTACCGGTTGGCTCGTCCCTTGACCGACATCACCGCGTTGCACGTGATGGACGCTCTCAGCACCGAGTCGGACACCTCGGCGCCGCTCATGGACATCGGCGCGAACCTGGAGCGGCGGATCAAACAAGCGTTGGACGGCGTCTCGCTGTCGGAACTCAAAATTTCGTAACCGAGCGGGACGGGAGACGGCCATGAAATCCAACGTGCGTTTTGAGAACCCAACGAGACTCTGCGGCCTTCGCCGCTGGGCTCTTTCTCTCGGAACGTTTGCGCTTCTTTTCGCGGGGCAGGGCATCGCTCACGCCTTTAGCTGCGCATCGACCGGGTCGGGGCTGTGGTCCGCGCCGGGTTCCTGGACCACGTGCAACAGCACCATCCCCACAACCACCGACGCGGTCACGATCAAAAGCGGCCACACCATCACCTTCAACTTCAACGCCACCATCACCAGCATGACCATCTTGAACGGCGGCCGATTCCTGGGCGACGCCACCGGCCGGACGCTCACCATCAACCCCACCGCCGGAATGGCCGCGATCGCGGTCAACCCCACGGGCGTGTTCACCGCCAACACCTCGTCGATCTCCATCAACTCCGACGCCGCGGTGACGTTGACCTCGGGCTTTGTGGCCTTTAACAACCTCACGCTCGCTCCGACGCTGACGGCCAACCGCATCTACACGATGGGAACAACGTCCATTACCGTCACTGGAAATTTCTTGATCAATCCGCCCAGCGGCGCTTTCAGTCTCACCGTGAACATGAGCACAACGGTTGTGGTTCTGGGTACCACCACCGTCATGCGCGGCGGAACCGCCACCTCGGCTTTGAACACCACCGCCTCCAACCACACACTGATCACGGGCTGGCTCAACGTCCCGGCCGGCGGAACGTTCACCTCCAACAACTCGTCGATTTTCTTAACCGGATCCTCCGGGCCACTCTTTACCCGTGGCGGAACTTTTAACCACGGCGCCTCCACGGTCCTGATCAACTCCGACGCAACGATGCCTCAACTGGTTAATGGCGCCACGGCGTTTTACAACCTGGTCCTCTCGCCGACATTGACGACGAACCGCGCTTATACATTCCCGAGCGGCGCCTTGGCCATTATGGGAGATCTCACTCTGCTTCCCGACAAAACAACCGCGGGCACCGCGACCCTCACCGTAAACCTGGGCGGAGCTACCACCCTTCCCGTCACCAAGACGGTGTCGGTCGATGGCAGCGGAAATGCCACCGCGATATTGGACACCGTGGCCGGATCGAACTGGGCGATCAACGCAGGCTTTATCAACCTCGGAGCGGATGGAACGCTCAACGCCAACAACGCCACCATCACCTTGGGCGGAACCTCGGGGACGCTGTTCACCCAAAATGGACTCTTCGACCCGGACGGTTCGACCGTTATCATGAATCCCAACGCGAGCATCACCACGACCGCGGGAAATCCCATCACGTTTTACAACCTGACGTTCTCCCCCCCGCTCGTGACGACCGGCAAGACGTACACCTTGGGAACGACCTCGACCTCGGTGAACGGCGCCTTCTTGATCAACCCCACCGCCACGGCGTTGCAGCTCACGGTCAACTTGAGCTCGGCCGTGGTGGTCATCGGAACCACCACTGTCCAGCGCGCAAGCACGGCCACCTCCCTTCTGGACACGACAGCGTCCAACCACGCTCTCACAACCGGATGGCTTAACGTGGCCACGGGCGGAACCTTCACCGCCAACAACTCGACTCTCACGCTCACGGGCTCTGGCCTTTTGTTCACCCGTGCCGGGACGTTCAATCACGGCGCTTCAACGGTTCTCATGACGCCGGACGTCACCTCGACCGCGCTCACCAGCGGCGCCACCGGGTTTTTCAATCTGATCTTGGCCCCCACCCTCACGGCGGATCGCGCGTACACCTTTGGAACCGCAGCGCTGGCGGTGAACGGCGACTTCACGATCATCCCCGAAAAAGCCACGGCCGGCACCGCCGTTCTGACCGTCAACTTGGGAGGAGCCACGACCGTTGGGGCCAGCAAAACGCTCCTCATCGGCGGCACCGGCAACGCCAACACGATTTTAAAAACCACCGGATCGAACTACGCCATCACCACGGGACGCCTGGACATTGACACCAACGGCACGCTGGAAGCCAACGCGTCCTTGATTACGCTGAACGGCCCGAGCGGTCCGGCTTGGGTTAATGACGGAACCTTCACCTACGGCACGTCCACCGTGACTCTCAGCACCGATGGCGACCTCACGCTCACGTCGGCGGCCGCGACGTTCTACAACCTGAACCTGGCCCCCACCATCACGTCCACCCGCACGTACACATTCGGGAACAATGTGACGGTCCTCGCCACGCTCACCGTGAACCCGACCAAATCGACCGCGGGCAACTCCAACTTGGTCGTGAACTTGGGCGGGGCCATGACCATGCCGGCCACAAGCAGCGCCACCTTCACCGGCACCACCAACGGCCGCACTCTTTTTGACACGGTAGCCGGGTCCAACTATCCCATGAGTCTCGGACGTTTGAACCTGGCGGCCAACGCCGCCTTAACGGCCAACGACTCCGTCATCACGTTCATCGGCACCACCGGTCCTCTCTTCACCCGCGCCGGAACGTTCAACCAAGGCACCTCGCACATCGTCATGACGCCGGATGGCACCATGACACTGGTGTCCGGAACCGCAACTTTCTACGACTTGACATTGTCCCCGACCCTGACCACCTCTCGCACCTATGGTCTGGGAGCCAGCCCCCTCACCGTGAACGGCGCCCTGACCATCGACCCAACGTCGGGTGGCGCCAACGCTCTCACGGTCAACCTGGGCGCTTCCGTCACGACGCTCGGTGCCACCGTCGTGGACGGGGCTGGTTCGGCCACCACGACGTTCGACACCGTCACGGGGACGAACGCGCTCACAACCGGCCAACTGCAGGTAGCGACCCCCGGCACCTTCAAACTGAATCGCTCCACCTTGACCTTGACCGGATCGGTCAGCCCGCTCTTGAATGCGCAAGGAACATTTAACGTTGGGAACGGACTCATCCGCGTCACCGCGGATGCAGACGCCACGCTTAGCTCCGGCGTAACCACGATCAACGCCCTGGAACTAAATCCCACGCTCACGGCGGACCGCGCCTACACCATGGCCTCGGACATGACCACCATCAACGGCGCCTGGACGTTGAGTCCCATCAAAGCCACCGGAGGCAACGCGATTTTGACCGTGACCATGCAGTCGCCTGTCACTGTGCCGGTGGCGAGCAGCGTGACCGTGAGCGGTGTGACGAACGGCTATTCCCGCCTCGACACGGGCGCTGACAAAAACCTCACCGCGGGCAAACTTCTCTTGAACACCAACGGAACGTTCGTGGCGAACGGATCCACCGTGACGCTGACCAGCACCGCCAGCACCCTCTTCACCCGCACCGGCGTGTTTGCTTCCGGTACTTCCAACACGGTGTTTAATCCCGACGCCGCCGTCACGCTAACAAGCGGTGTTACCGAGTTTTATCTCCTCACGCTGTCTCCCACGCTCACGGCGAGCCGCGTGTACACGCTCGGGGCGGGCGCGCTCACCATCGATGGAGATCTCCTGATCGACGCCGACAAACCCACGGTCGGCGCGGCGTCTCTCACTCTGAACCTGGGAGCGGGCACAACCGTCTACGGAGACACCACCATCACCGGCACCGGCAATGCCACCGGCATTTTGAACACGGTCTCCGGCTCCAACTTCGCGTTCTCGTCGGGCCGCATCGACATTGATACGCCCGGCACCCTGACCGCACAGGCCGCGGTGATTTCGTTAACCGGATCCTCCGGCGTTCTTCTGAACGAGCTCGGCTCCTTCGTGCAAGGGACCTCGACTGTGAGTTTCGCCGCCGACGCAGACGTGACGCTCACCGCCGGAACGCTGGTGTTCACCAACCTGCTCCTCAATCCGACACTGACCGCTAACCGCGCTTACACGTTTGGCTCCAGCGTCTTGACCGTGAACGGGGCTTTCACTTCCAACCCCGTCAAGACCACCGGCGGCAATGCGACATTGACCACCACGCTTGGAGCTGCAACCACGGTCATCAGTACCTCGACTCTCATCATCAGCGGCACGACCAACGGCTATTCGAATCTCGACACCGGAGCCAATTGGGCTCTGACCGCGGGCCGGCTTGATATCCAAGCGAACGGCGCGCTTACCACCAACGCCTCAACCATCACTCTCACTGCCATCACGGGTGTTCTGATGACGGAAAGCGGAACGTTCCATCCAGACGCCTCCACGGTGATGATGACCCCCGACGCCACGGTGACGCTGACGAGCGGCTCGTTCGACTTCTACAACCTGAAACTCAATCCCACGATCACGCTGGCCCGTACGTACACGTTCGGAGCCGGTCAGCTGGGCGTGCTGGGGGATTTGACGGTGATTCCCGATGCGGCCAGCGGGTTGCGGCTGTTGGTCAACATGGGCGCGCCCATGGGTGTCAACCACATGACCTCCATCACCCGCACCGGAAGCGCCATCTCCAGCATGACCACAACCGCCAGCAACTACTGGTTCGGAACGGACAACCTGTCGATCGGGACGTCCGGCAGCTTTGTGGCGAACGGATCGAGTCTCACTGTGAGCGGAGCCACGGGCCCGCTCATGACCGTCGCCGGTCCCTTTGCGGCCCACACCTCGACCGTGGCCATCACGACGCCGTCGAGTCTGACCATCAATGCCGGCACCGCCACGTTCTGCAATCTGTTGATCAACACCCCCGGTCAAACACAGACCTTGGGCAACACGTTGGGATTAACGGGTGCGCTGACCGTCAACAACGGCACACTGGCCGACGGCGGATACCAAATCACTGGAAACGCCACGTACAAATTCAACCTGGCGGCCGGCGCCGGCCTTTCAATCGGGTCGGCCACGGTGGCCTCGACGTTTCCCACAAACTACACCGCGGCCAACACGATTCTGAACGCGGCCTCTACCGTGACCTACAACGCCGGCGTGTCGCAAACCATTTCCGGAACCCCGACCTATGGCTACCTGCATCTTCTTGCGCCGTCGGGCACGCCGACCAAAACGTTGGCCGCCGCCACCACGGTGAGCAGCGATCTCTGGATTGGTACCAACAACACTTTGAGCGTCGGCGCTAGCAGCCTCGGTCTAACCGTTGGCGGCGACTATCAAAACGACGGCACCTTCACCGCGAATTTGGGAACCGTGACGTTCAATGGCGCGAGCCATGTCTCGAGCTTGAGCGGCACCATGACCGGATCCTCGGCCTTTGGTTACCTCACCTTCAACGGATCAAGCAGCCAGTGGACGCTCAACAACCCCGTGACGGTGGGATCGACGTTGACCGTGACCGCGGGCTCGCTCTTGGGAGCGCAAGATGTGACCGTGAACGGCGGCGTGGTTGGCAATGGGACCAACGGTCTCATCAACCTGTCCGGCGGGACTTTTGAGCAGCGCGTGGCCGCCAATCAACTTTTTGGCACCAACGCCGCCGGCGCCAACGGCTGGACCTTCAACAACCTGACCTTCAGCAACTCCTCCGCATCGAACCGAATCGTGACGACCAACGCCACGGGCTCGGGCGCGATCAACGTGAACGGGACCTTAACCATCGGTCAAACCGGCGACACCAACACCACCACGCTGAACAACGCGACCAACGGCCGGCTCATCGACGCCAATGACAACCTGACCATCACCTCCAAAGGCGTGCTGCAGGCGTCGTCGCAGCAAGTGCTGACGGTGGGCGGCGACTGGACCAACAACGGAACCTTCACCACCGCCAACAGCACCGTGGCCTTTGATGGCGGCAATGTTCAAACCCTCTCAGGCTCGACCACCTTCTATGGCCTGCGCGCGTTGGTCTCGGGCACCACGCTTCAATTCACCTCGGGAACAACCCAGTACGCGAGTTACAACTTCACGCTCCAAAACGTGACGCTTCGCTCTGAAACCAACGGGGCCACCTGGTACCTGGCGCTCACCGGCTCCTCGCAAACGCTCACCGCCGTGCGCGTCCGGGACTCCAACGCCACCTTGGGCCAGCGACTCATCGGGAACGCCGCCAGCGTCTCGCTCGGCAACAACACCAAGTGGGACCTCGGCGCTCCGAGCCGAATCCTAAATCTCGCCGCAAACGTGAGCGCCACCGGCAGCGGCATCGATCTCACCTGGAGCGCGACCGGCGAAAACAGTTCGTTCGACACGCTCTACAACTCGTCGTTCACGGTGCAATACACCACCGACACGGTGTTCGGCCAAGGCAACAGTTGGAGCGCTTCCGCCGCTCAACCCGCTTACGTGTTCCGCGTTGTGTTGGGCACCACGGCGGTGGCCGCGGGGGCCAACCAAGGAGCCACCCTCACTGGGCTCACCGGAAGCGGAACGTATTACTTCCGGATGTGGACCGTCGACGCCTCGAGCAACGTCTCGACTCTGTCGAACGGCGCCACCAACTGGATTACGCCCGTTGTTCTGGGCGTCCAAATGTCGACCGATGTCTTGACCTTGGGCGCGCTCACGCCGGGCACCACCAATGTCATAAGCTCGTCCATCACCATCACCAACACCGGAAATGTGCCGCAGCGTTACCAACTCACTATCACGGAACCGGCCGTCTGGCGCTCGACGCACAGTGGCGCCGGCATCGACACCTTCCGTCTCACGGGCCTTTTCCGCACCGCCACCCCCAATTCCAGCGACTTTGATCCCGTGACCGACGTGGTCACTTCCACGCCGACCCTCTCCGGAACCAACACTTTTGCGGTGGCCGGCGATCCCGACGCGGTCAAAGGCGTTTTGGTCCCTCCCGGTGAGGAGCGTTATCTCTGGTTCCGCATCGAGGCCCCACCCATTTCGAGCACCACGACACAACAGTCCATTCGCGTTGATACCACCGCGAGTCAATAGGAGAACGTCCCATGCGTCCCAACCAACAGCAAAGAACGAAGCACGATGAACGAAGCACGAAGGGAAAAAGACAAAGACTCTTTCTTGGGTCTCTTTTCCGTTCTTCGTTCTTCGTCCTTCTGACCTTCCTCCAGGTCCTTCCAGCGGCGCCGCCACCGGCCCCGACACCCCCTCCTCCGGGCGGCATCCGAACGGATTTTGGAGATGTTCTCATTGAGAACTTGGGGATCGGCCGGACTTACAACCTGCGCGATTTGGCCGGGACGCCGCTCAAGGTGACCAACACCGGAGCCGAAACCGTGAACCTGGTCATGGACGTTCAAATTCCCAAAGACTCCATGATCACGGAGAACCGGAAGGAATTGGGATTTAAGCCCGTTCCGTCGGTGGATTGGGTGAAACTCGGACGCTCTCAGTTCGTGGTGCCCTCGGGCGAAAGCGCCTACACCGACGTGATCATCACCATCCCGAACGATCCGGCGCTCTACGGAAAAAAATTCCAGGCGAGCATTTATTCCCGAACGACCGGCACCGGGTTTCTGCAATTGGGCGTGTGGAGTCATTTGCAAATCACGATCGCAGCCAGCCCGGAGACCCAAGCGGCCATCGAGAAAAATCAAAAACGCGGCACGATCGGCATGGAGTACACACTCCTCCCCGACAAACTCGTGATCGAAAACGCTCCCCTCGGAAAAAAGATCGACATCAAAAAGGACCTGAAGCGCACGATCATGATCGCCAACTCCGGCGAACAGGCCATCCATCTGCGCGTGAAAGTCGTTCCGGTGGGAGACAGCCCCTTGAGTCTGCAGTCCGGTTTTGAAGAGCCGAAAGACCGCTCGTGGCTGAGCGTCGGAGTGCCTCTTTGCACCGTCGAGCCGTCGAGCTTTGGGGATCCCAAACTCACGCTCACGCTGCCCAACGACCCCACCCTCCACAAAAAGAAACTGATGTTCATTCTCAAAGTGGAGCCGGCGGATGCGGATGTGACCGGTGTGACCTATTACGGAAAAATCTACGTGGAGGTGGAGTGATATGAATTTTCAACAAATGCCCATTCAAAAAATTCGTTCTTCAAGGAGGTCTGTCATGAATCAATTAAAACGTCTCTGGCCCGCGTTGGCCGTGCTAGCACTGGTGATCGCCGGGCAGCGCACTGTGAGCGCCGCCACCACACAAAGCGTCGACATCCGGGTGTCCATCTCGGCCACCAAGTCGTTGCTCGCTGGCACCACCGTCTACAACTACGGGGCGTTGTCGGTGAACGTGTCGTCGGTGTCGAGCGGGATCACCATCACCAACGACTCCGGCGCCTTGGTCGAAACCTACACGATCCAAGGTGCGAACGCGGCCTCCACCGGGGGTGGCACCACCTGGACCTTGGCCTCCTCCACGAGCACCAACCAATACGCGTTGGCCGCGCAGTTCTCAACCAGCCAACCCACCAACGCCGATGGATCGTGGGGATCGGATGACACCACCACGTCCGCAACCCCCTGCGACACCACCACGTTTGGAAACGGCACCCCCGCCCAATCCGGCGCCGGCGTGTTGCCAGGCGCCACCCGCACCTTGTGGTTCCGTCTCAAAACCCCCGACGCCGTTAGCGACACCACGCAGCACTTGGTGACGGTGACGTTGGGTGTTCAGTGAAATTAAAGCGTTTGAACACATTCGATATATAGGAGGAGTAAAAAAATGGACCTTAAGAATTCGACAACGACCCTGAACCACGCTGCAAAAGTTTCGTCTCAACAACTCAACAACAAAAGGAGAACTGTCATGAAACGCCTCGCCCGCCTCACCCTTGGTTTCGCCCTCACTGGCGCCGCCTTAGGAATCGTCTCAACCTCGCACGCCGCCACCACACAAGCCGTCGACATCCGGGTGTCCATCTCGGCCACCAAGTCGTTGCTCGCTGGCACCACCGTCTACAACTACGGTCCCCTGGCCGTGAACGTGTCGTCGGTGTCCAGCGCTATCGCCATCACCAACGACTCCGGTGCGCTGGTTGAGACCTACACCATCCAGGGAGCCAACGCCGCGTCCACCGGGGGCGGTACGACTTGGACCTTGGCCTCCTCCACCGGCACCAACCAGTACGCGTTGGCCGCGCAGTTCGGCACCGGTCAGCCGACCGATGACGATGCCTCCTGGAGTTCCGACGACACCACCACCTCCGCTGTGGCGTGCTCCGCAACGTCCTTCGGGAATGGCACCGCCAATCAGTCCGGCGCGGCCGTGGCTCCGTCGGCGGTTCGCAGCCTGTGGTTCCGGATTAAAACGCCCAGCGCCGTCAGCGACACCACGCAGCGTTTGGCCACCGTCACACTAGCGGTCCAATAAATACAGCAGCTCAAAAGATCAAAAAAATGAACAGAAAAAAGAACGAAGAACGAAGGACGAAGCACGAAGAAAGACTCCGGTCTTTACTTCGTTCTTCTGACTTCTGCCTTCGTTCTTCCAACAAATCAACCAAAGGAGAACCATCATGAAACGCCTAACACGTCTAACCCTGGGATTCGCTCTCGCGGGCGCCGCCCTGGGAATCGTCTCAACCTCGCACGCTGCCACCACACAAGCCGTTGACATCCGGGTGTCCATCTCGGCCACCAAGTCGTTGCTCGCCGGTACCACCGTCTACAACTACGGCCCTCTCGCCGTGAACGTGTCGTCGGTATCGAGCAACATCGCCATCACCAACGACTCCGGTGCGCTCGTCGAGACCTACACCGTCCAAGGCGCCAACGCGGCCTCCACCGCCGGCGGCACCACCTGGACACTCGCCTCCTCCACCGGCACCGACCAGTACGCGTTGGCCGCTCAGTTCGGCACCTCTCAGCCGACCGACGACGATGCCTCCTGGAGTTCCGACGACACCACCACCTCCGCTGTGGCGTGCTCCGCAACGTCCTTCGGGAATGGCACCGCCAATCAGTCCGGCGCGGCCGTGGCTCCGTCGGCGGTTCGCAGCCTGTGGTTCCGGATTAAAACGCCCAGCGCCGTCAGCGACACCACGCAGCGTTTGGCCACCGTCACACTAGCGGTCCAATAAATACAGCAGCTCAAAAGATCAAAAAAATGAACAGAAAAAAGAACGAAGAACGAAGGACGAAGCACGAAGAAAGACTCCGGTCTTTACTTCGTTCTTCTGACTTCTGCCTTCGTTCTTCCAACAAATCAACCAAAGGAGAACCATCATGAAACGCCTAACACGTCTAACCCTGGGATTCGCTCTCGCGGGCGCCGCCCTGGGAATCGTCTCAACCTCGCACGCTGCCACCACACAAGCCGTTGACATCCGGGTGTCCATCTCGGCCACCAAGTCGTTGCTCGCCGGTACCACCGTCTACAACTACGGCCCTCTCGCCGTGAACGTGTCGTCGGTATCGAGCAACATCGCCATCACCAACGACTCCGGTGCGCTCGTCGAGACCTACACCGTCCAAGGCGCCAACGCGGCCTCCACCGCCGGCGGCACCACCTGGACACTCGCCTCCTCCACCGGCACCGACCAGTACGCGTTGGCCGCTCAGTTCGGCACCTCTCAGCCGACCGACGACGATGCCTCCTGGAGTTCCGACGACACCACCACCTCCGCTGTTCCGTGCGACGCCACCGCGTTCGGGAATGGCACCGCTGCTCAGTCCGGCGCCGCCGTGTTGCCGAACGGTGTTCGCACCTTGTGGTTCCGCATCAAAACGCCCAGCGCCGTTAGCGACACCACGCAGCGTTTGGCCACCGTTACCTTGGCGGTCCAATAGCGGGAGTGATGAGTCGATGAGAGGACAAAAGATGCGTCGAAAAACCCGCGTCTTTTTGGGGGTGGGTATCGAGACCCGATAACACGGTTTCGATCTCATTGAATTTCTGAACGGTCGGAGTGCGCCTTTTTAAGGCGTATTCCCGCGATCGTTCAAGGTCCCACCGCCGGATAGGCGTGGGACATCGGCGTTGTTGGAGCGTCCAACAACACCGCAAGGAGCATCAAAGAAGAACATGCGCAGTCTGCGCGGACAACATAGCGCGGGCCGGTTAACGGCCGCGATCGGTGTCGGAATCACGCTCTTGGCGTGGGTCCTCGGCACTGTCTTGCCCGTGCGCGCCGCGCCGTCGAGGCAGGTGGGAGTGATGGTACACATCATCAATCCCCCGTTCGCTATCACCGACTTGAGCGCTTCGCCGGTGGGATCGCAAAACGGCGACGTGCAGTTGGTATGGACCGCGCCCCGCAACGAAAACGGAGCGCGCATCGACCGCTACCTGGTCCGTCACGCCACCTTCCCGGCGTCGGTGGGCACCGCGGCCGCCTGGTGGAATCAGAGCGCGGCCACAGAAATCGTCTTTGGCCCGGCGCATCTCCCGACCGTGGTTGAGTTCGGAACCATTTCCGGGCTCACGCTCGGAGTTGAACACTATTTCTCCATCAAATCCGTGGACGAGGACGGTTCTGTGTCCGGATTGGATGCCCGCACCTTGGCCGGCAACCCGGCCCATTCTGTTCCCTCAACGAGTGGCAGCTCGGGCCCGCCGGCCACGCCGACCCATTTGAGCGCCACCGTGCTCAGCAGCACCACCATTCAATGGAACTGGGATCTTTCCACCGGCGCCAACTTCTATCTGTTGAAAGCCAGCCCCGGCGGAGCCCTGATCGCGCAAACGGGCGCTGTCACCGTGATTGAGACGGGCCTCACGGCCAACGTGCGCGTGAACCGCACCATCACCGCGGCCAACGTCAATGGACTCTCTGCGCCGAGTTCGCCGATGGCGGTGTACACCTTCGCCAACCCGCCCACGGCCGTTACGTTGGGACTCGTTACCCCGTCGTCGGTTCGGTTCTCGTGGTCGAGCCCGGGGAACCCCGTGGGCACGAAATACCAGATCGAGCGCTCGCTGGACGGAAGCGTCTTCGCCACGGTGGGGCTTATCTCCACCACCACGTTCATCGACGAATTCTTGAACGAAGAGACGACCTATTACTTCCGCATTCGTTCCATGAACGGCGACGGCGTGCTCACGGCCCCCTCGTCGGCGGTCAGCGCGTTCACACCGAAGAAAGTGGATCTCGTGGCGCCGCGCGCGCCCATGGGGCTCAAAGGAACGCTGGATCCGACGGGGCACGCCTTCCTGCTGCTGTGGGAAGTTGTCACCAACAACACCGACGATTCGCCGGTCACCGACCTCATCGGCTACAACGTCTATCGCCGCGCTTCCATCACCGGGCCGGCAACACGGCTTAACAGCCTTCCGCTCACGATCCGCACCGTGGCGGACCAGGTGGACGGCCAGACGTTCTATTACACGATCCGCGCGGTCGATTCCAGCGGGAACGAATCCGAGGATTCCCTGCTGGCGGATTCGAGCTCGCAGCAAAACGTCATCTTCCTCTCCAACGACGGGCTTTCCACCGTCAGCATGCCGGAGAGCGTGAACGGTCTGCTGCGTTCCGGCTCCAACAAATACGGCGTTCCTCTCACCATCAAAATGGCGGAGGTCCCGTTGCCGCAAACCGCGAGCAACGTTCTCCGCAGCGTGCGGTTGACCCTGGTTCGGGGCGACAACGGCAAGGAGTTGGACGACATCGCCTTCGCCAAGCCGCAAGCGATCGTGGCCGTGGGGTACGCCACGGTGAACGGCCAGCCGGCGCGCGGACGGCCCTTAAGTCCGAGCGCGGCGGCCGCGTCCGGTCTGCCGTCGGCCGGTGTCGCGCCGGAAGATCTGTCGATGTACTGGAACAACGACGTGACCTGGGTCAAGGTCGGCGGCACCGTCGATCGCGTGAACCAAGTCGTCAAGATCAAGTCGTCCTTCTTGGGTGAGTACCAACTGCGCACCTCCGCGGCGGCGAGTTCGGTTTCCCTCCCCGCGGGCAATGTGTATCCGCGGCTCTTCACGCCGAACGGGGACGGCATGAACGACGTCGTCTTCTTTGTCTTTGAAAACCCGAACAACGCCACGGTATCGGGGGAAATTTTGGACAAGGACGGCCGCCACGTGGCCACCTTGCCGCCGCCCGCCGCCACCGGCATCGGCACCACGCTGATTTGGAATGGAAAGGACGATCACGGGCAGGTGGTGCCCGGTGGTGTGTATCTCTATCGCCTCACGGGTGAAGGCCATGACTTCACCGGAAGCGTGGGGGTGGCCAGATGAAGAAGCTACTGGCCCTCTTCTTAACTCTTATCCTCTTCATCCCGTCGAACACGGGCCGGGTCTTTGCGTCCTTTGAGGACCAGACAGCGGGTGGGCGCGCGCCCGGCATGGCGGATTCGTTCGTGGCGGTGGCCGACGACGCCGACGCGATCGCCTACAACCCGGCGGGGTTGGTGCAGCTCACGGAAGGACAGGTGTCGACGCAATACGGCCAATACGCCAACGGCCTGAGTGACGGCTCCTCCTTGGGCAGCTCGTACTTGGGGGCGGCGATTCCGCTGGTGATGGGCAAACGGTCGCTGGGTCTGTCCTATCAGAACTTCAAGGCCAACAACCTGCTGACCGAGCGCACCTTGATCTTGAGCTACGGCCAGCGTCTCTCGATGGAACTTCTGGGATGGAAAGGCATCTACTCGGGCGGCGTCAACGTGAAACAGTTGTACCGCGAATACCAGCCGGATCGGTTCACGCAAAACGCGTTAAACGACGGCGGCGCCGGCTCGGGCTCGCCCGATCCGCTCTTCGGCTTCGGCAAATCACGAAGCGCCTACGCCATGGACGCGGGCGGCTTGGTCCAATTTGGCCCGCATTACGAATACACCGCAGGCCTGTCGATCATCAATCTGAATCAACCGGATGTGTCCTTGGCGGGCGACGGCGACAAAGCGCCGCGCGCCATCAAAACCGGCGCGGCTTATCGGCCGAAATGGGGCACGGTCACGGCGGAAATGCGGCGCGTGGCCCGCTTGGCCGGCGTCACGGATTCCGACCTGGCGTTCGGCCTGGAGCGCAACGTGCCGTTCGGCGTGTTGGGCTCGCTCATCTTGCGCGGTGGCTACGCCACGGGTTCGCGCGGCTACCGGGCCATGACCGCGGGCATGTCGTACAACATCTCCCGGTTCCAACTTCACTACGCCTTCAAATTCCCCCTGAACAACGTTCCGGGTTCAGCCGGCAGCCATCAGATCGGTTTGGCGATCAAGATCGGCGATCTGGCCTCAGCGGGAGAGCGGCAGAAAGGCGAGGAAGATCTGCTTCGGGCCTTCGGCTATAACAGCCTGTCCGCCTTCGTGGCGCTCGACCGGTTGGCCTCGGAAGGCAAGATGGCGCCGCTCACGCACGATCGGTGGCTTATGGCGCTTCTGCGGAAATATCCGCTGGACGACCCGGGTCTCACCGCGATGCGTGGCCGGCTGACCAATTTGCGCAACACCAACCAGGAAACGTACGACTGGAGCACGCTCCAACTGCTGATGGGGAACGGCGTGCCGGCCGCCGACAAGGCCCGCTTCTTCGAGGCCACCGATATGCTGATCAAGGGCGATCGGAACGCGGCCTTGGCGCGGGTTGCGCTCATGAGCGCCGAGGCGCAGCGTCACGAAAGCGTGTTGGCGCTGAGTCTTGTGGCCTATGTGGAATTGGCCGCCGAAGCGTACCGCGCGAAACAGCTTTCCGTCGCCATCGACAACGTCCGAGCGATGGTCGAGGTCTTGCCCAACGATGTGGTTCTCCGCCGGGCGTATCGCCAACTCTTGGCGCTCAAGAACACCGAGGACCTGACCCCGCCGTCCGCCGTGGAAGCCCTTCCCGACGCCCCGGCCGCCTTGACCGCTCCGCAGCCCGCGGGGGATGCGACCCCCGCATCGGCCGCGATGCGTGAGCAAGACGATCGCGCCAAGAGCTTCGGCATCGCGCTGGGTTACTACTTGATGCGCAAATCTCAGGGCGCAACGGTGGAAGAGCGCCGCATCCTCCTGCAACAAATGCTGGCCGTGCACGGCCAGAGCGGCTTGGACATGTCAATCGTGACTCGGGAAATGTCGGATCTCGGCGGGACCACGCCGGCCAAGGTTGAGCCGGCCAAGAGTCTGGGAAAG
>JADMIO010909340.1_pt1 | contig 16081 bp, 13 predicted proteins | sample 8958161 | NCBI WGS metagenome assembly JADMIO01 (sample SAMN16585339, study PRJNA669376) | soil metagenome | isolation source: Crop rotation soil | place: USA: Cullars Rotation, Alabama | collected 2011
GCCGCGACTTCAAGTCACGTGAATTCCAAGCTTCGGATCCCACTGTGCTGGAAAGGGTCGCCGTGAGCGGCCCGTAGGGTCCCGCGGGAACGCCGCCGTTGCTGTCGGTGAGCAGGGAGCCGTAGCGGCCACCGCCGGTGCCGCTCGCCGTGTCGCGGACGGTGACGCCGCTCGGCGCCGTCCACGCCGTCGTGGCGTCGGACTTGTCGGACCAGTAGGACACCACCCACGATCCGGCGGCCGCGGTGATGCTCGGCCCGGTGTGCGCGGCGCGGCTGGTGTCGGAGGTGTGCGCGACCGCGACCTGGCCGGCGTCGACCCCGGAGTACACCGCGATGTCGAGGACACCCTTGTGGAAGTCCGCGGTGTCCATCCGGACGGTCTTGCCGAGGTCGCCGGCGGCGAGCACCTTCATCCAGGCCGACGAGGTGTTGGCGTTGGTCGTGAAGCTGCCGAGCGACGTCAGCCCGGTGACCCCGGTCGGACCGGTCCACGTTCCGGTGCCGGAGAACAGCACGACCAGGACGTCACCGGCGGACGCGCCGGGTGGCACGACCACCTGCTGGGACTTCACGGCTCCGCCCGACGCGGCGCGCGCCCCGACGAACGAGACCCCGGGTCCGCCACCACCGCCGCCCGCGGTGACCTGGACCTGGTGGGTGACGGTGTCGGTCAGACCGGTGGTGTCGGTGACCGTCAGGCCGACCGAGTAGGTCCCGGCGGCCTGGTAGCTGTGCGAGGGAGAGACCCCGGTGCCCGTGACGCCGTCGCCGAACGTCCAGGCGTACGTCGTGATGCCACCGCCCGGGTCGGACGAGCCCGAGGCGTTGAAGCCGCACGTCAGCTGCGTGCACGAGCTGGTGAAGGCCGCCGTGGGCGGACCGTCCACGACGTCGCGGTGGATCGTGAACGAGTCGGACAGGGCCGCTCCGCTGGTCCGGTCGAACGACGCGCTGAGCTGCCCGGCGTCGGCCGTCACGTCGAGGAAGCCCCAGGCCTTCTGGGCGGAGTACGACGCGAAGTACGGCGCCTCGGGGTCGCTGAGGCTGGGGGTCTGTTCGTCCTCGCCCCCGGTGCCGACCGTCGCGAACACCGTGCCGCCCTGCGTCATGTTCCCGTCGGAGTCGCGGATGCACGCCGCCGACGAGGTGTTCGGGTTGATCACCGGGCAGGACGCGGAGGTGGCCAGCTGCTTGGTGCGGGCGTACATGTGCACGTGCCCGGAGAGCACGAGGTCGACCTTCTTGGAGATCAGCAGGTTGTTCAGGTCAGGCCCCGAGGTGCAGTTGGCGCTCGTCATCGCGAAGCACGGCACGTGCATCCCGACGACGACCCAGGGGATGTTCGCGGCGTGCGCGCCGTCGATCGCGTTGGCCGTCCAGTTGTAGTGCGTCGACCCGACGGTGTACTGCCAGGTGCCGCCCGGGAACGCGAGGGCAGGCGAGATCATGATGATCCGCATCACCGGGTTCGTGGCGGGGACGTCGACGTACCACTCCTTGCCGTAGGTGCCGACGATCCCGCTCAGCCCGTTCGGCAGGCACTTCACGAAGTTGTCGATGTTGCCGTTCAGGCCGTTGCTCTCGTGGTTGCCCGTGATCAGCTCGAACGGCGTGCTGCCCACCTGCGCGTGCACGAAGTCGCACCACGCCTGCTCACCGCCGTCGGGTCCGTACGACAGGTCGCCCAGCGCGAGGTGGAAGTCCGGTGACGCGGCTCCCATGCCGGCGAGCACGCCGGTCGCGTCGGCGGAGGAGCCGAAGTCGCCGGCCGCGGTGAAGTGCACCGACGAGGCGGCGGCAGCGGCCTCCTGTGCGGGCGAGCTCGCGACCGCGGGCTCGACGGTGATGGTGGCGAGCGCGCCGGCCGCGGCCAGCGCGCCCGCCGAGATCAGGGCGGCGAGACGGTGACGGATGATCGTTCCTCCCGGGATAGGTGACTCACGACCCCGGCAGGGCGATCGTCCACATGTCGGTGTAGGTGCTGTTGGCGTTGGTGGTCGCGGTGCGGCCGCCGTAGCTGCCCGACACCGGCGCACCGCTGTCGACGAGCAGCGAGGTGAAGCGTCCGCCACCGGTCCCGAGGCCGATGTCACGCGTCGTCACGCCGGCCGGAGCGGTCCAGCCGGTGGTCGTCTCCGACTTGTCGGCGTACAGCGTCACGACCCAGCTGCCCGCCGGCGCGGTGACGGTGGGGCTGACGTGCGCCGACTTGTTGGCGTCGCCGACGCTCGCCACCACCGGTGCCGACGTCCCGACCCCGGAGTAGACCGCCAGCACGACCGCCGCCTTGTGGTAGTCGGCCGAGGTGAAGCTGACCGTCTTCCCGGCGTCGCCCGCCGCCACCGTGCGCTTCCAGACCGTGGACGTCGTCGACCCGTTGGTCAGCGTGGTCCCGAGCTGGGTCCACCCGGTCAGGCCGGTCGGGGCGGACCACACACTGGTCGAGCCGGTGGTCAGCGACAGCAGCATCGTCTGACCGGCCTTCGCCGCCGCCGGAACGACGACCGACTGGGTCTTCACCGACCCCGGCTGGCCGTGCGTGGCGCCGACGAACGCGATCGGGGTGCTCACCACGGCCGGCGAGACCGAGTGGGAGACCGAGTTGGTCGCGCCCTTGTTGTCGGTGACCGTGAGCGTCACGTTGTACGTGCCGGCTGCGGCGTACGGGTGCGTCGGGTTCGGACCCGTGGCCGTCCCGCCGTCCCCGAACGTCCAGGCGTAGCTTGCGATCGTGCCGTCGGTGTCGCTCGACGTCGTCCCGTCGAAGCTGCAGCTCAGGTCGGGGCACGTCGAGGTGAACGCCGCGGTCGGCGGGGAGTTGTTCGTCCCGCTGCCGTTGGCGGCACCGGGCGACCCGCCGGAGTTCGGCGACAGCGCCCAGTTGGAGCCGACGTTGTTGTCCGAGTTGGGGTCGACCAGCTCCAGCGACTGGCCGTTGGTGACCTGCGGCCAGCCGGCGCCGCCGTAGGCGACCTGGTCGTCGACCGAGCCGTCGGCCCGCTTCAGCGTGATGGTCTCGCCCGAGGAGAGCCCGCCGGAGTAGGTGCCGCCGACGAACAGGGTGCTCCCGTAGGTGCTCCGGAACGTCGGGTCGTTGGCGACGAACGTCATGAAGCCGTGCGGCAGGATCACGGTGCCCGGCTCGATCTGCAGGTTGATCGCGTCGGCGACGCTCCACCCGGACAGGTCGACGGCCTCGGTGGCCGAGGGGTTGTAGAGCTCGAGGAACTCCGCGTTGCCTCCGCCGAGCGGCGTGTGCTGGATCTCGTTGATCACGATGTTCGGCGTCGCCGACTGGGCGGCAGGCACCCGCGAGTCGCTGGCGAACGCCGTACGGCGGGCCTGGATCTTGCTGAACAGCGAGGTCCGAGCCGGGCCGTAGAACCACGACGACTGGGTCGGGCCCCAGAGGTTCATGTCGAGGTCGGCCTCCGGCTTGGCCGGGCCGAGCGCCGCGTCGTACTCGGCCTCGAGCTGACCGGGCACCAGCAGCTGGTCGACCAGCGTGCGCAGGCGCCGGAAGTACATCGCCTTGATGTCCGGCTGCGCGAGCAGGTCACGCATCAGCAGGCTGGTGACGGCGTCCGACGGCTCGGCCGGAGTGACGAACGTGCTGTTGTTGCCGCAGCAGCCGTTGCCGAACGTCTTGTCGAGGTCCCACGGGAGGATCGACCAACGGCCGCGGTTCGTGTCCTCGCTGAGGTAGAAGTTGTGGTTCGACGAGTCGACGCTCTGCACGATCGCCGTCGTGGCGGCGTAGTTGATCATCTGCGGGAGGTCGGCATTGGTGAGCAGGTAGTTGCGCAACGCCGTCCCGGTCAGGTTCGCGCCCTTGACGAAGTCGAGCACCGGCGTGAGGTCGCCGTCCTTCGGGTTCTCCTTGGTGAAGCGGAACGTCGGGCTCGCGTTGGGGTCCCAGGCCGCGTCCTCGGCCTTGAAGAACTGCTTGTCGCTGTAGCCCTCGCGGTCGCGCCAGGTGCCGTCGAACTTGTCGACCCAGAGGTAGAGCCCGCCGAAGTTGCCGTTGCGCTGGGTACGGATCGGGAACGTCTCGTTGTTGAGGACCTTGGCCTGGCTGTAGGAGTCGTAGGCCAGGATCTGCCGGCCGTGGGAGTGGTCGGCCCAGTTCGCCTCCATGGCGAAGGTGTCGACCGGGTCGGCCATCTTCCCCGGGATGATCAGGTCGTGATCGTGCGGCAGGTCGAACGTGAAGCTCTGCTTGGGGTTCTGCCGTGACGGCGTGTTGCCGCGGATGGTCACGGTGGCGTTGTCGAACACCTGCCCGCCGTAGGCCAGCACCGAGGTCTTGACGATGGTCTTGTCGAACGGGTTGTTGACCATCTGGTTGTAGTCGGCGTCCGGGATGAACCAGTCGAGGATCGGGATCTGGCTGGTGACCCCGCTCTGGGCCTCGACTCCCTGGTAGACGATCGTGTCGTCGACCCGCGGCGCTTTGGTGACCCCGGAGGCGTTGGACGCCTGGATGCGGTAGCGCAGCAGGTGGCCCGCGGCGACGCCGGGCAGCACGGCGGAGTAGAGGTCGCCGCCGGCCGACGTGAGGGCCTTGCTCACCTCGGCCCCGAAGTCGACGCGGTAGAACAGCGTCGCGCTGGTGAACCCGGTGATCGTGGCCGTCACGGTGACCGACTGGTTGGCGGCCGGCTGGGCCGGGGTGGCGGTCATCCCGGTGATCCGCGGGGCCAGGCCGACGTGGGCGACCGAGTTGGGGGCGCCGGGCGTGGAGCCCTTGGCCGCGGTCGACGCGGCCCAGTTCAGCGGGTCGTTGTGGTCCTGGGCCGGGTCGACCAGCTCGAGCGACGGCCCGTTGCCGTCGGGGGTGATCGCCCAGTCGCCGGTGTCGGAGAAGGTCACCGAGTCGACGACGGTCGCCGACGCGTCGATGACCGACACCTTCTCGCCGCTGTTGGACAGCTTGCCGGTGTACACCGCGTTCGCGGTTCCGCCGTACGTCGTGTGGTAGCGCGCGGCGTCGGGCGAGAGCACGAAGAAGCCGTGGGCCGGGATGGACGTCCCGGCCGGCAGCGTCGCGGTCACGCCGCCGAAGGTCCACCCGGACATGTCGACCGGGCTGCCCGTCGTGTTCATCAGCTCGAGGAACTCGTCGCTGTCGAGGTCGGACGCCGGGTTGTACATCAGCTCACTGATGACGACGTCACCCGGAGACGCACCCGCGGCGGGTGAGGCTCCTACCGTGACCCACGCGAGCGTGGCCGAGACGACGGCGAGCGCCAGACCCGCAACCGGACGGACATGACCGTTCGAGAGCCGCATCGCAGCCCCCTTCCCCTCGGGACGTCGCGCGCAACCGCTTCGCGTAGTGGCGCGACGCTAAGCCGCGACGACAAGGGGGCAAAAGGAAAATATTGGGTAAAAATCTGCTGGGGTCCAGCCGCCGCTGGTCAGTCGGCGAGCAGGGCCAGCTCCTCGTCGACGTAGGTGTCCACGCCACCGACCGCCTCGAGCTCCTCCTTGAGCGCACGCTGGATCCGGAGGGCCTCCTCGCGCCGACCGAGGTTGCGGTAGGACCACCCGATCATCCATCGCGCGACCCTGGTCGTGGCCGGGTCACCGATGCGTTCACGGGCGGACAACGCCTCCTCGAACGCGGTGAGCGCGGCCTCGAAGTCTCCCGCGTCGGCGTGGGTCATCCCGATGTTGTTCAGCAGCGAGGCGTCCCAGTCGCGTGCGCGCTGGTCGGTGGCGGCGCGGGCGACCGCGAGGGCCGCCTCGTGGCGCGCGAGCTGTTCGTCCTCGGGCGCCACCAGCGCCACCATGTGCAGGGCGTCGACGTGCAGGGCCTCGAGCCCGGCCGCTCCCGCCAGCGCCGCCGCGCTCTCGAAGTGCGGACGCGACTCCTCGACCTGTCCCGACGAGCGCAGCACTCGCCCTCGCTCGAGGGCGAGGTACGTCGCCGCCTCGGGGGCGTCGGAGTGGAGGCGGTCGAGGACCTTGGTGGCCTCGTCGTACTTCTCCTGCAGCCCGAGCGCGCGGACGTACTGCGTCAGCCAGGACGTGCGGTCCGGCTCGTCGGCCAGCTCGGCCGCGTCCAGGAAGCGCTCGCCCGACGTCGCCGGGTCGTCGAAGTCCCAGAGCGGTCGCGGGTCGATCACGCCCGCGACCCTAGTACGCCGGTCCGCGGCCCGGCCCGCGACAATGAGGCATGGCACCGGCAGGCCCCACCCCGCCCGCGCGGCCGCACCAGCGGTACACCGAGGACGGGCGGCGGATGCGCGAGGTGCTCAGCTACTCGCGGCGCGGGAACCGGTTCACGCCGCACCAGCAGCAGGCCTGGGACGCCCACCACGACGCCTGGGTGATCCCCGAGGACGCCGTCGACGAGCCCGGCTTCCGGTGGGCCGACTGGTTCGGGCGCGAGGCGCCGCTGGTCGTCGAGATCGGGTCCGGTGTGGGCGAGGCGACGGGCGTGCTCGCCGCGGCCCGCCCGGCGTACGACGTGCTGGCGCTCGAGGTGTGGCGGCCGGGCATCGCGTCGTCCCTGGCCGAGGTGGCGCACGCCGGCGCGAGCAACGTCCGGTTCTGCTCCGTCGATGCCGTGTGGACGTTGGAGCACCTCGTCGCTCCCGGCGCCCTGGCCGAGCTGTGGACGTTCTTCCCCGACCCCTGGCCCAAGACGCGCCACCACAAACGGAGGCTGGTGGACGAGCGCTTCGCCGCGCTGGCGGCGGCACGGCTCGCCCCGGGGGCCCGCTGGCGGCTCGCCACCGACTGGGCGGACTACGCCGAGCAGATGCGCACGGTCCTCGACGGGGAGCCCGCCCTGTCCGGCGGCGTGGTGGAGCGGTGGGACGAGCGGCCGGTGACCAAGTTCGAGCGCAAGGGTCGGGAGGCCGGGCGGTCGATCACCGACCTCTGCTACACCCGCAGGCCCTAGCCGAGGTCGACGCCGGCTCGCTCGAGCTCGGCCTCGGTCCGCAGCCGCTCGCTCTCGCGCTCGAGGCTGTCGGTCAGCCGGTCGAGCTCGGTGGGGACCTCGAGTGCCCGGCAGGCGTCGAGCAGGGCCTCGTCGTACGCCGCCACGATCGCGACGCGTCGGGCCATCGGCGTCCCGGTGTCGAGACGTCGTGCCTGGGGACGGATGCGGCGGAGATCGGCGGCGATCCGCTCGATCGGCATCCCGTCGGGCACCGGCGGCACGGGGCGGAGAAGGCGGACCCGCTGGCCGGCACGGATCACCAGCTCCATCACTTCGGCTGCGTGCGCGATCAGCCACAGGGCACCCGCCACCGCGGCGGTGATCAGGGCCAGGTCGACCACACCCCAGGCCTTGTCGGGCATGCCTCGACGGTAGGTCCGGTCACGCCGACCGGCAAGGGTCCCGCGCGTTCCGGACGTCGCGACCGCGCCCGGCTGCCACAATGCCCGCCATGACGCAGCAGCCGCCACCGGGGTACGGCTCCTACGGGCCGCCCGCGCCGAACCACCCGCAGGCGACCACCACGCTCGTGCTGGGGATCCTCGGGATCGTGGTCTGCGGCCTGATCGGGCCGTTCGCCTGGAGCATGGGCAACCGAGTGGTGCGCGAGATCGACGCGTCGGGCGGACGGTGGGGCGGCCGCACCGAGGCCAACGTCGGCCGGATCCTGGGGATCGTCAGCACGGTGCTGCTCGTCGCGGGCTTCGTCCTGGTCGTCGCCATCCTGGCGTTCGGGGCCGCGGTCAGCTTCTCGACGTCGAACTGACCTCAGCCCACCAGCGCCGCGACCGCCTCGCCGAAGACCTCGGTGTGCCGGTCGACGTCCTCGACGGTGTGGTGCGGCGAGAAGAGCGCCATGTTGTGGAACGGCGTCAGCAGCACCCCGCGGTTGAGCGTCCACAGGTGGAGGAAGCCCTCGAGCTCGTCGTCGATCGCGGCCGCCGCGTCGGCGCCGTTGCGCGGCGGCGGGCAGAACCAGTACTCCGCTCGGCAACCGAGGCGCTGCACGGTCCACGGCAGCCCGTGGCGCTCGATCACCGAGGCGACGCCGGTGGTGAAGCGCTCGGCCAGCGGGATGGCCACCGCGAAGTCCTCCTCGCGCAGCGAGGTCGACAGCGTGGCGCGCGAGGCGGCCAGGGCGAGCGCGTTCGCGGTGAGGGTCCCGCCGACACCTGCGACGTCGATCTCGTGGCCGAGCATCGGCTCGCGGAGGCGGCCGGCGACCTCGGCCGTCATGCCGTACGCCGCCAGCGGGACGCCGCCCGCGATCGGCTTGCCCACCACGAGCAGGTCGGGCTCCAGTCCCCAGGCCGCGGTCGCTCCGCCGGGACCGGCGCACAGCGTGTGGGTCTCGTCGATGACGAGCAGCACACCGTGCCGGCGGGTGACCTCCCGGACCGCGTCGAGGTAGCCATCGTCGGGGAGCACGATGCCGATGTTGGTCAGGGCCGGCTCCATCAGAAGGCAGGCCACGTCGCCCGTCGCGAGCCGTCGTTCGAGGGCCGGGACGTCGTTGTACGGCAGGACGGCCGTGGTCTGCGCGACGTCCACGGGTGGCCCGAGCAGCCCGGGTCGCGGCACGACGCGCTCGCCGTCCAGCGTCGCGAAGGTCTCGTCGACCGTGCCGTGGTAGCACCAGTCCATCACCGCGACCCTGGGCCGGCCGGTGAGGTGGCGGGCGAACCGGAGCACGAACCGGTTGGCGTCGGTGGCGGTCATCGCGAACTGCCACTGGGGCAGACCGAAGCGGCGCGACAGCTCCTGCGCCACCCAGATCGCGTCGTCCGACGGCAGCATCGTGGTGATCCCCGACCGCGCCCGCTCGGCGATCGCGTCGGCGACCGCGGGCAGGGCGTGCCCGGTCATGGCCCCGGTGTCACCGAGGCAGAGGTCGGCGTACTCGACGCCGTCGACGTCGACCAGCCGCGCACCCGAGGCGCTGGCCAGGAACAAGGGGAACGCGCCGGCCCACCGTGTCATCCACGGCATCGGCACGCCGGCCAGCAGGGAGCCGGACGCCTGCTCGGCCAGCGCCTGAGACCTCGGATGGGTCTCGACGAACCGGCGCTCCTCGTCGGCACGGAGAGACGCGAGGCGGGTGCGGTCGATCATGGCCGCAATGTAGCGGTCGCTTCGTCACCGTAGCGAGGGTCCCGGATCGGTCGGCTCACCGTGCGGTCAGCCGGGCCCGGAGCGCCCCGTCGCGGTGCAGCCGCTCGAGGTCGCGCTCGCGCCGCGCAGCGCTGACCGCGGCCAGGAAGTCCCAGACCTGGGTGCCCGGCGGCGGGGGCGGGGCGACGTACTCCGCGAGGCGGTCGGCGAGCATCGCGCCGATCCGCTGGCGCGACGCGGGGTCGAGGGTCGCCAGCCGGGAGAGGTACTGCCGCATCGCCAGCGCCAGGCCGACCGGGGGCGTCCGGAGGTCGGCACCCGCGGCCCACTCCGCGAGCGCCGGAGGCATCGGCACCGGCGGTGGGAGGCGGAGCGCCACGCGGTCGCGGACGACGTACGTGCCCGCGGCGTAGTCGCCGAGCCGCTTGCCGCGCGGGCTCACCAGGCAGCTGAAGAACGCCGGCCCGCCGCTGAGGGCGTAGATCTCCGGCACGGCGACCAGGGCCCGGACGAACGACTGCTGGGCGGTGACGGTGCCGCCGTCGTCGCGCACGACCCGCAGGCCGAGCACCAGCTTGCCGAGCGACTTCCCGCGGGTGAGGGTCTCCATCGTCGTCGGGTAGACCAGGAAGACGACCATCAACGAACCGACGACGGCGACGTGCTGGAGTGCTCCGTCGCGGTCGATGCTGGCGACCAGCGCCAGGAAGATGACGCCGAACGCGACGGCACCCATGGCGAGCACGTCGAGCAGGCCGGAGCCGATCCGCGCGGCGACCGATGCCGGGGGCAGGTCGAGGGCGACGGCCTCGCCGGTGACGAGGTCGTCGGCCGAGAGCATCGCGAAGTCCGACATCGCCGCAAGCATAGGTACGCGACCCTCCCCACGACCTAGCATCGCGACATGGACCTCGACGCCTACGTGCTCGCGCACCACGCGGAGTGGGAGCGGCTCGAGGCGTTGACGAAGAAGCGGCGGCTCGACGGGCACGAGAGCGATGAGCTGGTCGAGCGGTACCAGCAGGTCGCCACCCATCTGTCGGTGATCCGGACGGCCGCACCGGACGCGACCGCGATCACCTACCTCTCGCTCCTGCTCAGCCGTGCCCGCAACCGCGCCGGCGGCGCGCGCGGCAGCACGTGGGCGGGTGTCCGCTCGTTCCTGCTCGAGCGGTTCCCCGCAGCGCTCTACCGGCTGCGGTGGTGGTGGCTCGGCACGGCGGCCGGGAACGTCGTGGCCACGGCGGTGATGATGTGGTGGCTGCTCGACCATCCGAACGTCGAGCAGACCATGCTGTCCCCGCGCCAGGTCGACCAGCTCGTCAACCACGACTTCTCCCGCTACTACGACCAGTACGCCGCGAGTCATTTCGCCGCCGAGGTCTGGATCAACAACGTCTGGGTGACCGGGCTCTGCCTGGCCCTCGGTGTGCTCGGCATCCCGGTGCTCTACCTGCTGTTCCAGAACATCGCCAACCTCGCGGTGATCGGCTCGATCATGACCCGGCACGGTCATGCCGCGGAGTTCTGGGGCCTGATCCTGCCGCACGGGCTGCTCGAGCTGACCGCCGTCTTCGTCGCAGGAGGGGTCGGGCTGCGGCTGTTCTGGTCGTGGGTCGAGCCCGGTGACCTGACCCGCGCCCAGTCTTTCGCCCGTGAGGGGCGTACCGCCGGCACCGTGGCCCTGGGACTCGTCGGGGTGCTCGCCGTCAGCGGGGCCATCGAGGCGTTCGTGACCCCCTCGCCGCTGCCGACCTGGGCACGGATCGCGATCGGCCTCCTCGCCGAGGCGACGTTCCTGACCTACGTGTTCGTGCTCGGCCGCCAGGCCGTGCATCGCGGCCACACCGGCGACATCGACCCCCGCCTCCTCGACGACCGGGTCATCGCCCAAGCCTGACCGTTGACCCGCGGGTTCTGACCCGTTCAACCCGCGGGTCAACGAGTGGGTCAGAGGAGGCCGCGGGCCTTGAGGGAGAGGTAGTGGTCGGCGAGGGCCGGCGGCAGGTCCTCGGCCGGTACGTCGATCACGTCGACGCCGAGGGCGGCCAGCAGGTCGGCGGTGGCGCGGCGCCGGGCCAGGGTCTGCTCGGCGGCGGCCGCGGCGTACACCTCGTCGAGCCCGCTGCGCGCCTCGGCGAGCCGTTCGAGCTCGGGGTCGTGCACCGAGGCGAGCACGACGCGGTGGTGCGCCACCAGGACAGGGAGCACGGGCAGCAGTCCCTCCTCGACGGCGGACGGCTCGAGCGGGGTCAGCAGGACGACGAGAGCGCGCTGACGCCCGAACGACTGCACCGCCCCGGCCAGCCCCGGCCAGTCCGCTTCGGCGATCTCCGGGTGTAGGCCGGCCAGGGCGTCCTCGAGCCGGTTCGTCGCGTCCCGGGCGCCGGCGAGCCGCAGCCGAGCCCGGACCCGGCGGTCTCCGGCGACGACGTCGACCCGGTCACCGGCTCGCGCCGCGAGCGCGGTGAGCAGCAGCGCGGCCTCCATCGCCGAGTCGAGCCGGGGCACGTCCTCGACCCGGCCTGCCGAGACGCGGGAGGTGTCGAGCACCAGCACGACGTGTCGGTCTCGCTCGGGCTGCCAGGTGCGCACCACGACGTTCCGGTTGCGCGCCGACGCCCGCCAGTCGATCGAGCGGACGTCGTCGCCGCGCACGTACTCGCGCAGCGAGTCGAACTCCGTGCCCTGGCCGCGCACGCGCACCGCCGAGCGGCCGTCCAGGTCCCGCAGCCGGGCGAGCCGGGACGGCAGGTGCTTGCGCGAGTCGAACGGCGGCACCACGCGGACGGCGGCCGGTACGACGACCGTGCGCTGGCGGGCCGCGAGTCCCAGCGGACCGAAGCTCCGGACGGTCACGCCGAGGGCGGTGAGCTCACCGCGACGCGTCGGGAGGAGCGGGGTCTGCAGTGCCACCCGGTCGCCGTCGGCCAACCGCAGTCGATGGCGGTTGTCGGTCGCCCCGGCCGACGGCTGCCAGGCGTCGCGCACGAGCAACGACGCGCGACGCGACCCGGCAACCCCGACCACGACCGTGCTCGTCGCCGCGTGCCCCGCCCGCACCCGGCCGGGTGGCAGCCGCTCCACGGTGAGCGCGCGCGGTGACACCGCCCGCCACAGGTCGGCCCCCACCAGGAGAGCGACGACCAGCAGCCACAGCCACACCGTCGAGGCGGCCGGACGTGCCAGCACCGCCACCAGCCCCAGCAGGAGCAGCAGCGGCACGCGTCCGGTGACGGTCACGGGGTCGGCCTCAGCGGGGGACGGGCACCGAGCCGAGTGCCGACGCGAGCACGGCGCCGACGTCGACGCCCTCGAGCTCGGCCTCGGGCCGCAGGGAGAGTCGATGGGCCAAGGTGGCCTGGGCCAGCGCCTTCACGTCGTCGGGAGTGACGAAGTCCCGTCCCGACAACCAGGCCCAGGCGCGGGCGGTCCGCATCAGCGCGACGGCTCCCCGCGGGCTCGCGCCCAGGCCGAGGGACGGAGCCTGCCGGGTCGCCCGTGCGACGTCGACGACGTACCCGGCGACCTCGGGGGAGACCTGCACCTCGCGTACGCCGCGCCGTCCGGCCTCGATGTCGTCGGCGCCCGCGACGGCCGTCACGCCGGAGGCGGCGACGTCCTGCGGGTCGAAGCCGGACGCGTGGCGGGTGACGATCTCCAGCTCCTGCTGGCGGTCCGGGACCGGGAGCACGACCTTGAGGAGGAAGCGGTCGAGCTGAGCCTCCGGGAGGGGATAGGTGCCTTCGTACTCGACCGGGTTCTGCGTGGCGGCGACCAGGAACGGCCGGGGCAGCGCGTGGGACACCCCGTCCACGCTGACCTGTCCTTCCTCCATCGCCTCGAGCAGCGCCGACTGGGTCTTCGGGGGCGTGCGGTTGATCTCGTCGGCCAGGAGGAGGTGGGTGAAGACCGGGCCCTCGCGGAACGACAGCTCGCCGCGGCTGCTGTCGATCACCATCGAGCCGGTGATGTCGCCGGGCATCAGGTCGGGGGTGAACTGCACCCGGCGGGTGCGTACGGACAGCGCGGCCGCCAGGCTCCGGACGAGCAGTGTCTTGGCGACACCCGGCACCCCTTCCATCAGGACGTGGCCGCCGCAGAGCAGGGCGACCAGGAGCCCGGACACCGCGGCGTCCTGGCCGACCACGGCCTTGGCCACCTCGGCCCGGACCGCGCCCAGGCGCTCGCGTGCGTCGTCGCTGTTCGGTGGGGTCATCGGGGCGACACCTCTCTGTCGAGCTCGGTGAGCTGCTGGGCCAGGTCGGCCAGCTCCCGGTCGCTGCCGGGTGGGAACGCAGTGGGGCTGATCAGGGCGTCGACCTCGGGCGCCGAGCGGCCGGTGCGCGACGCGACGTCCTCGACCAGCCGGGCCGGCGCCACCTGGCGCGGCAGCCGCAGGTGCTCGGCCAGACGGGTGCGCGCCGCGGAGCGGAGCGCGTCCGCGGCGTGGCGACGGTCGCCGGCGTGACGGTACAGCCGGCCCAGGTTGCGCGTCGTCTCGACGGCCTTCACCGAGACCGGCAGCGGCTCGCTGGCCAGAGGACCGAGCCGGCGCCCGCGCCACACCACGGTCGCGGCGCCGACCACGAGGAGCAGCCACAGCCCGGGGGTGACCCAGTCGGGCAGCAGGCTGCGGACCGACACGCTGTCGGCGCCGGCGAGGTCGGCCAGCGACGGCACGTACCAGACGAGCCGCTGCCGCTGGCCGAGGAGCCGCAGCGCGACGGCCGCGTTGTCGCTCTCGAGGATCTGGTCGTTGGTGAGCAGGGCGGGCGCCCCGAGGAGCGTGAGCCCGGCGCGGGGCTGGGCCACGAGCACACCGTCCGGGCTGCGGAAGCAGCCGTCGGTCCGGTAGGCCTCCGCGGTGTCCACCCGCAGCGCCAGCCCGTCGTACGCCGGACAGCCGGCGGCGACCCGGCCACCAGGAAGGTTCGTTGCGGGGAAGGTGCTCACGCCCAGCTGGCGCAGCAGCTCCGGTCCGGGCGCCACGACGACGAGGTCGGCCCGGCCCTGGTGCTGCAGCAGCCGAGCCGTCGTGGAGCGTCCGAGGTTGTCGGTCGAGGTGACCAGGATCGTGGTCGCGGCATCCGTGGTCGCCCGGTCGAGGGCGTCCGCCGAGCGCACGACGTCGACCTCGACGCCCTGGCGGTCCAGCACCCGCGCGACGGCCTGCGCGCCCGAGCCGTCGGGGTTCCTCGGGTCGAGCGACGCGCTGTAGGAGCGGTCGTGGCGGCCGACCCAGGCCGACAACGCGACCGCGACCACCGCGGCCGCGACGACGAGCACGGTCACCCGGTGCCGGGCCAGCCACCTCATCGCACACCCGCCAGGGCGTCGTCCAGCGCCAGTACGCCGGTGGCGTCGTCCGGGCTCGCGGGCCGGTCGCCGTACAGGGTGGCGTCGAAGAGGTCGGCCGTCCGCCCCACCCGGTCGCCGTGGTCCGGGTACGACGTGGCGAGGCTGGCCGCGACCTCGTGGGCGGTCGCCCCGGGCTGGTCGTGGAGGCGCCCCTGCTCCACCTGCCGAACGGCGAGGGCGCGGAAGGCGTCGGTCACCGCGTCGGCGTACCGGCCGTCGGCCAGCGCGCTCTCGGCACGACGGCGCAGCTCCGCCGCCGACGGGCGGTCGTCGGGGAGCACGGACTGCGTGGCCGCGCGCCGCCGTCGGTCACGGCGGACCCGCGTCAGCAGCACGACGAGCGCCACGACCAGCGCGGCACCGATCAGCATCGTCACGAACGCCGTCACGCCGTTCGTCCCCGACGCCGCACCGACGCCGTCGCCGAGCCGTCGCCACAGCCAGGCGAGGATCCGCTGGAGCAGGTGCCGGTGGTACTCGTCGTGCACCAGCTCCTCGCGCAGGAGACGGCGGCCCTCGTCACCGGAGGGCTGCAGGGGAGGACCGGGCGCGAGCATCAGCCCGGCAGGATCCCGGCCCGGCCCAGCAGCTCCACGTCGTAGGCCTCCTTGCGGATGCGCTGGTCGATGTAGAGCAGGGCGGACACCGCCGCCGAGAACGGCTGGAGCACCGCCGAGGAGATAGTGGTGCCGACCGCCGTGAGCACGAGGTAGATCAGGAGCCCGTAGCCGGTGTCGGACGAGGTCGTGAGGAAGAGCTGCCCGGCCAGGCTGAACGGAAGGCGCAGGATTCCGCCGGCGACCCCGACGACCAGGGCGACGAGCACGAGAAGCCCGAGCAGGCGCCAGAACTGGTGCGAGGTCAGGCGGATGGCGCGACGGAGCGCACCGAAGACGCCGACCGGCTCGAGCATCAGCGTCGGGACGGCGAGCGCGCGCAGCCGGACCCAGAACCACAGGTAGGCCACGAAGACCATCAGGGCCAGCAGGACCGCGAACAGCACCACCTCACCGAGGGGTGCGCGGAAGACGAAGGCCACCACCGCGACCAGCCCGACCGCGGCTCCGACCGCGACGACGACGCCGAGGCCGAGCAGGAACGACATGCCGAGCAGCCGCCACCGCTTGCCGCGGGTGGCGGCCCACGCCTCGGCCATCGTCAGCTTGCGGCCCACGGCGGCGGCCGAGCTGACGTGCGCGATCATCCCGGACACGAAGAGCAGGCCGATCGCCTGCAGCTGCGCCCCGGCCAGGAGCCCGCCGAGCGCCACCAGCAGGTCGACGACCTGGCCCTCGGAGAGGGTGCCGGCGCCGGCATCGGTCGAGAACCCGCCCGTGGAACCGGTCGCCAGCCCGGCCACGATCGGCACGACCATCGCGACCGCCGAGACCAGCACCGCGGCGCCGATGGTGGCGCGCGGGTTGTAGCGGATGATCTTGAAGGCGCCGTCGAAGATGTCGCTGAGCACGAGCGGCCGCAGCGGGATCGCGCCGGGCTTGTGCGCCTTTCCAGCACATTGGGATCCTAAGCTTAGAATTCCACGTGGACAAGTTGTCGCGGCCGCTTCTATAGTGTCACCTAAATACTAGTGACTCCAGCGTAACTGGACTGGCCACAGTTAGGCCGCAAATGTAATCACACTGGCTCACCT
>JADMIO012752974.1_pt1 | contig 16081 bp, 14 predicted proteins | sample 8958161 | NCBI WGS metagenome assembly JADMIO01 (sample SAMN16585339, study PRJNA669376) | soil metagenome | isolation source: Crop rotation soil | place: USA: Cullars Rotation, Alabama | collected 2011
CTTTCCCCCGCCATGTTCGCGGACAAGAATGGCGACGGCTGCGATCTGCCGACCGGCTCGGCCGGATTCGGCGCCGCGTCGGCGCAGTGCGGCGCCGGCGCGAAGGGCCCGTGCTCCGCCGTCGGCCTGCAGGCCGCGGGCCCCTGCTGCACGCCCGGCCAGGCGACGACGGTGGTCACGGTCGGCGCCGCGTTCAGCAACAGCTTCCCGCTCTACGACCTGGGATTCATCAGCTCGATTCCGAGCACCGTGCAGTCCTGTGGCGCCGTCGGCAGCAACAGCTGCGTCGTGACCACCGACCCCTGCAAGCAGTAGCGCGCTACGGACGGACGATGGTCTCGGCCCTGGCCGTCTGCACGCGCGGCAGATGGCCGCGGCTGCCGCACAGCTCGACGCCCTCGACGACGCGCACGACCGCGAGGAAGCGCGGCACGTACTCCCGTGTCGTCGCCGGCAGCTGGCCCTTGTCGGCCAGGTCCCAGAACGTCGCGCCGGGACGGCGCGCGAGCGCGCGGTCGACCCGCCGCTGCCCGGCGTTGTAGGCCGCCAGCGCGAGCGGCCAGCTGCGGTAGTGCTTCTGGAGCTGGCGCAGATGGCGGACCGCGGCGCGCGTGGCCCGATAGGGATGGAGCCGTTCGTCGTGCCGCTCGTTGATGACGAGGCCCAGGTCGCGCGCCGTCGCATCGCGGAACTGCCACAGCCCGAGGTCGTCCTGGCTGCCGCGGGCCGTCCGGTGGAAGTCGCTCTCGATGACCGGCAGCAACGCCAGGCTCGGCGGCAGTCCGCCCTTCTCGAAGATGCGGCGCAGCCGCGGCAGATACACCTCCGCGCGGGTGAGCGTCTGCGCGGTGGCGTCCCGCATCTCGGGCCGCGTCCGCAGCTTCTTCTCCCACGCGTCGACGCGCGGATGCTGGCAGGCGGTGTAGCGCGGCGGCGCGGGCTTCGGTTTCAGCTGGACCGCCTGCGGCGGTGGGGGCGGAGCCGGCGGTGCCACCGACTGCTTTCCGAACGGCAGGCAGCCACTGAACCCCACCGCCAGCAGGACGATCGTGCGTCCCGTCGACATGGGAGGCGGAGAGAGCAAGCCGCCTGCCCGACCCGCTGCGCGAGCGCCGTGCGGCTGCGGAGATCGGCCGCCGGAGCCGCTCGGCGACTCGCTCTTCCGACGGCGCCGGTGCGGACGCCGCGGCGGCCGCTCGTCGCTCTCACACGGCGTGTGCCGCGCGCGTCGCCGGAACCGGGAAGCGGCGCGCCCAACTTTGGACGCCGCCGACGCGCGCTCACCAGCGGATCGGCATGGTGGCTGCGGTGGCCCATGCCACCCACAGCGCCTCGAAACAGGCGATCGCGACCACGTTCCGCGACCGCGCATAGATGGCGATCGCGACGATCTCGACCAGCACGAAGCCGACGGCGAACAACGGCAACAGGAGGATGACGACGTGCGGGAAGACGCCGACGCGAATCGCGAGCCAGGTCGCGCCGAGCAGCACGACGCGCCCGTCGAGGCCGAGGAGCGCCGCGGTGAACGTGCCGCCACGCCGCAGGCCGAGCTCGTATGCCAGGAAGAACGGCAGGATCGCGAGCGCCGCGGCGATCGTCACCATCAGCCGCTCGGGCGTGGGTATCAGACGGTGGAACACGACGCCGAGCGGCACCAGTAGCGCGTAGACGGCGACGAAGCCAGCCGCGCCCGCGAGCGCCGCCCGCGCGGCACCCGGCTGCCACGAGGCCCGATCGAGCCGACCGAGGAGCGCGAGCCCGCCGAGCCAGGTCACGCCGGCGAGGCTCATGTGCGCGAGGGTCAGCTCGCCCACTTCGATCCCGAGGAACGACAGCGGCGAGCCGAGCGCCAGGAGCGGCAACGTGGCCAGCAGAACCACGGCGAGCGACAGCAGCGCGCCGATCCCGCCCACGGCCGTCCGCCGTGCGCCCGGCGGGGCGAGCGTGCCGACCGCCGCCCCGACGCCGGCGAGCAGCACGAGCATGGCGAGGAATCCCACGCCGGCCACCGGCAGGCGCGCGTCGTGCGGCGACGGCGGCGCGGTGCGCTGACGGGCGTAGATGCCGTCGAGCCAGGCGACGATCTCGTGCGCGACGGCGGGCGACCGGATCATCGACACGTGGTCCTCGCCCGGCATCTCGATCGCGCGCACCGCACGGTGCGCCGCGAACTCGCCGTACGTCCGTCCCGGCTCGATGCGCCGCTCGCCCGCCAGACGCGTCGCCAGGCGCACCGCGGTGGCGCGCACGGTCGTCGAGTCCTTTTCCGCGAAGATGAACAGCGCATTCGGCGCCGGCTCGGGACCGAGGAGCTGCCAGCCGCCCGAGATCGCGACCAGGCCGTCCAGCTGCTGCTCGCGCGACGCGAAGTCGATGACGGCGCTGGCGCCCATCGAATGGCCCATCACCACGACGTGCGCGCCGTCGACGTACGGCGACTGGCGCACGAACGCAAGCACGTGGCTCAGGTCGTCGGCGAGGACGGCGGGACTCGAGAAGCCGGGAAACGGGTTCCGGTTCTCGCCGTGGCCGCGAAAATCGAGCGTGACGACGCCGTAGCCCGCATTCGCCAGGGCACGCGCCAGCGTGCCCATCATCAGGCGATCCGAGGTGTAGCCGTGCGCGAGCAGGACCACCGGCGGGCGGGCGGCCGGCGCGGGCGGGTCGGGAATGGGCCGTCCCGTCGGCACCGGCACGCCGGGCGGCAGATAGAGCGTGATCGGTAGGCCGCCGGGCAGCATCGCGTCGAAGTGCGGCGGATCGCCGGCGTCGCGCCGCCCCAGCTCCAGCATCGCCGCAAGAAAGACGATGCCTGCGATCGCGACGAGCGCCAGCGCGGTCCAGCCCAGCAGCGCGGCCCGGCGACGCTCCATCGCCAATCCTCTACGGGAAGGCCGTCGCGCGAGGCAAGCTGCGCCTGGCACGGCTGCCACACGCGTGCGAGAGTCGCCGGCCATGTGGAGCCACATGTTTCACCTGGGACTGCCGGTCGCGGAGAAGATGATGCGGCCCGTGCTGGTCTACGTCTTTCTCGTCGTGAGCCTCCGGCTGGCCGGCAAGCGAGAGCTGGCGCAGCTCAACCCGTTCGACCTGGTCGTGCTGCTCACGCTGTCGAATACGGTGCAGAACGCGATCATCGGCGACGACAACAGCGTCAGCGGCGGCGTGCTGGGCGCGTCGACGCTGCTGTTGGTCAACTATCTGGTGGTGCGCTACCTCTATCGCCACGAGACGCTGGACCGGCTGGTCGAAGGCGACGCCACCATCCTGATCGAGCATGGCACGGTGCTGGCGGCCAACTGCCGCAACGAGCTGATCACGCTGACGGAGCTGGAGGCCGCCGCCCACAAGCAGGGCTTCGCCACCCTCGACGAGGTGGATCGCGCCGTGCTCGAGCCCGGCGGCAGCATCTCGTTCCTCGCGAAGATGCCGACGCCCGAGGTCCAGCGCCATCAGGAGGTGATGGCGCGTCTCGACGATCTTGCGCGCGAGCTCGCCGCCGTGCGCGGCGCGACCGCGTAGGGCTTGTCAACCCGCAGGCGATCAGGCAGGCAGAGCCATGACCTGTCGCGCATGTGACGGTTCGGTGGCCGAGCGGGTCGTCCGGCTGCGCCGCGACCTGGTCGTCGCGCTCTTCGCGATCGGGCTCGCGCTCGCGTACTGGCTGACCGGCGATCTCCTGCACTACCTGCTCGAGGGCAGCGATCGCTCGCATCTGGCGCTGTGGAAGCTGGGCCTGCCCGCGTGCGTGCTGGTGGCCGCGGGCGTCGCGTTCGCGTTGCGTCTGCGACGTCCGATCTGCGACGCCTGCGGTGCCGGCGCATCGAGCCTCCTGGTGCCGCTGCCGCGCGAACGCTCGGAGCACATCCTGGCGCTCGGCCGCACGCGGCGCATGTTCCTCCGCACGCTCGGCACCGGCGGCGCTGCCGCCGCCGCGACGGTGGCCGGCGGGGTCGCGGTCGTCGCGCACAACCGCGGCTGGATCGCCGTCGGGCGCGACATCTTCTCGGCGACGGTCGAGAACACCGCGCCGCACCCCCGCCCGGAGTGGGCGGACGCGCGCATCCGCAGCTATCGCCGGCTGGGCCGCACCGAGGCCATGGTCTCGGACATCTCGCTCGGATCCGGCCGCATCACCGACGCCGACATCGCGCGCCGCGCGCTCGATCGCGGTCTCAACTATTTCGACACGGCGCCGGACTACTCCGACTATCGCTCCGAGCATCTGCTCGGCGAAGCGATGAAGGGCATCCGCGACAAGGTCTTCGTGGCCACGAAGTTCTGCCGCGCCGAGGGCCACCTGCCGAACGACACGCCGGTGTCCGAGATCATGGCCACGGTCGAGGGCAGCCTGAAGCGACTCCAGACCGACCACGTCGACCTGATCCACATCCATTCGTGCGATCGCGTCGATCGGCTGATGGCGCCGAACATCCACGAGGCGTTCGACCGCCTGAAGCAGCAGGGCAAGGTCCGCTTCCTGGGTGTCAGCACGCACACGCCGAACCTGGAAGAGGTCGCCAACGCCGCGATCGACTCCGGCCGCTTCGACGTCATGATGCTCGCCTACCATTTCCGCATGTGGCCCAACTTCGACCACATTCTGGCGAAGGCGAAAGCGCACGACGTCGGCATCGTCGCCATGAAGACGTTGAAGGGTGCCAAGCAGGCGAACCTGGCGCCGTTCCAGCAGGAGGCCGGCGCCTACTCGCAGGCCGCCTTCCGCTGGGTGCTGTCGAACCCGAACGTGTCGTGCCTGGTGGTCTCGTTCTACGAGCCGCAGCACGTCGACGAGTATCTCGCCGCGTCGGGGACCGCGCTCACCTCGAACGACGTCGCCATGCTGCGGCGCTACGACCAGCTCATCGCCGGCGACTACTGCCAGCCCCACTGCGGCATCTGTCTCGACTCGTGCGCCTACGACCTGCCGATCAACGACGTGCTGCGCTACCGCATGTATGCCAGGGACTACGGCTGGCCGGAGGAAGGCCGACGGCGCTACGCGTCGCTGTCGCCCGACGCGTCCATCTGCGCCGGCTGCCCGGCGCCGTGCGCCGGCGCCTGTCCGATCGGCGTGCCGATCCGCGAGAAGATGCTCGACGCGCACCGCCTGCTGCACGTCTGATCGTCGACCGCGACGCAGCACGCTGACGCATGGGGGCTTGCGGAGCGTCCGCGTTTTGATTTAACGGACGCTCAAACAACGGAGGGCCTTGCCATGCGGTACGTCGGTCTCGGTGCGGCGCTGTGCGGTGCGATCCTGCGCGTGACGAGCGCATGGGCGGCACCCGGGGACCTCGACGCCGGCTTCGGCGACCACGGGACGGCGCACGCGCCGTTCGAGAGCCAGGCCCTCGGCCACGCGCTCACCCTCGAGCCCGACGGAAAGGTGCTGGCGGCGGGCGTCGTGTTCCCGGCCGACCGGCGGACGAGCCTCGCGCTCGTCCGCTTCCACGCCGACGGCACCGTCGACTCGAGCTTCGGCAGCGGCGGCGTCGCCACCATCCCGGCGATCGCGCCCTATGCGCGCGCCGTCCTCGTCCAGAGCGACGGCAAGATCGTCGTGGTCGCGTCCCTGGTGCCGCCGGGCCTGCCGAAGATCCTGCTCGCCCGCTACGACACGCACGGCGTGCTCGATCCGACCTTCGGCAGCGGCGGCGTCACGTCGATCGAGCTGCCGGGCGCCCAGGCGGCCGCGACCAATGCCGTGCTCCAGAACGACCGGGTCGTGGTGGCGACCTCGCTGAACGGCGACGTCCTGGTCCTGCGCTGGGGAATCGACGGCACGCTCGACCCGGGATTCGGCGCGGGCGGCATCGCCACCGTCGATTTCGCGGCGTCGGCCGACCTGGCAACCGCGATCGCGCTCGACCCGACCGGCATCGTCGTCCTCGGCAGCGCCGCCACCGGGACGAGCACGTATACGGGACTCGCCCGTCTCGACGGCGCCGGCGCGCTCGATCCGACGTTCGGCAACGGCGGGACGATCCTGCACGACATCGGCGGCGGCGCCCCGCCACAGACGATGCTGCGGCTGGCCGACGGGAAGCTGCTGCTCTCGGTCGGCGGCTACGTCGGCGCGCCCGCACACTTCTCGGGCGCCTTCTTCGCGCGGCTGAACGCCGACGGAACGCTCGACCCGACGTTCGGCGCGGGCGGCGTGCTCGCCGACGTCTCGGAGTACGTGGTCGATCGGCTCGGCCGCACGCCCGACGGCAGGATCGTGGCCGCGGGCTCGACTGGTTACGCGCTGGTCGTCGAACGCTACCTCGCCGACGGCTCGCACGATGCGTCGTTCGGCCAGGACGGCGAGGTCGAGACCACGCTCGGCGGCGGCATCCAGTACCCGGAGGACATGGTCATCGGACCGGACGGGTCGATCGTACTGACCGGCCAGGACTACGGCGCGTGCCAGCCGATGAACTGCGACGACTTCTACCACATCTCGTACGAATTCTACGTCGCGCGCTTCGTCGGCGGGACGGCGCCGTGCGGGTCCGACGCCGACTGCGGCGCCTGCGAGTCGTGCGGCCCGACCGGCGCCTGCGCATTCGGCCCGCGCACCGCCTGCGTCTCCGCGCAGCCGCGCGGGGCGACGTTCCAGCTGAGCACCGACCCCGTCGGCACCAACGCCGATCGCTATCGCATCCGGTTCGCGTGGCGTGGGGCGACGCCGCTCGGCTTCGACCCGGTCACGACCGACGACGTCGGCCTGTGCGTCTACTTCGGCGACGAGCGTGTGGTGCGCAGCGTCGCGCCGGCGGGCGGCACGTGCGGCGCGGCGCCGTGCTGGAAGGGCCACGGGACGTCGTTCAGCTATCGCGACGCGGCGCGTTCGCCCGACGGCATCGCGCAGCTGCGGCTCAGCGGCGGCAAAACGACGGTCGACGCCAGCGGCGCCAACCTCGAGAAGGTCGAGCACGGGCCGCTCAACCCGGGCAGCGCGCCCTTCCTCGCGCAATCGGACATCCTGGTGCAGGTCCACGGCGGCAACGGCCAGTGCCTGCAGGCGACCGTCTCGGATCTGAAGCGGAAAATGCGGTCGGTCGACGGCACGCTCCACGTCGCGGCCGTGCGTGGCGTCGGACAGTGATCAGGCGCTAGCGGTCGAGCAGGTCGAGCTTCTCCGCCGCCGCGAAGGTGCGGCGAATGCCGGCGTAGTCCTCGGCGGTGAGCGGCCGGAAGGCCGCGTCGCCGCGCCTGCGCCAGTAGAGCGGCTCCTCCGGCAGTCGATTCCGGTCGAAGTGCACCTTCTTGAGATTCCGGACGAGGATCTTCTCCGTCTGGGTGTACTCGAACTCGTCGACCACCCGCACGAAGTCGGGGAACCACTTGCGATCCATTCCGCCCTTCGTGACCAGCTCCTCGCAGAAATCGAAGAAGGCCTTCGCATCGAAGCGCGCGCCGCGCCGCAGCTTCAGCGCCGCCATCACCAGCTCGTCGGAGACGGCGCACGGCACGCCGTACGCGGCGGCCAGCACGATGTCGGGATGCTCCTGGAGGAGCCGCGCCACCTGGAGCGCGGAGAAGTTCTCGCCGTCCTTTCGGATCCAGTCGTCGGTGCGGCCGTCGAAGTAGAGATACCGGACGCCGTTGCGCTCGAGCACGTGCCCGAGATCGCCGGAGTGATAGACGCCGTCGCGATACTTGTCGTTGTTGGCCTTCGGGTTGTCGAAGTAACCCTGGAACAGGCTCGTGTCCGGGGCGACCCGACAGATCTCGCCGACGGCCTCGGCATAGTTCGTGATCTTGCCGTCGGCGTCGAGCGTCGCGGGCGGGCATTCCTCGCCACGCTCGTTCAGGATCTTCACCGCCGGATCGGTGATCTCGCCGACGCTCCCACGCGGGTCGCCCTTCTTGCGGAACGTCGAGATCGCGGCCTCCGTCGAGCCGTACAGCTCGAACATGTCCTCGAGCCCGAGCCAGTCGGTGAAGCGCTCGATGTCGGGCGCGGCCGCGCCGTTGCCGAGCGCCCAGCGCAGCTTGTTGCGCGGATGGTTCGTCACCTCCGCGTGGATGCGATCGACGTCGCCGCCGTATTCCTTGTCGATCGCGCCGAGGACGTAGTGGACGGGCTCGCCGACGTAGTTCCAGTACGTCACGCCGTAGCGGAGGACGTCGGGCACGAAGGCCGAGGCGCTGAAGCGCTCGCGCATCGACAGGCATCCGCTCACGTGAAACGCCGGCTGGAAGCCGAGGAACATCGCGTTCGAGTGGAACAGCGGCATGCACGCGTAGCCGACGTCGTCGGGCGTGAGCCCCAGGTTCGAGGAGATCACCATGCCGATGCCGAGCAGCTTGAAGTGGTTGTTGTTGATGCCTTTGGGCAGGCCGGTCGTGCCGGACGTGTAGATGACCATGACCGGCTTCTGCGGGTTCACGTCGACCGACGGCGCATCGAGCGACTGCTGGCCGACCTCCTGCGCCACCGACGCGACCAGATCGCCGCCGATGAGCTCGCCGGCGCCCTGCGTCCGCAGGACGACGATGTTCTCCGGGGCGACGTGCTCGAGCTGCGCCCGCACCCGCTCGACCTCGCCCTGCAGCCGTTGATCGACGACCAGGACGCGGGCGCGCGACTGATTCAGCACACCGGCGAGCGTGTCGCCGCGGAGCCCCGTGTTGACGCCGAAGAGCGTGAGCCCCGCGTAGCCGCAGGCGCCGTAGAGCGAGAGCAGCTCGAGATGATTCTCGAGCAGCATCGCCACGTGCCCGGGCCGCGCGTCGTCGATGCGGCCCAGTCGGCGGAGCAGGAAATGCGCCGTGCGCACCGACTCGTCGCGGAACTGCCGGTAGGTCCAGGCGCGATCGCCGTGGCGCAGGAGCACGCGCCCGGCGACCTCGGGATGGTGCGCGCGGGCCTCGATCTGCGGGCCGAGGGCGAGCGGTGCATCGAACGTCGGTACGGGAGTGGACATGCCGCGCTCTTAACCCACGCTGCCGGAGTTTGGGAAGACGCTGCGCGCCCGTCCTTTCTTGACGCGACTCGTCGATCGGCGTTAGCTCCCCCGCCATGATCGAGTGGAGCGAGCAGCACCTGATGATCCGCGACGCCATGCGCCGGTTCATCGACGCGGAGATCAAGCCGAACCTGGAGGAGCTCGAGCACGGCGACACGCCGCCCTACGACGTCCTGCGGAAGCTGAACGCCACCTTCGGCCTGGGCGAGATGGCGCGCATGCGCTTCGAGAAGCAGATCGCGCGCGACAAGGCCGAGGCCGAGGCGAAGACGCGCGGCGAGACGATCCACCGCAAGCCGAGGAAGACCGACGGCGACGGCGGCAGCGACGCCGGCCTCCAGTTCATCCCGATCATCGAGCTGTGCCGGTGGTGCCCGGGCATGGTGACGGCGATGGGCGTGAGCGTCGGCCTCACCGCGCAGGCGATCCTCTCGAAGGGCACGATCCCGCAGAAAGAGCGTTGGGCGCTGCCGTTGCTCACGCTCGACACGATCGGCGCCTGGGCCATCACCGAGCCGGGCTCCGGCTCCGACGCGTTCGGCGGCATGAAGTCGACCGCGCGGCGGGACGGCGACGGCTACGTGCTCAACGGCAGCAAGACCTTCATCACCAACGGCCCGTACGCCGACACGATCGTCTTCATCTGCAAGCTCGACGAGGGCAATCCTCCCAAGGAGCGCAAGGTCCTGAGCTTCATCCTCGACCGCGGCATGCCGGGCCTGACGCAGTCGAAACCGATGCGAAAGATGGGGCTGCACTCCTCGCCGACCGGCGAGCTGTTCCTGGAGGACGTGCGCGTCGAGAAGGGTCGCCTCATCGGCGAGACCGAGGATGCACCGGCGCGCTCCGGCGCGAAGGCGACCTTCTCGATGGAGCGCACCGGTGTCGCCGCAATGGCGCTCGGCATCGTCGGCCAGTGTCTGGAGGTCTCGATCGACTACGCCCGCACCCGCGTGCAGTTCGGCCGGCCGATCGGCGAGTTCCAGCTGATCCAGCTGAAGCTCGCCCGGATGGAGGTCGCCCGCATGAACCTCCAGAACATCATCTTCCGTCAGATCGAGATGGCGGGCGCCGGCAAGCAGATGAGCCTCGCGGAGGCGTCGGCGTGCAAGCTCTACGCGGCGCAGGCCGCCATGGAGGTGGCGCTCGAGGCGGTGCAGCTCTTCGGCGGCAACGGCTACATGGCGGAGTTCCAGGTCGAGCAGCTCTGCCGCGACGCCAAGGTGCTCCAGATCTACGCCGGGACGGACGAGATCCAGATCTCGCAGATCGCGCGCAGTCTGCTGGCGCACTGACGGTGCCTTCCGGCAGGTGATCCTTGCCGATCGAGCCAGCGCCGAGTCGCTATGTCATGCCGGATCCGCGGCAGGCGCCGGATCACGGCCTGCTCGCCGGCGGTGGCGACCTGGAGCCCGGCACCGTGCTGGCGGCGTATCGGCAGGGCATCTTCCCGTGGCCGGATCCGGAGGGACGCCTCCTGTGGTGGTCGCCCGATCCGCGCGCCGTCCTGCCGCTGCACGGCTTCCACGAATCGCGGAGCCTGCGGCGGCTGCGACGGCAGGGCCGGTTCCGCGTCACGCGGAACGCCGCGTTCGGCGCCGTCATCCGTGCGTGCGCCATCGGCCGTGGCGAGACGTGGATCACGCCGGAGATCGTCGCCGCCTACGAGCGGTTGCACGCCATGGGCTGGGTGCACAGCGTCGAGGCGTGGGCGGGCGACGTCCTGGCCGGCGGCGTGTACGGCGTCGCGGTCGGCGGCCTGTTCGCGGCGGAGTCGATGTTCCATCACCGGCGCGACGCCTCGAAGGTGGCGCTCGCGGCGCTGGTCGAGCAGCTGTCGGCGGCCGGCTTCGATCTGCTCGACGTACAGCTCCGCACCGATCATCTGGCCTCGCTCGGGGTGGTCGAGATCGCGCGCGACGTCTACCTGGATCGCGTCGCCGCGGCGGTCGCGCGCCGGACGGCGTGGAGCTGATCGCCCGCATGAATTGTCGCGCCCTGTCTTGATCGGCTGCGTCGCCGGTGATGTAGATGGCGCCGCCGCGGTGCGCCCGCACCGCGCGAGCACAGGAGGTATGTCGTGGCGAAGACGGGATCGTTCCTGACCGACGTGAAGAAGCTGCGCGAGCGCGCCCGCAAGCACATCGAGCAGGGCGCGGTGACGGCGGGCTACAAGGCGAATCGCGCCAAGATGATCGCGGTGCTGAACGAGGCGCTCGCCACCGAGATCGTGTGCGTGCTGCGCTACAAGCGGCACTACTACATGGCGTCGGGGATCAACGCGCAGAGCGTGGCGCAGGAGTTTCTGACCCACGCCAACGAGGAGCAGACCCACGCCGACCAGCTCGCGCAGCGCATCGTCCAGCTCGGCGGCGCGCCCGACCTGTCGCCGGAGGGAATGCTCGAGCGCTCGCATTCCGAATACGTCGAGGGCACGACGCTGGTCGACATGATCCGGGAGGATCTGGTCGCCGAGCGGGTCGCCATCGACAGCTATCGCGACATGATCACGTTCGCCGGCACCAACGACCCGACGACGCGCCGCCTGCTCGAGAGCATCCTCGCGCTCGAGGAGGAGCACGCCGACGATCTGGTGAGCCTGCTGGCGGAGCTCGGCGAGCGGACCTGAGGCTCACCGGCCGAGCACGCGCTCGGCGACGAACGGTCTGATGGCCGCGGCCACCACCGCGTGCCCGTCGGGACTCCAGTGCGAATCGCCGGCGATGTAGCTCTGCGCGACGCCGGCGGCGTGCAGCACGTCGGTCAGGTCGAGGAACGGCGTGCCGGTGCGCGCCGCGTACGCCGCGAGCCAGGCACGCCGTCGCGCGTCGTCCCAGCCGTCGTTCGGCGCGGGCAGGAAGAGCAGCGCCGGCGCGAAGTGCCGCTCGCGCGCGTCCTCGAGAAAGCGGTCGAGGATGGCGCCATTCAGCGGGAACGTCGCCGGCGTGTAGCGCCAATAGAGGTAGAGGAGGCCCTGCACCAGTCGCAGCCGCTCCCATGGTGGCAGCACGGGGTACGGCACGCTCACCAGCCGGCCGGCGCGCAGCTCGTAGCGCGGGATGCGGAATCCGGCCCCCGAGTAGGGCGGCACGACGCGCCGGAAGTCGTCGGTGAACACGGCGAAGAGGACGGCGCGTGGCGGCGGATCGAGCCCGACGCTCTCGAGCGCGCGCAGCATGAGGTCCGGCCCGAAGCCGACCATGCCGAGGTTGTCGACGCGCCATCCCGGCTCCAGGGCTTCGAGCCGCTCGGTGAACCGCTCCGGCTCCTCGACCCCTTCGCCGTACACCATCGAATCGCCGACCACGACGATGCGCGCGCGCTCGTCGGCGGTGTGGAACTCGCGGCGCGAGCGAAAGCCGTCGGCGTTGGAGGTGAGCGTGAGCGTCCGCCCGCGCTCGATCGGGTATCGGTGCGGCACGCTGCGCGACGGAAACAGGCGGTACCCGTACGTCTCGATGGGTTGGTACAGGTCGGGGCGAAAGCAGATCGGCGGATAGAAGATCGCCCACCCCGGCCGCGCATAGTGCAGCGCGATCTCGCTCGCGCCGAGCGCCACCACCAGGCTCACCACGAGCAGCAGGAGCTTCCCCTTCACGCCGAAAAACACTAGGAGCGCGCCGCCGCTCCGGTCAAATCGACGCGATTGCGAGCCCCGACGACGCTGCGGTACGACGCGACATGGCCGCGACCGACGCCATGCCCGCGGGCTTCGTCGACGGCGTGCGGCACTTCAACCGGGGCGACTTCTTCGAGGCGCACGAGGCCTTCGAGGACCTGCTCGACGCGGTCGACGGCGATGGCGACGCGCGCTGGGATCTCCTGGTCGCGCTGGTCCAGGTGTCCGTCGGCTACCACAAGAGCGCCTCCGGGCACGTCGGCGCGGTCCGCATGCTGTCGCTCGGGCTCGAGAAGCTGTCGGCGTTCCCGGACGTCGCCGCCGGGGTCGCGGTCGAGGCGTTACGGGCGCGCATTCGCGACGACCTGGCGGCGTTCGCGGCCGGTGCCGACCCGGCCGCGCGGATCGCGGCTGCGCCGCCGCGGCTCGAGCTGCGCGCCGCGGGCTAGACCGCGCGGCCGACCAGCAGCCCCACCCACGCCGCCCCAACGCACGTCAGCACCGACGCCGCCACGTTCGCCAGCGCGACCGCCGCCTGCCCGGCCGCCAGCAGCGCCACCGTCTCGTAGCTGAAGCTCGACATGGTGGTGAAGCCGCCGCAGAAGCCGGCGGTCAGCAAGAGGCGCGCATGCTCGCCCATGAGGCCGCGCTCGAGCGCCAGCGCCATGACGACGCCGATCGTGAAGCTGCCGACCACGTTCACGGCGAGCGTGCCGGCCGGGAAGCTGCCGCCGGCCGCGCGCTGCACCAGCCCGGCGATCCAATAGCGGGCGACCGAGCCGACCAGGCCCCCGACGGCGATGACCAGCGTGCGCGTCACGGCGTCGCGCCTTCTCGCCCGCGCCGCCGCCGGAGTCAACGCGCGCACTGGCGCTTGTCTCGCTGAATCATCTGTTTTAAACAATTGTTCGTGCGCGCCGACACGCAGCGGTCGACCAAGCCCCGCCTCCTCGCCGCCGCCACGCAGCTCTTCGCCGAGCGCGGCTTTCACGGCACCACCATTCGCGACATCGCCGAGCGCGCGCGCGTCAACGTCGCCGCCGGCAACTACCACTACGGCTCCAAGAAGGCGCTCTACCTGGAGGTGCTGCGCGCGCAGTTCGCGAACATCCGCGCGGAGCTGATACGGCGCGGCGCTTCGCGGCCGGAGAGCGAGCTGCGCCGCCTGTCGCGCCGCGAGGTGGAAGCGGTCCTCTCGGCGCGCATCAAGGTCATGCTCGATCTCATGATCGGGCCGCCGCCGAGCCTCCACGCCACGCTCATGCTGCGCGAGATGTGCGACCCCAGCGAGGCGCTCCAGGTGATCGTCGACGAGTTCATCCTGCCGTTCGAGCGGGAGCTCGAGGACATCGTGGCGCATCTCCTGCCCGCCATGGACCGGCACGCGGTGGAGCACTGCGGGCGCAGCATCGTGGGCCAGGCCATCTTCTATCGGTTCGCCATGCCGGCGGTGCTGCGCATGCTGCGCCTGCGGGCGTACCCGCGCGGCTTCGCCGGCGAGCTGGCGTCGTACATCACCGAGTTCTCGCTCGGCGGGATGACGCGGGTCGCCGGCGCACGCGTCGAGCGGAGGCGGCATGCGCGCTGACGGACTCGGTGCCGTCGTCGCCGCGCTGGCCCTGCTGGCGTCCTGCCGGCCCGTCGCGCAGCTGACGCGCACCGAGGGCGACGGCGGCTGGACACCGGCGCGCCGGCAGGAGGAGCTCGGCGGAATCGCCTCGCGTGCCAACGTGTCGCTCGACGCGACCCCGCCCGCACCGACGATCGGCCCGCTCGACCTGCCCACCGCCGTCGCCATGGCGGAGGCGCAGAACCGGCGCGTCGGGCAGGCGGTGGAGCAGCTCGCGATCGCGCGCGAACGCGTGAGCGACGCGCGCGGGCGCCTGCTCCCCACCACCATCGGCTCGGGCCGCTACAGCTGGTACAGCGACGCGCAGCACGTCATCCCGAACATCCCGCAGCTCCCGCCGGGGAGCCAGTTCACGCTGCGCGAGGACGAGGTCGGCGTTCTGAACGGCACCGCCAGCATGCCGATCGACCTGTCCGGGGAGCTGCGCCACGCGCTCGCCGCCTCGCAGGCGGCCTACCGCGGCGAGCGCGCGCGCCTGTGGGCCACGACCCTGGAGCAGCAGCGCGCCGCCATCAACGCCTACTTCGCGCTGCTGGCGGCCGAGCGTCTGCGCGAGGTGACCGATCAGCGGCTCGCGCTGCAGCGCGATCAGCTCGGCCACGCGCGCAGCCGCTTCGAGGCGGGCCGACTCACGAAGAACGAGATGCTGGTCGTGTCGGTCGCGCTCGAGACGACCGCCGCGGAGCGCATCCAGCGCGACCTCGACATCGACCGCGCCCGTTGGACGTTGAACGAGACCATCGGCCTCGCGGTCGACGCACCGACCGAGGTCGTCGACGTCGGCGTGCGGCCGATCACGCCGTCGGCGGCCGAGGCGCTGCGTCTCGCGTACACCGCCAATCCGATGCTGGTCGGACTGCTCGAGGAGCAGCAGCGGCTCGACGAGGTCGCGACGTCGCTCGCGCGCAGCCGGCTGCCGCGCTTCAACGGCGGCGGCACGATCGACTACTCCAGCTCGGAGATCCTGCAGCCGCAGGACATCGCGTCGGGCTTCGTCGGCTTCACGCTCGATCTCGGCACCGACGGCCGCCGCGAGGCGCAGATCGCCGCCGCCCGCCACGAGGCCGCGCAGAATCGCATCGCGATCGAGGCCGCGCTGCGCGCCATCGAGGCGGCGGTGCGCGGTGCGCAGCGCGCCGTCGAGGCGCGGCTGGCCGCACTCGAGGCCGCCGAGAACGCCGTCGGCCAGGCGGAGGAGAACCTCCGCATCCGCGGCCAGCAGTTCGACGCCGGGCGCGCCACCAGCGACGACGTGCTCGACGCCCAGGCCCTGCTCTCGCAGCAGCGCGCCATCCTGGCGACCGCGCGCTACGAAGCCCATACCCGACGCGCCGAGCTCCAGCAGCTGATGGGTCTCCCGCTCGCCGACGTCGTTGCCCCGAGGTGAATCGCATGTCACGCCGGTCGGTCCTCATCGCGCTCCTGGTCATCGTCGCCGTCGGCACCGGCGTGTGGCTCCTCCGCCGTGATCGCGGCCCGGCGCACTACACCGGCTTCGTCGAAGGCGAGGAGCGCGTGATCCGCAGCGAGGTCGCGGGCCGCGTGCTCGAGGTGCCGTTCGTCGAGGGAGCCTCCGTGCCGGCCAACGCCGTCGTCGCCCGGCTCGACGACCAGGACATCCAGGCCAAGGTCGCATCCAAACGGCAGGAGCTGGCGGTGCTGGACGCCGACATCCGGACGCAGGAGGAGCGCGTCCAGCTGGTCGACACCACCTGGCAGCGGAACCTGAGCGCCAGCGATGCCGACGTGCACCAGGCCGAAGCGGCGGCCGCGCTCGCGGCGCGCACGCTGGCGCGCGAGAAGGAGCTGGTGGCCACCGGCGCCAGCACCGCGCAGCTGCTCGACGACCGGCAGGCGGCCCGGGGAAAG
>JADMIO010833565.1_pt1 | contig 16079 bp, 20 predicted proteins | sample 8958161 | NCBI WGS metagenome assembly JADMIO01 (sample SAMN16585339, study PRJNA669376) | soil metagenome | isolation source: Crop rotation soil | place: USA: Cullars Rotation, Alabama | collected 2011
CTTTCCCCCTTTCTGCGATAAATTTTCAAAAAGAGAACATAAGATATGGTTATTATTCGTTTAGCTCGTGGTGGCGCGAAAAAAACTCCTTTCTACAACATTGTAGTTGCTGATTCACGTAACCGTCGTGATGGCCGCTTTATTGAGCGTGTTGGTTTTTACAATCCATCAGCTAAAGCTGGTGCAGAAGGTCTGCGTATTGATGAAGCCCGCGTAACTCATTGGCAAAGCAATGGCGCACAACTGTCAGATACAGTTGCACGCCTGGTTAAATTCCACGCTAAAGGTCCTGAGCATGCGATCGCTTCTAAAGCAAAAGACGCTGCAAAAGCAGAAGCTGCGAAAGCTAAAGTTGCCGCTGCTGAAGCTGCAAAAGTAAAAGCCGCTGTCGACGCCGCAAAAGCTGAAGCTGACGCTAAAGCCGCAGAAGAAGCTGCACAAGCTAAGGAAGCCGCTAAAGCTGCTGAGGCAGAGGCCGCTGCTACAGCTGAAACTCCAGCAGAAGTTGAAGCGCCAGCAGCGGAAGCGACTGACGCACCAGCTGCTGACGCTTAATTGATTCGTTTGCGCAATGATTCATAGTGAATCATTGCCAGGCATCAAACTAAGTAATGAGTAATATGGTAGTCATGGGGCGCATTGTTGCGCCTTATGGCGTTTTTGGCTGGTTAAAAATAGTACCAGATACTGAAGCGTTCGACGGTTTGTTTGACTATGACTCCTGGTGGGTTGGTAAAGGTGAAGACTGGCGTGAATACCAAGTTGAAACCGCTAAAGTCCACAACGATGTGCTGGTAGTTAAGCTGGTAGGTATTGATGACCGTGATGCCGCGTTTGCTTGCAAAGGCAAGCAAGTGGCAGTGCCAAGAGAGCAATTACCAGAACCAGACGATAACGAGTATTACTGGTCGGACCTGATTGGTTTAAACGTTAAGAACAAAGATGGAGTGGATTTCGGCTCCATCATTGATGTGTTTGAAACTGGCGCGAATGACGTGTTAGTGGTCAAAAAAGCTGATGCACCGAAGAATGAAGAAAAATTACTGCCGTTTATCGCAGCGGTTGTATTAGAAGTAGATTTAGAAGCAAAGACGATGCTGGTGGATTGGGACGAAGATTTTTAACTTAGTCCAATCGGGAGAACTGAGTGACTTTTAGATTTGATGTCATCACCTTGTTTCCTGAGATGTTTGATGCCATCACTAAGTATGGCATTACTAGTAGGGCGTTAAAGCAAAAGATATATGATTTGCAGTGTTGGAACCCAAGGGATTTCACTACTGATAATCACAAAACGGTAGATGATAGGCCGTTTGGCGGTGGGCCTGGCATGGTAATGCTAGCTGAGCCACTAGAAAAAGCCATAGAAGCTGCGAAACATGTGCAGGCTGAAAAGAATATAGAAGCGCAAAGCGCAGAGATAAAAGAAGAGAGTTGGGTTATCCACCTTTCGCCGGCGGGGAAGCCGCTGACGCATCAGAAAGTGATGCAATTGAGTCAAAAGCGAGGTTTGATATTACTCACCAGCCGTTATGAAGGGGTTGATCAACGCCTGATTGGCGCGCAAGTGGATGAAGAAATCTCCATTGGTGATTATGTACTGAGTGGCGGTGAATTACCTGCCATGGCTTTGATAGACGCGATTGTCAGGCAGTTGCCAGGTAGTTTGGGTGATGGTGATTCTGCAATTGAGGATTCGTTTGTAGATGGTTTGCTGGATTGTCCGCACTACACACGTCCGGAAGAATATAAAGGTGTGAAAGTACCAGAAGTGTTGATGTCTGGTAATCATGCAAAGATCAAGCAGTGGCGTTTGAAAATGTCATTGCAAAGAACTCGGGATCAACGTCCCGATTTATTGGCCGAAAGGCCGTTGACGAAAGAGGAAGCACGGCTACTCAAGGAACTTGAAAATAGTTCTGATAAGTAGGAACAGTTTCTTCATAATTAAAAGGAACCGCAAAGGATGAATCGCAAGATTCAAAACCAGCGGATAAAGGAAAGAAAATGACAGATATCATTAAAATGCTAGAGCAGGAAGAAATTGCGCGTTTAGGCAAAACAATCCCTGACTTTGCACCTGGCGACACAGTAGTAGTTGGCGTAAACGTTGTTGAAGGTACACGTAAACGTGTACAGTCATATGAAGGCGTTGTGATCGCTAAACGTAACCGTGGTTTGAATTCATCATTCATCGTGCGTAAAATTTCTTCAGGCGAAGGCGTTGAGCGTACATTCCAAACTTACTCACCATTGATCGCTTCAATCGAATTGAAACGTCGCGGTGATGTACGTCGTGCGAAACTGTACTACCTACGTGAGCGTTCAGGTAAATCAGCACGTATTAAAGAAAAATTAGTGTCACGCGAAAAAGAAGTAATGGCACCAGCAGCAGATTCAGCAGAAGCGTAAGCAACTGCGGTATTAAAAAAGCCCCAAGTTTACTTGGGGCTTTTTTATTGCCAGAAATTGCTTTAAATGAAGTGACATAATGCATATGGGCATGTGAGCTGGTTTGGTTTAACATAACGTCATCATGAATCAGTACGATGCTTTGATTAATGCACCCTTTGGCGCGATTGCGATATCCATACATGCCAGTCAATTGGCGATTGAGTTTTTGACAGATTCGCCATCACTAGAGAACAAACAATCCAGCAATCCGCAAGTGGCGGAAGCTTATGCTCAGATTACGCAATATCTAACGCAGCCAAATAGCAATTTTAATTTCTCCTATATGCCGCATGGCACGGCATACCAACAAAAAGTCTGGCAGGCTATTTCCTCAATTCCTTTGGGGCAAACCCGTACTTATGGTCAGTTGGCACAGCAAATAGGCTCGGGGCCACGCGCCGTTGCGAATGCCTGTGGTGCTAATCAATTACCTCTGATTATTCCTTGCCATCGTGTAGTTGCGCAGAATGGCATTGGAGGTTTTATGCAAAGCAAGCTAAATGGCCTACAGGTTAAAAAGTGGCTGTTAAAGCATGAGGGTGTCGATATGGGCAAATATGAGTGAGCATACACTCTCAATATCTGACGCTAATGATCTGGATACCTTCATAGACCACCTATGGTTGGAAGATGGCTTATCTAAAAATACATTAGAAAGTTATCGTCTTGATTTAACTACTTTTGCACTCTGGCTATCTAAGCAGAATAAACACCTGTTAAGTGTGGACCAAGCCGATATCCAGCAATACCTTGCCGTAAAATTCCCGCTAAGTAAACCGCGGAGTATTGGCCGCTTGATTGCCAGTATGCGGCGCTTTTACCGCTTTTTATTGCGTGAAAACAAAATCAGCAAAGACCCGACGCTACAAATCGAATCTCCAAAGTTACCGCGTAGTTTACCCAAAAGCTTGAATGAAGATGAGGTAGTAGCCTTACTCAATGCGCCTAATGTAGATGAACCGGCGGGATTGCGTGACCGGGCCATGTTGGAGCTGCTCTATGCATGTGGCTTGCGTGTGTCAGAGTTGGTAGGTGTAAAGGCTACCGAAGTGAGCATTAACGAAGGTGTAGTACGTGTGACCGGTAAAGGCAGCAAAACACGACTAGTGCCAATGGGTGAAGAAGCGGCGGACTGGATTTCACGATATATGCGTGAATCACGTTCAGTTATTTTGCAAAAGCGTTTATGCGATGCGTTGTTCGTGACTAACCGTGGTGAGGCCATGACACGTCAGGCCTTTTGGTATTTGATTAAACGCTATGCTTTGTTAGCAGGTATTACCAAGCATATGTCTCCCCATGTATTGCGCCATGCATTCGCTACGCACTTGTTGAATCACGGTGCGGATTTGAGAGTAGTGCAGATGTTGCTAGGTCATTCGGATATTTCGACCACACAGATTTATACGCATGTGGCAAGAGAGCGATTGAAACAGTTACATTCTATGCATCATCCTAGGGGCTAAGCTAGTTATATAGGATTGAAATTCCAGTTATTGGAACTGTCTTCAATTAGTGTGCTGGCATCCCATGCGTCGATAATCTCCTTTAGCACGTGGATAGTCAGTATCGCTCACGCTGACACGAATCAAGCCAATTGTGGGTACTTCACCAACACCACTTTGTAAGCGCTCACCTAATACATAGGCAGGAATCTCCTGCTGCTCTAATAGGTTTTTGATGATGTGTCCTTCAATGCTATTCAAGGCATTATAAACGGTCATCATTTTGCAGATCTTTCAATGATCACACCCAGTGCTTTTAACCCAGGTAAGACAACTGGCTTAGCGACTTTGATCCTCACATTTAATCCAGCAAACTCGGTAAAAATGAGTTGGCATATATGCTCGGCTAAGGCTTCTACCAATCGAAAACTATGTTCACTTAATGTCTCACGTATGCGTCCAACCACCGCGCCGTAGTCGATCGTATCGGCAATCGCATCGCTCATGCAGGCTTTAGATAAGTCGTAGCCAATCTCAATATCCAGGATAATCGTCTGTGGCAGCATGCGTTCCCAATCTGGTACTCCCAGCTTTGTCTGCACTTTAAGTTCGCTTATAAAAATAGTATCCATGCGATATTAGCCCGTATGATTTGCCTTTATGATTAAAGGTTAAATAGTTTAGAATAACTTTTTGAATTTTAGAGCATCTCAAGCAACTTGAGAGAAATGAATACACAATATGAATGAGTTAGGTTTCGTTCCTGTCACGTTAATTCCCATTGTATGGATTATTGCTGCCTATCTTACTGGATCTATCTCTTTCGGTATTTTAATGAGCAAGGCGTTTGGCTTGCCTGATCCGCGCACTGTTGGCTCCGGTAATCCTGGTGCAACCAACGTAGCACGTAGCGGCAAAAAATTACCTGCTATTTTGACCTTATTGGGCGATGCCTTTAAAGGCTGGTTCGTTGTATGGTTGGCTTTGCAATCAAATATGTTGATGTGGGTGGTAGCTGCGGTAGGTCTCGCAGTATTTTTTGGTCACTTATATCCGATTTACCATCGGTTTAAAGGTGGCAAGGGTGTGGCAACTGCTTTAGGAGTGATGCTTGCGATATCGCCTTTACTCGGTTTGGCAGCATTGCTTACATGGATCTTTGTATTCGCAATTTCACGCTATTCATCGTTAGGCGCAATTCTGGCAGCTGCATTGTCGCCTGTATATGCATGGTTCTTACTCTCGGCTTATAAGGACTACGTCATTACGGTTACAGTAATGTCAGTGCTCTTGATCTGGCGTCATAGGACTAATATTCAGAAATTACTGGCAGGTACGGAATCAGGCTTTAAGAAAAATTAAATTTCGTCGTAATGCGGCCTTACTTACCTAAAAATTTATCCTTACATATTATCTATATGCTGCGTCCAATTTTTAGATGCGCGCCTTGCCTTACTTAGAATTCTAATTTTTCTAATATTAAGGGCGCTGTAATTCAGCCAAATCCCATCTTGGTTTTACGCTAAAAGCATAGCCATTATTGGTTTTACCCTGAGCAGCTTTTAATCTCATCGCACCCGCAAAGGCAATCATCGCACCATTGTCAGTGCAAAACTCTAAACGTGGATAGCTGACTTTGCAGAGTTTGCGTTTAGTCGCTGCATTGAGCTTCTCTCGCAATCTGCTATTGGCACCTACGCCGCCAGACACGATCAAGTTATCCAAGCCGGTTTCACGTAATGCAGCCATGCATTTAGTCGTCAAAACTTCAGTGACAGCCTCCTGGAATTCCCATGCGATATCAGCCCTGGTAGCTTCGTCTAGAGGTTGATATTGATTGGACAGTGTCAGTACGGAAGTCTTTAAGCCACTAAAGCTAAAGTTCAAATCGCCGCTATTTAATAATGGTCTCGGTAACTTGAATTGAGCTTTGCCAGAAGTGGCTAATTTGGCTAATGCCGGGCCACCGGGGTAACCCAACCCTAATAGTTTAGCGGTCTTATCAAAGGCCTCGCCGGCGGCATCATCCAAAGTGTCACCAAGTAACTCGTATTCGCCTATGCCATCCACCCGCATAAGTTGGCTGTGTCCACCTGAAACTAGTAATGCCACAAAGGGGAAAGCCGGCGGATTATCTTCCAATAATGGAGCCAGCAGATGACCTTCTAGGTGATGAACATTGATAGTAGGTATTTGTAAGCTAAAAGCGAGCGACTCGGCGAAGCTTGTACCTACCAGCAATGCGCCGGACAATCCAGGACCTTGCGTATAGGCGATAGCATCAATATCTTGCAAGGTTTTATTTGCTTCTTTTAGCACGTGCTCTGTAAGCGGCAATACGCGACGAATGTGGTCGCGCGAAGCGAGCTCTGGTACTACGCCACCATATTCCGCATGCATCTCTACTTGCGAATGTAGCGCATGTGACAATAAACCTAGCTCGGTATCGTATAAGGCGATGCCGGTTTCATCGCAGGATGATTCAACACCGAGAACTAACATTGATAAGCCTGAAACATTTATTTAGCCTGTTTTTGTTGGCGATGTAGCGATATAAACCACAAAAGCACAAAAGAGATTGAAAAAAAGCAATTATACGATTAAAATGGAGGACTTTTCTCGAGTTTATGATTGTTAGAAACGCATAACTTGAGACATTATTACCGATAAGAGAGAACGAATGTCTAGTGTACGTGTAAAAGAGAATGAGCCGTTTGACGTTGCTCTTCGCCGCTTTAAGCGCTTAATTGAAAAAACTGGTTTGTTGAATGACCTTCGCGCACGCGAGTTCTACGAAAAACCAACATGGGAACGTAAACGTAAAGCTGCAGCTGCTGTTAAGCGTCAATACCGTCGCTTACGCAACCAAACTTTGCCAGCTAAACTTTACTAAGTCCAGTACTTAGTAATATAGCCATGTCATTAAAAGCTCAGATATCTGAGGACATGAAAAATGCAATGCGCGCTAAAGATACGGCGCGTTTAGGTGCGATTCGTTTGTTACAAGCTGCTATTAAGCAGCGTGAAGTGGATGAGCGGATCGAGTTGACCGATACTGACGTCATTGCAGCGATAGAGAAAATGCTCAAGCAACGTCGTGATTCAATCGCGGCGTATGAGTCTGCAAATCGCCAAGATTTAGCCGATGTGGAAAAGTTTGAAGTCACTGTATTGCAAACTTATCTTCCGCAGCAACTTACCGAAGAAGAGCTTAATGCAATTCTCGAAAAAGTCGTTGCAGAAACTGGCGCTTCAGGCATCAAGGATATGAGCAAAGTCATGGCAGCGATCAAGCCCTTAGTTGTTGGTCGTGCCGATATGGGTAAAATATCCGGGTTGATCAAAACTCGTCTAGGCTGAGTTTAAAAATTAAAGTAAAAAATCAAGGAGCGATTCGCTCCTTTTTTTGTTTTTATAGCCTTTGTGCGATACTTCGTTTTCTAGCTAAAAAGTGACAGCGGCACATGATTCCAGAGTCATTCATACAAGAACTCCTCAATCGCGTCGACGTGGTTGATGTAGTGGATAAAAGCGTGCCGCTCAAAAAAGCTGGTGCGAATTATTCCGCCTGCTGCCCGTTTCATAATGAAAAATCTCCAAGCTTTACTGTAAGTCCTACCAAGCAGTTTTATCATTGCTTTGGCTGTGGAGCCCACGGCACAGCGATTGGTTTTTTAATGGAATATCAGGGTTTAAGCTTTATTGAAGCGATACATGACCTTGCCAAAATGGTCGGTATGATTATTCCGCAGGAAACGCGCGATGAAAATCGACCAGCACAGAAAACAGTTGTAGGTCTGCAAGAGTCTTTGCAGCAGGCAGCGCAATACTACAAGGCGGAGCTAAAAAAATCGCAACGTGCAATTGATTACCTAAAAGCGCGTGGCTTAAGTGGCCAAGTCGCAGCTAAGTTTCAGATAGGCTACGCTCCAGCAGGTTGGCAAAATTTACAAACTGTATTTCCGCAATATGAAAGTGAAGCATTAATCACTGCCGGACTGGTGGTTGAAAATGAGCAAGGTCGGCGCTATGACCGTTTCCGCGACCGTATTATGTTTCCGATCCATGACCAAAAAGGTCAGGTAATTGGTTTTGGTGGGCGTGTGATTAATCCGGAAGATACGCCTAAATATTACAACTCGCCTGAAACCCCGCTGTTCCAAAAAGGTCATGAGTTATATGGTTTATTTTTAGCGCGCCGCGCTATACGCGATGCAGGCCGCGCCTTAGTGGTCGAAGGCTATATGGATGTAGTCGCGCTAGCGCAATATGGTATTGAATATGCCGTTGCGGCTTTGGGCACTGCAACCACACCTTTTCATATTACTAAGCTGATGCGACAGGCAGATGAAGTGGTTTTTTGTTTTGATGGCGATAATGCAGGACGCACAGCGGCATGGCGTGCAGCGATGAATGCATTACCTGCGTTAACAGATGGTTTGAAACTTTCTTTTCTTTTTCTACCCAAAGAACATGACCCGGATTCTTATGTGCGAGAATTTGGTAAAGAGAAGTTTGAGGCTGAAATCAAAGCGGCAATGCCACTTTCGCAATATATCCTGAAGCACTTGAGTGAAGATAACCCATTGCAGAGTCAGGAAGACCGTGTGCGCTTCTTGAATGAAGCAGAGCCTATCATGCAGCAGATCAATGCACCGCGTAGTGCAATGTATTTGCGTAAGAAAGTAGCAGAGTTAGCGCAATTGTCGCTTGAAGAAATGCATAGCCTATTGAAGCTGCCTAATCTGAATAAAGCACCTGTACAGGCAAGGCCTAAGCAAACGCGCACCACGATATCGCTCTACAAGCGTATATGTTTGATGTTGTTAATGCAGCCAAATTTGGCTGAAGCGGAAGATTTAGCATGGCTACCTGCCGAAACCGAAGAAGAACAATTATTACGGCTTACTATTGAAACTTGCTTACTTCATCCTCATTCTAAACCAGTAGTAATCATGCGTGAGCTAGAAAATAAAGCCGATGCCAGGTTGCTGCGAGAGATGGAGCGCGAGTTAAGCTTGTTAGATGAAACGTTTGACTTAGCGCTAGAGTTTGCTGGTGCTAGACAGCAATTGCTGCAAACATATGCCCATAAGCAAGGTGGCCAATTATTAGCGCAAATCAGTGAAAAACCCTTAAGCGCACTGACGGAAAATGAGAAAGCTTTGCTTAAAAATCTTGGTAATAAGCCCAGTCAAAATAGGGTTTAATTCTGTTATAATATAGGGTTACAAAAATCGTGTTAGCCATGCAAAAGTTAGTGAATCAAGCATGGTAATCGCATTAATTTAGAGGTAAGTCATGGCAAGACCAAAGAAAAGCGATCAATTAGCGGAAAAGAAAAGTCTGGAATTCGTCAGCCCTGAGCTGCAAGAAGCCAGTGCTGAAGAGCGTCGCACGCGTCTAAAGACCCTGATCGTATTGGGTAAGGAGCGCGGCTACCTCACTTACGCAGAAATCAATGACCACTTGCCTGATGATGTGCAAGATTCCGAACAGATCGATGGCATTATCGGCATGATCAATGACATGGGTATTCAGGTGTACGAAGAAGCGCCTGATGCTGAAGTGTTGTTAATGTCAGATGCTCCGCCACCAGTAACGGATGATGATGCTGTTGAAGAGGCAGAACAAGCGCTAGCTACTGTGGATTCAGAGTTCGGCCGTACTACTGACCCTGTGCGTATGTACATGCGCGAGATGGGTACGGTAGATTTGCTGACTCGCGAAAGCGAAATTGAAATTGCCCGCCGTATTGAAGATGGCTTGAAGCACATGGTGCAAGCTATTGCTGCTTGCCCAACAACCATTGCTGCTTTACTGGAAATGGTCGATAAAGTTGAAAAAGATGAACTTAGCGTTGATGACCTGGTAGATGGCCTGATTGATTCAGACATTGGCTTGGATGACGCAATTGCCGTAGAAGCTTCTGAAGAGGAAGAGCCGGAAGTTGAAGAGGAAGAAGGCGATGACGAAGATGGTGCAAAAGCAGCGGCTATTTCAGCAGAAGCCTTAGCCAAACTTAAAGATGAAGTATTAAGCCGTTTTGCCATCGTGCGTGCCGCTCACCAGAAAATGACGGTGATCCTTGCTGAAAGAGGCTCACAAGATTCTGAATATCAAAGCCTATTGGCTGAAATTCTTGAAGAATTAACCGCGTTCCGTTTCTCTGCTAAACAAGTAGAAGGTCTCTGTGACCAAGTGCGCGATATGGTTGAAACCGTACGTGGCCATGAACGTAAAGTATTGGATTTCTGTGTTGAGAAATCTGGCATGCCGCGTGCGCATTTCATTAAATCATTCCCAGGTAACGAAAGTAACCTAGATTGGTTAGCTGAAGAGCTTAAAGCTGATAAGCCGTATGTAGAAAAACTTGCTCGCTATAATCACTCGATTATTGATCAGCAACAGCGCCTAATTGATTTGGAAAACAAAGTAGGTATTCCAATCAAAGAGCTAAAAGAAATCAATAAGCAAATGTCTACCGGTGAGGCGCGTGCCCGTCGTGCTAAGCGTGAAATGATCGAAGCGAACTTGCGTCTGGTAATTTCTATCGCTAAAAAATATACCAACCGTGGTTTGCAGTTCCTGGACTTGATTCAAGAAGGCAATATAGGCTTGATGAAAGCGGTGGATAAATTTGAATACCGTCGTGGTTTCAAGTTCTCAACTTATGCAACATGGTGGATTCGCCAAGCGATTACCCGTTCTATTGCAGACCAGGCACGTACCATTCGTATTCCGGTGCACATGATTGAAACGATCAATAAAATGAATCGTATCAGCCGTCAAATCCTACAAGAAACAGGTGTAGAGCCGGATCCAGCATTATTGGCAGAGAAAATGGAAATGCCTGAAGACAAGATTCGCAAGATCTTGAAAATCAGCAAAGAACCAATTTCAATGGAAACGCCAATCGGTGATGATGAAGATTCACATTTAGGCGATTTCATTGAAGACAGTACAACGCTGGCGCCAGTGGATGCCGCAGTATATGCAAGCTTGCGTGATGCAACTTCTGAAGTATTAGAGTCTCTCACACCACGCGAAGCTAAAGTATTACGCATGCGCTTTGGTATTGAAATGAATACCGACCACACGTTGGAAGAGGTAGGTAAACAGTTTGATGTAACCCGTGAACGTATTCGTCAAATCGAGGCGAAAGCATTACGTAAGCTACGTCACCCAACCCGTTCTGAGCGTTTACGTAGTTTCCTAGAGACAGGGCAAGATTAATAAAAATAGTGCCAAAGGTTTTGGCCCCCTAGCTCATGCTTGGTTAGAGCAGCGGACTCATAATCCGTTGGTGCTGTGTTCGACTCACAGGGGGGCCACCAAATTAAAAACGACTTAAAGTACTAAGTCGTTTTTTTTGCAATTAAATAAGCTTGTAAATAATAAATATCCAATTTTTACCTGAAAATCAATCAAATAAGCGTGAAAATGTTTGAAATTTCTCGCAAACTACGGTTATTATTACGAAATGTGCGTTTTGTGCACAATATAACAATTTCTATTTAACTTAATATTTTAAATCAAGGTAAATTATTGAATTTACTTTTTTTGGAGGATGTATCGTGGCACAAACCCAAATGGCATTAGACTCATTAGATTTCGACGCAACCGTTGCTTTGGCGACTAAAGTTGCACCGCACGTGGATATTCTAGAAATCGGTACACCATGCATTAAGCATAACGGTATCAAACTGTTAGAAGTGTTACGCGCTAAATTCCCAAAAAATAAAATCTTGGTTGACCTGAAAACAATGGATGCTGGTTTCTACGAAGCTGAGCCATTCTATAAAGCAGGTGCAGACATTTGTACAGTTTTAGGCACTTCAGATATCGGCACAATCAAAGGCGTAATTGATGTTGCAAACAAATACGGTAAAAAAGCACAAGTTGACTTGATCAACGTTGCTGATAAAAAAGCTCGTACAATCGAAGTTGCTAAGTTAGGTGCACACATCATTGGCGTTCACACTGGTTTAGACCAACAAGCTGCAGGTCAAACACCATTTAATGACCTAGCAACTGTTGCTGGTTTGAACTTAGGTGTGGATATCTCTGTTGCCGGTGGTGTTAAAGCTGCTACTACACAACAGGTTAAAGATGCTGGCGCAACTATCATCGTTGCTGGCGCTGCTATTTACGGTGCTGCTGACCCAGCTGCTGCTGCTGCAGAAATCACTTCAATCGCTCATGGCGGTTCAGCAAGTGCTGGCGGTGCTAAGAAATTCTTGCCATGGATCATTGCTGCTGTAGTTTTAGTGGTGTTGTTCACTGTGCTCAAAGGTAAAAAACCAGCTGACGAAGCTGCTGCTCCAATGGAAACTGCTCCTGCTGCTGAAGTTGCTCCAGCACCTGAAGCGGCACCAGCTGACGCTGCTCCTGCAGCAGAAGCTCCAGCAGATGCAGCGCCGGCTGCTGAAGCTGCACCAGCTGACGCTGCTAAATAATTATTTGTTTAAACCTCAGCATTAATTTGCTGAGACAAATAGTTAGCATAAGCTAATACTAAAAGCCTAGTGGAGATTAAGATCTTGCTAGGCTTTTAGTATTTATTAGCCTTTAAGATTATAGTATTCAAGTTTGTGATTTAGAATTTGTAATTTTTGAGCATGAATTTAAAGCGACACCTTTAATTTTTGTGATAAAGCCCAACTTTAATATTGACTTAGGAATTACTGGGTTAGGAGCGATGCTTTAGGTTAAAATAGCACCTCAATAAGATTTACACTTTTTTATATATTCAAGTGACCAATATGCGCTCCGCTGAAGTAGTAAGAAACACCCTAGAAACACAGATTACCGTTGCCATTAATCTGGATGGCACAGGTGTATCCCAATTCAATACTGGCTTGGGTTTCCTTGACCACATGCTTGATCAGATCGCACGCCATGGCATGATGGATATTTCCGTAAATGCCAAAGGTGATTTGCACATAGATGCCCACCATACGGTTGAAGATATCGGTATCACACTTGGTCAAGCCTTTGCTAAAGCAGTAGGTGATAAAAAAGGAATTCGTCGCTACGGACATGCTTATGTGCCTTTAGACGAGGCATTGTCACGCGTGGTACTCGATATTTCCGGCCGACCCGGCCTGGAATTCGGCTGTGTGTTCACCCGCGCCGCTATTGGTGAATTTGATGTAGATCTAATACATGAATTTTTCCAAGGCTTTGTCAATCATGCCAACGTCACATTGCATATCGACAATCTAAAAGGACATAACGCCCACCACCAAGCAGAAACGATTTTCAAGGCATTTGGCCGAGCATTACGCATGGCTGTTGAGCTTGATTCGCGGATGGCTGGGATTATGCCCTCCACTAAGGGCACCTTATAATTTCTTGAGTTGACGAGTAACTCCGGCAGAATATTTCCAAATAATATCTATGGATAAAATTGATATCGCAGTGATCGACTATGGCATGGGCAATTTACGATCCGTGTCCAAAGCGCTTGAGCACGTCTCCCCAACAAAATCGGTACTTGTTACAAGTAATCCGGATGAAGTGGCGCGTGCCGAGCGGGTCGTTTTTCCTGGTCAAGGTGCCATGCCCGATTGTATCCGCGAATTAGATGCCCGCGGTTTGCGCGAAGCTGTGTTGCAAACGGCACAACAAAAGCCATTTTTGGGCATTTGTATCGGATTGCAGATGCTATTCGAGCAATCGGAAGAAGGCAATGCAGCTGGGTTGGGCTTGTTCAAAGGACAGGTAAAACGTTTTGCTGCGGCAGATATGCACGACGAGCATGGCGATAAACTTAAGGTGCCGCATATGGGCTGGAACCAGGTTTACCAATCTGGAGCAGTTGCCTCAGATGCGCACACTTTATGGACAGGTATCGATGATGGTGCACGCTTCTATTACGTACACAGTTATTATGTGCAGCCTAATGATGCAACTATAGTTTCAGGTTCTAGCAATTATCCGCAGCCTTTTACCAGTGCGATTGCGGTTGATAATTTATTTGCTGTGCAGTTTCACCCTGAGAAAAGTGCTAGTGCCGGTTTGCAATTACTAAGTAATTTTGTACACTGGGCACCATAATTGCTTAAACACTTAGCAGTATTATGTTTAACAAATTACATTCTTTAAACTCAATTTTTAAATCAAACTTACTAAATAATAATTCATCATGCTAATTATCCCCGCTATTGATCTTAAAGATGGACATTGTGTCAGGCTCAAACAAGGTTTAATGGAAGAATCAACGGTATTCTCTGAAGATCCGGGTGCTATGGCACGTCATTGGGTCGACAAAGGCGGCAAACGCTTACACTTAGTAGATCTAAACGGTGCATTTGCAGGTAAACCTGTGAATGAATCGGCGATTAAATCTATCGTTAGCGCAGTGGGCGGCGATATACCTATCCAACTGGGTGGAGGTATTCGCGACTTAGATACGATTGAGCGATATCTGGATAGCGGTATCGGTTATATCATTATTGGTACTGCGGCCGTGAAGAACCCAGGTTTCTTGCATGAAGCCTGTTATGCGTTTCCTGGCCAAATTATGGTCGGTTTAGATGCAAAAGATGGCAAAGTAGCCGTAGATGGCTGGTCCAAGCTGACTGGCCATGACGTCATTGATTTAGCTAAAAAATTTGAAGACTATGGCGTTAACTCTATCGTTTACACCGATATCGGCCGAGATGGCATGCTCACTGGCGTGAATATTGAAGCGACGGTTGCTTTAGCTCAAGCTTTGACGATTCCTGTGATTGCTTCCGGAGGCGTAACTAACTTGGATGATGTGCGTCAGCTTTGTGCAGTTGCAGATGAAGGTATTATCGGCACTATTACTGGCCGTGCCATTTACGAAGGTACTTTGGACTTTACGGCGGCTCAGGCATTGGCGGATGAATTAAGTGCGCAGAACTTATAAATGCTAGCCAAACGTATTATCCCATGCCTTGATGTTACCGATGGGCGGGTAGTAAAAGGTATCAATTTTTTAGAGTTACGTGATGCGGGTGACCCGGTAGAAATCGCGCGTCGCTACGATGAACAAGGCGCGGATGAACTGACGTTTCTGGATATTACGGCGAGTTCAGATAACCGTGGGTTGATTCTGCATATTATTGAGCAAGTGGCTTCGCAGGTATTTATTCCGCTCACAGTTGGCGGGGGGGTGCGCGAAGTTGATGATGTACGGCGCTTGTTAAATGCAGGTGCGGATAAAGTCAGCATCAATACCACGGCGGTATTGAATCCGCAGATGGTAGCTGATGCAGCCAGCCGTTTTGGCTCGCAATGTATAGTAGTAGCGATAGATGCTAAAAAGGTAGACAATCAGCCATTCGAATGGGAAGTCTTTACCCATGGTGGCCGTAAAGCGACAGGCCTGGATGCGGTGAAGTGGGCAGAGCACATGGCAAGCTTAGGAGCAGGAGAATTATTGGTTACCAGCATGGACCGCGATGGCACAAAGATTGGTTTCAATAATCCATTGAATCGCGCGATTTCAGATGCGGTCGATGTGCCTATTATTGCTTCCGGCGGTGTTGGTAACCTGCAGCATTTGGTAGATGGCGTGAAATTGGGCGGCGCTGATGCCGTGCTGGCAGCGAGTATTTTCCATTATGGCGAATTTACGGTAAAACAGGCCAAAGAATATATGCAGCAAAACGGGATAGAAACCAGGCTATGAATCGGCTAAAAGCATGAGTTGGCTAGATGAAGTAAATTGGGATGCCAATGGCTTGGTGCCAGTGATCGCGCAGGAATACGACACAGGTAAAGTGCTGATGTTTGCGTGGATGAACCGCCAGGCATTAGAACTTACCGAGCAGACCAAGCAAGCCGTATATTGGTCGAGGTCACGCAATAAACTATGGCGTAAGGGTGAAGAATCCGGTCATGTACAGCATGTGCACGAAATACGCCTAGATTGTGACGAGGATGTAGTTCTTATCAGTGTCGAACAGGTAGGTGGTATCGCTTGCCACACTGGACGCCATAATTGCTTTTTCAAGAAGCTGGAGAGAGCAGAATGGAAGATTGACCAGCCTGTGATTAAGAATCCAGACGATATATACAAGCTTTAAAGAAAACACCAATATGAGTGATATATTAGACCGTTTAAGTGAGTTATTGGAACAGCGTAAAAGTGCTGATCCGCAGTCATCTTACGTAGCTAAACTTTATGCCAAAGGCATGGGAAAG
>JADMIO011260406.1_pt1 | contig 16079 bp, 13 predicted proteins | sample 8958161 | NCBI WGS metagenome assembly JADMIO01 (sample SAMN16585339, study PRJNA669376) | soil metagenome | isolation source: Crop rotation soil | place: USA: Cullars Rotation, Alabama | collected 2011
ACCCGCGGCGCCCGCCGCGGGCGAAGGGCCGAGCGCGGCCGCCGACGCCTACGAGTGGGTGCACCGCAACCTCCTCTTCCTGGCTCCCGACGAGGAGGTGAAGACGGTGGTGGTGACCAGCCCCCTTCCCGGCGACGGGAAGACGGCCACGGCGGCCGGGCTGGCCACCACCCTGGCCCGGCGCGGCTTCCGGGTGCTGCTGGTGGACGCCGACCTGCGCCGCGGGGTGGCCGGGCCGCCCCCCGCCGGCGCCGCGCCCGGGCTGTCCGACCTGCTGGCCGGCGCGGCGTCGTTCGGCCAGGTGGTGCAGGCGGTGCGCGTGGGCGACGGGCGCGAGCTGCACTTTCTCCCGGCCGGGCACCTGCCCCCCGACCCGGTGCAGCTCCTGGCCTCGCCGCGCGGGCAGGCGCTGCTGGAGTGGGTGCGCGAGCACTACGCGCTGGTGGTGATCGACTCGCCTCCGCTCAACCTGTTCGCCGACGCGGCAGTGCTGGCGGGGTACGCCGACGCCACGCTGCTGGTGGCCCGCGCGGCGGTCACGCCCTTCGAGGCGGTGGTGCACGCCGCCGAGCAGTGCCGCCGCGCCCGGGTGGCGCGGGTGGGCACGGTGCTGAACGACATCGTGCCCGAGCGCGACCGCGAGTACGACCCGGCGTACCGCTGGTACGAGTACCGGCGCGCGTACTACGCCGGCGCCGCCTGAGGCGCCCCGGCCGCTCCGGGGCGCCCCCGAACACGTCTCCCCCCGCCTCCCGTCCACGCCGCTCGCGGCCCGGACGGAAGCCCTTCGTCGCGCCCCTATAAATCGTTGTAACACAATAACAAAGGTGCTAAACAAACGTGGGGACTGGTACGGATTTCGCTAGCAGACGCGCCCGCCTCGCACCGGGCGGGGCACCCGAAAAGAGCACTCCCGCCGCGAGGCGGGGCCGCAGAGCCAGGGGTCTCGGACGGCGCAACGGTTCGCCCGAGACAGCCCAGCCGCCGAAGGTAGACGAAGGACCAATGCGGGACTCCACCATCGCCCTCAAGGGCGTCCTCCTGGACATCACGAGCCGCGCGGCGCGGCGGATCCAGGCACCCCCCATCGCGGCGGCGGGTGTCGAGGCGGCCGCGCCGGCGGGGGCGGCGGGGGTGCCGGCCCAGCTCAGCCGCTCGGTCGACACCATCGTGTGCCTGCTGCTGCTGGGAGGGCTGTGGATGGCGGTGAGCGTGACCGCCCTCCCCGGCGGCCTCTCCGAGCTGCTCAAGCTGCAGATCACGGTGCGGCACGCGCTCCTGGCCGGGCTCTTCGCCCTGCTCTGGCCGCGGCTCTTCTCGCTGGCCGGCGTCTACGAGCCGGGGCGGCACCTGCGCCGCGGCGAGACGCTGCGCCGCATCGTGCTGGCCACCGGGGCGGGGAGCGTCGTGGCGATGGAGTTCGTCTTCCCCACCCTGGCCGGGCCCCTGCGCGTGCCCGCCGCGGCGGCGTTCTGGGCGGCCTCGGCGGGGTGCGCCGTGGGGCTGCGCCTCTCGCTCTGGGCGCTGGCCGACTCGGCCACCCGGGCGCGCGCCGTCCGCAAGGTGCTGATCGTGGGGTGCGGGCCGCGCGCCCGGCGCCTGCGCGACACCCTGCTGGCGCGCACCGACGGCGAGGTGGAGCTGCTGGGGTGGGTGGACTCGGAGGGCCACGCGCCGCAGCCAGCCATGGAGCTGCCGCAGCTCGGCACGCTGGAGGAGCTGGAGGCGCTGCTGATGCACCAGGTGGTGGACGAGGTGCTGATCGCCCTTCCCATCAAGTCGTGCTACGCCGAGATCCAGCACGCCATCGAGGTGTGCGCGCGGGTGGGGGTGGAGTCGCGCTACCTGGCCGACGCCTTCCAGGTGTCGGTGGCGCGCCGGCGGCTGGAGGAGGTCCGCTCGCTCCCCTTCCTCACCGTCAAGACCTTCTGCGACGACCACCGCGTGCTGCTGAAGCGCGCGCTCGACCTCTTCGGCGCCGCCGCGGGGCTCCTCGTCCTCGCGCCGCTCCTGCTGGGGATCGCGCTGGCCATCAAGCTCACCTCGCCGGGGCCGGTGCTCTTCGCGCAGGAGCGCTACGGGCAGAACAAGCGGCGCTTCCGCATGTTCAAGTTCCGCACGATGGTGGTGGACGCCGAGGCGCTCCTCCCGCACCTGGAGCACCGCAACGAGGCGGTGGGGCCGATCTTCAAGATCCGCGACGACCCGCGGGTGACGGCGGTGGGGCGGTGGCTGCGCCGCACCTCGCTCGACGAGCTGCCCCAGCTCTGGAACGTGCTGATGGGCGAGATGTCGCTGGTGGGGCCGCGCCCCATGGCGGTGCGCGACGTCAAGCTCTTCGACCAGGCCTGGTTCATGCGCCGCTTCAGCGCTCCGCCGGGAATGACGGGGCTCTGGCAGGTGAGCGGGCGCAGCGACCTGGGCTTCGACGACTGGGTGACGCTGGACCTGAAGTACATCGACGAGTGGAGCCTGGCGCTGGACCTGCGCATCCTGGCGCGCACCGTTCCCACGGTGATCGCCTGCGCGGGGGCGGCATGAGCGGAAGCGTAGCCCCGCCGGCGGGCGACACCCTGGCGGCGCGCGCCTTCTCGGCCGCGCGCTGGCGGCTGGCGTCGTCGCTCACCCAGGGCGGGGTGCAGTTCGCGGTCGGCATCCTCCTGGCGCGCCTCCTCCCCCCGGCCGACTTCGGGCTGGTGGCGCTGGCCATGGTGGTCACCGGCCTGGCGGCGCTGGTGGCGGACCTGGGGCTGGGCCCGGCGCTGGTGCAGCGCCGCGACCTCACCGAGCGCCACCAGCGCGCCGCCTTCACCGCCTCGCTCCTGCTGGGCGCGGCCATCGCCGGCGCCGTGGCGCTCCTGGCCCGCCCGGCCGCGGCGGTCATGCACGCGCCGCCGCTCGCCGGCGTCCTGCGCGCCCTCTCCCTTCTCTTCGTGGTGGGCGCCTTCGGCGTGGTGCCGCGCGCGCTCCTGCAGCGGCGGCTGCGCGCCCGCGCCCTCTTCGCCATCTCGCTGGCCGCCTACCTGGGCGGCTACGCGGGGGTGGTGGCGGTGCTGGCGCTGCGCGGCTTCGGCGCCTGGAGCCTGGTGTGGGGCGCCCTGGTCTCGGCGCTGCTGGACAGCGTGCTGGCGCTGGCCGTGGTCCGCCCGCCGCTGCGCCCGCTGCTGGCGCGCGCGGAGCTGCGCGAGCTGCTGGGCTTCGGGGCGCGCGCCTCGCTGAACGGCGTGGTCAACTACGGCGCCCGCAACGGCGACAACGTCATCGTGGGGCGCCTGCTGGGCCCGGCGGCGCTCGGGCTGTACGGGCGCGCCTACAACCTGATGCTCCTCCCCCTCACCTACCTGGGCGCGGCCACGCACGCGGTGCTCTTCCCCGCCTTCTCGGAGGTGCAGGACGACCGCGCGCGGATGAAGCGCGGCTACCTCCTGGCCGTGCAGCTCACCGCCCTGGTGGCCGCCCCGGTGATGGCGGGGATGGCGGTGGCCGCGCCGCACCTGGTGCGCGCGCTGTACGGCCCGGCGTGGGGGGGGATGGTGCCGGCGCTGCAGGTGCTCTGCGCGGCCGGCCTCTTCCGCGCCGTCTACCACCTGGCCGGCTCGGTGACGGCGGCGGCGGGGCGGCTCGGCGCCGAGCTGCGCCGCCAGGTGGTGTACGCCCTCCTGGTGGTGGTGGGCGGAGGCGTAGGCTCGCGCTGGGGGGTGACGGGGGTGGCGGTGGGAGTCTCCGTCGCCATCGTCTACATGTACGTGGCCATGTCGGCGCTGGCGCTGGAGATCGTGGGCGCCACGCGGCGCGAGTTCCTGGCCGCGCAGGCCCCCGGGCTGGCGGTGGCCGCCTGCGTGGGAGCGGCGGCGCTGGCGGTGCGCGTGCCGCTGGAGCGGCAGGGCGGCGCGCACCCGGTGGCGGTCTTCGCCGCCATGCTGCTGGCGTGCGCGGCCGCCCTCCCCGCCGCCCTCTACCTCCTCCCCCCGCGGATGCGGCCCGACGCGCTGATCGCCCGGGCGCGCCCCGGCGTGCTCCGCCTCCCCCGCCCGCTGCGCGCGGCGGCCGGGCGCGTCCTGCGCTTCTCGGTGGAAGGAGGGGCCGCGTGAGCGAAACGGTGTCGGTGGTGATGCCCTGCTACAACGCCGCCCCCTTCGTGGCCCAGGCGATGGAGTCGGCGCTCGCGCAGGAAGGGGTGGACGTGGAGCTGGTGGTGGTGGACGACGCGTCGACCGACGGGAGCCGCGGCGAGGTCTCGCGCGTGGCGGCGGCGCACCCCGGGCGGGTGAGGACGGTGTTCCTGGAGACGAACGGCGGGGGGTGCCGCGCCCGCAACCGCGGGGCGGCCGAGGCGTCGGGCGCGTACCTGATGTTCCTGGACGCCGACGACGCCCTCGGCCCCGGCACCCTGCGCGCGCTGGTGGACGCGGTGCGCGACCGGCCGCTCGCCGTGGGCGCCGCGCCCTGGCTGCACCTGCGGCGGGTGGAGGGGGAGTGGCGCGAGGCGCCCGCCTCCCTCCCGCTCCCCGAGGACGGCGCCGACCTCTTCCGCGCCTGGCTGGAGGGGACCTCGTGGGCGCCCACCTCGTCGGTGCTCTGGAGGCGCGACGCGTACGCCGCGGCCGGCCCGTGGGACGAGGCGCTCACCCGCGAGCAGGACGACGACCTCATGCTGCGCGCCTACGCCCGCGGCGTCCGCCTGGCGCGGGCGAAGGGGGGGACGGCGTACTACCGGCTGCACGACGGCGACGCCTTCTCCGTCACCCGCGGGGTGAAGGAGGACAAGCTGCGCTCCTCCATGCGCGTGGCCGAGATGGCCGAGCGCGAGGCGGCGGCGCTGGGGCGCGCCGACGAGCTGCGCCCTCTGCTCGGCAACCTCTACCACCAGCTCGCGCTGCGCGGCTTCCAGCAGGGGCACGCGGCGCTGGCCCGCGAGTGCCAGCGCCGCGGCGAGGCGCTGTGCGGTCCGCGAGCGGTCTCCCCCACCCCGCTGGGACGGGCGCTGGCGCGGGTGCTGGGGCTGGAGCGGAAGGAGCGCGTGGCGCAGGCGCTCGCCCGGCTGGGGGTGGCCACCGCCGGCCGCCGCCGGGCCATGCGGCTGCGCGGCGCGCTGGCCGGCGCCGAGCCGGCGGCGGCGCCGAGCACCGAACCCCGAGCCAGCCTGGAGCGCCCATGACCCGCACCCTGCTGAACCGCCGGGCCGCCACCTACGCCATGCGCCTGGTGCCGCTGGGCGCGTACGGGCGCGTCTTCGGGCGCGGCGCCATCGGCCTCTGCTACCACATGGTCTCGGCGGCGGCGCTCCCGCACGTGGCTCCCCTCTACCCGTACAAGTCGCCCGCGTGCTTCGCGGCCGACCTGCGCTGGCTGAAGCGGCGCTTCCACCTGGTGTCGTACCGCGAGCTGCAGGAGGCGGCCGACGCGGGCGTGCCGGCGCACCCGTCGTGGGTGCACCTGACCTTCGACGACGGCTACGCCGAGTGCTACCACGCGGCCCGTCCGCTCCTGCTGGAGCACGGCGTGCCCGCCACCTTCTTCCTGGCCACCGAGGCGCTGGACAACCGCCGCGCGCTCGCCTTCAACCGCGCGGCCCTCTGCCTGGCCGCGCTGCGCGGCGCGGGCGAGGGCGCCGTCCGGCGCGCGCTGGGCGCGGCGGGCGACACCGCCGGCCGCCCGCTCGCGTCGGTGGCCGAGCTCTCCGCCTGGCTTCGCGACGCCGTCCGCGACCCCGACTCGAGCGGCGAGGAGGCGCTGGACCGCCTCCTCGCCGTCCTGGGCGTGGACGAGGCGGCGTTCCTGGCCTCGGCGCCGTACCTGACCGGCGAGCAGGTGCGGGAGATGGCGGGCGAGGGGTTCGCCTTCGGCGGGCACACGCGGCTGCACTGGCAGCTCGGGCGCACGGCGGGCGCGGAGCGGGTGGAGCGCGAGGTCGTGGAGTCGTGCCGGGTGGCGGCCGCGCTCTCCGGCGCCGCGCGCGTCCCCTTCGCCTTCCCCTACGACGCCGCGGGGGTGGACCGCGCCTTCCTGGCGGACCTCCTGGCGCGCCATCCCCAGGTGGGGCTCCTCTTCGGCGCGGGGGGGATGGCGCCCGACGCGCCCTTCATCGTCAACCGCTTTTTGGTCGACGCGCCGCCCGCGCTGGGGCGCCCGGGGTCGAACCTGGGCGGCCTCTTCCGCGGCGCCTGGCTGGAAGAGCTCCTCCGCCTGCGGAGAGAGGGACCGCCGCCGGCGGAGGTGACGGCGTGAGCGCGGCGCCGCTGGTTTCGGTCGTCACGGCCTGCCGCGACGCGGCGCCCTGGCTCCCGGAGACGCTCCGCTCCGTCCTGGCGCAGACCTACCCGCGCATCGAACAGATCGTGGTCGACGACGCGTCGACCGACGGGAGCCCCGCGGTGGTGGAGGCGTACGCCGCCGCGGCGCCGGAGCGCGTCCGCCTGCTGCGGCTGGACGAGGCGCGCGGCCCCGCCCACGCCCGCAACCGCGGCGTGGAGGCGGCGCGCGGCGAACTCCTCCTCTTCCTCGACGCCGACGACCTGCTGAGCCCGGACGCCGTGGAGCACCTGGTGGCGGCCGTCCGCGAGGTGCCGAACGGCGTGGCCTGCTGCGACTGCGTGGGGTGGCGCCGCGGCCCGGACGGGTGCTGGGGCGAGGCGCCGCGCGACATCGGGGTGCCGGACGAGGGCGACGACCTGGTGCGCGGCTTCCTGCTGCATACCGCCTGGCCGCCCACCTGCTCCACCCTCTGGCGCCGCGACGCGTACGCGCTCGGCGAGGGCTTCGACGAGGAGATGCGCCGCGACGAGGACACCGACGTGCTGCTGCGCGCCTGGCTGCGCGGCGCCCGGCTGGCGCGCGCGCGGGGGGGCACCGGCTACTACCGCGCCTTCGACGGCGCGCGCGCCTCGGTGAGCGGCGGGGTGAGCGAGGCCCGCTTCCGCGCGTCGGTGCGGGTGCTCGACAAGCTGGCCGCCGAGCTGGAGCGCCACGGCCGCCTGGGCGAGTACGCCGGGCTCCTCTCCCGCTCGTACCACAAGGCGGCGCTGCACGGCTTCCAGCAGGGCTTCGCGGAGCTGGCGCGCCCCTGCCTGGCCCGGGGGCGCGCGCTGACCGGCGAGCGGATGGTGATCTCCACGCACCGCGCGGGGCGCGCGCTGGAGCGGGTGCTGGGGCTGGAGGGGAAGGAGCGGCTGGCGCGCGCGCTGGCCGGCCTGGGTCTGGCCACCGGCCGCCGGCGCCGGTCGCTGCGGCGGGAGCGCGCCGTCCGCGAGGCGGAGGGATGACGGCCGTGCGCACGCCCCTGGTCTCCGTGGTCACCCCCTGCCACGACGCCGCGCCCTTCGTGGGCGAAACCATCGCCTCGGTGCTCGCGCAGACGCACCCGTCCGTCGAGCAGGTGGTGGTGGACGACGCGTCGGCGGACGGGAGCTGGGCGGTGATCGAGGGCTTCGCCGCCGCGCGCCCCGACCGCGTCCGCGCGCTGCGGCTGGAGCGCAACGCCGGCGGGAGCGCCGCGCGCAACCGCGGCGCCGGGCTGGCGCGCGGCGACTACCTGGTCTTCCTGGACGCGGACGACCTGCTGGCCCCGGACGCGCTCGCCGCGCTGGTCGCGGCGCTCGAGGCCGAGCCGGAGGCGGGGATCGCCGTCTGCCCCTGGGCGCGGCTGCGCGAGCGCCCCGGCGGAGGGTGGGAGGAGGCGCCCGCCGACGCCCCACTCCCCCCCGCCGACCCCGACGCGGCGCTGCGCGGGTGGATCGCCGGGTCGGCGTGGGCGCCGCCGTGCGCGCTGATGTGGCGCCGCGCCGCGTACGAGCGCGCCGGGGGGTGGGACGAGGCGCTGACGCTGAACGACGACGGCGACCTGGCCATGCGCGCGCTGGCGGCGGGAACCCGCGTGGCGCGCGCGGCGGGCGGGCGGGCGCTCTACCGCTGGCACGGCGGCGCGCGCGTCTCCGTCAGCCAGAGCTTCGTGGCGGAGGCCAGGCTGCGCTCGCAGGCGCGGGTGCTGGACAAGCTGGCGGCCGAGCTCGAGGCGCGGGGGAGGCTGGACGCCTTCGCGGCGGCGCTGGGGCGGGGGTACCGGCACGTGGCCTACCACGGCTACCAGAACGGCCACCGCGCGCTGGCCCGCGAGGCCGAGGCGCGCGGCCGCGCGCTGGGCGGCCACCACCCGGTCTCGCCGCGGCCGCTGGGGCGGCTGCTGGAGCGGGTGCTGGGGCTGGAGGCGAAGGAGGAGCTGACGCGCGCGCTCGCCCGGGTGGGGATCGCCAGCGCGGGGCGGCGGCGGATCGCGCGGCTGCGCGCGGCGGGGGGAGGCGCGCCGTGAGGGTGGCGGTCTGCGTTCCCACCTGCCGCCGCCCGGAGGGGCTGGCGTCGCTGCTCGACGCGCTCGCCGCGCTCCGCCTCCCGCCCCCCGCGCCCGAGGTGGAGGTCGTGGTGGTCGACAACGACGCGGCCGGGTCGGCCGAGGCGGTCTGCGCGGCGGCGGCCGGGCGCCTCCCCTTCCCCCTCCGCTACGCCAGGGAGGAGCGGCGCGGCGTGTCGCACGCCCGCAACCGCGCGGTGGAGGAGGCGCGGGGCGCGGACTTCATCGCCTTCATCGACGACGACGAGGTGCCGGAGCCCGGCTGGCTCGCCGCGCTGCTGCGGGTGCGGGCGGAGTGGGACGCCGACGTCGTTTCCGGCCCCGTCCTCCCCCGCTTCGCCGACGGCGTGCCGGCGTGGGTGCGGCGCGGGCGCTTCTTCGACGCCGCGCGCCGCCCCACGGGGACGCGGGTGGAGCACCCCGGCGCGGGGAACGTCCTCCTCCGGGCGGCGGCGCTCGCCGCGCACCCGGGGCCGTTCGACCCGCGCTTCACCCTGACCGGCGGCGAGGACACGCACCTCTTCCTGCGGATGGCGCGCGCCGGGTGCGTGATGGTGTGGGCCGACGACGCCGTGGCGCACGAGCACACCCCGCCCGAGCGCGCCCGCGCCGGGTGGATCCTGCGCCGCGTGTACCGCACCGCCAACACCTGGAGCGCCTGCGAGCGCGAGCTGGCGCCGTCGCCGAGGGCGGTGGCGCTGCGCGTGGCCAAGGGGGGCGCGCGGGTGGCCTTCGGCCTGGCGACGCTCCCCTTCGCCTGGCTGCTGGGGCGGCACATGCTGGTCCGCTCGCTCTGGTACGTCTGCTTCGGGGCGGGCAACCTCACCGGGCTCACCCGCCTGCGCTGCCATGAGTACCGTGCCGTCCACGGCCGCTGAGCCGCGCCGCGCGCCGGCGCCCCTCCGCCCGCGCCCCCCGCGGCAGGCGGCCATGGAGGACGCCGCGGCCGCGCTCTTCCGCCGCGGCGAGGCGGCGTTCGCCGTGCTCGCGCTCTTCCTCTTCTCCCAGGCGCTGGTTCCCCTGCTGGTGGAGGGGAACGGCCCGGCGGCGGGCGGCGGCGGCGGCGCGTACGAGGGGAACACCGTGCTGCGGATGATGTTCGCCTCGGTGCACGCGCTCACCCTGGGCTTCCTGCTGGTACGCTGGCGCCCGGCGGGGGCGGCGCTCCGGCGCGCCCCCGCCGCCGCGGCGCTGGTGGCGCTGGCCATCGCCTCCACCGCCTGGTCGGCGGCGCCGGACATCACCCTCCGCCGCTCCTTCGCCTTCCTGGGGACCACGGCGTTCGGGATCTTCCTGGCGGCGCGCTTCGACACGCGCGAGGTGCTGCGCCTGCTGGCCGCGGCGCTCGGCGCCGCGGCGGCGCTGAGCGCCGTCTTCGCCGTGGCGCTCCCCGGCCTGGGGGTGGACCAGGGCGTCCACGCGGGCGCCTGGCAGGGGATCTACACGGAAAAGAACACGCTGGGGCAGATGATGGCGCTGGCCGCGATGGCCTTCGTCCTCCTCCGCGCCGACGCGCCGCGCGGGCGCCGCTGGCCGCCGGCGGCGGGCGCGCTGCTGGCCGCGGCGCTGATCGCGCTCTCGCGCTCGGGGACGGCGCTGGCGGTGCTCCTCCTCTTCCTCCTCCTGCTGGGGGTGCTGCGGGCGCTGCGCTGGCGGGCCACGCGGGCCGCGCCGCTGGTGGCCGGGATCGCGCTGGCGGCGGGCGCGGCGGGGCTCCTGTTCGTGGCGCGCTACGAGGCGGTGCTGACCTCGCTGGGAAAGGACCCCACCCTCACCGGCCGCACGCCGATGTGGGAGGCGCTGGCCGCCAGCGTCGGCGAGCGCCCCTGGCTGGGGCACGGCTACGCCGGGTTCTGGCTGGGCGACGCGGGCCCCTCGGCCCGCGCGCTGGAGCGGATCGGGTGGCAGACGCCCGGGGCGCACAACGGCTACCTGGACGCGGCGCTCCAGCTCGGCCTGGTGGGGCTCGCCCTCCTCCTGGCCGCCGTCGCCCTGGCCTACCTCCGCTCGCTCGCCGTCGTCCGGGCCACCACCGACGCGGCGGGGCTCTTCCCGGCCGCGTTCCTCTCCATCCTCCTCGTCTACAACTTCACCGAAACCATGCTGCTGGCGGCCAACTCCATCTTCTGGGCGCTGCTGGTGGCCGTGCTGGCCTCGCCGCTCCTCCGGAAGGGGGCGGTCGGGCCCGCGCCCGCCGGAGGGCGGCCGTGAGCGCGCCGCCCTTCTTCTCCGTCCTGGTGGCCGCGTACGACCAGGCGGCGTACGTGGCGGCCACGCTGGACTCGGTGGCGGCGCAGCGCTGCCGCGACTGGGAGCTGGTGATCGTGGACGACGGCTCCACCGACGGCACCGGCGAGGCGGCGCGGGCGTGGGCGCGCCGCTTCCGCGCGTCGGGGCGCACCAACCGGGTGGAGGTGGTCCGCACCGCCAACGGCGGCCAGTCGGCGGCGCTGGAGCGCGCGGCCGAGGCGGCGGCGGGGCGCTGGTTCTGCCTGCTGGACTCGGACGACCTCTGGCTTCCCGAAAAGCTGGACGAGGTGCGCCGCGCCGCCGAGGCCGACGGCGAGGCGGGGATGATCGTGCACCCGCTCTGGGTGATCGACGAGCGGGGACGGCGGACGGGAGACGTGCGGCCGATGCGCGCGAAGCTCTCGGAGGGCGACCTGCGCGACCAGCTCCGCCGCACCGCGCGCCACGTGGCCCCGGCCACCAGCGGGGTGGCGCTGCGGGCCGACGTCTTCCGCCGGCTGGTGCCGATGGCCACGCGCGGCTACCGCGACGCGGCGGACGCGTACCTGACGCTGGGCGCCAGCCTGCTGGCGCCGGTGCGGGCGCTCCAGGCCCCGCTGGCCGAATACCGGATGCACGCGGCGGGCAACTACCTGAAGCGCTTCGCCACCGCCGAGGGGCTGCGCTATACGGTGGAGTTGGAGGCGGCCATCGTCCGCGCCTTCGGGCTGGAGGCGGCGGCGGCGCGCAACCCGTACTCCGCGCGCAACCGCTTCGCCCTGGCGCGCTACGAGGGCGGCGCGCGCGACCAGCTCCGCGCCTACCGCGCGCTGGCCGCGGCCACGTGGAACGACACGGGCTTCGGCGCTCCCGACCGGGCGCTGCTGCTGGGGTTCTGGACGGCGTGCCTGCTGGCGCCGCGCCCCGCCTTCGCCGCGCTCTGGCGCGCCTTCCAGCGCCGGCACACGGGGATCGACCGCATCGTGGGGCGCGGGGCGCCCACCGCGCCGGCGTGAGCGGCGACCGGGCGGCGCGCGTCCGCGTGGGCGGAGCGGCGGTCGATCCCTGCACCGCCGACCAGGCGGTGCGGTGGATCGTCGACCGCGCGCGCGCCGGCGGGCCGCCCGCGCTGGTGGTGACGCCGAACGCGCACCATGCCGTGCTCCTGCGCGAGGACGCGCGCTTCCGCGCGGTGTGCGAGGGCGCGTGGCTGTCGGTGGCGGACGGGATGTCGCTGGTGTGGGCGTCGCGGCTGCTGGGCACGCCCGTCCCCGAGCGGGTGAGCGGCGTGGACCTGTTCGAGAGCGTCTGCGGGGCGGCGGCGGGAACGGGGCTGGGCGTGTTCTTCCTCGGCGGCCGCGCCGGCGCGGCGGAAGGGGCGGCGCGGACGCTCCAGGCGCGCTACCCCGGGCTGCGGATCGCGGGAACGCACTGTCCGCCGCACGGCTTCGAGGCCGAGGCGGCCGAGGCGGCGCGCGCGGTGGAGGCGGTGCGCGCGGCGGCGCCGGACATCCTCTTCGTGGCCCTGGGCGCGCCGCGGCAGGAGCTGTGGATGCACGAGCACGCGCTCGCGCTCGGCGTTCCCGTTTCCGCCGGGATCGGCGCGAGCTTCGACTTCGTGTCGGGGATGCTTCCCCGCGCGCCCGCCTGGGTGCAGCGCGCGGGGCTGGAGTGGCTCTTCCGCACCCTCGTGGAGCCCGGCCGGCTCTGGCGCCGCTACGCCCGCACCAACCCGCGCTTCGTGGCGCTGGTGCTGCGCCAGCTCGTGTCCGGGCGGCCGCTGTAGCGCTCGCGCGAAGGCGGGCGGACCCTCCTTCCGCGGAGTGCGGAGCGAGGGCGGGCCTCGTTGGTTTCCCACACCGGGTCGGCGAGCCCGCCGAGGGCGCGGCCCGGCGCCGCGCGGCCTCCCACCTTTTTCCTCGCCGTCGTTCTTCGCTGCCTCGCTCCCTGGCGTGGTTCCTCGGCGTCACCCGGCGGCGGCGCGGTAGTGCTTCAGGTACAGCGCCGCCGAGCGCTCCAGCGACAGCTCGCGCGCCACGAACGCCCGGGGCGCGAACGAGTCCAGCGCGGACCAGAAGCGGTCGAAGACGGGCTCGAACTCCTCGGCGTCGCGGAAGGTGTCGCCGCACTCGGGGGAGAAGTAGGGAACGGAGGTCGCGGGAACGGGGCCGGGCTCGAAGCGCTCGCGCTGCGGATCGAGCCAGAAGCCGTTGTCCCACGCCAGGACGGGGACGTTCGACGCCAGCGCCTCCTGGTACGCGATCCCCTGCGTCTCGTGCTCGCAGAGAAAGAGGAGCGCGCGCGATCGCCGCAGCAGCGCGCGGTACGCCGCCTGGTCGTGCCGCTGGTAGCGCAGCGTCTCCACCCTCAGGCCCCGCCGCGCCAGCGCCTCCAGCACCGGCTCGACCAGCGCCGGCCCGTACGCCTCCCGCCGCCAGCGCACCTTGTCGTACACCAGCACGTCCACGTCGCGGCCGCGCCGGCCGGCGTCGGGCCACGCGCGCAGGTCCATTCCCGCGAACCAGAGCCGGCAGGCGTCACCGTACCAGGGCGCGAACATCCGCCGCATCCACTCGCACGAGACCAGGTAGGAGCGGAAGCGCGGGTCGTCCATCAGCCCCGGCGCCAGGGTGGGATGGTCGTACAGCCCCGGCCCCAGCACCGCCGGGTTGGGGAGCGTCCACCCCTCCACCAGCGCCGGGTAGCCGAAGAGGCCGACCGGGTGCGTGGGGTTGCGCCGCGCCCCGTTCCGGTCGTTCACCCGCACCTCGCACCCCGCCCGGCGCAGCGCCCGCACCAGCAGCCGGAACGCCACCTGGAAGCCGGTCACCTTCTGCCGCGTGTGCAGCCGGTTGTACAGCGGGCGCACGACGCGCTTCAGGTACCGGTCGCCGGGAACGAAGCGGTCCGTCTCGTGGTCGCGGAAGAAGAGGAGGACGGTGCGCCGCCCGCGCGGCGCGCCCCGGCTCATGCGGCCGCCTCGCGGTAGCAGGCCAGGTACGCCTCCGCCGACCGCTCCAGCGACAGTTCGCGCTCCACGAAGCCGCGCGGGCGGTACGAATCCAGGCGCGCGAGGAAGCGGTCGAGCGTCTCCGCGAAGTCCCCGGCGCCGCGGAAGCGCTCGCCGCATTCGGGAGAGAAGTACGGCACCGAGCTGGCGGGCACCGGCTCCGGCTCGAACAGCGGGCGCCGCGGGTCCTGCCAGAAGCCGTTGTCCCAGGCCAGGATGGGAACGTTCGACGCCATCGCCTCCTGGCAGGCGATCCCCTGCGTCTCGTTGGCGGAGAGGAAGAGGAGGGAGCGCGCGCGGCGGAGCGCGGCGCGGTAGTCCGCGTGGTCGTACGCGCCGTAGCGAAGGGTGAGCGTGCGCAGGCCGCGCCGCTCCAGGGCGGCGCGGACCGGCGCCAGCAGCTCCCGCTCGTGGCGCTCGCGCTCGAAGTACACCTTGTCGTACACCAGCACGTCCACGTCCTTGGCCCCGCCGCGCGTGTCCGGCCAGCGCGACGCGTCGATCCCCGCGAACCAGAGCCGGCAGCGGTCGCCGTACCAGGGGGCGAACATCCGCCGCATCCACTCGCACGAGACGAGGTAGGAACGGAAGCGCGGGTCGTCCATCAGCCCCGGCGCCAGCCCGGGATGGTCGAAGAGGCCGGGGCCGAGCACCGCCGGGTTCGGCAGCGTCCACCCGTCCAGCAGCGCCGGGTAGCCGAACAGGCCGACCGGGCGGTGGGGGTCGCGGCGCGCGGCGCGGTAGTCGTTCACCCGCACCCGGCACCCGTGCCGCTCCAGCGCCTCGCGCAGGAGGAGGAAGGCCACGCGGAAGCCGCTCACCCGCTGCTTCCGCCCCGTCAGCCGCGCGTACAGCGGCCGCGCCACGCGCTTCAGGTAGCGGTCGCCGGCGAAGAAGCGGTCGGTCTCGTGCTCGCGGTAGAAGAGGAGGACCTCGTCCCGCCCGCTCATCGTCCTTCGGTGGAAGAAGATCCATCCCCCGGACGGAGCGGGGGACGGCGGGCACGGCGCCACGCTCTCCGTCCCCCGTCCCTCGTCGCCCCGAGGCTCATCCGCGGTAGCTGCCCAGGCGGTTCTTGATGACCTCGCCCGACTTGCTCGGCGTCCCCGCCCAGTCGGTGATCAGCAGCGAGCGGTTGCAGATGGGGTCGTCCTGCCCGCGCTGCTCCATCGACTCGCCGAAGGCCGGCGCCACCCACGCCCAGGCGATCCACGACACGCCGAGCTGGTCGGCCCTGTCCAGGAGCGCGGTGGTGTACGAGGTGGTGCAGTCGTAGTCGCCGAACTCGGTGATCATCACCGGGTCGGTGGCGGCCAGGAAGGCCCAGTCCTTCTCCCAGGTGGACGGCTGGCGCGCGCCCGGCCAGTCCCACGGGTGCGTGGAGTAGGCGATGTTGTAGCCCTGGATGCGGTGCGTGGGAACGCCGTCCAGGAAGTACCCCCACATGGTGCCGGCGATGATCGTCAGGTTGTGCGCTCCGGTGCCGCGCACCGCGTCGTAGAGCTGCTGCATCCCCGCCGCCTGGAAGGGCTTGCGGCCGGGCTCGTACACGTCGTCGCCCGGGTGCAGCCCGCCGTTCTGCCAGAGCTCCCAGTTGGAGAACCCCCCCGCGCCGCCCAGCGGGTACGGCTCGCTGTACAGGTCGAAGAGGACGCCGCCGTCGCCCTTGTAGCGCGTGGCCACGTCCCTCCAGAAGGGGATGGAGTGGTTGACGTCGGCCAGCGGCTGCTGGGTGTTGGAGTTGAGCACGAAGTTGGGGTCGCCGCGGTCGCTGGCCTGCAGCGCCAGGATCACGAACAGCCCCGCCTGGCGCGCCTGCCGCACCACCCGCTCCACCCGCGCCACGTACGACGGGTCGTAGCTGCGCGAGGCCGACATCCAGTAGTACTGCGCCAGCTCGATGCGCACCGTGTTGGCGCCCCACCCGCGGATGCGGGCGAAGTCGGCCGCGGCGGCGGTGTCGATCCCCAGCCGCCCGCCGTCGGGCGAGAAGGAGAGCGCCGGCCGCGCCACGCCCACGAAGCGCGCGGGCGAGCAGTCCGACGCCCGCAGGATCTTGTTGCCCACGGCCGCGAAGCCGTTCGGCGCCGCCGCGATCACTCGGTCGCCCACGCGGACGGACCCCGACCCGTCGCACACCGCCACGCTGGGGTCGGGGTCGGTGGGCCCCCCGGACCCTCCCGCGTCGCCGATCACCTCGCACCCGGCCAGCGCCAGCGACACCGAGGCGAACACGAGCGCCGAGCGGGCGCGGAGATAGAGCGGTACGTCCATGGGTGCACCTGCGGTCCTTCGGGCGCGGGGCGGCGTCGCGGGCGGCTGCGAGCATGAGCACGGCTCGTCCAGCGCCCGGGCCTCCCCCGCGCGGTTGAGCCGGGTGGCCGTGGCAATGTCCGGGCCACTCTGCTACATCTGGCGGGAGCACGGAACTTGCCCCGGCCCCCGCCTTTCCAGCACATTGGGATCCTAAGCTTAGAATTCCACGTGGACAAGTTG
>JADMIO011482870.1_pt1 | contig 16078 bp, 11 predicted proteins | sample 8958161 | NCBI WGS metagenome assembly JADMIO01 (sample SAMN16585339, study PRJNA669376) | soil metagenome | isolation source: Crop rotation soil | place: USA: Cullars Rotation, Alabama | collected 2011
CCGCCACTGGCGCGCCGTCGTGAGGACGTGCCGCTGCTCGTGGCCCGTTTCCTCGAAGAGCTCGCGGTCGAGAACGGCACGCCGCGCAAGACGATTTCGCCCGAAGCGATCGCCGTGCTCGCGACGGCGCCATGGCCCGGCAACGTGCGGCAACTGCGCCAGGCCGTACGCGAGGTCGCCTCGCTCACGAGCGGCGCAGTCATCCCGGACGAGCTTGTCAGGCAAGTGACGGGGCAGACCTCGCAGCTGCCATCGCTGGACGAGGCGCGCGACGAGTTCACGCGCAATTACCTGATCCGGCTGCTCAGGATCACGCAGGGCAACGTGTCGCAGGCCGCCCGGCTCGCCAAGCGCAATCGTACCGACCTGTACAAGCTCCTCACGCGGCACAGCGTCTCGCCGGACGACTACAAGGGCTGAAACCGCGGGCGGGTGCTCAGTCCGTCACCCTTTTGCGGCTCTGAGCCGCTAGACTAGCGGGCGGTTTTCCCTGCGGTCTGCGGTCCACCGAATGGTCTCATTGCTTGCCGATCTGCAGCTCGAGTCTGCGCATCGAGCGCCCGGGCGTGTCGCGCTGGTTCTCAAGGGCGAGTCGCTGACATACGCCGAGCTGGGCTCATCGATCGAGCAATGTGCGAGCGGCCTGTGTGCGCTCGGGCTTGCCCGGCAGGAACGCGTCGCGATTTACCTTAACAAGCGCTTCGAGACTGTCATCGCGTGTTTCGCAGCGACACGGGCCGGCGCGGTCTTCGTACCCGTGAACCCGCTGCTCAAGGCGCCGCAGGTCGCGCATATCCTCCAGGATTGTTCCGCGACGGTGCTGATCACGTCGGCCGAGCGAGTGCGCGACCTTGAGGGCGTACTGCCTTCGCTGCCCGCGCTCGAGCACGTCGTCCTCGTCGGCGACGACTCCGGAGCGCACGGCCGCGCGCTCTCGTGGAATCGGCTCCTCGCACTCGACGGCAAGCCGTTGCATCGCGTGATCGATACGGACATCGCCGCGATCCTGTACACATCCGGCAGCACGGGCCGGCCGAAAGGCGTCGTGCTGTCGCATCGCAACATGGTGACCGGCGCGACGAGCGTCGCGGAATACCTCGAGAACACGCCCGACGACCGGTTGCTCGCGGTCCTGCCCTTCAGCTTCGATTACGGCTTCAGCCAGCTCACGACGGCAGCGCTCGTCTCCGCGAGCGTGTCGCTGATCGACCACTTGTTCGCTCGCGATGTCGTCACGGCCGTCGCGCGCGATCGCATCACCGGTCTCGCGGCCGTTCCGCCCCTCTGGATCCAGCTGGCCGAGCTCGACTGGCCGCGCACGATCGGCGAGCACCTGCGCTACATCACGAACTCCGGCGGCCGCATGCCTCTCGCAACGCTCGCCAAACTGCGGCACGCGCTGCCGCGGACGCGGCCGTTCCTGATGTACGGTCTCACCGAGGCGTTCCGCGGCACCTACCTGCCTCCGGAAGAGCTCGATCGGCGACCCGACTCGATGGGCAAGGCGATACCGAACACGGAAATCCTGGTCGTGCGCCCGGACGGCTCGCTGTGCGAGCCCGACGAGCCCGGAGAGCTCGTGCAACGCGGCTCGCTGGTGGCGCTCGGCTACTGGAACGATCCGGCGAAAACCGCGGAGCGCTTCCGGCCGCTACCGGCACAGCGCGCGGAGCTGCCGATCACGGAACTCGCGGTATGGTCCGGCGACACGGTCCGCATGGATGCCGAAGGGTTCCTTTATTACGTCGGTCGGCGCGACGAGATGATCAAGACATCGGGTTATCGTGTCAGCCCGACCGAGGTCGAGGAGGCCGTCTACGGCTCGCCACTCGTCTCCGATGTGGTCGCTCTGGCGGCGCCGCATGCGGCGCTCGGCGAAGGCATCGTGCTGGTCGCGGCTCCGGGCGCCGAGGCCACCGCAGACCACGCAGCGAACACGGCCGCCCTGCTCAGCTACTGTAAGCAACAGCTGCCCGGCTTCATGGTGCCGCACCACATCGCGTGGCTCGGCGACCTGCCGCGCAACCCGAACGGCAAGTTCGACCGTCCCGCGCTGGCGGTACGCTTTCGCGACGTGTTCGGGACCGCACCGTGACGATCGAGTTTCCACAGCACGCGCCTTCGAATTATTTTGCGAGCCGTGACGGCGAGCTCGTCGTCGGTGGCGAAAAGGTCTCGACGCTCGTCGAGCGTGCGGGAGGTACGCCGGTCTATTGCTACGACGGCGGCGTGATGCGGCGCAAGGTCACGGAGTTCCGGGACGCGATGCCGCGCGAGATCGAGCTGCATTATGCAATCAAGGCGAATCCGCTTCCGGCCGTCGTCAGGCACCTTGCAGCGCTCACGAACGGACTCGACGTCGCGTCGGCGCGCGAGCTCGAGCTTGCGCTCGCGACAACGACGCCTCCCGGCGAGATCAGTTTCGCGGGCCCTGGAAAGTCGCGCGACGAGCTCGAGCGCGCCGTTGCCACCGGCATCGTCATCAACGCGGAATCGGAGCTCGAGCTCGAGCGCTTGACGCAGATCGCCCGCAACACTGCTACCCGACCGCGCGTCGCGATCCGCGTGAATCCGGATTTCGAGCTGAAGTCCTCCGGCATGAAGATGGGTGGGGGGCCCAAGCAATTCGGCATCGACGCCGAGCGCGTGCCGGGTGTGCTCCAGTCATTCGCCGGGTCACCGCTCGAGTTCTGGGGATTTCACATTTTCAGCGGCTCTCAGAATCTGCGCGCCGCGAGCCTGGTCGAGTCGCAGGCGAAATCCGCGCAGCTCGCCTGCGAGCTCGCCCGTCATGCGCCAGCTCCGGTGCGCCTGCTGAATCTCGGCGGCGGCTTCGGAATACCTTATTTCCCGGGAGAAAAACCGCTCGACCTCGCGCCGATCGCGACCGCGCTGCGTGCGCTCGTGCCGTCCGTGCGGACCGAGCTCCCGCAGGCGCAGCTCGTGATCGAGCTCGGCCGCTTTCTCGTCGGCGAGTCGGGTGTTTACATATGTCGCGTCGTCGATCGCAAAGTCTCGCGCGGCCACGTCTTCCTGGTCACGGACGGCGGACTGCATCACCATCTCTCGGCGTCGGGTAACTTCGGGCAGGTGCTGCGTAAGAACTACCCGGTACTGATCGCGAATCGCGTTGGCGCGGGCGAGCGCGAGAACGCATCCGTCGTCGGGCCGCTGTGCACGCCGCTCGATCTGCTCGGCGATCGCATGGAGCTCGCGCGCGCAAGCGTCGGCGATCTCGTCGCCGTGTTTCAATCGGGCGCCTACGGTGCGACGGCGAGTCCGCAGAATTTTTTGAGTCACGCACCGGCGCGCGAAATTTTTCTCTAGCGCGCGACTCCTCGCACGATGCTGAGACGCAGATCGCGGACTCTCGCCGCGATCTCGCCGATAGTTCGTTCCGCTGCTTGGGCAAACCCGTCGCAAGGCGGGGACGCAAAGCCTCCGGTCCCAAACGACGCATGTCCGGGATAGCGGGGTTGCCGGCAAACACGACCGCTCGACGAAGCGCTTTCGTCACGGTCATGCCGTGGCGACCTCTGCTCCTCACGTCCCCGTCGCAACGGCCGTGTTTCACGAGCGAGGAACGACCAGCGATGACGACGTGGAAAGCTGCACTGCGCTGCCTGTGTGTCTTCGCACTGGCCACGACACTGGTGGCGTGCAGGAACGACGACGGTGACGGTGGAGCGTTCTCGCGTGCGTTAAGTCGAATGACACACGGCGAGCGCGGCAACAAGCCGCCGACGATCTCCGGCGCACCGCAGTCGCAGGTCATGGCCGGTCAACGTTTCGAGTTTCGTCCGGCGGTGACGGATCCCGACGGCGGCAAACTGCACTTCACGATCGAGAACAAGCCGCGCTGGTCGACGTTCGACTCGAAGACGGGACGACTCGCCGGCACGCCGCACAAGAGCGACGTCGGGAACTTCCGCAACATCTCGATCGCGGTCTCCGATGGCGAGGCCACACGCAAGCTCGTCTTCGATGTTCGCGTCGCCGACACGTCCGGCGACCCGGACCCGGATGATTCCGGCTCCGGCGGCGCAGGCTCGGGTGGTTCGGGCTCCGGCGGCTCGAACGGCTCGGGCTCCGGCGGATCGGGCGGTTCAGGATCGGGAGGCACCGGCGGCTCCGGTTCGGGTGGTACGGGCTCGGGAGGCACCGGGTCCGGTGGCACGGGCGGTGTCGACCCAACGCCGACGCCGACGGGACCGACGCTGCCGGTCGGCGATTCGCAGTTCCGCTTCACGGAGATCCCGGAGATCGTGTTCGTGCGCGGTTTCGCGGACCGCGAGCTGCTCGGCATCTTCCACGTCGACACCGGCAATCGGTGGGCGCCGGGCGATCTCGACAACGAGAGCGGCTGGCAGCCTCGCATCGAAACGACGCTCGAGATCGTCGACGGCTCGCTCGCCGGGGTCACGTACGACTCCTCGACTGCCGTGCTGCGCTACGACGGCAGCGGCAACGGCAACCAGACCGCGGTCGTTCGTCTGACGGCTCCCGGCCGCAACGTCAGCTCGGCGCGGTTTCGGATCCGGGTGCTTGCACCGACGGTCGCGTGGGGCGTCGGCGCGGAGTCGCGCTATCCGGGCATAGGGCTCGAGTCGTCGCGCGTCTCGTGGGCGGACATGCAGCGGGCGTTGCGTGCGGACGCCGACGACAACTCGCCGAACGTGCTGCTCGTGACGGGCGGCCGCTACGAGGGCGATTTCTACATCGGGCGCGGCAAACGCAACCTGTACGTGATCGGCGAGCCTGGCGCACGCCCGACCCTGACGAAGGGCGGCATCAACATCGACGACGTCGAGACGGGCTATCTCAAGAATTTCGAGCTGATCGACACCGTCGTCGACGGCAGCAAGTTCCCGACCGACCGACCGGTCAACGTCTACGTGACGCAGGTCTATCAGCACGATTCGACGCGCGAATTGAACGGCTTCGGCACGCCCGACTACGAGGGCGACTCGGAGTACGGCATCGTCAAGGCTCCGAACACGCAGACGCACTGGATCTGGAACTTCCACGGCGCGCAGATGGGCGGTCTCGGCAACCTGCGGCACCAGTTTTACATGCACGGCCGTCCCGACGGCTACCTGAACATCAACAACATTCGCGTCGATGCCTCGCGCAACTGCAGCATCATCAAGTCCACCAAGTTCTTCAACCGGATTCGCAACAGCCGCCTGAGCGCGCTCGTCGATCCGTCGCGACCGTCGGTCGGCAATCGTGCCGACAAGCTGATCGACATCGCGTCGGCCAGCGAGACGGTCATCTACAACAACGAGTTCATCGGCGCCTACACGCCGACGGCGAAGGGAACTCAGCACGGACTGATCAGCCTGCGTGCGCGCCGCTCATGGTGGGGCGCAGACAGCCCGGCCTATCCGAATCTGGGCCTCGAGCCGCCGCAGACGTCGCTCGCCGACGGCGGCTACCTGGCTCCCGAGGGATTCACCGCCGGCCCCGAGACGTTCGTCAGCGAGGCGTTCTGGAGCACCGTGCGCAGCTACGACCTCGGCGACCCGCAGAATCCGTACACGTTCAAGAAGTACATCGCGTTCAACCTGTTCCGCTGGGTCGACGAAGGCTCCGGCCGCCGCTCGGCACTGGTCGACGACGGCACCGCGCCCCGTACCGCGAAGTCGCTTGGTTCGGTCGCCGAGATCTGGGGGACCGTGCCGCGCAACTGGGTCGAGCGCAGCGTCACGTTCCTTGCCAACAACCGTTACGTCGGATGGGAGCAGGAGGATCTGCCCTTGCCCGGACGATGGATGGATCTCGAGACGTACACGCCCGAGTCGCTCGTGACGTTCAAAGGCCCGCCGCCCTACGCCTACCCGCCGCCAAACCGCACCGCCATCGACGTCGGCGGCGAGCAGTCGCCGGCCGGACAATCCCCGGCCGTCGCGATCGCCGACTGGTTCATGCTCTGATCTCTCGCGCGGCAGGCTCGCGACGCAATTCCGTCCATCCTGCCTTCGCCCCGGGCCAGCGAGTTGACATTATCCGGGATCGTGCAGAGACCCTTCCCTTTCGAGCGACACCTGAGTACGTTCTCGCTGTGGATCGGCGCCGGCCGGCCCGTGGAATAAGAACACCGTGGTCGAAGACAGGGAAGGAACTGCGTGCGTAGCCGCGCGCGAGTCGCGGCTCCAGAGTCGCGCCCGAGCTCCGCATTCACCTGTCTCGATCCAGATCCGCATCGCGCTGGTGACTTTGACCGCGTCGCTGCTCTCGAGCGTGGCGACATCCGCCGGCGCTGCGACCGTCCTGCAGGGCTCGTCGGGCAACGACGTGCTCGACGCAAGCGCGAGCTCGACGAGTTACCAGATCATCGGCAACGGCGGTTACGACACGTTGATCGGGTCGAGCGCCGACGACACGCTCGATGGCGGCCCAGGAAATGACTCGCTGAGCGGCGGTTCCGGCAACGATCTCCTGGTCGGCGGCTCCGGCAACGACACGATTGCCGGCGGCGCGGGCGATGACGCCATCCATGTTTCCGGCGCGAGTGCAGGTTTCGACGCGATCGACGGTGGAACCGGGACGGACCTGCTGCTCGGCAGCACTGGCGACGACATCCTCGGCGTCAGCAGTCTGACCGGTGTCGAGTCGATCGACGGCGGCGCGGGCTTCGACACGCTGCAACTCGCAAGCGGCGGTCGCACAATCGATCTGTCCGCCACGACCGTCGCGCGTATCGAGCGGATCGTCGGCGGATCGGGCAACGACACGATCACGAGCTCGTCGGGCGACGACGTGTTGATCGGTGGCGGCGGCGCCGACCGGATCAACGGTGGAGGCGGCACCGACACGGTAATCTACTCGAGAGCTTTCTCGAACTACTCGGTCGTCGCGAACGGCAGCAGCCTCCAGGTTCGCGACCTCGTCGGCAACGAAGGTGTCGATACGCTGACATCGATCGAGCGGGTCGAGTTCGCGGACGGCGTATATGCCAACGGCAGTTTCACGCCGTCCGGCTCCGGCAATCATCCGCCGACGGCGACGAATGACACGGCGACGCTGGCCGAGGATTCATCGATCGAGGTCGCGGTGCTCGCGAACGACAGCGATGCGGACGTCGACGATCTCGCCGTCTCGATCACGACTCCGCCGGCGCACGGCTCGGCCAGCGTTACGGCAACACGCACGATTCGCTACACGCCGGCTACAGACTTCGCAGGTGCCGACACGCTGCATTACTCGATCGCCGATGGTCGTGGCGGAACCGCGACCGCGACGGTGTCCCTGCAGGTGACCCCGATGCCTGATGCCCCGGTCGCGAGCGACGATACTGCGTCGGTAAGCGCATCGGGCTCCGTCGACATCGACGTGCTTGGGAACGACACGGACCCGGATGGCGGCTCCGTCTCGCTCATGAGCTCAGGCGCTGCTGCCCACGGCACGACGACAGCGCTGGCGAATGGCCGTGTGCGCTACGAGCCTGCCAGCGGCTTTACGGGAACGGACGAGTTCAGCTACACGATCTCCGACCCGACCGGTCGGACGGACACCGCGCAGGTCGTGGTGACGGTCGGCGCGAGCGCCGGCAACGCGTTGCTGACGGCGCTCGAGGCGGCGCCGGCGGGCTCGTGGCTCAGGGTCAACGTAAACCGTTTCGACGACGTCTGGACGCCGGTCGACCAGCGGCCGAATACGCCCGGTTACCTCAACCCCGCTAAAGTGATCCACGCATGGAGCTCGATGGCGTGGGATTCGAGCCGCGACCGCCTGATTTTCTGGGGCGGCGGTCACGCGAACTATTCCGGCAACGAGGTCTACACGTTCGACGTGCGCTCGGCGCGCTGGCGGCGCGAATCGCTGCCGAGCGACGTCTGGGAGCCTCTCGGCGACAGCCAGTTCTTCGCTGTCGACGGGCCGCGTAATGCGCCGACGTCCTCGCACACGTACGACAACCAGGAGTACCTGCCCCGGCTCGACCGCTTCATCACGTTCGGTGGCGCGAAGTTCAACGGCAAGCAGAAGTTCGTACTCGAGGACGGAGTGACGCTCACGGGTCCATATCTCTGGAATCCCAACCGCGCGGGTGCGAACTCGGTCGGCGGCACGAACGGCTCGCAGGTGAAACCGAACGTCTACTCGTCGGTGACCGGCGGACAGATGTGGGACGACCGCGATACGGTACGGAACCGTGGCATCGGCGCCGCGCGCCCGAGTGCGGACTGGGTCAACGCAACGTCGGCCTACGTGAGTAACGGAGACAACGACGCCGTGCTCGTCACCGAGGCTCCGAGGACACAGGCGCGTTTGTTCCGTTACACGATCAGCGACGTTGCGAGCCCCGAGACGGACCGGTGGGAACTGCTCGGCATCGATTCGCTCGGCTACGGCAACCAGGGCGCGGGGGCTTACGACCCGGTGCGCAAACTCTACGCGCGTACCGCCAGGATCGCGTCGGGATGGGGACTCGTGGCCTGGAGTCTCGCGCAACCGGGACCGACAAACCGATCGTTCTTCGTGGTACCGAGCGGCGGGCTGCCGCTCAACGAGTTCTACGGCATGGACTTCGACTCGCGTCGCGGCGTGTTCGTGTTGTGGGACGGCGGGCCGGACGTCTGGTACGTGACACCAGCTACGGTCGCCGGCGGACAATGGTCCGCCGTGAAGGCCGCTCGCAACACGAGCGGCGCGCTGCCGTCGCAGGACGACGGCTCCTTCATCTCATCGAACGGTTCGAAGGTGCCGCAGCGCGGGGTGCTCGGCAAGTGGAAGTACGCAGCCGATTACGACGTGTTCTTTGGCGTCATCAACCCGACCGCCGGCAACGTCTGGGTGTACAAGCCCGTCAACTGGTCGCTGCCCTGATCAGCGGGCTGGGGGCGAGCCGGGGCCTACAGGGACTGTGCTTGCGGCGTCCCTCGGAACGGTACGGACACCCGAATCCCTCAAGCATCAGGTGCCTGACCGTTCGAGGCCCCATTCGACGCTCCGAAGGACGTTGCGTCAGAACCTGAAGTAGACGAACGGCTGCGGATCCGTGGACCACGCAATCAGCACCAGCACGACGAGCGCGTATGCGGCACCCTGCCGCCACGTCGGCGCGGCGAAAAACTGGTCTGCGGCCGTTTCCTCCCAACGCCGTGGCACCACGTGCAGTGCGGCAGCGAGCACCAGCGCGAGATAGGCCCGCGCGTCCGCGGCGCCGCCGCCAGAGGCTCCGGCGAACATCGAGCGTACGAACTCGACCGCGTCGCGCAGGTCCGTCTCGACGAAGAGGATCCGCGAGAACGCGACGAACAGGAACGTGCCGAGCACGGGAGCGATTCCTGCGGTCGATTCCGCCCGCCCCGCCCGGCGGCGCCGCTGCCGTCGCCAGCGCTCGAGGCACACCATCGACCCATGCACGCAACCGTACAGCACGAAGTTCCAGCCGGCCCCGTGCCAGAGGCCGATCGCGACGAACGTCAGCATGAGGTTCGCGTAGACGTTGCCATGGCGCGAGCCTCCGAGCGCGAAATACAGGTAGTCCCGGAAGAAGCTCGACACCGAGATGTGCCAGCGCTGCCAGAAGTTCGCGACGCTGCGCGCCAGGTACGGCCGATCGAAATTGAGCATCAGGTCGTAGCCGAAGCTGCGCGCCGTGCCGCGCGCAATGTCCGTGTATCCTGAGACATCCATGTAAATCTGCAGGCTGTATGCGAATACCGCGACGACGAGAAACCAGGACGACCACTGCGTCGGCGAGCCGAACGCCGGGCGCACGAACTCGGCCGCCAGCACGTCGGCAAACACGATCTTCTTGATGAGCCCGCGCGCGATCAGGAAGACAGCCTGCGCATCGAGTCCGGCCGTGCGCGGCTCGCGGCGTTGCAGTCGGGGCAGCAGCAGCCGTGCCCGCGAGATCGGCCCCGCGGTCACGTGGCCGAAGAACGCAATGTAGAGGGCAAAATCGCGCAGATCCCGTGTCGGTTGCGCGGCCTGGCGATAAATGTCGATCGTGTACGTCAGGCTCAGGAACGTGAAGAACGAGATACCGATCGGAGCCGCCATCGCGGCGAATGGCGCGAGGCTGGGCAGGCCGATCGCGTGCAGCAGGAGAGCCAGCTGCTCGATGAAGAAGCCTGCGTACTTGAAGTAGCCGAGCAGCAGCAACGCGAAGCTCACCGACGCTGTGATCCACGCGCGGCGGGCGCGGCCTGACGTCGCCGATGCGATGCGCGCGCCGAGCCACCACTGCACGAGCGTGGTCCCGAGCACGACCGGCAGGAACCGCAGGTCCCAGGACGCGTAGAAAACGTAGCTCGCAAGCAGCAGCAGGTTCTTGCGCGCGCCCTCGGCGTGCGTCGCGTGGCGCCAGAGCAGCCAGACGACCGTCAGGAACGCGATGAATTGCGCGCTCGCGAGCGTCATGGCGTGTTCCGGAGCGCGAGATCGCCGTTCTGGAGCATCGAGCGGTAGATCAGGGCGGCGAGCCGCTCCTCGCCGACACCCGACAGGTGCGTGCTGTCGCCGAACAGCCGGGGTTCCGTTCCAAGCTCGTTCGCCGCGTCGATCAGACCTACGGATTCGGTGCTTGCCACCCGACGCAGGACCTGGTCATAGGTCACTGCGACCGCTGCGAGGCTCTGCGCGGAATAGCACGGCCTCACGTTGAGCGCCGACGCCGCGCGGCGAACCGCCTCCCCGGGGTCCATTGCCGCGCTGAAGTTGCGCGCCGAGGTCACGAGCTCGACGTGCACGCCCGCGTTGCGCGCGATCCGCACACCCTCGCCTAGATCACGCTCGAGCTTCGAGAGATCGACGGATGGCTCGAGGACACTGTTCGTCGCCCTGCCGCCGCGCAACCAGCCCGTGTTCTTCGTGACGAGATCGGGAAGGATCAGCCACGCTGGCGCTGCCGGCATTTGCCATCGCACCGGAGCGGAGCCGCGCGGCGGCCGGGGCTGACAGCCGAAGTCGTTGAGACCCGGATACCAGATCAGCACATCGGGCTGGAACCCGAGCAGCCGGCGTCGAAGCAGCGTGGACTGGTCCTCGACCGTGAGTCCTGCCACTCCGGCGTTGATGACTCGCGCGCTCGCCGAGGTCTGAGCGAGCAGTCCCGCAAGCTGTGCGCTCGAAGTCGCCTCGTCGCTCGCCGCGTACGTGCCCATGATCGTCGAGGCTCCGAGCAGCACGACACGAAACTCGCCTCGAGCGCGTTGCGCGGGAAAATCCGGGCCGCGCAGGCCGTAGCGGTTCGTGTGCATGACCGAGCGCTGCCCGCGAATCTCGGCGTCAGGACGCAGCAGCCGGAGCCCGGTCGCCTCATCGTACTCGTAGGTGCCGCGACCCGTGAGCCGGGTGTAGGCGCTCTGCCCGGTCAGATGCTGGGCCCGCACCTGCAGCCCCAGTTCGAGCAGCACGAGGATCGCTACCGCGGCGATGAGTCCGCGACCGACGCGCGCTGCCGCGGCTATCCGGACATCGCTCGGTTGCCAGGCACCGATCATGAAGGCAGGGAGAGCGGCAGCGAGCCCGGCGCTTGCAGTGTGCCGCGCTCAGGCCGCACGGTTCCAGCCGCGCGGCTCGAGATAGGGCCGCGCCACCGGCGACCGCGCGACGATCGACATCACGCGTTCCGCATCCGCTGCCTCGAGCTCGCGTTGCCAGCGCCACGCGCTCTCGAGCGGATCCTTGAACACGCTGTAGTAGTCGCTGCGGCTCGCGGACGTGCTGACGACGATGAACCGCTCAGCCTGCTCGTGCCAGCCGAGCTCGGCGAACGCGAACAGCCTTTGCGCGGTCGCCAGCGGCTCGGCACAGAGCTCCTCGTAGTAGAGCGTCGTCGCGCGCGCGTTCGCAGCGAGCTCGTCGTGCGCCTTCTCGTTGTAGATGAGCCAGCGCCACGCCAGCCGCTCGGCCGGCGTCAGCGTCTTGAGCTGCTCGAGCGTGACGCCGTGTCGCTTCGCCGTGGCCGTGTCGCAGGCCATTCGGTACAGCTCGAAGTCGGACGCCGCCTCGTTGTGCCCGAACCGCTTCTGCTGCTCGCCGCGCAGTACCGACGCCACATAGCCGCACGGATGCCGCACGATCTGGATGCAGCGCGCCTCCGGGATGCACGCCGCTATCAACCCCGCACGTCCAAGCGACTCGATCGATTTCAACGCGAGACGGTAGTGCGCGCCCGTCGCCGGTTGCGGTGGCACGGGATCCGACGTCTTCAGGCCGGCGCGTCCCAGCGCCTTGTGCAGCAGCGAGCGCGCCGCGTAGAGCCGCACCGCGAGCGGCGTCGCATAGCTTTTCGGAAAGAACGGTCGCTTGCCGCAGACTCGATCCGCCAGCATTGCGGGCAGCGCTGCGATGAACTCGCGCAGGACCGGGCACAGGTCCATCCTCGCGGGCGACGCGAAGAGCGGCACCGTGTCGAGACGTCGCCAGGTATCGGGCTCGTGGCGATACAGCGTCTCCGGATGACTGTCCAGGATCTTGCCAAGCCAGGTCGTGCCCGAACGCGGCATGCCCAGGGCAAGGATCGGGCGGTCGAACGGTCGCTGATCAGTCACGCGAATGCTTCGTATGTCGTCCCGGCGCGGGACAGGTCAGGCGAGCCAATGGTCGAGGTTCCGGCCGACGAGCCTCGCGAGCGTGGCGACATCGTCCGCAAAGACCGCGCGTAGCTTAGCAACATCGCCTGGCGTGGCGATGCCGGATTCGCGACGCGAGCCCTGGTTTCGCGCACGCACCCAGTCGCCGAAGCGCGTTTTCTTGACGCCGTCGATCATCCACCCCGCACCCGAGCGCAGCAGCCACTGCTGCAGCCTCGGGTAGATCACGCGGTTGTAATGAGTCTCGAGCGAAGCCGGTCTGAATCCGGCATCGACGCCGACATACGCGTACATCGCGCGCACGAACTCGATCGGTTGTGCGACCAGGTCGTCGTAGAACCAGATTGCGCACCGCTCGCGCGGAAACAGCGCGAGCACGTTCGCGAGGTGTTGCGCGTAGCGGCCGCGATCGATCAGCTCCTCGTCGCTCGCGAGCGCCTGGGCAAACGTCTGGCCGGCATAGCGTTGCGTGTGCAGGGCGTAGGCCGAGACCGCGCGGTCGATCGGATTGCGGAGGATCACGAACAACCGCACGCCCGGCACGTCACGCGCGATGTTCTCGAGCGCCAGCGGATGATAGAGATAGTCGGGCGTGATCTCGCCGCGTGCGAGCGCGCCGTCCGCCTCCGCGAACTGCCCGCGATACCAGTCGAGGCCGCGGGAATAGTTCACGTAGAAGAAGTGCAGTTCCTTCTTGCGTGTCATGAACACCTGCGGATGCTCGGCGAGGCAGTTGTATGCCCAGGTCGTGCCAGCACGCTGCGCGCCGAGACCGATGAACGTCGGCAGCATGCGCTTCACCCGAGCACGAACTCCGCGCTGCGCTCGGCGACGCGGTCGCGCCATTCCCGGCGCGAGAAGGTGTGATTGGCAACGTCGACCCTCAGTGTCGTGACGCTCGGGCCCGAGAACGTCTTGCCCCAGTCGGCATCGCGCTCGAGCAGCGCCGAGAACTCCGCCGCGACCGTGTCGGCACCGCTCAGCACGACCAGGATGCGTCCGCGAAACGCGCGTGCACCCTCGAGCATGCGCTCGATGAACGACGGCGCCTGCGCCGTCGCAACGCGTGCGGACTCTCGCCGGTTGTCCGCATATCCCAGCAGGCCTCGCACCAGCGCCACTGGATTCGAGAGCATCTTGCGCCAGAACGCGGGGTTGCGCAGTCGACGCCCGTAATAGTTGTCGAGGTAGGCTTGCGCAAGCGAACCGTCGGACCGCACCCAGGGATTCAGCAGGATCAGCTGGTCGACCCGCGGATCGCTGGCCGCGTAGATCAGCGCCGCCGATGCGCCGTCGCAGAGTCCCCAGACGCAGATTCGCTCGAGACGCGGCTCGCGCTTCGAGATCTCGTCGATCGCGGCGCGCAGGTCGTCGTCGAGACGATCGAAGCCTGCGGCTCCACCGCCACTGTCTCCGCAGCCATGCTGGTCGAAGCGAAGCACGGGCACGCCACGCTGCGCCAGCAGCCGGGCGAGCAGTACGAACTGTCGATGACTGCCGACCCGGTACTGCGGCCCGCCGACGACGACGACGACGCCGCGCGTGCCGCGAAGCGCTGCCGGCGCATGCAGCACACCGACCAGCGGCGCGATTCCCGGACCGAACGCAAACGCCTGTTCCGTGATCATGGCCGCACCAGGAAATCACGGGTCGCCGCCACCAGCGCGGCGCTCGTCGCGATCTCCGGCGTAGCCCAGAACGGCTCGCCGACGATGGTCCGTGGCTGGACCGCGCCCGCGCGCGCACCAAGACCCGCGATCGACCGGGCCGCGGCGGGGCTCAGTTGCCCGCCCTCCTCGCCGACCATCTCGAACCACCCTATGTTTGGCCACGTCAACTCGAGCACGTCACGAAGCGCGAGTGGCTCGAGCTGTGCGACCAGCTCGCTGCTCAGATCGTAACCGGCGATTTCGCAATAACCCTGCGTTGCGAGCTGCTCGCGCACGCGCTGCTCGCCACCGCGATCGGAGCCGGCGACGACGTCGCCGGCGGTCGCGAGCCGCAGCCATTGCGTCACGACCTGCTTGCCCGTCGCCATCGGCTGCCAGAGCGCGAGACGTCCGCGGAGTTCGTCCCGGACGAGACCCGGGTCGATCAGCAACGCACCGCTCCGGATCGCCAGCACGTGAACGACCTTCGTTCCTCGCTGCGTCAGCTCTGCGACGCCGCGGTACAGATCGTCGCGCCAGTGCGTGACAGTCGCTTCGCGGTGATCACCGGCGCTGTCTCCCGTACCGTGGCAATCGACGTACAGCGCTGCGAGACCCGCTGCCTGGAACGCTGCCGCCGCGAGCGCCATCATGCGGCGGCACTTGTTCATTTCCTCGCCGATCGGTGCGACGATCAGGACGCCGGCACCCGAGACCCAGTCGCCCGGCGGCGGATACTCGACGCAAAGGATCTGCCCGGACGGAGTGTCCAGGAAGCGCGGATGGACTCGAGGCATCGCGGGCTGCAGGTTCGAGCCGCCGCGCATCAGGCAGCGAGCTTGCTCTCGATGAAATCGGCCAGTCCGCCGAGCGTGGCAAACGTGTCGGCGCTGACCTCGTCGTCGGCTACGGCAATGCCGAAGTGCTCCTCGAGCGCGGTCAGTACCTGCATGACGGCCATGGAGTCGAGCTCGGCGAGCGAGCCGAGCAGTTCCGTGCTGCGGCTGAGCGACGCAGCCTTGCCGTCGAGCTGCAGGGTACGCGCAAGCACGCTGCGCACGGCGGCAAACGTTTCGTCGGTTGCGATCATCGCGGAATTATAGGGACCGAGCCTCGCGGAGGTCGATACGCGTACACGTTTTGGTCCGCCGCGTTCACGAGAATGAACGCGTTGAGCTGAGCCACGTAGCGAAAACGGCCGTAAGTGCCCGTCGGGTTCGCAGGGCCGGGGTCGATGCGGTTGTCCGGCGCTGCCGGCAGCCTCGTCCAATGCAGCGATTCGCCGTCGAAGACGTAGACATCGGTGCCGCCGGACCACGCGACGAGCCGCTTGCCGGCGGCGTCGTAATCGAAGCCCGGCCCGTACGCGGACTCGATCTGCTTGTCGCCGGACGTGCGCTTCGTCAGGTCATCGGCGTTGCCTGGACGATCGAGCGACCAGCGCAGCAACTGTCCGCCACCCTTGCCCCCGCTGCCGAGCAGCACAAACTCGCGGCGCGCAGGGTCGATCGCGGCCGTTGCATGCACCTTCACGCGCGTCGGCGTCCAGCCTGAATACCAGCGGTCGCCTTCGGGGTCGTACGCTTGGAACGCCGCGCGCTGACTGCCGACGACGAAGACGCGCTTGCTGCCGGGATCGAACCGCGCCTGCGCTCCGATCAGGCTGCCGGGCGGCGGTATCGCCGTGCGGGCACGACCCGTCCAGCGATGCTCGCCGATGTCGAACTCGAGCAGGTCGCGGCTGAACTCGCCGCCGCCGCCGGGATACGAACCGCTGGCTCCGAAGACGAGCAGTCGATCGATCGACGGTACGTACTCGATGTAGTTGTACGTGTGGCGGGCGCGCGGCTGGCCATCCTTTCCAGCACAGTGGGATCC
>JADMIO011583476.1_pt1 | contig 16078 bp, 11 predicted proteins | sample 8958161 | NCBI WGS metagenome assembly JADMIO01 (sample SAMN16585339, study PRJNA669376) | soil metagenome | isolation source: Crop rotation soil | place: USA: Cullars Rotation, Alabama | collected 2011
TTGTGAATGTCCCAATACACTCCGCCCCGCACGAAGAATTGGGACAGTCACAATTGTGAATGTCCCAATACACGCCGGGGGCCCCGCCGGAATTGTGACTGTCACAATTCCGGGGGTGCGGGCTAGACCGCCGCGGGGGTCTGCTTCGTGATCTTTGCCTGGTTCTTGAGCTCTTCCAGCCAGGATTCGTAGAGCTGCTGCTTCTTCTGGTTCAGGAGCTTTTCGCGGACCTGCTTCTCCACCTTCGAGAGGGGGAGCTCGCCGCCGGCTTCCTTCTTGTCCAGGCGCGCGACGATCCAGCCCATCGAGGTCTTGACCGGCTCCTTCACGAACTCGTTCGGCTTGAGGCCCGAGAGGACCTTGCGGATCTCGCGGTTGCGGACCTCGCCGTCGTGGCGCTCCGGGTTCTGGGCTTCCCAGTTCTTGATGTCGGCGCGCGCGGCCGCCAGGGCCTCGTCCGCCTGCTCCTTCTCCGGGTAGACCTGCCACTGCGCGGAGGACTGCTCCGGCGTGCGGAACTCGGAGGTGTGCTCCTTGTAGTACGTCGCGATCTCCTCGGTCGTGACCGAGGGGTTCAACGCGAAGCGGATCTCCTTCTTCAGGTCCTCGTCCAGCGGGCGGTACGACACCGGCTGGCGCTTGATGACGTGGAAGTAGTGATCCTTCTTCTCGTGCGTGATCGGACCCACGATCTGGCCGTCGCCCGCGCCCGCGAGCGCCGTCGCGATCGCGTCCGGCAAGAGGCCGAGCGGCGCCACGTCCGCGAGCAGCTTCGCGTCCAGCGTCTGCTTCTCGGACGCGTCGAGGATGACGCCGTCCCACAGACCCTTCGCGTCCTTGTCCTTGCCGTCCGAATACTTGGGGATCAAACTTTCGAACGGCGTGCCGGCCTTGATGTCGGCCTTGATCTGCTCGGAGACCTTGACCGCCTCCTGCTCGACCTTGCCCTCGCGCAACAGATCCACGATCTCGCCGCGCACGTCGGCCATCGGCCGCGGCTCCGCCGCCAGGTTCTTCTCGAGCTTCAGGATGTGCAGGCCCTTCGAGCCCGTCACGACGTCCGAAACCTCGCCCGGCTTGAGCTTCTGGAGCGCGTCCTGGATCTCCTTGTCCATGTAGTCGAAGGAGCCGACCTCCTCCACGTCCTTGTTCCCCTTGTTCGCACCCAGGAACAGGTCGGAGAGGACCGCACCCTTGGACGCCGCCTGCGACTTCGCCTTCGCGATGTCCTCGAACGGCGTCTTCTTGCTCTTCGCCTCGATCTGGATCGAGCGCGCGTCGTCCATCGCCAGCTTCTCGGCCTTGGACTCGAGCACCTTCTTCTTCACGTCTTCCTTGACCTCGGCGAGCGGCGCCGCCGCCTTCTCCTCGCGCTTGGTCACCTTCACGAGGTGCCACCCGTCCTCATCCGAGAACGGCGGCGACACCTCGCCGGCCTTGAGCGCGAACACCGCGTTGTCGAACGACGGGCTGTGCTTGCCCTTCTCGACCACGCCGATGTCGCCGCCCTTGTCCTTGGTCGCGGCGTCCGTCGAGTTGGCCTTCACGGCCTCCTCGAACTTGCCCGACTTCTTGACCTCCTCGAAGAGCGCCTTCGCCTTCTCCTCGAGCTTCTTCTTGTCCTCGTCCTTCGCGTTCGGCGGGAACCCCAGCAACAGCTGCGACGCCGTCACGCGCTCCGGGCGCATGAAGTCGTCCTTGTGCCCGTCGTAATACTTCTGGATCTCCTCGTCCGAGGCGGTCGCCTTCGCCGCGTACGTCTTCGGGTCGAGGAAGATGTGGCGGATCGAGACCTTCGCGTCGCCGACGAAGTTCGACTTGTTCTGGTCGTAGTAGGTCTTGATCTCCGCGTCGGTCACGGTCGCGGCCTTCGTGCGCGCCTCGGAGCGCGGGTCGATCATCAGGTGCGACACCGTCGCGCGCTCCGCCTTGCGCCAGCGCGGCTTGTGCTTCTCGTAGTACTCCGCGATCGACGGCTCCTGGATGTTGGAGCGCAAAACATCGGCGATCTGCCGCTTCACCGAGTCGTACGGCTTGGGCTGCTTGGTCTGCGGATCCATGTACTGAGACTTGTTCATCTCGTAGTACTCGCCGATCATCTTTTCGGGGATCGGGCTCCCCTCCGTGATCGTCTCCATCATCTTGCGGCCGCGCGCTTCCTTGAGGCGCTCGGAGATGAAGTCTTCCTTGCTGATGCCGTGCTGCTTGAGCTGCTGGACGATGTGGGGATCGTTCGCCTGCTCCTCGGCTTCCTTCTTCACCTTGTCGAGGTCGAGGTTCTGGTCCATCGACGCGAGCTCGACGAGCTTCTCGTTCACCATCGTGTCGAGGAGGCCCTTGGCGAACAGCGGCTTGAGCTGCTTCGGCGTCATGCCCTTCAGGTAGGGCGACAGCCGCGCCGTCTGGTTGATGCGCGCGTTGAGCTCTCCCTCGGTGACCTGCGCCTTCTGCTTGAAGAGCTCGACCGTCGCGAGCGCGACCTTCGAGTCCTCGGGCAGGTCATCCTTGCCGACGCGCTTGGCCTTCGCATCGGCGGCGGCCTCGCGATCGCGGGCGTCCTCCGCCTGCTGATTCCTGTCCTTGACGCAGAGGCTGCCCCCGGCCAGGAAGAAAATCGACGACACGAAGACGAAGGTGATCCCCCAGATGATCGCCTTCATCCTGCGGCGAAGCCTGTCGAACGTCATCGCGAGCACTCTCTCTTTCTCATATTATAGACGGCAGGAAGCCCCGCCCTAGAAGGGGCCTATGCTATCACCGGCTCCAACTGCATTTCAAGCCCGTTACGAATCGGTGACCTCGCGCAGCAACGGCTCGCGCCGGTGGTCCATGATCCACGCGGCGAGCGCCGTGCACGTCGCGTACACGCCGAGCACGCCCCCGAGCGCGAGCGGCACGTTGAGCGCGACCAGCGCCAGATCGAGCTTCACGAGCGGCAGGAACAGCGACACCAGCGCGAGCGACGCGAGCATGATCGAGAAGCTCGACGCGATCGACCCGAGCAGGAACACGAGGAACGCGTGCCCGCCGCCGGTCGCGCCCTTCGGGTGCACGCCCTTCGCCGGCAGCCGGTACGGCACCAGCACGCTCGAGAGGTTCCCGAAGCCCATCAGGAGCCACAGCACGGTCTGCGCCATGTACATGTGCGCGAGGCACAGCGCGGTCGCGATGCGGAACGCCTGCGCGACCGCGAGCAGGCACCCGCCCGACACCGCGGTGACGAGCGCCCACTGCGCCAGGTTGTTGCCGACCAGGATCGTGAGCGGCTTCACGGGCGCCGCCACGAGAAAACGCAACCCTTCGCGCTCGAGCGCGAGGCTGTTCAGGAGCACCGCGCTCAGGATGAACACCGCCGAGAGCGACATCAGCGGCATGATCGCGGTGGTCTGCTCCCCGGCCGCATTCGACATCCCCGCGAAGATCATCAGCGCGCTGGTCGCGACGTAAAACCCCAGCGCCATCCGCACCTGCGGCTCGCGCATCAGCAGCGCGAGCTCCTTCGACGCCATCGCGAAGATCTGCGGCCCGCCGAATATGTGCCGCGCGAGTAGCGCGAGGCGCGACGGCCGCGCGGGCGCCTGCGCCACGCGCGCGCGCCGCCCCGGGATCAGCCTGGCGAGCAGGTTCACGACCGCCTCGAGCGGCCCGTCCTGGCGGAGCAGGCGCTCGGTCAAGCCCCCCGCGACCACCACGGTCAGCACCGTCACCGCCGCGAGCACCACCGTGTGATACAGCGCCCAGAGCCAATCCCCGCCGCGCAGCGCGCCGAGCGCGTTCGCCGCGATCCCCGGCGGCAGGAACCCGATGAACGTCGACGGCGGCAGCATCCCCTGCATCCCGCCGGTCGGCCAGTTCACCAGCGCGTGCAGCTCCATCCCGCACACCACGAGGAACAGCCCCAGCGGCAGCGCGATCAACAGCAGCTCGCTCACGCGCCGGTGGTTGAGGATGTGCACCAGGAAGAACAGCACGAGCTGCCCGGTCGCGAAGGTCTGGAGCGCGAAGAGCGCGATCACGAGCGCGGCGGGGGCCACCTGCCACACCGCGTCGCAGTTCCCGGCCAGCACCGCGAGCAGGAACGGATAGATGAGGAAGCTCGAGAGGTCCAGGAAGCTCGAGAGCATCCCCGCCGCGAACAGGTGCGTCGCAGGCACGGGGTAGGGCAGGAGCCGCGTCACGTCGAAGAACTCGTTGATCTTGAAGCCCATCACCGGGAACCCGATCCACACCACGTACATGGTCGCGAGCGCCATGTGCGTGAGCTCGAGCGCGGGCTCGCGCGTGAGCGCCGAGAGGAACGCGGCGAGCACGAGCGCCGCGGGGCTGAGCGAAAGCAGGGTAAATAGTAACAGGAGCACGGTGCCGACCGTGCTCGACGCGGAGGTCTGGTGGCCGCGCATCGTGAGGCGGCACTTGAGCCAGAGGATCGCGTTTATCCGATCCACGAGAGCTCCCGCGCGTCCTCGGGCGTGCCGACGTGACGCAGGAAGATGTCCTCGAGCGAGGTCTCCGGCGGCGCGCCCGCGGCGGTCTTGAGCTCCGCGACGGTGCCGAGCGCGACAATCTTCCCCTTGCGCAGGATCGCGACGCGGTGGCAGAGCTTCTCGACCATCTCCATCACGTGGCTCGAGAAGAACACCGTGACGCCGCGCTCCACCAGTCGCTGCAAGATCTGTCGAACGGTGCGGCTCGAGACCACGTCGACGCCGTTGAACGGCTCGTCGAGGAACAGCACCTTCGGGTTGTGGATGAGCGCCGCCGCTAATCCGATCTTCTTTTTCATACCTTGCGAATAATCGATGATCAGCTCGGAGCGCTTGTCGGCGAGCTCGAGGACCTCGAGGAGCTGCTGGGCGCGGGCGACGACCTCCTCCTCGGGCAGGCGGTACATGCGGCCCGCGAAGCGCAGGTACTCCTCGCCGGTGAGGCGCTCGTAGAGGTTGATGTCCTCGGGCAACAGCCCGACGCGCGCCTTGATCTCGAGCGCGTTCTCCTCGATGTCGTAACCCAGCACGCGCACGGTGCCGGAGGTCGGCTTGAGCATCCCCGTGACCATCTTGATGATCGTCGACTTGCCCGCGCCGTTCGGCCCCAGGAGCCCGAAGAACTCGCCGGGCTGCACCTCCAGGTCGACGCCGTCGACCGCGGTCAACGAACCGTACCGGCGGGTCAGGCCGGAGATCACCACGCTCGCTTCGGTCACGGTTCTCCTCCGAAGATCAACGGAAAGTCGCCGATGCGGCCGAGCTTCTGCATGCGCACGAGCGCCGCGGAAGCCAGCTTCCAGAGCGCCGTGCCGGTGGGCGCGGTGTCGGCGAGGCGCCGGTAGTCGCGCGCGGCCTGGACGTCCTGGCCGAGCTTCTCCTCGCACTGGCCGCACTGGTAGAGCGCGCGCAGGAAGCTCTCGCTCTCCGGATGGCGCGCGACCACCGTGCGGTAGTGCTCGAGCGCGGCCGCGTAGTCGCGCTTGTAATAGAAGTTCGAGGTCGCGAGCATGTAATGGCAGCCGTCGCGGTGCAGGAAGCCGGGGTGGCGGTCGAGGATGCGCTGCCAGAGCGCGCGCGCCTCGTCGTAGGCGTCGAGGTCCTCGTGGAGCTCGAGCGCGCGGGCGAACACCTGATACTCCGCGAGCGGGAGCTTCTGCTCGCGGACGGCCGCGAACAGGCGGGCGCGCGCGAGCGGCTGGTCCCAGTCGGCGCGCAGCGACTCGCAGAGGTACGCGATCTCGCGGCGCGGCTCGCCGCGCGCCTTCGCGATGCCGGCGAGCTGCAGGTAGACCGGGTCGTAGAGGTCGCGGCGGAACTGCGCGACGACCTGGCGGAACAGATATTCAGCGGAGCGCATATCTCCGCGCGCGAGCTCCAGGCGGCCGCGCAGGACCAGCGCGGTGGGGTCGTCGCGCGGGACGCGGCGCTGCTCGAGCGCGTCCTCGAGCAGGCGGCGCCCGCGGTCGAAGGTGGCGGGATCGCTGATCCAGAGCCCGGCGAGCTCGAGGACCGCCTCGTCCTCGACGGAGCTGTTCCTGGTGAGCGCGGAGAGCAGGCTCGCGGCCTGCGCGCGGCGGCCGATCTTGAGCGCGAGCCGCGCGGCGTCGAGGCCGAGGTCGCCGTCGGCGGGGTAGAGCTCCCACGCGCGCAGCATCAGGTCGAGCGCGGGCGCGCTCTTGCCCGTGCGGTGCATGAACACGGCGCGCTGGCGCAGCGTGAACGCGCGGTAGCGCGCGATGCCGGTGCCGATCAGGCCCCCGAAGAGCTCGAGCAGCGCGAGCGAGATCAGGATCGCGCCCATCGCGGCCAGCACGAGCGCGCGCGCGGGCCACGGCGCGTCGGGCTTGCGCAGCACGAGGTAGATCGCGAGCGGCGGGCAGAGCAAGCCGGCGATGACGATCGCCCAGGTCTCGTGGTACCAGCGCGGGGCTTGCATGGTGCGGCGAGTGTAGCTCAGCGGAGGCGGTACACGCTCATGCGGTTGGGCTCGTGGAGCAGGCGCTCGGCGGCGGCCAGCGACTCCCGCAGCGCGCCGTGCTGGTAGACGGGCATGCTCGCGGCGACCACCTCGTCGATGAAGACGTGCGTGATGCCGCGGCGGGCCAGGGCCGCGCGCGCGGCCGCGGGCGTGGAGGCCTCGACGAGGTCGCGCTGGGCGAGGGACTCGAAGTGCACGACGTCGCGCGGGAGCAGGTCGGGCAGGCCGCCGACGGCGAGCACGCGCGAGCCGGCGGGCAGCGCGGCGAGGAACGGGTACTCGACGCGGTCGGGGTCGAAGGAACGCTGCGCGACCCAGCCGTGGCGGACGAGCTTCTGGACGAGCCAGCGCTCCTTGTCGAGACACTGGAAGACCAGCGGGAGCGCCAGCGTCGCGACGAGCGCGCGGCGGGTCGTCAGCGTGGCGCGCGCGCGGTGGACGAGCAGCGCGAGCGCGAGCAGGCCGGGGTGGCCGTCGCGGATGACGAACGCGACCGCGCGGTAGGCGCTCTTCTGCGGGGGCTCCTGGTACCTGCCCCACCCGATCCAGAGCGCCTGCGCGAGGAGCAGGCAGGCGGCGAGGCGGAGCAGGTGAGGGGAGTCGCGCGGCGATCGTTCGAGCTCCAACCAATGCGGGGCGATCAGGGCGGCGGCGAGGCCGAGCACGGGCAGCAGGAAGCGGCCGGGCATCGACGCGGGGCGCACCCAGAGCGCGAGCCAGAGCAGGACGGCGGTCCAGCAGGTGACGCGCAGGAAGCGGTCGGAGCGGGTCGATGGTTTGGACACAAACAGTAACCAGAGCGCGGGGCAGAGGCCGAGCCAGAGCAGGCCGGAGAGCAGGAGGTCCAGGCCGGCGCCGGCGCGCACGTGGGCCGCGAAGTGCTCGAGGAGCCAGGGGTCGATGCCGTGGCCGCCGGCGGGGAACACCGGGTTCGCGAACGTGAGCGCGTTGCGGGCGAGGAACGGCAGGAACGCCGCCAGCGCGAGCGTCTGGCCGGCGAAGAGCGCGCGGGGGGCGCGGACGGCGAGGAGGCCGGCGAGGCCGGCGGCCCAGAGCGTGAGCGCCTGGTACTTGGTCCAGAGCGAGAGCGCGAGGGCCAGGGTCGCGAGGACGGCGTCGCCCGCGCGGCGGTGCTCGAGGTAGGCGCGCGCGCGGAACGCCCAGATCAGCGAGAGGCAGGCCATCGGCAGGTCCGTGCCGATCGCGTGCAGGAACTCGACGTAGGCGGGCGCGGCGGCGGCCAGGAGCGCGGCGGCGAGGCCGGCCTCGCTGGCAATGAGCATGACGAAGCCGAGGTTGAACGCCATGCCGAGCAGGCGCACGGAGACGTGCTCGCGCACTCCGGCGAGGAGCCACAGCGCGCCGTTCGCGAGGTAACACAGCGGCGGATAGCCGTCCGGTAAATCGAAGACCGAGGCCAGCGTGACGGGCAGGTGGCCGGTGCGGGCGACGTGCTCGGCGATCGGCAGGTGGTAGAGGAACGCGTCGTAGCCGAAGAGCGGGGCGAGGCTCCAGAAGCCGATCGCGGAGAGGGCGAACGCGGCGAGCGCGAGCGCCCGTGGCGAGCGGGGCAGGGGGGCGGGCGCGGGCGGGACGGGGCAGGCGCGGCCGAGCGCCTGGGCGGCGAGCGCGCACGCGGCAGCGCACGCGAGGAGGACCGTGGGCGAGAGCGGGACGGCGGCGAATGCGTCCAGGAGCAGCGCGGGCACCAGCGGTAGGTAGAATGCGATCGGGAGCGCCTGCAGCCACCGGGCGCGGTCGGTCATGCGCGCGAGGCCATGGGCCGAGAGCGCGACCAGCGAGAGGTAGGCGAGGAGCGGCGCGGGGTTGTGCATTTCGTGGTGCGGCGAGGCTTGACCGAAATCCGCCTCGCATGATATTCTCACCGGTCCACGCGGGCTTTCATTGCCTTGCGTGCTGTGCCCCTTGGCGAAGCGGACCAGTTACGGGTGTTGCAAGGATCCAACGGGGACGAAAGAGATTCAAGAGATGAAGACGCATCTTCCGACGCCGGAACAGATGGAGAAGAATCACAGCTGGTACGTGATCGACGCCACGGGTGGCACCCTGGGCCGCATCGCGTCGCTCGCAGCGACCGTCCTGCGCGGCAAGAACAAGCCGTCGTTCACGCCGCACCTGGTGACCGGCGATCACGTGATCATCGTGAACGCGGGCAAGCTCCGGGTGACCGGCCGCAAGCTGGACGACAAGATCTACTACCGCCACACGGGTTACGCGGGCGGGATCAAGACCGACAGCCTGCGCCAGCTCCTGGATAACAAGCCGGAGCGCGTGCTGGAAATCGCGATCAAGGGCATGTTGCCCAAGAACTCGATGGGCAACGTGCTGTTGACCCGCCTGAAGATCTATGCCGAGGCGGAACACCCGCACAAGGCCCAGAACCCGAAGCCGCTCAAGACTCCGGGCAAGAAGGAATAGTCCATGCCGTCCAAGAAGAAGGAAGACATCAAGGGCAAGATGTTCTTCTGGGGCCTCGGCCGCCGGAAGACCTCGGTCGCGCGTGTGCGCCTCTATCCGGGTGCGGCGGGCGTCGTCGTGAACAACAAGTCGCTGACGGACTACATCCGCTGCCAGGATTGGGAAGCCGAGGCCACCGAGCCGCTGCGCACCACCGAGATGGCGGACAAGTTCGCGGTCGTGGCGCGCTGCAACGGCGGCGGGCTCGGCTCGCAGGCGCGTGCCATCCGCCTGGGCATCGCGCGGGCGCTCGTGAAGTACGACGAGAAGTTCCGCACGATCCTCCGCAAGGCCGGAATGCTCACCCGCGACGACCGCATGGTCGAGCGCAAGAAGCCCGGTTTGAAGGGCGCGCGCAAGCGGCCTCAGTACAGCAAGCGCTAATCGAATCCAGTTCGATTTCGCACCTGGCCCGCCGGTCTCGACCGGCGGGCTTCCGTCTGCCCGGTTATTTCCGTTGGAGTCCAAACTAACCATGTCAGACGTTCAGATCGAGCCGCTCCTCGCCGCGAGTCGCAAGGCGATGGCCTCGGCGTACGCGCCCTATTCCAAATTCCTCGTGGGCGCCGCGCTGCGCGCCGCGGATGGGCGCGTCTTCACCGGCGTGAACGTCGAGAACTCCTCGTATGGATTGACGATGTGCGCCGAGCGCGTCGCGCTGGGCGCCGCGGTGGTCGCCGGGGCGCGCCACTTCACGCACGTGGCGATCACCTGCTCCACCGGCCACTTCCTGACGCCGTGCGGCGCGTGCCGCCAGGTGATGGCGGAGTTCGCGCCGGGGCTCGTGGTGCTGATCCTCGAGGGCTCCGAGAAGGTCACCGAGCTGTCGCTCGCGAACCTGCTTCCGCACGCGTTCTCCAAGGCCGACCTGCTCGGCTAGTCCGCCGTGCCGCGCGTCCGGCTCGACCAGCTCGTCGTTGCGCGCGGGCTCGCGCCCAGCCGCGAAGCCGCTCAGCGCCTGATTTTGGCCGGGCAGGTGGTCGTCGGCGAACAGCGCGTCGACAAGCCCGGGACCAAGGTCGACGACGCGCTCGAGGTGCGCCTGAAGGGCGAGCGCGCGCGTTTCGTGTCGCGCGCCGGCGACAAGCTCGACGCGGCGCTCGAGGCGTTCGGCGTGGTCGTCGCGGGCAAGCGCGCGCTGGACGCGGGGCTCTCCACGGGCGGGTTCACCGACTGCCTGCTCCAGCGCGGCGCGGCGCACGTGATCGGCGTCGACGTGGGGTACGGGCAGGTCGCCGAGAAGGTGCGGACCGACGCGCGGGTCACGGTGATGGAGCGCACGAACCTGCGACACCTCGAGCCGGGGCAGCTCGCGTACGCGCCGGAGCTCGTCACGCTCGACGTGTCGTTCATCTCGCTCGCGCTCGTGCTCGGGGCCGTGCGCGCGCTGGTCGCGCCGGGCGCGGAGGTCGTCGCGCTGGTGAAGCCGCAGTTCGAGGTGGGCAAGGGGAACGTGGGCAAGGGCGGGATCGTGCGCGACCCCGCGCTGCACCGGATGGCGCTCGAGCAGGTCGCGGAGGCGGCGCGGCAGTGCGGGTTCGCGCGGCGCGGCGTGATCGCATCACCGATCACCGGGACCGACGGGAACCGCGAGTTCCTGATGCATCTTGCAACGGACGGCGAGGATCGCGCGCTCGATTTCGCGATCGTGTGAGAATTATCGAACGGTCGGCATGGGCACGAAGTATGGCGAAATGAGCCGTTCGTGTCCTGGAATGTCCTGCGGCTTTCGTTGACCCGCGGATCCTTGGAAAGGTAGAATCCTTCAGCATGTCCACCACCGACTCCACGCCGCGCCGTCACGCCGAGAAGCTCAGGGAGCGCCTTGCGAGCCTGTCGATCGATCCGGTCGAACAGAGCACCTCGGTGCAGCTCGCGCTCGACTTCCTGCTCTTCCTGGTGCTGTTCGTCACGCCGTGGCTGATCTCGACGGAGCTCAAGGAGGTCTTCAACACCACGAAGAACTGCTTCCTGGGGTTCGTCTCGCTCGCGGTCGTGGTGGTGTGGGCGGTCGACACGATCGGGCGCGGCGAGATCATCATCCCGAAGACCGGCGCGTGGGTGACGCTCGGGCTCCTCGCGATATGGATGACGATCACGCTGATGTGGACGGGGTCGCTCACGATCGCGCTGCGCGACTGGGCGTATCACATGTGCCTGTTCGCGCTGTTCTTCGTGACGTCGGTCTCGGTGACGAGTCGCGACCGGATGGAGAACCTGCTGCACTTCGCGATCGCGGCGGGCGTGGTGGTCGCGGGGTTCGCGACGCTCCAGTACTTCGAGCTCGACAACAACATCTTCGGGGGGCTGTCGCGGCTCCTGTACACGGAGGATCCGACGCGCATCGATCCGTCGACGCAGCTGCCGGTGCACGGCGGGTTGCTCTCGGCGTTCTTCGATTATGCGACGGCGCGCCAGATCCATTCGTGGATCGATCCGCGGCTGTTCATCCTGCCAGCGAAGCCGGAGGAGCCGTCGAAGAACTACGCGACGATGGGGCACCGGAACTACGTCGCGGGGTATCTGATCGCGCTGATCCCGCTCGTGCTGTCGCGGCTGCTCGCGCACCTCGACGTGATGTTGAAGGAGCACAAGCAGGAGCCGCTGTGGTCCCAGGGGACGCGCGAGCTGCTCAAGGTGCTCGGGCTGATGCTGTTCCCGCTGATGCTGCTCGCGACGCAGTGGCTGATGTTCGCGTGGATGGCGGTGCTGGTGGGCGTGGTCGCGGCGGGCATCGCGGTGATGAACCCGCTGGTGCGCTCGGCGTTCATCTATCTTGCGAGCTTGGTGCTGTTGTTCATGACCGTCGTGCAGACGCACACGCGCGGGGCGTGGATCGGGCTGCTGGTCGGGATTCCGTTCCTCGTGATCGTGATCTGCTGGAAGGAGCGCCAGGCGGCGTCCCAGGCGGAGCGCGAGTCGGTGCTCGAGCCGCTCGAGGCGGGCGGGCCGGATGGCGGGCCGCGCATCGAGCAGGAGCTGTGGGACGGGGCTTACGCGCGGTTCGCGCTGCTCTTGCTCGCGGTCGGGCTCAAGTTCGCGCTCGGGATGGGGATGGTCGGCTGGGCGCTGGTGTTCGCGGCGTATGCGTTCGCGCTGATCCACGCGAGCGCGATCTCGGGCGTCGCGATGGGGCGCGGGCTCGCGTGGCGCGGGGCGCTGCTCGCGATCGCGGTGGTGCTGAAGATCTTCTTCGTCACGGAGCGGCTGAGCTGGGTGCCGGCGCTCGCGACGCTGTTCGAGATCGTCGCGTACCACACGTGGTTTGGGTTCAAACCGACGTTCCTGCATCGCGCGAGCGTGCTCGGGATGATCCTGCCGCTGTTCCTGGTCGTGGGGATGTTCACCTGGAAAGAGGTGGACCTCGGGTTCATCAAGTTCAACAACAAGCTGAACAAGGAGTGGACCAGCGCGCTCGGGCGCTTCGACGACACGTTCAAGTTCGGGGTGTCGACGTCGACGCACCAGCGCTACCTCATCTATCTGACCACGTGGAACATCATCAAGGACAACCCGTGGAACTTCCTGATGGGGACGGGGATCGGGACGTTCGGCATGCAGTACATGCCGTACCAGGCGAAGGTGCTGGGCCAGTCGCGGTACGAGAAGCTGATCCCGGAGTCGAACAAGTCGATCTACGCGCATAACGAGTACCTGCATTACTGGTCGGAGCTGGGGCTGATCGGGCTCTCGCTGCTCGTCGCGACCGGGGTGCTGTTCTTCTGGCGCGTGTACGAGGATCTGCGCGATTGCGAGCTGTCGTACGACACGCTGCTCTACCTGGGCATCGTGTCGAGCATGATGGCGGTGATGGCGCACATCCTGATGTCGTTCTGTCTGCATCTGGCGTACACGGGGAGCTTGTTCTTCGTGATGTGCGCGTTCGCGCTGCGGTTCTATCCGGGCGCGGTGATGCGTATCGGCTGGAAGCCGCGCGTCGAGGCCGCGGCCGATCACGACGGTCTGACGTTCCACGCGGGGCTCGCGCTCGACGCGTGGGGCAAGGTCAAGGGGTGGGTGCGGTTCCTGTTGCCGGGGGTGCGGCGGCAGGTGGATGCGGGCAAGGACGCGCGGCCGGATCTCGCGCCGATCGTGCTGACGCTGATCGACCCGGACGGGCGGTCGACCGACCACAAGTTCGCGGGGCTCAAGGCGGGGCAGGCGCTGCCCGAGGACGGCGAGTTCTTTCCGCTGGGGCAGGTGATCGCGGAGCGCGCGGCGATTCCGGGGAACTGGAGCTACCGCGCGACGTGCGGTGGGCAGGAGATCGGATCGGGGCAGATCCACGTGGGCGCGACCGATCACATGCCGCAGGTGGTCGCGGCGGTGCTGCTGATGGGGCTCGCGTACTTTCCGGCGCAGCGCATCGTCGACGTGGCGGTGGGCGAGCGGCACTGGCGCGACGCGTTCATGAAGTTCCGGATGCAGAAGTTCGACGAGTCGTTCCTCGACTACGCGAAGGCGCTCGAGCGCGACGGGCGCAAGGGCGAGATCCTGTTCGACTTCGGGCGCGCGCTGATGGACTCGCAGCGGAACGTGGCGGCGATCGACGTGTTCCTGGCGGCGACGGAGAACTTCGTGGATCCGGCGAACTATCACAACATCGCGCTGTGTTACTACAAGGAGTACGGGCGCGCGCGCGACCGCGGGGACAAGAAGGCGGCGCAGGACTTCCACGACAAGACCGAGTGGGCGTACCGCAAGGCGCTCGAGCTCAACGTGGTGTACGAGCAGTCGCTGTCGAACTTGATCTTCATGCTAACCGACAAGGCGACCGACGATCCGGCGAAGGCCAGGGAGTACCTGGCGGAGGCGGAGCGGCTCGGCAAGCTCGGCGTGAAGATCTACCGGGGCAACCCGCAGTTCTGGACCGCGTACGGCGTGGTGCTGGCGCGCGAGGAGAAGGCGGAGGAGGCGGTGCCGCCGCTTTTGCGCGCGCTGGACCTGATGCTGATCGACCGCGCGAAGCGGCGGCTCGGCGAGCTCAAGGCGGACCTCGAGCAACAGCGCGGCAGCTTCGGGCAGCTCGCGGCCTCGCGGCAGAACGACAAGTCGCGGCTGGATGAGCTCAACGACCGCATCGCGGATATCGAGTCGCAGCAGACGGGGCTCCAGGCGGCGCTCGAGAGCGCGCTCAAGAAGCACGACGAGGCGCAGAAGCCGCACTGGGACTACCAGCTCTCCGACACTTCGACGCCTCTCGAATCGAAGAAGGCGGGCGAGACGGCGGTGCGGCTGTGGCTCGAGATCCTGCACGACCTGGACGCGTTCCCGGGCATGACGCTGGACGTCAACGCGGACCGCATCCGCGTGAACCTGGCGGGCATCTACCAGACGCGGCTGAACGACCGGGCCGAGGCGCTGCGCATCCTGGAGAACACCACGGATCGCTCCGAGCCGATGGCGCGGGGTCGCTACTACGACCTGGTCGTGAACTACTACAAGGAAGAGATGGCCAAGAAGCCGGGCGACGTGGCGCTGGTGTCGGCGTACGCGCGCCGCCTGGCGGGCTGGGGCTTCGAGCGCGAGGCGACGGTGGCGCTCTACGCGCTGCTCGAGCGCAACCCGCTCGACCGCGACGCGATGATGATGCTGGCCGAGTCGCTCTACCGCCAGAAGTACTACGACGACTCGATTAAGGAGTACTCGCGCCTGCTGGCGGCCCTGGACCCCGCAAGCTCCGTGGCCTCGCGCGTGAAGGCGCGCATCCAGCTCGTGGAGATCGAGCGCGCGAAGGAGAAGGCGAAGCCGGCGCCGAAGCCGTCGGCGACGCCGCCGGCGCCGGGTGCGGCGCCGGGGCCCGTGCCGTCGCTGGCGCCCGCACCTGGCCCGAAGGCGTCGGCGGCAGTGCCGGGGCCAGTGCCTTCGCCGGCGCCCTCGGTCGGGGTGGCGCCGGCGCCTACGCCCGCGAGCGCGAGCCCTGCGGTGCCGGCGCCCGCGGTGAAGGCACCCGCGCCGGCGCCGGCCGCGAGCGTAAAGGTGGTGGCTCAGGCGCCAGCTGCGAGCGCATCGGTGGCGGCACCTGCGCCGGCGGCAAGCGCGTCGGTGGCTGCACCCGCTCCGGCTGCGAGCGCATCGGCGGCGGTGCCCGCGCCCACGGCGAGCGTGTCGGTGGCAGCACCGGCTCCGGCTGCGAGCGCATCGGTGGCGGCACCTGCGCCGGCGGCGACCGCGTCGGTCGTTGCACCCGCGCCGGCTGCGAGCGCATCGGTAGGGGCACCGGCGCCTAGCGCGTCGGTGGCTGCACCCGCGCCGGCTGCGAGTGCATCGGCGGCGGTGCCCGCGCCCGCGGCGAGCGTGTCGGTGGGAGCACCTGCGCCGGCTGCGAGCGGGTCGGCGGTGGCGCCGGCTCCGGCTGCTGGCGCATCGGCGGCGGCGCCTGCGCCGGCTGCGAGCGCGTCGGTGGTGGCGCCGGCTCCGGCCGCGAGCGCAGCCGTTGCGGCGCCTGCGACGTCCTCGACCGTGAGCGCGTCGATCGCGGCGCCGGCTCCGTCGCCTTCGCCCGCGGTCGTTGGGGGGCAAACGGTTCCGGTGTCGGTGCACGTGGGGCCGCCCGGGGCGAGCCCGGCGCCCGGCGCTGCGCCGCGCTGAGGGCGGTATGGCGGGGTTTCGGCGGGTGGCGGTGGTGCACGACTGGCTCACCGGCATGCGCGGCGGGGAGAAGGTGCTGGAGGAGATCCTGGCGCTGCATCCCGGGGCGGACGTGTTCACGCTGGTCTATCACAAGGATCGGGTGAGCGAGACGATACGGCAGCGGCGCGTCGTGGCGTCGTGGATCGATCGGTTGCCGTTTTCGCGGTCGCGGCATCAGGTGTATCTGCCGCTGTTTCCGGCGGCGATCGGGAGCCTGGATCTGACGGGGTACGACCTGGTCATCTCCACGAGCCACTGCGTGGCCAAGGGGGCTATTGCGCCCGTGGGGGTGCCGCACGTGTGTTACTGCCACACGCCGATGCGGTACATCTGGGACTTCCGGGGCGTCTACTTTGGTCACGTCAAGCCCGCGCCGGTGAAGTGGCTGGTGGACGTCGCGCTCGAGGGCTTGAGGCTGTGGGACGTGGCGACCGCGGGGCGCGTGGACTTTCCAGCACAGTGGGATCCGAAGCTTGGAATTCACGTGACTTGAAGTCGCGGC
>JADMIO011485925.1_pt1 | contig 16076 bp, 11 predicted proteins | sample 8958161 | NCBI WGS metagenome assembly JADMIO01 (sample SAMN16585339, study PRJNA669376) | soil metagenome | isolation source: Crop rotation soil | place: USA: Cullars Rotation, Alabama | collected 2011
AAGCCCGCCGCGTCGTAGCCGCGGGCGTCGACCGTGCGCGGCGACTCGAGCTGCGGGCCGAAAAAGCTCCAGCGCGTGATCGGCCCGGCGATGAGCTGCGGGAAGAACGCGAGGTAGAGCGCGACGTCGGTGAACCGCTCGCTCGGCGCACGTACGTCGCGATAGGTGTCGACGAGATAGCTGACGGCGTGGAAGGTGTAGAACGAGATGCCGAGCGGCACGACGACCGCCAGCACCGATGGCGGCGCGCCGAGCGGCGCCATCGCGGCGAGCGTCTCCCAGAAAAATCGCCCGTACTTGAAGAAGCCGAGCGCACCGAGGTTGAGCGCGAGGCCCAGCAGCAGCAGCCCGCGCGCGCCGGCATCGGGCTCGTCGCGCCCGGCGACCCGCCGATGGATCGCACGCGCGAGGTGAAAGTCGAGCGCGCTGGTTGCGACCAGGAGCACGAGGAAGCCCGGGCTCCAGGTCGCGTAGAACAGCCAGCTCATCGCCAGGAGCCAGTGCTTCTGCGCCGGCCATCCCCCGCGCGACGACCGCGCCAGCAGCGCGTAGACGGTCGTGACGACGATCACGAACGCCGCGCACGCGAGGCTGTTGAACAGCATGCCGGGGCCGTGTGTCGCGCAAGCGTCGCGGCTTTTCAACCGCGCGCGAGCAACCAGGCGACCGCGAGCAGCGCGACGCCACCCAGCGGGAGGCCGACGCGGACCGATCGCGGCCGATAGCGGAACGTCACCCGATGCCCGCCCGCCGGCACCGCCACCGCCCGAAAGGCATGGTCGACGCGCAGAATCGGCGTCTCCGCGCCGTCGAGCGTCGCCTTCCATCCGGGATGATAGGTGTCGGTGACGACGAGCAGCGCGGGGGTCGCCGCCGCGAGCTGGATCGCGACCCGCTCCGGCTCGTCGACGACGATGGCGGCCGACTCGACGGCGCCGGGCGGCGGAGGGGCGAGCTCCGGAACCACCGTGCCGCCTTCGACCACCGCGATCGTCGCCGCCTCGTCGGCGTGTGCCACCACGTGACCGAGGCTCTCCACCTCGTCGCCCACGACCGCGACCCGGTGCACCAGCCGGGCGCGCGGGAGCGGCGGCCGGAAGAGCACCGTGTCGTTCGGCGGGAGGTTGCCGCGCCGGACGAAGCCCACTGATTCCAGTGCTGCCACACCGGATGGATGGGTCACCGCAACACCGATCCCGAGCAGCGCCGCGAGCGCGGGATGCGCCGCGACGCCTCCCCACGTCCCCCACCCCGGGCTCTCGTGCAGGTCGACCGCTTTCAGGAGATGGACGATCCGTCGCGGCGGCAACGACGGCTCGTAGCCCGTCGGCGACGGCAGGTCGTCGCGCAGCATCGTGCCGGCGTCGATCTCGTCGGCGGCGATGACGCGCGGCCGTGGCGACTCCGCGGCCACCAGGCCGCGCAGCGCGGCGGCGCGGCTCGCGAGCAGCGGATAGTCGGGCGCCGGCGTCGCCATGAGCACGGGGGCGCGCCACACGACGAAGGCCGCGTACGCGGCACACGCGACGCCGAGCCCGACGGCGGTCGCACGCCACCACGATCGCGTCGCGGCGAGACCGGCGTCGAGACCGGCGGCCGCGAGCAGCCCCAGGAACAGCGGTCCGATGGCGCCCCAGCCGAAGGGCGCGCGCGATCCCGCCCACGGCGGCAGATAGTAGAGCAGGACGAACGGCACGTTGAGCGGCGCGACCGACCACACGAACGCCAGCGCCCATCCCGCGAGGCCCCGCACGCGTCCCGCGAGCGCCATCCATGCCAGCGCAATCGCCGGCAGGAACGTCGCCTTCGCGGGCGTGCGCGCGAGGTCGGCGAAGCCGTGCACGCGCAGCAGCTTCACGCGGAAGTCGTGGAAGTTCATCTGGTGCTCGGGTCGCAGGCTCTCGGCGACGGTCTCGTCGAGCGCGAGGATCTGCACCGACGCGAGCGCCGCCCCCAGCGCGAGCCCCGCCGCGAGCACGCCGAGGCGCCGGACGAGCGTCCCTTCGCGATGGAGCAGTGCGACGCTCCCGAGCAGCACCGGCGTGTCGATCGGGAACTCCGGCGATCCCGCCAGCCACTGCGCGGCATAGCCGAGCGCCAGCAGGCCGAATCCACGCCGGCTGCCGCCCACCGCGTCCTCCCACCCGATCAGCATCACCGGCACCCAGGCCAGCGCCATGATGAAGCTCGGATGGTCGACCCCGGTGTACGCGAGCCCGGTGAAGAGGCCCGCAAGGCCGATCGCCGGCGCGAGCGGGGCCGCCAGGCGCGATACGCCTCTGCGGCGCACGTAGACGATCGTCGTCCAGACGAACAGCAGCGCGTGCAGGCCGTAGAGCCCCTGCATCGCCCAGCGCGGCGGCAGCAGGGCGAAGAGGACGACCACCGGCGGATAGAGCATCGCGCCCTGGGTCGAGCCGAGCAGCGGCGTGCCGCAGAACTCGTCGGGGTTCCACAGCGGCAGTCGCCCCGCGGCGAGCGCCCGCGGCGCGACCTCGTAGCGCGACACGAACGTCGCGTGTGTGTCGCGTCCGCCGACGTGGTCCCAGATGCCGCCGCGACCGAGCAGCAACGCCACCACGACCGCCGCCGTCGCCAGCGCGACGACCCGATCGCGGCTGCGCTCGGCGGGCGCGCGGAGCCCCGTCTCGTTCGCCTGCGGCATGCGGAGCGGAGGGCGGAGTGTGCCACAGCCGCGGCGCGGTTTCACACGCCGCGCGACGTTGACAGCCGGTCGGCGGAGTGGTTCACACCCCCGGCGTGTCGCGCGAGCACCGGCTCCTCGTTCTCGTCGTGGTGGTGGCGCTCGCCGTCCGACTGTGGGCCGTGGGCTTCGCGTTGCCGTACTACATCCATCCCGACGAGCCACGCATCGTCGACCACGCCAAGCAGATCGTCGAGACGCACGACCCGAATCCGCACTGGTTCATCTATCCGTCGCTGTACATCTACATGGCGACGCTGGTGCTCGAGCCCGTGCGCGCGCTCGCCACCCGGCTGACGCCGCCGCCGAGCGAGAGCGAGCTGCGCACGATCATCTACATTGCCGGCCGCAGCCTCACGGCCGTGGTCGGAGCGGCGACGGTGCCGATAGCCTTTCTCGCGGCGCGACGTCTGTGGGGCACGACCGCCGGCCTCGCCGCCGCCACGGTGCTCGCGCTGTCGTTCGCGCACGTGCAGCAGTCGCAGTACATCAAGGTCGACGTCCCGAGCGGGCTCTGGAGCGCGGTCTGCCTGTGGCTCGCCATGGTCGGCGTGACCGGCGGAGGTCGCCGCTGGCTGATCGCGGCCGGCGCCGCCGCGGGCCTCGCGGCGGCGACCAAGTACAACGCCGGTCTCTGCGTCGTCGCGCCGCTCGCGCTGTGGGCGGTCCATCGCCGACGCCAGGACGGCCTCGACCTCGGCACGCCGCTGGCCATCGGACTCGCCGCCGCGCTGGCGCTCGTCGTCGTGATGCCGTGGTTCATCGTCGACCACGCGGCGGTGCTGCGCGACATGCAGTCCGAGGTCACGCACTATCGCAGCGGTCAGTTCGGTGCCGAGGGACCCGACAGCGGGCGCTACTATCTCTCGTACCTCTGGCACGAGGGCCTGACGCCGCCGCTCGCGCTGCTGGTCGCGCTCGGCTGGATCGTGCTCGCGCTCCGCGAGCCACGGCGATGGATCGGCCTCAGCGCGTTCCCGGTCGGCTACCTGCTGCTGCTGGCCAGCATGCGCGTCCGCTTCGCGCGGAACCTCATGCCGCTGATGGCGCCGCTCGCGGTGTTCGGTGGGTATGCGGCCGCTCTCCTGATCGACCGGCTCCGCGCGCGAGGCGTGCGCGCGCCCGCGCTCGCGGCGGTGTGCGCGCTGGTGCTGGCGTGGCCCGCAGCGCGGATCGTCCTCTACGACCACTACATGGTACAGCCCGACACCTTCCGAAAAGCCGCTGCCTGGCTGGCCGCCAACGAGCCCGCGGGCACGACGATCTGCTCCGAGATCTTTCCCCGTGACCTCTGGGATGCGCGCTTCACGATCGTCGAGGTCGGCACCCTGCCGGCGCGCGACCTGGGCTTCTACGCCCGACGCGGGTGCGACCTGGTCGTCGCCGTATCCTTCATGTATCGCCCCGCCGTGCGCGACCCGGAGCTCTACCCGGCCATGGCCGCCTTCTACCGCGAGGTGTTCGACCGGTGGCCGCTGGTCGCCGAATTCCACTACAGCGACTCGCCGCTGGTGCGCGCGCTCGCAGGCGACGAGTTCGAGATGTACGATCCCGTCATCCGCGTCCACCGCGTCCCGGCGGCCGGAACCAACTGATGGCCGCCCGCCGCCCCTACCTCGAGACGTTCCTCGTCTCCGCCGCCGCGATCCTGCTCGAGGTGAGCTACACCCGCGTCTTCTCGTTCAAGCTGGTCTACTACTTCAGCTACCTGATCATCGGCATCGCGCTGCTCGGGCTCGGCGCCGCCGGGGTCGCGGTGGCGACGATGCCGCGGCTCCGCCGCGTCGCGACGACGCGCCTGCTGCCCATGACCTGCCTGCTCGGGGCGGTCGCGATCCTGGTCGGCTACCTGGTCATCGCCCGCGTCCAGCTGAACGCCTTCGCCCTGGTCTCGACCACCTACACGCACGAGGGCTGGACCGCGCTGCGCGAAGGCTCGAAGCTCGTCGTTCTCTGCCTCGCGCTGTTCGCGCCGTTCTTCGCCGCCGGACTGGCGCTCGCGACCATCTTCTCGACCCACACCGACGCCATCAACACGCTCTACGGCACCGACCTGGTCGGCGCCGCGGCGGCGTGCGCGCTGTGCGTCCCCATCATGGTCGCCATCGGGCCGCCCGGCGGGGTGATGGCGTCGGGCCTGCTGCTGGCGCTGGCCGCGCTGCCGGGCGCGCTCCGCACCGAGCGTGCGCTGCGTGGTCCCGTCGTCGTGGTCGCGGCGCTGCTCGCGACAGCGACCCTCTTCCCAAACCGCCTCCCCGATCCGATCACCGACCGCGTGAAGACGATGGCGCCGAAGCCCGACGGGCCGGTGCAGCCCCTGTTCTCGCGCTGGAGCCCCGTCTTCCGGGTCGACGTCGCGCCGTCGCTGCGGCCGAATGCGCACTTCCTCGTCCACGACGGCACCGTCGGCTCGTTCATCGAGCAGTGGGACGGCGACGTGAAGTCCCTCGGCCGCTACGACACCTACGATCGCTCGTATCCCTTCCGCCTCCTCGGCCCCGAGCCCAAGGTCGCGATCATCGGCGCCGCCGGCGGCAACGAGATCCTCGGCTCGCTCTACTTCGGCGCGTCGCGGATCACGGGCATCGAGCTCAACCCGGTCACCGTCTCGCTCCACACGAGATACTTCGCCGACTTCGACGGTCACCTCGCCACCAACCCGAAGGTCACGTTGGTCAACGCCGAGGGCCGCTCGTTCCTCGGGCGCGACCGCTCGACCTACGACCTCATCTGGTTCGTCGCCCCCGACAGCTACGCGTCGATGAACGCGGCGACCTCGGGCGCGTTCGTGCTGTCGGAGAGCTACCTCTACACGTCGGAGATGATCCACGAGAGCCTCGTGCACCTCGATGCGGGCGGCCTCGTGTGCACCCAGTTCGGCGAGCGCAAGTTCGAGGAGAAGCCGAACCGCACGCTGCGCTACCTCGCCTCGGCGCGGCTCGCGTTCGAGGGCCTCGGCATCACCGACTTCCCGAAGCACGTCCTGGTCGCGACCGCGCAGGGCTTCGGGCCCGGCAACGTGTCGTCGACGATTCTGCTCCGGCGCCAGCCGTTCACCGAGGCCGACGTCCGTCGCTTCGAGGAGGCCACCACCAAGATTCCCGACGCGAAGGTCCGCTGGACGTGGACCCAGCCCGACGCCGCGAGTCTGCTCGGCCAGGTGATCACGCTCGACGACGCCGCGCTCCAGGCCTGGTTCGACCGCTATCCCTTCGACGTCCGTCCGGTGACGGACGACGCGCCCTTCTTCTGGCACTTCGTCCGCTTCCGCGACGCGACCCTCACGTCGTTCGACCGCGCCGTCGCCAATCCCGAGGAAGGCATGGGGGAGCGCCTGCTGCTCCTCTTCCTCGCGCTCGCGACCGTGCTGGCAGCCGTCTTCCTCCTGACGCCCCTGCTGGCGCTGCGCGCCACCTGGCGGACGATCCCGCACAAGCTCCGCACCGGCATCTTCTTCACCGCGCTCGGGATGGGCTTCATGTTCCTCGAGATCAGCCTCATCCAACGGCTGACGCTGTTCCTCGGCTACCCGACCTACTCGCTCAGCGTGACGCTGCTGGCGCTGCTGCTGTCGACCGGCGCCGGGAGCGTGCTGAGCGAGCGCGCGAGCGGCAATCGCAACCGGCTCCTGCTGCGCCTGGCTGGTGCGCTGGTCCTCCTCATCGGCTTCTACGTGCTCGGCATGACGCCGATCCTGCGCCACGGCGTCGGCTGGCCGCTCGCGCTCCGGATCGCGACCGCCGTGCTGCTGCTGGCGCCACTCGGCCTCTGCCTGGGCGCGTTCATGCCGATCGGGCTCCGCACCGCCGCCGCGCTCACGCCGCACAGCGCGGAGTTCGTCGCCTGGGGATGGGCGGTCAACGGCTTCGCGTCGGTGGTGAGCTCGGTGCTCGCGACCGTGCTGTCGATGGCGTTCGGGTTCGATCGCGTGATGATCGCCGCGGTGATCGTCTACCTGGTCGGCATCGCGGCGCTGCTACCGGTCCCGACGCCCGACGGCTGAGCCATGCGTCGCCTCGTGCCCACGATCGGCCCGCTCGCGTGGCACGCGGGGGTGCTCGCGTGGCTCACCTGGCCACTCCCGGCCCGGCTCGGGACCCATCTGTCCGACAGCCATGGGGCGGCCCGCTTCGACGCGATCGCCGTGGCGTACGTGCTCGCGCGCGAGAGCCATGCGCTGGTCACCAACCCGCTGCGCTTCTTCGAGGGCAACTTCTACTATCCGTCGCCGCACTCCCTGCTCTACGGCCCGAGCGCGTTCGGAGCGCTGCCGCTGTTCGCGCCCGTCTTCTGGCTCACGGGAAACCCGGCGCTCGCGCTCAACGTCACCTTTCTCGGCGGCGTCCTGCTGACGACGTGGACGCTGCACCTGGTGGTGCACTGGTGGACCGGGTCGCATCTCGGCGGCGCCATCGCCGGGCTCACGTTCCTCACCACGCGCTGGGTCCTCTGGGAGTTCGTGCCGACGGCGCCGTTCTACGCCGTTCTCTGCTACTTCCCGCTGATCGTCTTTCTGGCCGCGCAGCCGACGACGACGTTCCGCGGCATCCTGCCGCTGGCGGCGCTCATCTTCCTCCAGTGCCTCAGCGATCCGATCTACATCGGCCCCGCCGTGCTCGGGCCGGTCGGCGCGATCGCCTGCGGACGACTCCTCCGTCCGGCGACCCGACCGGCCGGACGCGCGCTGGCGGCGGGCCTCGCCGCGGCGGTCGTCGGCGTGATCGTCGTGCACGCGGGACAGGTGTGGATTCGTCTGGGCGCTCCGCTCACGCAGCAGACCGCGTGGGGCACGGCCGGAACGGCGTCGGTCGACGTGCCGTGGGGACTGCTCGGATGGCAGGCGCCGACGGCGGTCGCGCCGGCGGCGCTGGTCCTGATCGCGATCGGCACCGGGCTGGTCGCGTGGCGCGGGTCGAGCGGCGATCTGCGTGCGGCCTGGCTCCACGCCTGGATCTGGGCGGGCCTCGGCATCTTCATGTCGCTGAGCCCGATCCTGCACCTGGGCCGGCAGACGATCGAGCTGCCCTGGTCGCACTGGCTCCCGATCTATCGACTGCTGCGCGTGCCGGCGCGTCTCGGCGTCGCCGGGCTCGTCGGGATGTCGCTGCTCGCCGGCCTCGCGCTCGCCGAGTGTGCGCGGCGGCTCGCGTCCCGACCCGCGCTCCGCCTCCTGCCGGTGGCGCTCGCCGCGCTGTTCGGAGGGGGCATCTACGCCGAGTACCTTCACGGCTTCGGCACGCCGCGGTTCCTCCGCAAGGAGCTGCCGTCGCCGTATCCCGTCGTGGAAGCGTTGCGATCCGACACCACGGTGGTCGCCGAGCTGCGCAAGCCGGGTGGACCGCTGCTCGAGCTCCCGCTCGGCAAGTTCGACGTCCTGCCGCCCTTCCACGCCCGCGCCATGTACCGCTCGATCTTCCACTGGCGTCCGCTGCTGAACGGCTACGACAGCTACTGGCCGGCGGGGTTCCCCGAGCGCATGCATCTCGCCGCCCAGCTGCCCGATCGCGACGCGCTCGCGACGCTACGCCGCGAGACCGGCCTCGAGACGATCCTGGTACAAACGGCCGACCTCGACGTCGACGCGCGCCTACCCTGGGAGGCGATCGCCGCCCGCGGACGCGACGATCTGGCACTGATCGGGCGCGAGGGCACCGACCTCCTCTTCCGCGTCACGCCGGCCGCGGGACCTCGCGCAACGACGCGACCGGAGCCCTGAGCCGCCCGCCTGCAACCGGATTGCAGGGGCCGGCCGCAGCGTCTAAGAACGCGCCCAGCGTGCTCCGCGAACTCCCCGTTCCTCGCACCGGCCGCCTGCCGGCGGGCGCCTCGTGAGCATCCCGCGGCTCGCCGTGGTGGCAGCGGGCGGGCGCGGCCAGCGCATTCATCCGCGTAGTGCCAAGCTCCCAAAGGTCCTGCTCGAGACCGGCGGCAAGGCGCTCCTCACCCGCCAGCTCGAGCTGCTGCGCGACCAGCTCGAGATCCGTCGCGTCCACCTGATCGTCGGCTACCTCGCCGAGCACGTGCGCGCGGCCTACGGCGACGGCAGCGCGCTCGGCCTCGAGATCACCTACATCGACAACCCCGACGTCGACCGCGGCCTCGGCAGCGCCCTTCTGGTCGCGGAGCCGCACGTACACGAGCCGTTCGTCCTCCTGCTCGGCGACGAGCTGTACCTCGGCAGCAATCACCGAGACCTGCGCCACATCGACCGACCCTACACCGCGGTCTGCACCCTCTACCCCACCGACGACCTCGAGCTCATCCGCAAGAACTACGCCGTCGAGATGGTCGACGGGCGGATCACGGCGCTGGTCGAGAAGCCCGAGGTCGCGCCGACGCCGTACGTCGGCTGCGGGACGTATCTGTTCACGCCCGAGATCTTCGCGCACGCCCGGGCGACGCCGCCGTCGGCGCGGACGGGGCGACTCGAGCTGACCGACATCATCGATTACGCCGCGCACCACGGCGGCCCGGTGCTGCCGTTCGTGCTCGCCGGGCGCTACCTCAACGTCAACACGATCGAGGACCTGAACCAGGCCAACTTCCTCTGCCGCAGCCAGGGCTTCAACGAGCGGCGCGTGAGCCTGATCGTGCCCGCCTACAACGAGGCCGCCGCCATCGCGCACGTGCTACGCGACTTCGAGCACGAGGTCGACGAGATCGTGGTGATGGACAACAACTCGCCGGACGGGACCGGCGACATCGCCCGGCGGCTGGGCGCGACCGTCCACTCACGCTCGCTCAAGGGCTACGGCGACGCGCTTCGCCAGGGGATGGACGCCGCCACCGGCGACATCCTCGTCCTGGTCGAGGCCGACGCGACCTTCCGCGCCCGCGACCTCGGCAAGCTGCTCGAGTACGTGAAGGACGCCGACATGGTGATCGGCACCCGCACCACCCGCCAGCTGATCGAGCAGGGCGCGAACATGGAAGGCCTGCTGCGCTGGGGCAACGTCGTCGTCGGGAAGTTCATCGAGCTGCTGTGGTGGGGCCTCGAGCCGCGCTTCACCGACGTCGGCTGCACGTACCGCGTCATCTGGCGCGACGCGTACGAGAAGATCCGGCCGTACCTGACGCGCGACGACGCCGCGTTCTCGCCCGAGATGATGATCGAGATCCTGCGCGTCGAGGGACGCGTGATCGAGATCCCGGTGAGCTACCACCGCCGACGCGGCGGCCTCTCGAAGCACTCGGGCACGCTCTGGCACAGCGTCCGGACCGGCCTCAAGATGGTCCGTCTGATCGTGAGCAAGCGCTTCAACCTGAGCTGAACGCGGAGGCCGGCGCCGAGAGGCGCCATGCTGGCCGACGGGTGTTGGAAGCGCGCAGGGCGCAGAGCGCCCGAGCACTGGACGGGCCCCCAGTTGAGATCATATCGGCCGGCGCGCGAACAGCACGACCCGCGACTCGAGGCCCGTCGCCTTGCTGACGGCGAGCAGCGTCGCGAGGCCGGCGCGGATCACCGGGTGCATCTGATAGCGGCCGAGGTACGGGTTCTCGCGCTCGACCGCCGCCACCTCGAACCCGACGTCGCGCGCGAGGCGCGTGAGCGTCGCAGGCGTGAAGTAGGTGTAGTGGTTCGGCACGTAGAGCCGATCGGCGATGACCCCGCCGCCCGGCACCCTGCCGAGCAGGTCGGCGGTGAGGAACACCAGGCTCCGATGATTCGGCACGGCGACGTAGAGCACCCCGCCCGGCTTGAGGCGCTCGCGCGCGGCCTCGAGGAAGGCGCGCGGGTCATGGGTGTGCTCGAGGACGTCGGCCATCGTGATGACGTCGAGCCCCCCGGCGACGTCGAGGGCGGCGAAGTCGCCGGTCCTGACCGGGATGTCGAACTCGCGGCGCGCCCGCTCCGCCGCCTCGTCGCAGATCTCGACCCCCGACGCCTCCCAGCCGGCCGCCCGCGCCAGGTGGACGAGGAGCCCCGTGCCGATCCCGACGTCGAGCAGGCGGCGCCCCGGCGTCAGCCGGCCGAGCGTCGCCAGATGCTGCTGAAAGGCCGTGACGACGGGATCGTCGGGACGATAGTTGCGCCCGTAGGCGGCGAACATCTCCTTGGTCTCGTCCATCAGCTCGCCGCGGAAGGCCTCGCCCTCGCGCTCGGCGATCGCGTCGGCCGACGGCAGCGGGTCGATCAGGACGAGCCCGCAGCCGCAGCGCAGGATGCGACGGTGGTCACGGACGTGCAGCGCACGCGTCGGGATCGCCCCACAGACCGGGCAGATGCGCGTCGCACCGTTTCGGGTCGCCGTCACGCGCCGAGCATGCGGGGCGCCGGGCGCGCAAGTCAAGGCGGACGACCGGGGAGATCGTGTCGCTTGATTTGCGGCGGCGGTTCGTCGAGTCATTGAAGAGGCAACGACGAGAGGCAGCGACGAGAGTCAGGGACGAGAAGCATGGAGCGCACCTTCGAGCGGGCCATCGTGGTCGGCGGGTCGTCGGGGATCGGCGAGGCGATCGCGCGCGAGCTCGCGTCCGGCGGGACCCGCGTCGCGTTGGTGGCACGGCGGCGCAGCGAGCTGGAGCGGGTAGCTGCCGCATTGAACGCCGACGGCGGCGAGCCGCGCGCCCTGGTCTACCCCCACGACGTCGCCGACGCGGCCGACGTCCCCGCCCTGTTCCAGCAGATCTGCCGCGACCTCGGCGGCCTCGACCTGATCATCTACGCGACCGGCATCATGCCGCGGATCGCGCCCGACGAGTACACCTTCGCCAAGGACCGCGACATCGTGTCGACCAACGTGCTGGGCGCGATGGCGTGGCTGAACGAGGCGGCCGATCGCTTCGCGCGGGCGGGCACCGGCACGATCGTCGGCATCTCGTCGGTGTCGGGCGATCGCGGCCGGCGCGGCAACCCGGCGTATCACGCGTCGAAGGCGGCGCTCGATGCCTATCTGGAGTCGCTTCGCCATCGGACCGCGCGGCGCGGCGTCACCATCGTCACCATCAAGCCGGGTCCGGTCGACACGCCGGTCACCCGCGGCATGGGCAAGCTCCCGCTCATGATCTCGGCGGAGGAGTGCGCGCGCCAGACCATTGCGGCGGCGCGCCGCGGGCAGGCGACGGCCTACGTGCCGAAGATCTGGCGCCCGATCATGTTCGTCGTGCGCCACCTGCCCTACCCGATCTTCACCCGACTCGACTTCTGATGGCGACGCCACCGCTGCCGCGAGATCGCCTCGAGCGCGTGTGGGCGTGGGGCGGCGCCCAGAGCGCGATGTCGTGGGTGTATCGTCCGAGCACCCTCGACGGCGTGCACGAGGCGCTGGCGCTCGCGCGCGCGCACGACCTCACCGTCGGGCTGCGCGGCGCGGGTCGGAGCTACGGCGACGCGTCGCTCAACGACGAGCAGGTGTGCCTCGACCTCTCCCGCATGCGCCGCATCCTCGACTGGGACCCGGTTGGGGGCGTCGTCACCGTCGAGCCGGGTGTGACGATCGGCCAGCTCTGGCAGTACGTGATCGAGGACGGCTGGTGGCCCTACGTCGTGCCGGGGACGATGTTCGTCACCATCGGCGGCGCGGCCGCCATGAACATCCACGGCAAGAACAACTGGAAGGTCGGGCCGATCGGCGACCACATCCGTGAGTTCGATCTCCTCCTGCCGACCGGCGAGGTGCGCCGCTGCAACAGGAGTGAGAACAGCGAGTTGTTCCACGCCGCGATCGGCGGCTTCGGCATGCTCGGCGTGTTCCTCCGCCTGACGCTCGAGCTCAAGAAGGTGCACTCGGGTCTGCTCGCCGTCGAGGCGATGGCGTTCGACGATCTGCACGGCGTGTTCGGGTGCTGGGAGGAGCGCATGGACGCCGCCGACTACCTCGTCGGGTGGATCGATGCGTTCCCGGGCGGGGCGCATCGCGGGCGTGGCCTCGTGCATCAGGCCAACTACCTGGCCCCCGGCGACGACCCGAACGTGCGCGAGACGCTCCGGGTCGAGGCACAGGAGCTGCCGGCGACGCTCGCCGGCGTCGTGCCCAAGTCGATCATGTGGCGCTTCATGCAGCCGTTCATGAACGACGTCGGCATGCGGGTCGTGAACGCGGCCAAGTTCCACTCGTCGCGGTTCCAGAATCATCAGACTTATCGACAGTCGCACGCCGGGTTCGCGTTCCTGCTCGACTACGTGCCGGACTGGAAGCGCTCGTACGGCCGCGGCGGCCTGATCCAGTACCAGAGCTTCGTACCGGTCGAGCATGCCGAGGCGGTGTTCCGGGCCCAGCTCCACTTGGCACGGCGTCGCGGCCTCACACCCTACCTGGGCGTCTTCAAGCGCCACCGACCGGACCCGTTCCTCATGACCCACGCGGTGGACGGCTACTCGCTCGCGCTCGACTTCAAGGTCACGGCGTCACGCCGCCGGCCGCTGTGGGCGCTCGCCGCCGAGCTCGACCGGATCGTGGTCGACGCCGGCGGCCGCTTCTACTTCGCCAAGGACTCGACGCTCGGCCGCCAGAGCCTCGAGCGCTACCTGGCCGAGGAACGGGTCGCGCGCTTCCTCGCGCTCAAGCGCGAGTGCGACCCGGAGGGGCTGCTGGAGACGAACCTCTACCGCCGGCTCTTCGCGCGGCACCCCGGCGCGCCCCGCCGCGCTCCGTCAGTGCGTTGAGCTGCGGCGCGCGCCGAGCCTGCCGGCCCAGCCGGTCTCGTCGAGCACGTGGCCGGAGATCAGCTTCTCCGCCGTCGACACCATCATGAGGCGTCCGTCGGACTTGCGCGACATGCGGTAGTTGACGAACAGGCGGATGGGCGCGCGATCGGAGGCGGCGCCCGGGTTCTCGACCCACGGCTCGACCTCGACCACCAACGTGTCGCGCGCCGAGGCGTTGTTCAGGTAGGCGCTGCGACGGCGCACCAGCGAGCGGCGGTCGAGGTGTTCCGGGGAGAGCGGCAGCGCCGCCGACCCCAGCGCCTCGCGCTCGCAGATGTCGAGGAACAACGGGTAGTTCGCGAAGTACACCAGCCCCGCCCCGTTCAGATCGCGATCCGGCACGAGGCGATACTCGACGCGCACCGGTCCGTCGGTCATCGGCACGTACGTGGACCCGGGGGCAGCGAACCGTCCGTCGGTCGACGCCTGCTTCACGGTCGCGGTGGTGTCGGGGGGCTCTGCCGACTCCGGCACCTGCGCGAACCCGGGATTCACCGGACGGGATCGCTTGAGCCACTCCGCCCCGCTGAACTGCTTCACGAACACCGTGCACAGCCGCACCGCGGGTACGCCGGCGGCGACCGCCGCCTCGAGACCGCCGTACAGCGGCGCGCCGTTCTGGGGACGGCCCGGGGGCATCAGGTAGAAGACGCCGTCGAGCATGCCGCCACCGAACCGCGCCAGCGTCGCAGCGACGGCGAGGCGGTCGTTCTCCCCGTAGCTCGCCATCGGGCGGTCGGGCGGGAACGCGACCTCGACGTAGAAGAACGTCGGGTAGAGGCGATGCCCGTCCTCGTCGACCAGGAGGCGGCTCGGCACCCCGGAGAGCGCGCTCATGTGCGTCCACAGGCGGTCGCCGAGGTGCTTGAGGAGCGGGCTCTCGGCGAGGTTGTTGAGCCCCGTCATCGGCATCCCGATCTCGATGTCGTCGTGCAGTATGCCCGACGGATCGAGCCGCCAGCCGGGGCCCGAGGGCATGCCGCCGTTCGACGCCGCCGGCGCGGGCCGCGCCGGGTCGGCTCGCGCCTGTGCGCCGACGTAGTCGATCAGATCGCCGATCGAGCGGAAGCCGACCCAGACGTCGTCGGCCAGGTGGATGCCGAAGGTGCGCTCGACGGTCTCGCGCAGCACCAGCAGCGCGAGCGAGTCCACGCCGTACTGCGTGACCCACTGGGTGAGGTCCAGCTCCACGCCGGGGGGCTTCGCCATCTCCGCGACGATGGCCTTCACCTGCTCCGCGACGCTCGTCATGGCGCGCCCACGTGCAGCATCAAATCGAGGGCCCCGTCGACGTCCGTGTCGCTGACCCAGAAATCGTCGGGACCGAGGGACGTCACGCCGCCCGATTCGCGCAGCCGGCGCCGAACCAGCCGCGCCAGCGGCATGAAGGCGCGGTCGATCACGAAGCCGGGCAGGAGATGGCGGACCCCGAGCGGATCGAGGCGCAGCAGACGCTTCACCTGCTCGCCGCGGGCGCGCTCGTGCGCGACGACGCGCGCGGAGCCGTGCACGCCGAAGAGGCGCACGCCGGGCAGGATCGGCGCCGCCAGCGCGAGCAGCTCGGGCCCGGTCCATTCGCGCAGGTGGTACGGGTTCTCCGACACCGACATCAGTCGATTCGGCGTCGTGACGATCAGCTCGCCGCCCGGCTTCATCCGCTCCGCGAGCCCACGCAGGAAGCCGGCCGGATCGGGCAGGTGCTCGATGACCTGGAAGCTCACGACCAGGTCGAACTCCTCGGCGAGGACGTCGAGGTCGCCGAGGTCGAGGCCGCGGAACTCGATGCGTGGCCCCTGATGCCGAAGCGCCGCGACCGTCGCGGCCTCCGGCCGATCGGCGCCCACGACCCGGCTCGCGACCTCCGAGATCAGCGCGGCGCCGTATCCTTCGCCGCAGCCGGCGTCGAGCACGCTCCGCCCCGCGGCCCGCGCGCGCGCGTAGCGATACGCCACCAGGTGCCGCTCGAGGTCGACGGCGAAATCGCCGTCGCGTCCGGGGAGCCGCTCGCCCTCGCTCACGAAGTCCTCCCCACGGCGGCGATCCGCTCGAGCGCCCAGCTCGCCGCCCGCCGCACCTTCTCGTCGTGGTCGTCGAGCGACCGTCGCAGCGCCGGCGCGAGCCCCGCCACCGGCGCCGCCCCACCAATCCACGCGCTCATCTCACGACCCAGAGCCAGCGGATTGGCGAGGCCGCGCTCGAGGCAGCGGGCAGCCTCGGCTGGATAGCGGCGGGCGGCGGCAATCAGAAAGCTCGGCATGGTGTCCTGGGTCTCGTGCCGGAGATCTCCGAGCACATCGACCAGCGTGCAGAAATAGTCGGAACGGCCGAGCCTCACCAGCGCCTTGGCCGTCTCCACCCGCATGCCGATTCGGCGCTCCTGCCAGACCGTCTCCTCGAGCACCGGGATGGCGTCCGTGTCACCGGCGGCGCACAGGGCCGCGGTCGCGAAGATCCCGAGGCGCAGGCGCTGGCTGCGGTCGCGCAGCCATTCCCGCGCCTGCGGGCGATCCAGGCTCTGACGCGCCCAGGCCGCAAACGCGATCGGGGGCTTGCCGCGCGCGATCAGGTACTGATCCGAGTCTGCCCGCACCGCGATCAGGTTGAGCGAGCGGCTGGCCTCCGAGCGGACGCGCCGGCTCGGCGACTCGGCCGCGTCGAGCAGGAGCTGGCTTTCCAGCACATTGGGATCCTAAGCTTAGAATTCCACGTGGACAAGTTGTCGCG
>JADMIO011606067.1_pt1 | contig 16076 bp, 14 predicted proteins | sample 8958161 | NCBI WGS metagenome assembly JADMIO01 (sample SAMN16585339, study PRJNA669376) | soil metagenome | isolation source: Crop rotation soil | place: USA: Cullars Rotation, Alabama | collected 2011
TCGGGTTTCGCCTGGCGCGGCCTTTTCTCTCGCTGCGACCGCCAAGGTGGACTCAGCCGTGGCTCTTGAAATTTCTGCAGTCATTCGACGCCGATTCGTTGCGCGACGAGAAAGCATTCGAAGCGTGTTTCGAAAGTCAGCGTCGGGCTTGGAAAAATTCTGCTGAAGGGGTGATGGCGGATGCGCAACTTTTTGCTCAACCGTGGGGATTTTCCCTGAGTGAATTGCGGAGTCCGGTTCGTCTGTGGCACGGCGACTCCGATCGCAGTTTTTCGCTTGGAACCGCGCGCGAAATGGCGAAGAAGATTCCGAATTGCGAATTTCGTGTAATCGAGCGCGCGGGGCATTATTCCGTGCCCATTCGCCACATTCGTGAAATTTTGGAAGATTTGATCCGGGTGTAGCTCTCCTTGTGGCGGTCGCGGTCAGCGGCGGCAAAATTCTGAAGAGCGACCAAAACATTCCGACTTAAAAGAACGCTGTCATTGCGTGTCACCCCGACTCGCGCGGACAGATGACTGATGCTTTGTGTGATCAACAACCAGTGGCGAGATCCTCGCTCGGGATGTAGGGACGGCTTGGAAGTCGCTTTACAGACCGCTCCTTCGAACCGCAAATTTTCCGGGCGCAAGGCATAACTCACGCTACGAATTTTGTGTGGAAGATTTCACTGCCGGCACGATCAGCAGTCAGTCCGCTCGTAGACAACTTACTCTCGGCGGCGAGTGGGATGCGCGAGTGCACAGGCTGGTGCGGGAATTCGGCGCCGAGCACTCGCCCGAGCTGATCGAGGAGATGATTGTGACCGCATTGAGAATGTCGCGGGAAAAAATGAGCGTGGCGGACCTGAAACTGATTTCGCGCTCGATGAAAGAAATGCGTTATGCCGCAAAAATATTTGCTAGTTATCAGGCCTTACGAAAAGTTGGCATCTTTGGTTCAGCGCGCGTCGCCCAGGACTCTCCGGAAGCCAAAGTCGCGGAGGAATTCTGTCACCGGATAGTCGCGGAGAATTTCATGATCATTACCGGTGGGGGCGATGGAATCATGGGTGCGGCCCAACGCGGCGCGGGACGGGACATGAGCTTTGGACTAAATATCCGGCTGCCCTTTGAACAACGTGCCAATCTGACAATCGAAGGCGACAAGAAGCTCATCAATTTCAATTACTTTTTCACCCGCAAACTTAATTTCGTTAAGGAAACACACGCGCTGGCGCTGTTTCCCGGCGGACTGGGCACACTCGATGAATCATTCGAGGTCCTCACGCTCATGCAAACCGGTAAAGCCCGGATCATTCCAGTAGTAATGCTCGACAAGACCGACGGCGATTACTGGGAAACGTGGCTCACCTTTGTGACCGAGCATCTTTACAAAATCGGTTTTGTTTCAGAGGAGGACTTTCATCTCTTCAAGATTTTTCACGACGTGAACGCTGCGGTGGACGAGATCACGCGATTTTATCGCGTATACCATTCCGCTCGCTGGGTGGGACAAAAACTTGTTATTCGCCTGGCACGTCCCCTGACATCCGCAGCTGTTGCTCAATTGAACGATGAATTCAGCGATTTGCTACTTCGTGGCGCGATCGTACAGGGGAAAGCAATGCCACAGGAACGGAATGAGCCCGAGGTCGTGGCCCTGCCGCGACTTATTTCTTCTCCACATCGCCGTAGCTTTGGACGGTTCCGGCAATTAATCGACGCCATCAATCGCGCCGAGTGCGCGTGATTCTCGCGTCAACTTGGAGGGCCCGGCTTCGGTCGAACGCGAGGCTTGGCCGATCGGCATCTGCTTGATCGCTCTTCATGTTGATGTTTAAGACTGCGCTGATTCGCCGCGTTTTTCGAGGATATAATCGTGAATGGTATTCACGCTGCGGAGAACTTTCGTGGCGATTTCAGAGTTAGGCACACTAACGCTGAAGTGTTTTTCCAGGCCGACTGCGAGTTCGAGCGCATCGATCGAATCAAGGCCGATCCCATTCGGCCCGAAGAGCGGCGCATCATCCGCAATCTGATCGGCGGTAATTTGCAGCATCAAATTTTTCACCATCATTTCCTTGATGCGGGTGCGTAAATCGGCATCGGTCATAGCAAAAAAGCGCCGCGACATTTCTCACAAATGACGGCGAAGTCAACCATCCCGAATCGAATCTGTCAGGACTAGGCAAACAGATGTTGCAATTCGTCGTAGGACGCGCCGTGCTTCAGTTCCTCAAATGTGCCGGTCTCGATCAACTCCTTGGCCGACCGAATAAATCCTCCCCAGGCAGCCCGGGCAAAGGCGCCGCCCACGCTTACGCGCCGCGCACCCAACTCACCTGCGTCGTGCATGGTGAGGCCGCCGGGACCACCGATCAAGACGTTGACCGGTTTCGGCGCGACGGCCTCGACAATCGCTCTGATGTGATTGTGTTCTTTGAATCCCGGTGCATACAAACAATCTGCTCCGGCCTCGGAATAGGCGACAAGTCGCCGGATCACTTGATCAAGATTTTCGCGTTGGACTAGGAATCCTTCCGCGCGTCCGACAAGAACCACACCGCTGTCATGAAGCGCTTCGCGAACCGCTTGGATGCGCTCGACAGCAAGATTGAAATCATAGATCGGGCTTTCTTTTCGATCCGCTGTGTCTTCAATCGACAGACCGGCCACGCCGGTTTCAGCGCAAAGACGCGCGTTTTCCGCGACCCAGTTTGGATCTTCGGCGTAACCATTCTCGAAATCTGCGTTAACCGGGAGGTCGGTCGCTTCAACCAACTCTCTGATATGCGCGAGCATGTCGTCACGTTTAACGCTGCCGTCGGCGAGTCCGCGCGAGAAGGCGAACCCCGCGGACGTGGTCGCGATCGCTTTGAACCCGAGACGTTCCAGATATTTTGCGGTACCGATGTCCCACGGATTGGGAATTGCAAAGCATCCGCTATCATGCAGTCGGCGAAATTTTCTCCGCTTCTCTTCGATGGTTGGCATGTCGTTATATCCAATCGTCGCGACTTCGATGCAAAATTGATGATACGAAAGAGCGCACAAACGGCTGTGAACTTCGAGGAGCGGTCCCGGGCGCGCCTTTGCATTCTTGCGCATTATTACGACGCGGCAGAGGATTGCCCCTTCGTCATGCGAACTATTCGATCAATTGCGAGTGGACTGGCGACTCTCGGTGTCATAACCGCGCTTTGTCCTTCGGTGACCGAGGCGGGTTTTGATGGCGCGCTGCGATGGCGCAATGTCGGCCCATTTCGCGCTGGTCGCACCCGCGCCATCGCCGGCGTTCCTTCACAACCAAATGTCTTTTACATGGCGCAGGTCAACGGCGGCGTTTTTAAGACCACCGATTATGGACGAACCTGGCAGCCGATTTTCGACGATCAACCAACCGGCTCGATCGGCGCCATCGCGGTGTCGATTTCGAATCCGGACATCGTTTACGTCGGCAGTGGCGAAGGTTTGCATCGGCCCGATCTCTCAATTGGTGATGGAATTTACAAATCGACGGATGCGGGAAAAACCTGGGCGCATCTGGGGTTGCGCGACGGACAACAGATTCCACAAATCGCGATCGATCCTCGCAATGCCGATCGAGTTTTTGTAGCGGTTGGCGGGCATCCTTACGGGCCTAACGAGGAAAGGGGAATTTTCCGATCGCTCGATGGCGGTAAGACATTCGAAAAAGTTCTCTATCGCGACGAGAACATTGGAGGCGGCGACGTGCAGATTGACCCGACGAATCCCGATATCGTCTATGCGAGTCTCTGGGAGTCGCGAGAAGGCCCGTGGGAAAACAGCACCTGGAACGGAACGAATGGCGGCATCTTCAAATCCACCGACGGCGGCAAAACTTGGAACCAAGTTCACAAAGGACTTCCCGAAAAAATTGTGCAGGCAAACCTCGCGGTTGCACCGAGTTCGCCGGGGACCTTGCTCGCGGCAGTCAAAACATTGGTCGGATCTAATATTTTTCGATCCGAAGACGGCGGCGAATCGTGGGTCATGGTGACTGATGATGCGCGGCCTGGCGCAGGTATCGGCGGCGGCGATCTGCCGATCGTCAAGTTTGATCCCAAGAGTCCGGCGATCATTTATTCAACCAGCATTGTTTGTTGGAAATCGATGGACGGGGGCAAAAGATGGGAAGGCTGGCGCGGCGCACCCGGTGGCGATGATTATCAGAACATTTGGATTAACCCCGATAATCCAAACATCGTTCTGCTCGGCAGTGATCAGGGTGCAATCGTCACGGTCAATGGAGGGCAAAGTTGGAGCTCCTGGTACAATCAGCCCACGGCGCAGCTTTATCACGTCAGTGCCGACAACGCGTTTCCTTATCGCTTGTACAGCGGCCAACAGGAGAGCGGTTCGGTCGGCATCGCTAGTCGCGGTAATTATGGCGCCATCACTTTTCGCGACTGGCAGCCGGTTGCGGCCGAGGAATACGGCTACGTTGCCCCCGATCCCCTGGATTCAGACATCATCTATGGCGGGAGATTGACTCGCTTCGATCGACGCACCGGACAGGCCCAGGAAATTTTACCGGTGCCATTGCGCTCTTCCGATTTTCGGATGTTGCGGACGCAGCCCGTCGTTTTTTCTCCGGTCGATCCGCACCTCCTCTTCTTTTCCGGGAACACGCTTTGGCAAACACGCGATGGGGGGCGGAATTGGAATCAGATAAGCCCGGATCTGACGCGCAAATCTTACGAGCTGCCGCCCAGCATTGGAAAATATCGAGACGACCCGACGGCGCAGGCGAAGCAGCGAGGAGTGATTTATGCCGTTGCGCCGTCGCCCCTGGATGTGAATCGGATTTGGTGCGGAACCGATGACGGCTTGATCCAGCTAACGACAAATGGGGGAAAGAGCTGGAGCAATGTTACGCCATCAGGCGTTTCGGCCTGGCAAAAGATCTCGATCATTGACGCCGGTCACTTTGATGCCGATACCGCGTATGCCGCGGTCAACACTCTCCGGTTGGATGACGTGCGTCCACACATTTACCGAACCCACGATTCCGGGAAAACTTGGACTCAGATCGTGCACGGAATCCCCGAGGGCCAAACGGTGAACGTGGTCCGGGAAGACACCCAGAAAAAGGGATTGTTGTTCGCCGGAACCGAGCGCGCCGTCTACGTCTCGTTTGATGACGGCGATAATTGGGAATCGCTGCGACTCAACATGCCGGCGACGTCGGTTCGGGACCTCATTATTAAGGACGACGATTTGGCGGTTGGAACGCACGGTCGGGGCTTTTGGATTCTCGATAACGTTACCCCGCTGCGGCAGTGGAATAAAAACGAGCGTGAGACGGTTCTATTCAAACCTCAAACCGCACTTCGAGTTCGCTGGAGTCTTAACACTGATACGCCGCTTCCACCGGATGAGCCCGCCGGCGAAAATCCGCCTGACGGCGCGATGATCGATTATTTTCTGGCGGAAGATTCACCGGTAACTCTCGAGATCAAAACGAAAAATGGTGAACTAGTGCGGCGTTATTCCAGCAACGACAGTCCCGTGCTGCCGAATCCAAAAAAACTGAAAATCCCAAGCTACTGGATCCGCCCATTTGCCGCGCTTTCCTCGCAGCGCGGGCTGCATCGGTTTCTCTGGGACATGCATTACGCGCCGCTCCCTGGTGTTGAGCCGGAATATCCGATGTCTGCCGTTTATCGCGAGACGCCCCCATCGCCAACCTCGCCGTGGGTCGTCCCGGGCGAGTACAGCGTGATTCTAACCGCAGGCGACAGGAGCTATACACAACAGTTGACCGTTAGAATGGATCCGCGCGTGAAAATGTCGGAGGCGGAATTGCGGGAGCAGCTGACATTGTCACAACAGTTGTCTGAAATGCGTGCTAGTCTCGAGCCGATCGGTAGAGTCTTCGACTCGTTAGTCGAGCAATTGACGGAATTACGGGAACAGGCGTTGCCGAAAAATGTCGAGGACAAACTGAATGGGCTAAACTCCAGATTGAAGGAGTTGGGACCACCAAACGCACGGCCGGGAGCGCCTCCTTCACTCCGTGCTTTGGATTCGGCAAAGGAGTTGTTTGGCCAAATTCAGGGGGTTGACGCCGCGCCGACCGATCGCGTCAAAGCAGCCGTGCATGAAGTGAAAGTCCAGGCGAGCGCCTTGACAAGTCGCTGGCCGGAAATAGTTGAGCAAGACGTGCCGCCGGCGAACAACGAATTGCAAGCTGCCGGACTCGCACCACTACGGCTCGAACCGTAGGCGTAAGCGCATCTCGTAGAATGGGTGTCTATCGGTCAGCAGAAGGTCGTCCAGCGCCACGCCTTCGCGGAGTTTGCCCGTTCAGAACATTTGCGGCGAGGGTCGCAATGAGCATGCGAGGCGCGTCCGTTCCCCGGATGCTGCGTTAGGTAATTGCATCGTCGCTTACGGGAATCACGGCGCGCATCGAGGTCTGCCTGACACCGCAACCGCGTTTAAAAGTAACGGAAAAGTTACTTTTTGATCAATTATTCCATTGTCGCGGGAAAAGTGAGGACTATTATGAGCGTTATTAAATTCACCCGGAGGTTCACATCATGAAGAAAATTCTTATGGCATTGGTTGCAGCGAGCCTAGGCGTCTCGTTGCACGCACAAAACGGCGCGCCGACTCAATTTAACGAAGCCACTATCGCGCAATTACAAGCTAAAATGCGCGCCGGAACACTTACTTCCGTCGAGCTAACCAAATTCTATCTTGCGCGTATCGCCGCACTCGACCAGAGCGGAACAGACGGAGGAGTCAATGCCATCATCGAACTAAATCCGGACGCGCTCACCATCGCGAAACAGATGGACGATTTGCGCGCCCAAGGGACGGTGCTTGGCCCTCTCCACGGAATTCCCGTGCTTATCAAAGACAACATCGATACTCACGATAAGATGCAAACGACTGCCGGATCGTTTGCGTTGTTTGGGGTACCGGCGCTGAAAGACTCCACCGTAGCTGCAAACCTCCGCCTCAACGGCGCCGTTATTCTCGGCAAGACGAATCTTTCCGAATGGGCAAATTTCCGTTCCTTTGAATCGACCAGCGGCTGGTCAGGTCGCGGTGGTCAGACCAACAATCCCTATGCGCTGGATCGTAATCCGTGCGGCTCCAGCGCTGGCTCAGGCGCAGCCGCCTCAGCAAATTTCGCCACCGTCTCGCTTGGTTCCGAAACAGACGGAAGTATCGTTTGTCCCGGAAATGCGAATGGCGTGGTCGCTCTGAAGCCGACCGTGGGTCTCGTTAGCCGCGCGGGCGTTGTTCCAATTTCGCATACGCAAGATACCGTCGGCCCACACGCGCGGACCGTTCGCGATGCCGCCGTCACGCTTGGTGCGATTCAGAGCCGTAGCTTCGATGGGCGCGACCCGGCCACCGGCGGTGTGCCGCTCGGCTGGCAAGGCACTGGCAAAACGCGGCCGCCCATTCCAGCTGATTACACACAGTTCGTTGATCCGAACGGGCTGAAAGGAGCGCGGCTAGGGCTGACTCGCGCAGGGATCGAGGGCTTCGATCCATCTAATCCCACTCCACAGTCTATCGTTGATGCGTTCGATCAGGCCGTAGCAGCACTTCGCGCAGCCGGAGCGACTATCATCGATCTTGACGCGCAAGGCTTCACGTTTCCGAATACCGGCAACAGCGAGTTTCTGGTCCTCTCTTTTGAGTTTCGCCAGGACGTGGCGAAGTACTTTGCCACTCGCGTCGGTGTGCCAGTTGCCAATGGCACCCTAGCGACAGCCATCCAATTTAACCGCGCCCACGCGGATGTGGAGATGCCATTCTTCAACCAGGATATTTTCACGTTTTGCGCCGCTCTTGCTCAGGGGCCCGACACGCCTCAGCCACTGTTCGGCGGATTAACCTATAACCAAGCGTTGAAGGAAGACCACAATGCGGGCGTAAACGGCATCGACAAAGCGCTCAAGCAATTCAACCTCGATGCGATCGTTGCCCCTACTGACAATCCGGCTTGGGAGACTGACCTGCTCTACAGCGACACCGGCCGTTTTTACTTCGCAAGCTCTGGGCTAGCCGCGCCGCCCGGTTACCCAATTATCCAGGTGCCGGCAGAGATGGTTCTTGAGACTCCGATGGGCATCAGCTTTATCGGGACCGCTTTTAGCGAGGCGACGTTGATCAAGCTTGCGTCAGGTTGGGAAGCGTTCACGAAGGTGCGCGCTCATAACAAGCCCAAGTTCCTCGACAACACGCCGTCTACTCACATCAACGGCACAAACCCGATTCGAGACACCGATACGGTTAATCCAGCGGACGCGAACAAAAAGCACCGGCGCTTGTAAAGGGACGAGTGATTGGGCTGCCGGAGCTAACTATTATAGCGTCCGGTGGAAGCCAAAGGGAAACTGCAAGCTCCAAACGCGACACAAACGACGTGCCTGTCGTATCCGACGCTATGTTTTTGTACTCGATGTTTGATGTTGGCGTTGGGCGTTAGATTTTTCAGGCCGCCTTGATGTTAAGTGCCGAATAGCTGGACGTTCGGCGTTGGCCGTTGGGTGTTGAAACTGTTCTTTCTCCATCTGCCTTCCCCGCTCAGCCATCTACGGTTGTAGCAACCCTCGTCGGATGTCGCCAAGCTTCGCGCAGCCGCACAACAACATCGCTTCATCCAACTCACGCCGGAGAATTTCCAAGATGCTGATCGCGCCTTCTTCGCCGTCAACGCACAATCCCCATAGGACCGGCCGGCCGATTAGCACCGTCCGCGCTCCGAGCGCGATCGCTTTGAGTACATCACTGCCACGACGAATTCCACCGTCGACATAAACCTCGCAAAGATCGCCCACTGCGTCGGCCACAAAAGGCAATGCTTCGCAGGTAGAAGGCGCGGTATCAAGTTGTCGGCCTCCGTGATTCGAAACCACCACTGCTTTGGCACCATGCTCAACCGCGCGTCGCGCATCATCACCGCGACAAATGCCTTTCACCACGACCGGCAAGCTAGTCCACCCACATAACCAATCCAAGTCCTCAAATCCCAGATCGCTTTTGAAGTTGTCGTGCACATACGCGGCGAGGCCGCTGCCGCGAACTTCAGGTAAATGCCCTTTTCCCAAAGGTGCCACGTTTGCCACGGTAAGACCTTCCGGCAAGGTAAAACGGTTTCGCATATCGCGTTCGCGCGTGCCCAGGCCCGGCGCATCAACCGTCAAAGCAATCGCTTCCGCGCCGGCCGTTTCCGCGCGTCGCACCAACTCCCCGGTGATTCCACGGTCCTTATATATATAGAGCTGAAACCAGCGCGGGCTCCCCGCTTCGGCAAAGACCGATTCCATCGGCGTACTTGAAAGCGAGCTGAGAACGAACAGAGTTTCCGCTTTTTTGGCCGCTCTTGCTGTAGCGATTTCGCCCGTCTCGTTTGCGAGTTTATGAAATGCCGTCGGCGCAACCCCGATCGGCATGGAAATGGGTTGGCCTAGAATTGTCGTGCGCAAATCGCGCTCAGCGATTCCCGCGAGGACGTGGTAATAAAGCTTCAGCCGTTCCCAGCCGGCGGTATTCTCGCGCAGCGTAATTTCATCCAACGCCCCGCCCTCGAAATAATCCAAAGTCTCCTTCCGCAACTTCCCGTGCGCCGCGCGCTGATAATCGTGAACGCTGAGCAACAAAGGTTCCACAATGAACAATAGCAGAAGGGAAAAAGGAGACAGGAGAAAGTAGAATGCAACGCTTGTCGCGTAAGCGAACCATTCTTCACGCAATTCGCTCTTTTCCGTTCTTCCCTTTCCTGTCGCGTTATGGCAAAAAAGCAACGGACCGTATGCCTTCTAATCTCTTCAGCGAGCTCAAACGACGCAACGTTTTCAAAGTGGCACTGACCTACACGGTAGTCGCCTGGCTGCTGATTCAGCTCGCCCTGATCCCCGAACTTGAAGTAGCAAGCTGGGCGATCACAACGCTGGTCGTGCTCCTGGTCATCGGCTTCATCGTGATCGTCTTTGTTTCCTGGGCGTTCGAAGCCACGCCAGATGGCATGAAGCGCACTGCCGACATTTTGCCAACCGAAGTCCTCCCCACCTGGAGCCGCAAGAAATTTACCATCTTTATCGTCACCACTGCGGCACTCGCCACTGGTCTCCTCGTATTCGATCTTCTTAAGCGCTAGATCTTAACTGTTAGCTACCACGCTCTGTCGCGATATCGGACGTTGGAGCAAGTGCGCACCATAAAGCTTATTTAAGGTTGTCTGAGCTATCACCATGTTTCAAATGGCCCCCATCCGTGCCAGACCACGATTGTTCTGTTAAGTGCTCTGTCCGCTGGGTTCACTTCCCAAACGAAGGCACCCTGTTTTCGCAGCTCATTATTCTTTACGTTGTTTATGTACGCCTGGTAAGCGAAACGGTTTCCTACGTATAATTTCCCGTTCTTCTTTTCTGCATACAGATAGTAAGGGTTGCCGTTTTCTTTCACCATCGTGAATCGATCGTCCGGCAACGTGTTAATATGATTGCGTTGTTCGGGAATCGTAGCCGGTCTGACCTTGAATCCAGCCGCCAGAAGGGCCGGCCCTATCGTGTTATCAGCGACATCGCCTGTCTGCGTGGCACATGCGACAAGGCCGAAGATTAGCGACGCAACTCCGAACGCACCCGCTAAGTTTCTGAATTGTTGATTGTTCATTTGCTTGCTTCGTTTTTTGATTCCGTGAATTGTCCAATTAATCGCTCTGCAATGGTACGCCCGTCGGGTGAAATTTGCATGTCATATTAAACCGACCCGGCTCCGCAGTTTACTACATTCCGATAGTACGTCCGGCGGCGGACGCGTCGGTTACCAGCTTGAACACTGCTGGGTGTTCGAAGATTGTGAAATTGATCAGCGCCGTGATCGCGGCAGCGATGTCGCTAAGTTCTGCCACAGGACTCTCGGGCCCGCTTTTGAACAGCCTTTTCACATCTACCGTGATCTCTTTCTCGACATCCTTAATCGTCGACTGGCCCGCCTCACTTCGGAGGTAATCAACTATCTTGTCGTACTCACCTCGATCCAGCCATATTCCGTGACACTTTGGGCACCAATCCAGGACAACCGATGATTTGCCGAACACAACTGACAGCAAATTACCGTTATCCTTTCGCGGACAAACTCGCTTGCTCGCAATGGCAGCCGCTTGTTCGATGTTGTCAACTTCGCTGTTCAACCAATGCAGCTCCCCGATTCCAACTTTGTTCTTGAGTTTCCGCAGCTCGTCTCGGTCCAGCCATAGACCATGGCATTTCGGGCAACCTTCGAACTCAATTCCCAAAAGCGAATAGAGATCGAGCTTGGCGCCGCACTTGGGACAATCTTCATCCGTCTTTCTGAGATGTTTTGCTCCGCTTATCGGTTTCACTTCAATTTAAAATCAGTTTGCGGCCCTTTATCCGCCGAAACCACTAAGGCACATGAATGTTGTTAACAAATCAGAAAATCCATGACCGCACATGGGCATGATTTCGCTGATTGATCACTATCGCAAACACTAGGCTAGCGGGGCGACTCTAAAGTGACAGATCGTCGGCGCATGCGCGCTGCTGCCACGACTCCTTTCTTCAATCAGGCCGCGGCTTTGGCGGCACCTTGCGCCAGCTGTTGCTCGTAAATTTTGAGGTAGTCCTGAGCCATGTGCCAGTCCGTGAAGCGGTTCTCAAACTCTCGTCGACATTCCCTTCGGTCAATCGAAGTGATCCGCTGCACCGCATCCATAGCTTCCACAATCTCGTTAACAATGAACCCGGTCTTGCCCTGGACAATAATCTCCGGGACAGAACCGCACGCGAATGCAATCACGGGTGTGCCGCAGGCGAGCGCTTCGATCATGACGAGACCGAACGGCTCCGGCCAGTCAATCGGAAAAAGCAGCGCCGTCGCTCCGCCCAATATTTCATTTTTCTTTTCGTGGCCAACTTCTCCGATGAATTCGATTAACGGATGGTCGAGCAGATGTTTGATGTGCTTGTTAAAGTAATAGCGGTCTACGCGGTCGATCTTGGCACAAATCTTAAGTTTGCGCTGAGTTTGCCGCGCAATCTCAATTGCCCGATCGACTCGTTTTTCGGGTGAGATCCGGCCGAGAAAGAGCAGATATTCTTCCGCTTTTTCGCGGAAGATGAAGGAACTCGGCGGCAGGCCGTGATAAACAGTGCCGATCCAATTCGCCTGAGGTAATGGTTTACGTTGCGAATTGGAGATGGAAACGAGCGGCATCTCGGAGAATTCATCGTAAAGCAAAGGCAGATCGGGCAGGTCGAGCCGGCCATGCAAAGTGGTTAACTGCTTGAACGAACCGCGCCGCGAAAGCGGAAAATGGAGGTAATCGATGTGAAAGTGAATGAGATCGAACTCGCCGGCGCGCTGAAACACTTGCTCGAGCATCAGAACATGATGAGCGAGCGTATCAACCGCCTTGCCCAGCCGAAGCGACCGCGGCGCGCAGGGCACTAAATGCGCAGCAGTTTTTGAATCGCCGCTGGCAAAAAGAGTGACGTCGTGACCTTCTCGCACCAGTTCTTCGGTAAGATAGGAGACGACGCGTTCGGTCCCACCATAACCCTGTGGCGGAACACTTTCATAAAGGGGTGCCACCTGTGCGATCTTCATAGTTGTAACGTGACTTCCATTTCTCCCTCCACGCGCTGAACCTTGACTGCGACGTGATCGCCCGAGCGGGAAAAAAGCAGATCAGCGCGAGCCTGGCCGACGCGGAGCCCGCGAATTTCGACCCGGTCAACATATTTAGCTAGCATAGGTCTTTTTATGCGCAACTGGTGATTAAATCCGTCCGGTTCCAGCCCCAGCCCAGTGGTAAGAAGGTAAGGCACCGCTCCTGCTGACCACGCCTGCGGCTGGCAGGCGACTGGATATGAAACTGGCATGCCGTAGTCGTCGCGCGCGAAGCCGCCAAACAACTCCGGCAATCGATGTCCTTCAAACTCGGTCGCTGCTTGCAACATGCCCTCCACGATTTGCAGAGCTTCGCTATCCAGCCCGTAGCGTTTGAAGCCGGCGGCGATCAAAGAATTATCATGCGGCCAGACCGTTCCCAGATGGTAACCAAGTGGATTGTACCGCAGGGCTGCACTGGAAAGCGTGCGTACCCCCCAGCCGTTGAACATCTCAGGAGTAAGCAATTGCTCGGCCGTGGCGCGAGCGCGATCAGGACGGGCGATGCCGGACCAAAGCGCGTGACCAGCGTTGGAAGCAAGTACTTCGGCGGGTCGATTGCCATCTTGCAATGCCAGCGCGTAATAACCTCGTGGAAGCCAGAAATCGCGATCGAACTGTTCGCGCAACGTTTGAGCGCTTCGCTCTAATTCCGCCGCGCGCTCGACCTCGCCGCAACGCCGAAAGAGCTTCGCCATTTCCATCTTGGCTTCGTAAACGTAACCCTGCACTTCAACGAGGGCGATCGGCGGCTCCGCGAGTGAGCCGTCGGCATTGACAATGCCATCACCGGAATCTTTCCAGCCCTGGTTCGCCAGTCCCTTCTCGATTTTGCAGGAATATTCCACATACCCGTCTCGATCGACATCGCCGTATTGCTCAATCCAATTCAGGGCCGCATCGATTTGTGGCCGCAGTTGCACAAAAAGCCGGGTCTCACCGGTCCACGTGGAATGTTTTCCTACCAGGATGAGCCACAGCGGCGTCGCGTCCACCGTTCCGTAGTATGGTGTATGCGGAATCTCACCCAGGCGCGCCATCTCACCCACACGCAGTTCATGCAGGATCTTGCCGGGTTCTTCCTCGCGATAACCGTTGACCTTCGTCCCCTGATAGCGCGCGAGTAATCGGATCGTTTGCTCCGCGATGCTGGAATCGTAAGCCAGCGTTTGCAGCGCGGTAATGATGCTGTCCCGTCCGAAGAGCGCGACAAACCACGGCACGCCGGCCGCAAAATAACCGGCGCCGCCATCAAGCGTACTACGCAAGATTCCGAGGTCGCGCATCGAGCGGTCCATCACCCGGGTAAGAATTTGGCTGCTCGAACGAACTTCAGCGGTGGTTTCAAACCAACGCCGCAGTCCCTTAGCCTTCTGCGATGCGTGGTCGGCGGGCGAGCGGATTGCGTAATCTGGGTTCTCCGAAGTCGAAACTCTTAGTGTCACTTTTGTTTCATGGAGACCGCGGGCATCCAGTCGAATCCGGTAACCGGCGCCCTTTGCCAATTTCTCGTTAGGCGAGGGTGCGAATTGAATCGCCAGGACGCGTTCGACTTTGTCCGCGCCGGTGTAACGAAAACAAAGGGTGTCATCTCGCCATTCCGGCTTGTGCAAAGTGCCGCGTTTGCCCTGAAACAGCCCACGAATAGCGAAGATGTCCTCAAACGCGGCTTCGAAACGGAACTCGAGCGAGAAATGGACTGGCTCCGTCGTAAGATTGCGGACGAGAAGGGTATCTGACAAGGTCGGCTCATCCGCGGATACGACACGCTCCCAACGCATCTCGAGCGCGTGTTTTGCGACCACCTGACCATTGAAATTTAGATCGGGATTGGAAAGCCCCAGCGTCGCCATAAATCCCGCTTCCGCGGTATGGATCAGCACTTCGGGTTTTCGACTACTGATGGTCAACTCGTAACCGTTCAGGAACCGGCAATCTTGATAATAGAGACCGAATCCGTGGCCACGGGCGAGGGGGACACTGGCATCGGGTTGGCTAAGGAAAAACAAATTCCCATTCTTCAGGACCAGCGCATCGGTGATGCTACCCTGGATGGTAGAAACACCAGGCACGAGATCCCCGTGCTCAGTCCCTGGGGCAAAAACAAAATCCTCCGCCATGAAATTACATGGGCGAGGAAAAGGAGTGATGCAACCCGAAGCCCCGAAGTGGTTGCAGGCTAACGAACTTTGACTTCATGTACGAACCTGGATTTCCGTCGCGCACCGGCGGCAGATCGGAGGCCAACGCAAAGGAAGAAAGAAAGTAGAGAGGACACTTGATGAGCATTTTTTCTGTCGCGCGGGCGGTTACTTACGCAGCGCTTTTCATTGCCCTGATCTTTATTTACCTGCCGGGACGGCTTTCCTGGTCAGGAGTTGTTCGGCCGGAAGCCAATGGTGCGTCGCAAATTGTGGGAATGATTGTCGGCGGCGGCGGTACGGTGATCGCGTTCTGGTGCATTTTCGCGTTTGTGTTTGTGGGGAAGGGGACACCGGCACCGATTGATCCGCCGAAGCAGCTTGTCATTCGCGGACCGTACCGTTTGTGCGAAATCCCATGTACATTGGCGCCGCGCTCGTCCTCGCCGGCCTATCGATCTTCTACGAATCGATTTCAGTCGCGCTGTATGCTGGCTTGTTCTTACTCGCAGCACATATCTTCGTGGTCGTCTACGAAGAACCGACTTTGCGGCGAACCTTTGGACAAGAATACGAGGTCTACTGTACCCGTGTTAAACGGTGGTGGCCGGCGGGGGACTAATAGATCGCTGAATTAGTGGATCATGAAGGCGAAATGCTATGCCATGAATGAAAAGGAAAACAAAAAAATTGTGAGACGATTCATCGATGAAATGTGGAACCACAGAAAACTTCAGGTGGCGGACGAATTGTTTGCGGGAAATTGCGTGACGCATCAACTCCGGAGTGGCGAAGATTCAGCGGGCGTACCGCGCTCGCCGGATTCGGTCAAACGGGAAGCAGCTGCATGGTTGACGGGATTCCCGGACCTTGAGTTTGTTTTGGAACAAATGCTTGCCGCGGGCGACCGAGTGATGAGCTACTGCACGATGCGCGGCACCCACTCGGGCGCGTGGATGGGAATTGGTCCGACGGGACGGAAGGTGAGTATCCCGATAATTACGATTCATCGTATTAAAGACGGAAAAATTGCCGAAGACTGGGTGCTGGTGGGATCGTTGATCCTGTTTCAGCAACTCGGTCTCGTTCCTCAGACTCAGGAAATTTTTCGGCGCTCTAAATCAAATGCTTCTTCAGACTAAGGCTGCGAGGGTCGAAAGCTGTAGTCTGCGGCGACGTCACGAAATTAGTGATTTGCGGCCGACATCGCCGCTGCAGAAAGTAATAATATGGAGCTGACTGGCGGATGTCTCTGCGGTGGGACGCG
>JADMIO011736216.1_pt1 | contig 16076 bp, 12 predicted proteins | sample 8958161 | NCBI WGS metagenome assembly JADMIO01 (sample SAMN16585339, study PRJNA669376) | soil metagenome | isolation source: Crop rotation soil | place: USA: Cullars Rotation, Alabama | collected 2011
CCCCTCCTCCGCACACATGGATATCGCCAAGTATATAGGCCTGTTTCTGCTAAAGAATAATTTCTGTTACCTGCACGGGCTCGGCAATCTGGAGCTGAAGAAGAAGCCTGCGTCCTACGAAGGCGACGCCCTGCATGCCCCTGAGTACGATGTGGTGCTCACACCCGGCGGCAGCATTGATGATACGCTGGCCAACTTCATCGCCACCCACGAACAAACATCCATATCCAAAGCTGCAAATGCATTACGCGACTTCAGCACTGCTACACGTGCGGAGCTTGCAGCAGGTAAGGAAGTAGAGGTGCCGGGCGTAGGCAAGTTTGTAGATAACAATGGTGCAGTACGCTTCATTGCCAATCCGCACTTGCAGCACGTGCCGCCGCCTGTCCCCATGATCCGCATGGCAAAGCGCACAGAAGAGCAACCGGACTTTCATCGCGATACGATCGAGGATACCTCACGTAGCGAGGTGGCCTGGGGTAAGGTTGTCCTGCTGGCAGTATTGGCCATTGTGATCGTAGTCGGTGGATTCTTTGCTTACAGATATTTCAACAATAACACTGCTGGCACTCCTCCGAAGCAGGATACTGTGGTAGCTCAGCCTGCCATTCAACCACCCACGATGGTAGCGCCAATAGACACCGCACATCATGTAGATACGGCTAAGGCAATGCCCGCCCAAACTGCTGCCTCTGCGACAGGCGAATACACCATTGTACTCAACACCTACCCAACCCGCGCGGCGGCCGACCACAGGATCAGCACGCTAGGCAAGAATGGCAACAAGGTAGAGCTGCATCAAAAGGATTCATCGACCTTCATGGTAGTGATGCACATGCCACGCTCCTACAGCGACACCACCAGGATGCTCGACTCCCTGCGCCGCTTCTTCAATCCTAAGGGAGTGCATATACTGCACTAAGAGTTGATGCCGGGCGTTTAGCCAGCGTCTTTATACTGAAGTAAATACTTCCGCCCCTCTACAAAGAGGGGCGGTTTTTTGTTGCTCCAATCCCGATTAGAAGGCAATCCAACCTTCGCGCAAATCCAAAACCCGGTCACATCCGTATCTCCCTATGACCAATTTTCTACCACAAAAACTATATCTGTATGAAAAGACACAAACAAACACTCGTCACACGGATATGGTCGCTTACCGCTTTGTTATTGGCTGTCAGCTTTGTAAGCTTCGCTTCAAGTCACCGCGAGGCTCCGCTGATCTGCAATGATCCGCAGGCGGACAACACCGACCTATACGTCTTCCGCTCGCCCGACGACACGAACACCATCGCCATCATAGCCAACTACATTCCATTTGAGTCGCCTGAAGGCGGTCCCAACTATTACACCTTCGGCACCAACGTCCGCTATGAGATTCACATCAAGAATAAGGTGGCGACATTCGGCGACGACATCACTTATCGCTTCACCTTCACACAGGCAAACCAGGACACTACTACTTTTTTCAACATCCGCCTCAATAAGCAAAACCTGTATACAACCTACATCGTTGAAAAAAGCATCGGCGGTGGTTCCTTCACCACCATACTGTCCAACGGAATTGTGCCTCCGCCCAATATTGGCCCACGCTCCATACAGGGGAACCCGGTAGGACTTGGCGCATCATCCTATGCGAGCCTTATGCAGGCTGCTATAGGCACCGCCACCGGCGGAGAGAAGATATTTGCCGGACCTGTTGACGATCCATTCTTTGTAGACCTCGGTGGCGCATTTGATGTCGGCAGCTTCCGACCAAGTGGTAATCCAACCAACCCGACAAAGGATGGCCTCGCCCGTTTCAATGTACACAGCATCTGTCTAAAGGTGCCGATCAATATGCTTCAGGCAAGCGGGCTTGGTGTGTCATCAGCCACCAGCATCCTTGATCCCAACTTCGTAATAGGTGTATGGGCATCTGCTAGCCGGCAACAGGTAAAGACGCTTAATGCTAATGGTACAGCCAGCTACAGTGGCAGCTATGTACAGGTGAGCCGTCTCGGCATGCCACTGGTCAATGAGGCAATCATCGGGCTGCAGGACAAAGACTATTGGAATGCCAGTAATCCGGCCGGCGACAATGTCTATGAGCATTACTTCCAGAATCCCGAGCTCGCGCTTTACATGGATAAGAGTCAGTTTGCAGCTGCAGTGCCCTCTCTGAATGCCCTTCGCATTCAAAAGGCTTCGCTTGGCACTTATGATTTCCGCAACGGAAAGCCCGGTCTTTTTCCACTTAAAGGTGCCGCTGCAACTGCCGGCACAGCGCTTGATACCAACCTCTTCGGAAACTTCCTGCTTCCCAACGATCACAGCCCACGCTCCGTGGACCTTGTGCCCATCTTTTACACCGGGGCGCCAAACCTTGCACCATACCAACTAGCGACGGGAAAGAATGGTAATCCACTAGCGGCAGGGAAGCCCTTCATCAACAACTTCCTGCCTACGTTCGGAGATATGTTGCGGCTGAATATGGCCGTGCCGGTCACTCCGCGCAACGATCCAAACTTCTCTTCGCTCGGTCTTGTCCAGGCTTGCGTACTGGGCCTTACCAATCCTAACTACAATGCAAATGCCAGCATGCAGTTCATCCCTAACATGGACGGCTTCCCCAATGGCCGTCGCCTGGAGGATGACGTAACAACGATAGAGTTGCAGGCTGTATCAGGAGTGGTACTTGCCGCCATAGGTTTATGGTACGACGACTATGCTAGCGGTGGCAGCCCTGTCACGCCTATGCTCCAAAGCGTGCTCACCTTCACCTCCGGACCTACCAGTAACGACACCACATTCCAGGCAACATTCCCATATGAGCAACAGCCATGGAGAGGTTATGACTACACCTTAAAGGCGCGCCTCTAACTCTTAATCACATAAAGCAACTCCTATGAAACATACCATAAGCAGACTGCTGGCAGCTTTCTCGTTGCTGCTGGTGATGCAGATACAGGCACTCGCTTCGTCGCACAGAGAGGCGCCGCTCATCTCCTTCGATCCATTGGCGGACAATACCGATCTGTACGCGTTCAAGAGCCCCTGCGATAGCAACAAGGTCGTCATCATAGCCAACTACATACCCTTCGAGCATCCTGCGGGCGGCCCGAACTATTACAACTTCGGAGAGAACATCCGCTACGAGATACACATCGACAATAACACCGCTACAGCCGGCGATGATATCATCTATCGCTTCACATTCCAACTCGTAAATCAGGACAGCACCACCTTCTTTAATATCCGGCTTGGCAAGCAGAATATCAAGGCAACCTACACTTGCGAACGCAGCACTAATGGAGGTTCAAGTTTCACCACCATTAAGACGGGTGGCATTGTTCCGCCGCCCAATATCGGCCCTCGCTCCGTAGAAGGTACAGTGGGACTGAATTCCGCTTCCTACGATGCGCTGATCAACGCAGCAGTAACCACCGCCACTACAGGTGAAACACTCTTCTGCGGGCCTATGGATGATCCATTCTTTGTGGATCTGGGAGGTGCTTTCGACGTGGGAGGTTTCCGCACCTCAGGTCGTGATGGACTGGCAAAGTTCAACTGCCACGCCATCTGTATGGAGATACCAATTGCTACACTGCAGAAGACTGGTAAGACAGTTTCTCAGGCGGTTAACATTCTCGATCCTGACTTCGTGATAGGCGTCTGGGCATCAGCCAGCCGTCGTCAGATCACAACCCTAAGCACGACGGGTGCTAAGCCAACAACCTCTGGTAACTGGGTACAGATATCACGTCTTGGAATGCCGCTCACCAACGAAGTGATAATACCCCTCGGCGCTAAGGATCGTTGGAATACACTGAATCCATACACAGGCGATGCCCAATTCGTTCCCTATTTCCGCAATCCGGAATTGGCGTTATACATGGATGCTTCGGCATTTGGTGGAGCAGTTCCGGGCCTGGCGCCACTTCGCATTCAGACTAATTCACTTGGCCAGTTCGATTTCCGCAACGGCAGGCAGGGCTTGTATCCACTAAAAGGTACTGCTGCCGTAGCAGGCACGGCTCTTGATGACGCCATCTTTGGTACTATACTCTTACCGAATAACAACAGCCCGCGCGCGGTGGACATACTTCCCATTTTCTACACTGGTGTGCCTAACCTGCGTCCCTATCAATTGGCCACAGGCAAGGGCGGCAATCCATTAGCCCCAGGCAAGCCGTTCATCAACAATTTCCTCCCCACCCTGTGCGACATGCTCCGCCTCAACATGGCAGTGCCAGCGACCCCTCGCAGCGATCCAAACTTCTCCTCGCTGGGCATCGTAGCCGCTTGCGCACTAGGCCTCACCAACAGCACTTACAACACTACAACAACTTTGCAGTTCATTCCCAACATGGATGGCTTCCCCAACGGCCGCCGCCTTGAAGACGACATAACGACCATCGAGCTGCAAGCCGTCAGTGGAATAGCGCTAGCTGCTATTGGCCTATGGTATGATGATTTCACCAGCGGCAATCCGGTAACTCCACAGGCTGTAAACGTCCTGACCTTTACAGCAGGCGTTACTAAGAACGACACCACGTTCCGCGCATGCTTCCCATTCCTCCAGAATCCATGGAGAGGTTTCTCCGGTTCACAATACAGCGGCACAGAGCTCGCAGTGCATGGCCTCGGCCTCAGCACACCAACAGCTGCTATGAACGCCTGGCCAAACCCCTTCGCAGCCACCATAAACTTCAAGTACCACCTGGCGAAAAAAGCGAGCGTTACCATCCAGATACTTGACATCAACGGCCGTCTGATCCAATCATTCAATGAGGGAAGTAAAGTACCAGGAGATTATACCATTAAGTGGAACGCCGGCAACATAGCTACTGGAACCTATGTCGCCCAGCTATCTGCAGAGGGCGTCAACGTTCAAAGCATCAAGCTAACGAAAGCCGATTAAGAACGATGAGTGTGCTAATGTCAAAGCCATTTGCTCAGCAAATGGCTTTGACATTATTAAGCATCGACACAATTCAGCTTTACTCATTCACAGATGCACTCACGTCCTTGTAGTCGCCGCCGCCGTAGTAAGAGTAGGAATACACTCTGACAGTTGCAAAGCTTATAGCCGCCTTGCCCTTGACGATCTTCACCGTAGCCGTTTTTCCACTAGAGCCCTGTAACATATAAACACTACTGCTTGGGGTAGGTGCCACTACCAATTCCATTTCATTGTCGCTGGTTGCGTAATCGGTCAAGGTATACGTATAAGTTCCATCCGCTGTAGGCAGAGACGCAAGGGTCGCACAACTTATACTCCGGCCATCAGAAGTGCTAAAAGAGATCGTGCTGCTATAGCGGCTCGCATAAGCTACATGATATTGTGTGCCATTAATTGTGAAGTTCCCATAGTCCGGCACTGTAATCTTCATGTCGTACGACTTTGAATAGGAAGCGGATGTTCCTGTAATCTTCACAGAGTATGTCCCTCCCGCGGTATTCCCTGAGAGTTGGAAGCTTACATAAGTGCTAAAGGCAGGTGTGCCACTGCTCGGAGATACTTGCGCAGTCACCCCACTAGGCAGGCCACTTACAGCGATGGTAACTGATTCCTGCGCACCAGTTCCCTGGACTATATCAAGGTTCAGACTGGTACTGCCGGTACCATCAAAAGAAATGTCGTGCACACCATTAATGATAAAGGTGTTGTCCGGACCACGGTCTTCCTTCTTGCAGGAGGCCATAAATACCGGCGCCAAAAGAATGGCAAAGAGGATCTTTCGTAACATGATTGGTAGGTTTTAGATGTGATGAATGCTTTGGTTTGCATCACAAAGCTGTTATCATAACCCACCTATTCATAATTGAAATTGGCATCCGTTTTTGACTTAACCTCAAATAATCGCTAAAGCTCTCGACCAATTCAAGTAGCATTAGTAAGCATTGCTAATGTGCGCTGAGAAGATTCAGCCCTATTGGCAACTCATGCAAAAGATGCTCTCGTCTACTATTGATTTTCGCAAATAAAAAGCCCCACAACTGCAGGGCTTAAGTCGGGATGACTGGATTCGAACCAGCGGCCTCTTCGTCCCGAACGAAGCGCGCTACCGGGCTGCGCTACATCCCGCAGCAAGACTGCTAAAATAGGAGATTATCGGAATGACAGACCAGGCATTCAACCACTCACCCCGCCGCCTCAATCTCAAAGCCAACCTCCCAAGTTCAAACATCCGCCCATTCACTTGCTGAAATCCCTGAATACCAATCCCAGTCACAAGAATGTGATGCTTCCCGCCACACCAGCCGAAGCCCTTGGCAACAATAATCCAAAGAAGAAGATTAACCGCATTTCAACCACGTTTCAACCACGTTTCAACCGCATTTCAACCGTGTCTACCCTTGTATATGCATTAAGAAGCCTTTATCTAGGCAAAACGTTACTCCAATAAACCACCGATTGTACCTATCCCCACAATAATTTTCAGGATAATCCGTATTAATCCAGACAATTCCCAAAGAGTCTGCGCTGGACGTTCTACATTAGCACATTAGCATATTTGCACATTAGCAAATTTCCCCCGGTTGGGTACCTTTTGTTGTAGAATTGTCATTTCTTTCATGACTGATTTTAGTCAGTGGAAATAAGATGGTTTGGGGGGACTTTTGCACCCGTTCGATAAAGGTGACTGTGATACAAAATATTTTCGCGATAGGATTCAATCATCACAATGCGAATGCTTCTGCCCGAAGCAATTATTCGCTGAACGATGATCAAAAGGAAATACTCTTAAGGAAGTCTTCTGGGTTAGGTCTTGATTCCCTGGCGGTATTGAGCACATGTAATAGGACTGAGGTTTACGGATATGGACGGATAGAACACGCTGAGAAGATATATCTGGATATTATAGGGAAGGATTCTGACGATAGCCTGATGATCCGGAAGAACGGCCGGGAAGCAATACGTCACATCTTTAAGGTTGCCGCCGGACTCGACTCCCAGGTTATTGGTGATCTGGAAATACTCGGACAATTCAAGCAGGCTTTTGTAAAGGCAAAGGAGCGCCAGATGCTCAACAATGTGTCTGAGCGCTTAGCCAACAGCAGTCTTCAGGCCGCTAAGGAAGTACGGAGTCAGACCAGGATATCGTCAGGTACAGTTTCACTATCCTATGCTGCCACTAAATATGTAAAGGACCGTTTTGAAGGACGCAGCTGCCAGGTGCTCATTGTAGGCGCCGGCAAGTTCGGCTCCCGTATAACTAAGAACCTCCGCGACTACTTCCCGCAGGCAGCCCTTAGCATCTGCAACCGCACCAAAGAGAAGGCAGTAGACATTGTAGCCCAGTACGGCGGCACCGTAATAGGTTTTGAAGATCTCACGGAGGCAGTAGCGAAGGCAGATGTCATCATCTCCTGCGTGAACGACGCAGGCAGCTTTGTACTGAACGCAGGCAACATCAAAGAAAACGACAAGGCTCAGCTATTCATAGACATGTCCATTCCGCTCAGCATCGAGCCTGAGATCGGCAAGCGGAAGAACACGCAGATCATCACGCTCGATGAAGTCGGTAAGGTGGTAAATGAAACGCTCGAGACCCGCAAGGAAGACATCCCACTCGCCGAGCAGATCATAGAGAAGCACGTCGATGAGTTCTGTGCCTGGACGGACGTATTTGACAAGTCCGGTGCCATTATAGAATGGAAGAACACCATGCAGGAACTCAGCAAGACTTGTCCCCACCTGCAGCAATTGGCCGAAAAGGAGCGCGAAAAGCTGGTGAGCAAGAGCGTAGGCAGATTTGCAAACTATGTAAGGAAGCACTCCAGTCTCCCCAAAGACCCCGAACAAATCATTAGGCACTTCTTAAAGGAAAGTGAGCATGCTATAACGTGCGACAAGTGCGGCGCCACCTTGCCGCCCGATACCCTTATCTGCTCATGTCGCGTAAAATAAGGATTGGTACCCGTGAGAGCGCATTAGCATTATGGCAGGCCAATTACGTACGGGAGCAATTAGAAGGGCTTGGCATTGAGTGCGAACTCGTAACCATAAAGAGCGATGGCGAGATAGACCTCGTGACGCCCCTCTATGAGATGGGCGTACAAGGCATCTTTACCAAAACACTGGACATTGCACTGCTGCAGGGCAGAATAGACCTCGCCGTTCACTCCCAAAAGGACGTACCCACCCAACTGCCAAAAGGCCTAAGCATAGCGGCAGTTCCTAAGCGTGGTAACTACAAGGACGTCTTGGTCTATAAGGATAGATTACCCAGCCACGAAGAAGGCTACATGGTAGCCACAAGCAGCTTAAGACGGTCAGCACAATGGATGCACCGCTACGGCCAGCATGAGACTGATGTATTGAGGGGCAATATAAATACCCGCTTACAGAAGCTAATAGACAATGCACATTGGGACGGCGCCCTATTTGCCGCAGCAGGAATTGAGCGAATAGACCTCGACGTCCCCAACAAGCTGGCACTCGACTGGATGATCCCTGCCCCTGCCCAGGGTGCCCTGGCACTGGTAGCAAGAACAGACGATCAGGATATGATGGCACAGGCGGCACAACTCAATCACGAGGATACCGCCATAGCCACATCAATAGAAAGAGGCTTCCTGAGAGAGCTAATGGGCGGCTGCTCGATGCCCATAGGAGCACTGGCACAAGTAGAGGATGGGCAGATATCTTTTGTCGGTTGCGTGCTAACCATTGACGGAAAGCAGATGACCCAGGTAGAGACAGATTGCCAGATAGATGAGGCAGATCAGGTAGCCAACAAGGCTGCACAGGAGTTGTGGAATAAAGGCGGCAGGCAAATCATAGAAACATTCAGCAAACAGTGACGGGCAAGTATTACAAAGTATTATGCACCCGTAAGCTGGATGATCATTGGAAAGATCAGGCCTTGCAACAGCAGATAATCCTGGAGTCCTGTGACTTTCTGGAGATGCATCTGAAAGACCCTAAGACATTTAAAAGGTCTGTCGAAAGGAACAAAGATCCTTTCGTCTTTACAAGTGTACAGGCGCTAAAGGCGTTAGCAGCCTTCAATACCAAGTACCCCGACACCCTGAAAGTAAAAGACTGCTTTTGCATAGTAGGCAACACAAAAGCTGAGGCAGAAAGACAAGGATTTAATGTACTGGATAGTGCCCGAGATGCCCGCAGTCTGGCAGTCTGCATAATAGAATCAGGAAATAAGCGAGTTCTCCATTGCAGCTCAGAAAACAGGAGAAAGGAACTGCAGGAAACGCTGGAAGCAGGAGGCGTAAAAGCAGATTTCTGTGCTGTTTATGAGAAAGGACTAGCGCCTCAGAAGGCTGGACGCTTGGACGGAATCGTCTTCTACAGTCCCTCACAGATCGACTCTTTCCTTAAGGAAAACAAACTTGATGAAACAACTCCTGCTTTCTGCATAGGCGATACTACCGCGGGACATTTAAAAGCCCTCGGACATCAGCACATACATACATCGAATCAGTCTAACACAGAGAGCATTCTCCAAACCTTATTTGAACACTTTAAGCAAGCATAATGTCGGAACATTTATTTCTAAAGGCACTGCGCGGCGAGCAGGTAGAACGTCCACCTGTATGGATGATGCGTCAGGCAGGACGATACCTGCCAGAATACATGGCACTGCGCAGTAAGTACGATTTCTTCACACGCGTGCAAACGCCAGAGCTGGCCTCCGAGATCACCCTGCAACCCATCAACATTGTCGGCACCGATGCAGCTATCCTCTTCTCAGACATACTCGTGATACCACAGGCAATGGGCCTTGAAGTACAGCTTGTAGAAAGCAAAGGACCGTACCTGCCACAGACCACTACTACGCCGAGTGAAGTTGATGCGCTGGTAACAATGGAAGCGCCCGACAGGCTACAATATGTATACGATGCAATAAGTCTGACAAAGAAAGAACTGAACAGCAGAGTACCATTAATCGGCTTTGCAGGAGCCCCGTTCACTATCCTTTGCTACATGGTAGAAGGAAAGGGTAGTAAGGCTTTTGATAAGGCCAAACAGTTCTGCTTTGCACAGCCAGAACTTGCTCACAAGCTGTTGGGTAAAATAACTGACGTCACAATAGAATACCTGAAGCGGCAGGTAGCGGCTGGCGCCGATTGCGTTCAGGTATTCGATAGCTGGAGCGGCTTATTGTCGCCTCAGGACTTTAGGTCATATGCCGAACCGTACCTGCAAAGAATTGCAGACAGCCTGGCTCCATTAGCCCCGGTTATCCTGTTTCCGAAGGGGAGTTGGTACGCGCTCAAAGACCTATCGAAGTCAAGCGCAAGTGCACTAGGTATTGACTGGTGCATCACACCTCAAATGGCTCGGGAGCTAACAGGTAATCGTGTGACACTACAAGGCAACTTTGACCCAAACAAGCTTCTAATGCCTGTTGCAGACATCAAAAAGGCCGTGCATGAGATGATCGATGCCTTCGGCGCACAACGATATGTTGCAAACCTCGGACACGGCATATTGCCGAATATCCCCGTCGACCACGCGAAAGCATTTGTGGAAGCAGTAAAGAGCTATAAGGCTTAGCAAATGGAGAGCTATAAAGAAGCTTTTAGTGGTTTTATCCGCCAACTCCAGGACAGGATATGTACAGCCATCGAAGCAGAGGATGGACAGGCGAAGTTTGTGGAAGAGCTATGGGAGCGGGAGGGTGGCGGCGGAGGCAGGACACGCGTAATAGCGAACGGGGCACTATTTGAAAAAGGAGGGGTAAACATCTCCGAGGTGCACGGCGTGCTTCCTGAATCAATGGTTCAGTACCTAAAGGTGCCCCACGCAGATTTCTTTGCCTGCGGGATATCATTGGTATTGCATCCATACAATCCCTTCGTCCCGACTGTCCACGCCAACTATCGCTACTTTGAACTGTACGACAAAGAAGGCAGGGTAGTAGACCAATGGTTTGCAGGTGGCGCCGACCTGACGCCTTATTATCTCTTTGAAGAAGATGCCAGGCACTTTCATAAGGTTCAAAAGGATGCCTGCGACCAGTTTGACAGTAACTACTATCCTAAGTATAAGGAGGCTTGCGATGCGTACTTCTATAATCATCATCGTGGGGAGGCACGAGGCATAGGCGGTATATTCTTTGATTACCTGAGAGCTACGCCTGACAAGCCAGCACAGCACTGGTTTGACTTTACTACAACTGTGGGTAGTGCTTTTCTTGATGCATATATACCCATTGTGAACAAACGGAAAACACAGACTTTTGCGGACCAGCACAGGCACTGGCAGGAGATAAGAAGAGGCCGATACGTAGAGTTCAATCTCATTCATGATAAAGGAACCCTATTCGGCTTGAAAACAAACGGCAGGATAGAATCTATATTGATGAGCCTGCCGCCGGTTGTTAGGTGGGAATACAATTATCAAGCTCCCGCTGGCAGCGAAGAAGAGAAGTTGGTGCAAGTATTGACAAACGCCAGAAGCTGGATATAAGAACAAATAATGATGATCTACAGACCAAGAATACTGAGACAATCCGCAGCCATCAGAAACATGGTTGCAGAGACAAGACTTGATCCGGCGCAACTGATAGCGCCTTTATTTATTGTAGAAGGAGAGAATACGAGTGAAGAGATAAGCTCACTACCCGGCTACTACAGGCATAGCTTGGACAATACGCTAAAGGAAGTAGAGACTTTGAAGGGCCTCGGTGTACAGAGCGTATTGCTCTTCATCAAGTGCGAGGACGAATGGAAGGACAATGAGGGCAAAGAAGCCCTAAATGCGCAAGGCCTGATGCAGCGCAGTATCAGGGCTATCAAACAGGCGCACCCGGAGGTATTTGTGATGACGGATGTAGCGCTTGACCCTTATTCCTCTTACGGCCATGACGGCATCGTAAGGAATCAGGAGATAGTAAACGACGAGACAGTAGACCTGCTGGCAAGGATGTCTGTAAGCCATGCGCAGGCGGGTGCCGATATGGTAGCGCCCAGCGATATGATGGATGGCAGAATTGGAGCTATTCGTGAGGCGCTTGAAATGGAAGGCTTGTCAAATACAGGCATCATGGCCTACAGTGCCAAGTATGCATCCTGCTTCTATGGGCCTTTTCGCGACGCACTGGATTCTGCACCCGGCTTCGGTGACAAGAAGAGCTATCAGATGAATCCTGCTAATAGGCTGGAGGCAATCCGCGAGGTAGAACTGGATGTGATAGAGGGAGCAGATATAGTGATGGTGAAACCTGCACTGTCCTATCTGGATATTATAAGGGAAGTAAAGAATGCAGTTACTGTCCCGGTAAGCGCATATCATGTGAGCGGAGAATATGCCATGATCAAAGCAGCAGCCCAAAAGGGCTGGTTGAACGAATCGAACGCCATACTCGAAACCACCCTGAGCATCAGAAGAGCGGGAGCCGACCTGATTGCCACGTATTTCGCTAAGGACGTAGCACGGTTGATTGCCTAATAGACAGAAGAATCAAAGAATGTCAGCACCATCAAGTATCGAACTAAGCCGACAGCTCTTTTCAAGAGCCAAGCAAAGCATCCCGGGAGGTGTCAATTCACCTGTAAGAGCCTTTAAGAGCGTAGGTGGCGACCCCATCTTTATGAAAGACGCAAAGGGCGCCTACATCTTTGATGCCGACGGCAACAGATATATAGACTATATTAACTCCTGGGGGCCGATGATTCTCGGTCATTGCTATCCTCAAGTAGTAGATGCGCTGCAACGGCAGGTTGCCAATGCCCTTTCGTTCGGTGCCCCTACTGAACTGGAAGTAGAAATGGCTGAGCTGATCAAAAGCATGGTCCCCAATGTGGACCTGGTAAGATTAGTGAGCAGCGGTACCGAAGCCTGCATGAGCGCACTGCGATTGGCAAGGGGCTATACTGGCAGAAACAAGTTCATCAAGTTTGAGGGCTGTTATCACGGACATGCCGACCCATTTCTCGTAAAGGCAGGCAGTGGCGTGGCCACTTTCAATATTCAGTCCGTACCCGGCATTACTGCTACTACGGCTGCAGATACACTCGTCGCTTCTTACAATAACCTCGAAGAGGTAAAGACATTATTTGCTGAGCACTCGAAGCAGATTGCCGCCATCATCATAGAGCCGGTTGCAGGCAATATGGGCTGTGTGCCTCCTCAACCAGGCTTTTTGGAAGGTCTTCGTGAGCTATGTGATTCGAATGGAGCTGTACTGATATTCGATGAAGTAATGACCGGCTTCCGGCTTGCACCAGGAGGAGCACAGGAGCGATTGAAGATAAAGGCAGATCTGGTGACGTACGGCAAGGTGATCGGCGGAGGCATGCCGGTTGGTGCATTTGGTGGCAGGAAGGAGATCATGGAGCACATTGCTCCTGTTGGTAACGTTTATCAGGCAGGTACCCTAAGCGGAAATCCCCTTGCTGTTACTGCAGGCATTGCAACCCTTAGCATCCTCAAGCACAACCCTAATATCTACACTAACCTGGATAAAAGGGGCCAGCAACTTGAGGCCGGTATCCATGAAGTGCTGAAGAAGAAAAGCATACCCCATACCATCAACTTGATGGGCAGCATGATCAGTGTCTTCTTTGGCGATAACCCGGTACGCAACTTCAGTGAAGCAGCCAGTACCGACATTCCCCGCTTCAACCAGTTCTTCCACCATATGCTTCGCAACGGCGTCTACCTGCCGCCGTCGGCATATGAGACCTGGTTCCTTTCTGCGGCACTGAGCGATGCAGATATTAGTTATACGCTTGATACTATTGCAGCATGGTAAGCAGGGCTATACTACTGGCCAACCTTGGCTCTCCTGACTCTACAGCCGTAAAGGACGTAAAGCGCTACCTGAACGAGTTCCTCATGGACGAGCGCGTGATCGACGTGCCGTATTTGTTGCGCAGCATCCTGGTAAAGGGCATCATCGTTCCCTTCCGCTCGCCGAAGAGCGCAGCCAAATACCGTACAATATGGACGGAAGATGGTTCACCACTAATACATATTACGCGCCAGCTTACAAAGCTTGTAGCTGAGGACTCAGGGCTGCCTGCTTACATGTGCATGCGCTACGCCAACCCCAATCCTAGGACTGTACTAGCGGAAATAGCCAGCAGGCATCCCGACCTAAAGGTGTTGGTGTTGATGCCTCTGTATCCTCACTATGCTTTGAGCAGCTATGAGACCGCCGTGGAACATGTTAAGCGCGCGCATGAAGCTGGCGGCTATTCTTTCACGCTGAAGATAGTGCCGCCTTTCTTTGATGATGAGGACTACATTAATGCGCTTGCTAACTCTATTAAACCCTCGCTTGAAAGGCCATACGACCATATGCTCTTCAGTTATCATGGTATACCGGAGCGTCACGTGAAAAAGACCGATCCGACAGGCAATCACTGTCTGAATTGCGTCGACTGTTGCCAGGTGCCCTCTGCGGCCCATGCGTTTTGTTACCGCCACCAGATCATTCAAACAACTAAGCTTGCCGCTAAAGCGCTAAATATCCCCGAGAACAAATACAGCTTCTCTTTTCAGTCGCGGTTAGGTACTGATAAATGGCTAAAACCTTATTCTGTCGAAGAGTTCAGACGCATGCCGGAGCAAGGGATAAAGAATCTTGTGGTGGCCTGCCCTGCGTTTGTGAGCGACTGCCTGGAGACACTTGAGGAAATATGGGTGGAAGGGAAGGAGGTATTTCAGAAGGCAGGAGGTCATTCCTTTCATGTAGTACCCTGCCTCAACACTGATTCTATGTGGGTGAAGACTATTACTAAACTGGTCAACGCACAAGCGTAATGGAGTTCCTCTACGTTAAGGCGCTGCATATCATATTTGTCGTTACCTGGTTTAGCGGCATGTTCTACCTCTGCCGGCTTTTCATTTACAATCGTGAGGCACAGGATAGGCCGGAGGCTGAGCGAGCAGTGCTTCAGCCGCAGTTCAATCTTATGATACGCCGGCTGCTGTTTGGAATTACATGGCCTTCGGCAGTGCTTACTATTGCCTTCGGCACTTGGCTCGCTATCATGTACGGCACCATACCTGTTTGGTTATGGATCAAGCTTGGCCTTGTATTGCTGTTATTTCTTTACCACTTATCGCTGCACAGCATTTATAAGCAGCAGAAGGTTTTGTCTTTTAGACATACCAGCACCCAGCTAAGAATGTGGAACGAAGTGCCGACTGTTTTCCTGGTGGCTATTGTAATGCTGGTAGTCGTGAAGCAGAGCCTGAGCCCGGTGTATGGAGTTCTCGGATTAGTCGGCTTCGTAATACTGCTAATGTCGGCTATCCGCATCTATAAGTCGCTGCGGAAAGGTTAGTGCCATTCCTCGAGCACTAGTCCACCTCGATCTCATCAATAAATATAAAGGTTGGATTACCTCTCCCCTCGTGCCAGTTAGGCATTTCGCCAAATGATGTTGCCGTCACCTTTACATATCGTGCTCTGACGGGCTTATGAATTGCAAATACGCTCGTGGTAACGGGCAGATAGTGGTCTGACTTATTGGTAGGGATTGTTTCTATCAGTTTCCAGTGTACAGAGTCGTTACTGGCATAGAAGCTAACGGTCTTAGGATAGAAGATCCATGCTTGCTGATCTTCCAGGAACGACGCCTTAATGGCCGATATTCTCTTAGGCGCCTTGAACGCAACTACGCCGTCAAAATCCTGCCCCTGATAGCCCTGCCAGCCTCCGCTGCGCCAATTAGTAGTACCATGCAATCCATCTATTAAGCCAGTTGGTCCACCCGCATGGTATTGCTTGTTGTATGTGCTATGCAGAATTATGGACCTGTCGTTCGGCAACTTGAAGAATTGTGCATTCTGAATCGGACTCTTTAACGCTCCCCGCTCTGCGTAGAACTCGATTGCAGTATTCTTCCTGATCTTAAATGGTTGCTCATACTTCTTCCACGGACTGCCACTTATGGCATAGTAGATCGTTGCGTTCTTATCCAGGCAATGAATGTCAATCTGCTGACTTCCTGCGAAAACTTTAGTTGCTGTTGCAACAAAAGGATTTGGAACAATCACATCCTCGCTCGGCAGATCACTTGCGTGGGAGCGATAGCTTACGGGGAGGTCTTTCCCATCAGCTACAGGTAATGTGAAGCTCATTCCTGCATCATCTGTCACTCTTACACGCTCG
>JADMIO010803721.1_pt1 | contig 16074 bp, 14 predicted proteins | sample 8958161 | NCBI WGS metagenome assembly JADMIO01 (sample SAMN16585339, study PRJNA669376) | soil metagenome | isolation source: Crop rotation soil | place: USA: Cullars Rotation, Alabama | collected 2011
CTTTCCCCGTCGTACGACGCGGACGTCGTCGGCTACGACGTCACCGACGACGTCGCCGTCCTGCAGCTCAAGGGTGCGAAGGGGCTCGCGACCGTCACGCCGGCATCCGGCGTGCCCGCGGTGGGCTCGCCCGTGATCGCCGTCGGCAACGCGCTCGGTGCCTCCGGCCCGCACGCGGTGACGAGCGGGACGGTGGTCGCGCTCGACCAGAGCATCTCCGTCAACGACGACCACGGCGGGGTCGAGAACCTCCACGGCCTGATCCAGACCGACGCCGAGCTGCAGCCCGGTGACTCCGGCGGTCCGCTGCTCGACAGCAGCGGGCGCGTCGTCGGCGTGAACACCGCGGCCTCGGCCACGGGCGTGATGTTCGGCGGCAGCGGCGAGGGCTACGCCATCCCGATCGCGACCGCGCTCGACATCGTCGACCAGATCACCTCGAACAAGCCGTCGGCGAACGTGCACATCGGGCCGCACGCCATCCTCGGCATCCTGCTCGGCAACGAGTCGCCCGAGGTCTCCGGCGTGCAGTCCGGTGGACCCGCCGACGACGCCGGCATCACCGAGGGCTCGACCATCACCGCCATCGACGGACATGCGGTCCCGACCTCCGACGAGCTCCGGGCGACGCTCGATCGGCGCGCGGTCGGCGACCACGTCGAGGTCGAGTGGACCGACGCCGCCGGGGAGCCGCACCACGCCACCGTCACGCTCGTCGAAGGTCCGCCCGCCTGACGCTCAGGGGCACCAGCCGCGCGGCGGGAGCAGCCGCCGCTCCTGCAGCCGGCCGATCAGGCGCCGGAACATGTCCTCGGTGTCGACGCAGTCGCCGAAGCCGGCGTGGCGGATCTTGATGGTCGACACCAACGTCGCCCCCGACGCGGGCGCCAGGAACACATCGGCATAGACGAAGCCCTGGCCGACGAACCGCTCGAACGAGCGCGGGGCGGCCAGCTCGAGCTGCTCGCACAGCGCGGACCAGTCCGCTTCACGAGGCGGCAGCGTCTCGGCGAGTGAAGCGGGCACGAGCGCACCCGCATCCATCCCGAACGCGTCGGCGATCGCCGGCCACGCGCCGCGCATCGTGAACACGTCGCCGTTGGTGACGTTGAACGTCTCGTTCCACGCCGACTCCGTCGTCGCCATCCACGCCAACGCCCGTGCGAGCAGATCGGCGTCGACCGCCTCGGTCACGAACCCGCCGGGACCGGGCAGGTCGAGCGGCCGCCCGTCGAGCCGGCACATCGCCGCGTACACGCCGAGCGCCGGGATGGCGTTCATGTTGGAACCGAGCGCTTCACCGAACACGACCTGCGGACGCACGATCGTCAGCCCCCACGCAGCCTGGATCGAGCGGAGGTGGTCTTCCTGCAGCCAGTAGAAGTTGTCGTGCGGATGCCGGGGCTCGCGCTCGCGCCCGGGCTGCACGATCGCACCGACGTGCGCGCCGTACGCCTTCGTGCCCTGCAACACCGACACGTGCTGCAGCGACGACGTCGGCAGCACGTCGAACAGGTTGCGGAGCATCACCAGGTTGCGCTCCATCTGGTCGGCCTCGTACCAACCGGCGAGGAGGCCCGGCTTCTCGTACAGCGCGGCGTAGACGACGTGGGTGACGTCATCGAGGTCGCCGACCGCGGACCGGCACGCGTCGGCATCGGCGAGATCGACAGCGATGCAGTCGAACCCGGCCGGCGGTCGACGGGCGAGACCGATCGCGTCCCACTCCGGCAGCGACGAGAAGTGGCGCAGCGCCGCCTCGCCGACCACGCCCGACGCGCCCGCCACCAGCACCTTCGGCACTCAGCCGACCTCGACGATGCGAGTACCGACGTTCCCGCCGGCGAGGAGGTCGACGAACGCGCTCGGAGCGTTCTCGAGACCATCGACCACGTCGTGCACCGACTCGAGCTCGCCGGCGTCGAGCCACGCTCGCAGCTGTCGGCGCGCGTCGTCGTAGCGATCAGCGAAGTCGAACACGAGGAAGCCCTCCATCCGCACGCGGTTGTTGACGAGCAGGCCGGGGATGCCACGCGGTCCGGGTTGCGGGTCGTCGGTGTCGTACTGCGAGACGACGCCGCAGCACACGATGCGGCCGTGTGGTCGCATGCGCCGCAGCGCAGCACCGAGGATGTCGCCGCCCGTGTTGTCGAAGTAGACGTCGACGCCGTCGCCGGTCGCGGCCTTGAGGTCGTCGCGGAACGTCTCGCTGCGGTGGTTCACCGCCGCGTCGAACCGCAGGCGGCCGGTCAGCACCTCGCACTTGGCGTCGGAACCGGTGACGCCGACGACCCGGCAGCCGCGCACCTTCGCGATCTGGCCGACGAGGTGGCCGACCGAGCCGCTCGCCGCGCTGACGAGGACCGTCTCGCCCGGCTCGGGCTGGCCGACCTCGAGCAGGCCGAAGTACGCGGTCAGCCCGTTCGTCCCGAAGAGCGACAGGTGCAGGACGGGATCGACGTCGGGATCGACCCGCTGCACGGCTCGGCCCTTCAGCACGGAGCGCTCCTGCCAACCGGTCGGGCCGACGACGACGTCACCCACCGCGATGCCGTCGACGTTGGAGACCTCGACGCGGCCGACGCCGGTGCCGCCCATCACGACGCCCGTCGTCGGCGCGCCCGCGTACGACGCGCTTCCCTGCAGCCCCGCCCGCTGTCCGGCGCCGATCGTCAGCGCGATCGTGCGGACCAGCACCTCGCCCTCGCCCGGCGCCGGCGCGTCGGTGGTCACGACCTCGTAGTCGTCGACGGCGAGTGCGCCCTTCGGCAGCGACCTGATGAGGATCTGGCGGTTCGTCGGCATCGCTCGATCCTTGCGCGCCGACGCTGACCAGGCACTTCTTGGAGCGGACGACGGGATTCGAACCCGCGACCCTCACCTTGGCAACGACGTGCTAGGTCGATTGCGAGTGACGCGAAGGCGCTGGTAGCGGTACGTTTTCAGGCACGTGCTCTCGCTGCCGGGCACAACATCCGGGCACAACTCAGCCTGCGGCGGCCATCTGTCCAGTGCGTTGCACTGCGTCCACGAGGTGGTCCCCTGTCGATGCCCAGCAGCTACCGCAAGAAGCCGCTTGCTCAGTTCGAGCACGGCACCCGTATCTACGCGCCGTCCGCCGGCGACACTCGCTTCCGCGTCGTCACGAAGGATCCGAGTTCCGGCGAGCGCATCTTCGTGAAGTGCAGCAACGAGGAATCCGCACGCGCGAAGGCGCGCGAGCTGGAGCAGTTCATCTCGCTCTCGGCACCGATCCGTGACAAGACCGGGCGACGAACCGTTGACCGGCTTGCGAATCGCTACCTGCTCGAGCATGCGGCAGGCCTGTCGACACGCTTCCGTGAGAAGCAGACCTACCTCTTCGACAGGTGGATTCTGCCCGTCATCGGCGAGCGAACCGTCACCGCGTGGACCCCCGGCGAGTCGGCAGCGGTGCTCGCCGCCGCCCGCAAGGCGGGCTGTTCGGACTCCACGATCCAGGACATCGGCGGCGCGATGCGGGCCCTCGTCACTCACGCACGACGCCTTCGCTGGCTGACAGCGCAGAGCGAAGATCCGATGTGGCTCGTTCGATACGCCAAGTCCGGAACGATCCAGGGCGCCGCCTCGACGTACGTGCCGCGCAGCAGCCTCCCGGTTGACGCCGAGTGCAGCGCCATGTTCGCCGCCATGGAGGACATGGGGTATCCCACTTGGGCGACTGCGATGCGTCTCAAGCACCGGAGCGGGCTCCGTTGGGGCGAACTCATCGCGTTGCAGGCCGGCGACCTCAACCTCGACCTGAGAGTCGTCCACGTCGAACGGGCTGTCGAGCAACCGAGCGCTGGGGCACCCACGCTCAAGGCTCCGAAGAACGGCAAGACGCGCACGACGATCTTCCCGAGGAGCCTGACTGGCGAGCTCGAAGGATTGGTCGAAGCCACCCTCACCCAACGCGGATCATCAGGGCTCCTGTTCTCCACTGCTTCAGGCGGAATCGTCCGCCGCTCCAACTTTCAGCCGATCTGGATCCGAGCGGCTGACGCGGCCGGCTGGCCGATGTCGGCTCCCCTTGCACGGTCTGCGGGGTACGGCGTCGCAAACAAGGGCTGGCGCTGGACCGGTTCCGCGAAGTGGACGCCGCACGACCTCCGCCATGTCGCGGCGTGCTGGATGCTCTTCGACCTCAAACTCGACCCTGCCGTGGTCGCCGACAAACTCGGCCACTCCGATCCGACGTTCACCATGCGGCGGTACGTGGGCATCCGGGGCGATGCCAACCACGCAGCGATGCTTGTCACCGAGGACTGGTAGGACGAGAGGCGCTCACGACGCGCCCGTTCTGCTCGGCTCGGTGGGGCTGTGCGGTCGTGTTCTGGAGCGCGAGAGCGTGGCATGGGCCGGCAGCCCGACTCGTCGGTTGCATTGACTAGGCGCAGCAGGTGTCCGCGAGCGACTCGGCGCGCCATGTGCGTAGTGCCTCGGCACCAGCGACGAATGCAATGCCCACGCCTGCAATGGGATCGGCCCACCACCAGCCGAACAGCCCGTTCGCGCCGAGTCCGATCAGCAGGACGGCGGAGAGCAGCGCGCACAGGTTCGTCTGCTGCGCGTCGGCGACCGCCGCCGCCGAGCCAATCACCGGTGCGAGCCGACGCTTTGCCCGCGCCAGGCCGGGCATCACCGCGAGCGACAGCGCGGCCATGACGATGCCAACCGTGCTCGACTCCGGACGAGTCCCGCCGAGGAGGTCGCGGACCGACTCGATGCCCACGTAGCTCGCCAACAGAACGAAGCTCAGCGCGATGAGACGTGTCGCGCGCCGATCGGCCTCCTGCATGCAGCCGCCGTGCCGCTCCTGGACAAGGCGCCACGTCAGCACGAGCGCCGCCGACACCTCGATGCCCGAGTCCATGCCGAATCCGATGAGGCTCACCGAACCGGCCGCGATACCGGCACCGACAGCGACGACGCCCTCGATGGCGTTCCATCCGATGGTTGCCGCATTGAGCCAGCGGCTGCGCCGGACCGCTGCGTCACGCGTCAACCGAGAAGAACCGACCGAGACGCCTGCGTGCACGTGCTCAGCCACGACGGCCGTCCAGATCGGCGTGCGATGCCTCGGTCTCCAGCTCGAGCGCGACGAGATCCTCAAGTGCGTGCACGAGCCGAGCCGACGCCAGCTCGTAGCGGACCTGCCGGCCCTCCTTCTCGGCCCGGACCAGTCCGCACCCGCGGAGGCACGCCAAGTGGTTCGACATGTTCGGTCGCGACACGTCGAGCCGGTCGGCGAGATCACCCGGATAGCTCGCTCCATCCAGCAACGCGACAAGGATCCGGCGCCGCGTCGAGTCCGCGAGCGCGGTGCCGACCCGTTCGAGTGTGTCGAGCGACTGGAGGGCAACGGGCACCGCACCATTGTTCAGGCCCTGCTGAATTCAGTCAAGCCTGAACTATCGGAGGACGGGCTCTCTCGGCAACGACACCCCGTCATCACCGACGTGACATCGATGACGCACCCTCCCGACGGACCCAGCCCGGCTGCCGTCGAGCCACTCGGCCGCACTGGCCTTGGAAGCAGTACCGCTCTCTACGCCTAGATATGGGCGCGACGGAGCCCGGGTGCAGCCACGTTCGTGCGTGCGCGTTCGGTGACACGATCGCTGAGGGCGCCCGCACGAGTCACCGCCGGGTCGCGACGGGCTGGGACCGCGTGATGTCAGGCCATGCCGGGATCGTCGGCGAGGTGCCGGGCAACGCCCATCGCGAGAGCAGGATGCGCGCGAAGCAGCGCGAGGAACGCGGCGCTCGACAGGACGAGGAGATGGCTCGGTTCGAGTGTCTGGATGCTGACGAGCGGCGTGCGTCCGCTGAGCGCAGCACGGGCGCCGACGATGTCGCCGGCGGGCACGACGTAGGTGTCGTCGTCGCAGGTGACGACGAGCGCGCCCTCGGTCAGGAAGTAGACCCAGCGAGCGCGACTGGCGGGCTGGACGGTGAGTCCGCTGTCGGCGATGACGGGGTCGGCGATCGCGATCAGGTGTCGTAGGTCGGCGGTCGTGCAGTCGGCGAGCACACCCGCCGCCGCCGCCACGTGCACCCTTCGCACCCGAGCCGTCGGGCGGTGCAGTCCGAGGAGCTCCGGTGGCCTTGCCGTGGTTGCGAACACCGTGACCTCCTCGTGGTGGTCGGACTAGGTGGCGCTCATGCGGCGCGGTACCGGCGCGCCCCGGTGGTGTCGTCGCCCTCGACGACGGCGCCGTCGTCGACGAGCAGATCGAGGTGGCCGACGGCTTCGGAGACGCCGAGCATCACGCCGAAGCCCTCGAGGTTCGGGAACATGGCGATGGCGAGGTCGTAGGGGGTCGGCTCGCCGAGCTCCCGGACGAGGTCGAGGACGCGGTCGGCGCGGCGGTCGTGATGCCCGCGCATGGACGCGACGAGCGCGCCGACGTCGTGGAACGCCGGGCCGTGGCCGGGCAGGACGATGGCGGGATCGAGGGCGACGAACCGATCGAGCGACTCGAGGTACTCGACGAGGCTGCGCCGGCGGCCGCCGGTCTCGGCGTCGGGCTCGAGAACCGGGTTCGGCGTGATGCGGGGCAGCAGGTGGTCGCCCGACAGCAGCACGCCGCTCTCGGCGTCGTGCAGCGACAGGTGCCCGGTGGCGTGACCGGGCGTGACGTGGGCGGCGAAGCGGCGACCACCGAGATCGAGCACGTCGCCGTCGTGGACGTCGTCGATCACCTCGTCGTCGGGGCTGTCGATCATCACCCGCATGCCGGCGTAGAGCTCGGGCCACGCCTCTCGCACCTCGTCGGGGATGCCGAGCGCGGCGAGCAGCTCCTGGTAGCCGGGCCGGTCGTAGGACGAGAGCAGCTTCGGCCGCTCGGCGGCGCCGCACAGGATGCGGGCGCCGCTGTCGCGAGCGATCCGTCCCGCGAGCCCGTAGTGGTCGGGGTGGCCGTGGGTGACGACGATGCGCTCGACGTCGCCGAGCCGCAGCCCGGCTTCGGCCAGCAGTCGTTCGACGCGGTCGAGGCTGTCGTCCCAGACCATGCCGGGGTCGACGAGCGTCACGGGTCCGTCGGGCAGGAGCCAGCAGTTCACCGGTCCAACCGGGAACGGCGTCGGCAGCTCGGCGTGCAGCACCCCGTCGGGGAGCGACTCGGCGAGCGGCGCGAGCGCGTCGGTCACTGGCCGACCATCACCGGTTCGTCGGCATCGGTCAGGTCGATGACCTCGTCGGGAAACGCATCGATCTCGGCGGCGAGCGCGGCGTCGGTGAGATCGATGCGCTCGTGAGACGGGCCCTCGACGGCGATGTTCGGCACGAGCCGGTCGAGCCACGCCGGGAACCACCAGTTGCGATCACCGAGCAGCTCCATCGTCGCCGGCACGAGCACGGTGCGCACGATCGTGGCGTCCATGAGGATCGCCGTCGCCAACCCGAGACCGAACAGCTTGAGGATCGAGTCGGGGTTGAACAGGAACGACGCGAAGACCGTGATCATGATCGCCGCCGCGGCGGTGATGACCCGCGCCGTGGTCGCGAGACCGTCGGCCACGGCGACGGCGTTGTCGCCGGTGCGCAGGTACTCCTCCCGCATGCGCGAGATGAGGAACACCTCGTAGTCCATCGACAACCCGAACAGCACGGCGAAGAGCAGCATCGGCGCGAACGACTGGATCGGCCCGGTGCGGTCGACGCCGATCAGCTCACCGAACCAGCCCCACTGGAACACGGCGACGATCACGCCATAGCTGGCACCGATCGACAGCAGGTTCATCAGCGCCGCCTTGAGCGGCACGAGCACCGAGCGGAACACGACGAGCAACAGCAGGAACGACAGGCCGATCACGACGGCCATGAAGATCGGCAACCGGGCCGACAGCGCGATGGTGAGGTCGTCGTACATGGCGGTGATGCCACCGACGTTGACCTCCAAACCCGAGTCGCCGACGGCGGCCGGGATCACGTCGTCGCGCAGGTGGGAGATGAGCTCCTGGGTCTCCTCGGCCTGGGGTGCGGACGACGGGATGACGAGCACCACCGCGGCGTCGGCCGCCTCGTTCAGCATCGGCGGCAGCACGAACGCCACGTCATCGGTCTCGCGCGCCGCGGTCGCGACCTGCTCGAGCCGGGCGACGTCGGTCATGTCGCGCACCTCCGACGCGAGGATCAGCGGCCCGTTGAACCCGGGGCCGAAGCCCTCGGCGACGAGGTCGTACGCCTCGCGGATCGTGGTGCCCTTCGGGCTGGTGCCGGCATCGGAGGACCCGAGCCGCATCGACAGCACCGGCGATGCCAGCAGCACGAGGACGACGAACGCGGAGATCGCCGCCGGCCACGGGTGCCGCTGCACGAACCGGCTCCACCGGAACCACCGCGACCGCTCGTCGACCGCCTCGCGCCGCCGCATGCCCGGCAGCGCCAACCGGTCGACGTTGTGCCCGGCGAAGCCGAGCAGCGCCGGCAGCAGCGTGATCGACGCGGCGACGGTGACGAGCACCGCCGCCATCGCGCTGAGCGCCATCCCGTAGACCATCGGGATCCCCATCACGAAGAGCCCGAGCATCGAGATGCACACAGTCATGCCGGCGAAGATCACCGCCCGACCCGACGTGGCCAGCGCGGTGCCGCACGCGTCCTCCGACGATGAGCCCTCGTGCAGGCAGGCGCGGAACCTCGTGAGGATGAACAGCGCGTAGTCGATGCCGACGCCGAGCCCGATCATCACCGCCAGCGACGGGCCGAAGATCGGGATGTCGACCACGAGACTGATCAGCGGGATCGTGAGCATCGCCACGCCGAGTCCGAACAACGCGGTCGCCAGCGGCAGACCCATGGCGACGACGGAACCGAACGTGAACAGCAGCACCACGACGGCGGCGAGCAAACCGACCGCCTCGCGCGAGCCGCTCTCGGCACGCGCCGCGAACTGCACGACCTGACCGCCGACCTCGGCCTGGAACCCCTCGGCGTTCGCCGCCTCGACGTCGGCGAGCAGCTGCTTGACCGCGTGCGTGGGCAGGTCGAACGACGTCGTCGCGAACCGCACCCGCCCGAACGCGATCGTCCGATCACCCGACACCTGGAACGCACCGGCCGGCTCCAGCGGGCTCACCACATCGGCGACGCCGTCGATGCCCTCGACCTCGGCGACGACGGCGTTGATCCGCTCCTGCACGCCCGGGTCGTCGACCGTCGCATCGGCACGGAACACGATCTCCGCCCCCGCGCCCGCCTGCTCCGGGAACCGCTCGAAGAGCAGGTCGAAGGCGCGCTGGGACTCCGACGCCGGCGCCTCGAACGTGGTCGACAGCGAACCGCCGAACGCGTTGGTGCACCCGGCGACGAACACCAGCAGCGTCAGCCAGCCGACGACGACGATCCTTCGCTCCCGGTGGCACCACCGAGCGAGCCGTTCCAACATCGCGAACCCCCAGTCCGAACTGCAGTCTAGACTCCGGTTTGGACTCGACGTCCAAACGAAAGGTTCAAGCCCGTGCGGGAAGTTCCTGCTGCCATCGCCGCCAAGATCCCGGCCGCCGCCTCGGTGTTCGCCGAGCAGGGCTTCGACGACGCCCGCATCGACGACGTCGCCGAGCGGGTCGGCGTGCCCCGGGCGACGCTCTACTACTACTTCTCCGGCAAGGAGGACATCCTCGCCTTCCTCCTGCGCTCGCTCCTCGACGACGTCGCCGCCGAGGTCCAGCGCGCCGTCGACGGCGACGGCACCGGTGAGGCGCGGCTCCGCGCCGCGCTGCGGGCCCAGCTCGAGGTCCTCGCCGGCAGCCCGGAGACGGCGCAGCTGCTCGTCGCCAACCTCGGCCGAGCCGGCCGGCTGGCCGACATCGCCGTCGCCGTGCGCGCCGCGTTCCACGAGCCGGTCCGGCAGGTGATCGAGGCCGGCATCGCCGACGGCTCGCTGCGATCCGTCGAACCCGAGCGCACCGCGTCGGCGGTGTTCGGCGCCGTGATCCTCACCGGCTTGCACGAGATCGCCCTCCAGCGCCGATTCGACCCCGATGAGGTGCTCGCCGATGTCGCTGCCGTCGTCCTCGACGGCCTCGCAGTCAAGAAGGGACGCCGATGACCGCCGACCTGTTCTCTCGCGATGCTCTGCTCGATCCGCATCCGGTGTTCGCCCAGCTGCGCGCCGACGAACCGATCAAGCACCACGAGTCGCTCGACGTGTGGACCGTGGCCCGGCACGCCGACGTCACCGAGGTCCTCCGAGGCGCGAAGACGTTCTCGTCGGCGCTCGGCATGGGCGAGCTCATGGCCGGCCGACTTGATCCACGCCAGCCCGAGCTGCCCCGCATGACCGAGATGATGGGACCGCTGCGGATCGTCATCGCCGCCGACCCGCCCGACCACACCAAGCTGCGCCGCCTCATCAGCGCGCCGTTCGGGGCGCGTGAGGTCGTCTACCTCGAACCCCGCATCCGGATGCTGTGCGAGGAGCTCGTCGACTCCCTGCTGCGCAGCGATGCGCCGGATCTCGTCACCGACGTCGCCGTCCCCCTGCCGGTGATCGTCATCGCCGAGCTGCTCGGCATCCCCACCGACCGTCGGGCCGACTTCAAGCGGTGGTCCAACGACATGGTCGGCGGGCTCTCGGGCGAGCTCGACCTCGCCAGCCGCCAGCAGAGCGCGTTCGAGATGTTCGAGTTCTTCTCCCAGGCGATCGCGGATCGCAAGCGCGACCCCGGCGAGGACGTCGTCAGCCGCCTGGTGAGCCGAGCCGACGACCTCGCCCCCGAGGACCAGCTCACGGTCCCCGAGCTCGTGACGTTCTGCATCCTCCTGCTCATCGCCGGCAACGAGACGACGACGAACCTCATCGCCAACGCGGTCCACGCCTTCTTCGACCATCCCGACCAGTGGGCCGCGCTGCACGCCGACCCGGGGCTCGCCGCCGCCGCGGTCGAGGAGTCGCTGCGCTACGACGGGCCGATCAAGGCGCTGCTGCGCATGCCGGCCGAGGACACGACGATCAGCGACGTGCCGATCCCCGCCGGCGCGCGGGTCATGCCGCTGTTCTCCTCGGCCAACCGCGACGACGCCGTGTTCGCCGACGCCGACCGGTTCGACATCACCCGACATCCCGAAGAGCACATCGCCTTCGGCTACGGCATCCACCACTGCCTCGGCGCGCCGCTCGCCCGACTCGAGACCAAGATCCTGTTCGAGACGATGGCCCAGCGCGTGCGCGAGCTGCAGCCCGCCGGCGACGGCACGCCCGTACAGAGCATCATCCTGCGGGGCTGGCAGTCCGTCCCGGTCAAGGTCGGCGCTGCCTGATGCCGTCACCGACGATCGAGGAGCGCTACGACGGTGCCATCGCCGAGCGCATCCTCGGCACGAGCATGGGTGGGCTCCAGGAGTACCTCGGTATCGAGCACGTGCGGTTCGAGCCGGGCCGGCTGTGGTGCCGGGCGACCGTGCGCGACGAGCACCTGACGCCGTTCGGGAACTGCCACGGCGGCGTGATCGCTGCGATCGTCGACCACGTCACCGGCGTGGTCGTGTACCCGCTCATGACCGCAGGCCAGTGGGCGGCGACCACCGAGGTGAAGCTCAACTACATCGCGCCGGTGCAGGCCGGGGTCGTCGAGGCCGAAGCCAGCGTGCTGGCGATGACGAACCGCAGCGCGGTCGTGCGGGGCGAGCTCACCTACGACGGCAAGCTGGTGTGCGCGGCGCAGGGCACGCTCACGATCGTCCAGCCCCGCAGCTGACTACCCGGTGGCCGTCGTGCCGCCGAAGCGTTCGATCGGGATCGTGATGAAGAGGCCCTCGGCCTCGGCGACGACCTGGTCGTCGTGGCGGGCCTCGCCGACGATGCGCAGCTTGCGGCCGTCGCGCTCGCCGAGCCGGCACCGGAACTCGAGCTCCTCGCCGACCGGCGTCGGCGCGAGATAGGACACCGACAGCCGGCCCGTGAAGGCCGGCGTCTTCTCCATCGACAGGACGAAGCCCATCGTGTCGTCGAACACGGCGGCGACGATCCCGCCATGCGCGCGTCCCGGCGCCCCTTCGAACGCGGCGCCCAGCGCGACCCGCGCGACGGCATCGTCGCCCTCGCGATGGACCTCGATGGCGATGCCCATCGGGTTCGCCTTGCCCGACACGACGCAGTCGGGGAAGTGGTCCATCGACTCGCCGTCGGCCGGTGGATCGTCGAACAGGCGGCGCTTCATGTCGTCGACCGGTCGTGAGCGGTTGGCGCCGGCCTCGATGGTCGGCAGCAGGTCGCGCGCCCACCGCTCGATCGAGGCGAACGTCGCATCGTCGACCTCGTGGCCGACGAGCGCATGGCCGAGCTGGCGGAGCGCGTCGGCGGCGGCGAGGCGGGCGTCGCTGGCGTGGACACCGGAGGACATGCGTTGCAGGTTGCCGGATCGATCCGGCGATCACCCCATCCGCACGGGCAGCGCGGCGAGTCCTCGCAGGGTCAGGTTTGGTCGCCACGCCGGCTCGGCGTCGAGCAGCTCGATCGAGCCGAACCGATCGAACACCGAGCGGAACACGATCTCGCCTTCGAGTCGAGCGAGCGGGGCGCCGAGGCAGTGGTGGATGCCCCAGCCGAAGCTGAGGGGCTGGTTGTCGGCCCGGCCGGGGTCGAGCGTCTCGGCGTGGTCGAACCGGTCGGGGTCGCGGTTGGCGCCGCCCTGCAGGACGAGCACGACGTCGCCCGGCTCGAGCGGCTCGCCGGCGACCTCGCTGGGCTGCAGCGCCGTGCGGAGGTTGACCTGGACCGGGCTGTCCCAGCGCAGCAGCTCCTCGACGCCGGTGCGGTCGAGCGCGGGGTCGTCGCGCCAGCGCGCCAGCGCGTCGGGCGCGCGGAGGAGCGCGAGGAGGCCGTTGCCGATGAGGTTCGTCGTCGTCTCGAACCCGGCTGCGAACAGCAGGATGGCGGTGGCGACGATCTCCTCGTCGCTCAGGGCGTCGTCGCCCTCGGTCGCGCCGGCGAGCGCGGTGAGGAAGTCGTCCTGCGGTGCGCGCCGACGTTCGGCGAGCAGGTCTCGGAAGTAGGCGCGCATCTGGTCCTGGGCGGCGAGCGCGGCGCGCAGCGCGTCGCTGTCGGCCGTCGGCTCGATGGCGGCGACGCTGGCGCGCACGAGCGGCTGGAACTGGGCGCGGTCCTCGGCGGGGACACCGACGAACTCGCCGATGACGCGCACCGGCAGCGGGAAGGCGAGCTCGGTCATCACGTCGACCTCACCGGCATCGGCGACGCGATCGAGGACGTCATCGACCATGGCCTGGATCGCCGGTCGCATCGCCTCGACGCGCGCCGGGGTGAACGCCCGCTGCGAGAGCGCCCGCAGGCGGGTGTGGTCGGGCGGGTCGGCCATCAGCATGTTGTCGATGGACCGGCTCATGAACGCCTCGCGCAGCTCGGGGTCGAGGTCGAAGCCGAGGCCGAGCGGGCTCGCCCCTTCGCGCCGGAACGCGCCGCCGCGACCAAGCTTCGGGTTGCGCAGCGCGCTCAGGCAGTCCTCATGGCGGCTGAGCACGATCGGGCCGAAGCTGCTGCGCAGCACCGGCGCCGTCTCCCGCAGCTCGCGGTAGAGCGGATAGGGATCGCTGCGGCCGTCGGGCGTCAGCAGGAGCGTGATGAGCAGGTTGTCGGCGGCGGTGTCGATGGTCGCGGGCACGGGCCCTCCTACAGGTCGTCGGGCGCGATGGCGCCGATGCGGACGAGGCGGTCGACGAGCGGGTCGCTGAGCAACCCGATCTTGCGAAGGTTGGGTGTGATCTTGGCGAAGAGCACCCGCTGGAAGAGCTGGAGCATCGGCGAGCGCGCCGAGTCGCGCAGCCCGTCGGTGGCGGGGATGCCGAGGGACTCCCACACCTCGGTGGCGAGGAACCGGTCGCGCGTGAGCCACGCCGCCTCGACGATGAAGTCCTCGCGCTCGGCCCGCTCGGCCGCGGTCATGTCGTCGTAGAGGCCGGCGAGGGACAGCGCGCCGAAGGCGACGTGGCGCGCTTCGTCGGCCATCACGTAGCGGGTGATCTCCTTGATCAGCGGCTCGGTCGAGAACTGGTGGATGAGGCCGAAGGCGGCGAGCGCGATGCCCTCGACGATGATCTGCATGCCGAGGTAGGTGACGTCCCAGCGTGTGTCGGTGACGATCATGTCGAGCAGCTGCTGGAGCTGCGGGTTGACCGGGTAGGTGAGCTCGAGCTTCTCGTCGAGGTAGCGGGCGTAGACCTCGACGTGGCGGGCCTCGTCGAACACCTGGGTCGCGCCGTAGAGCTTCGCCTCGGTCCAGGGCACCTCTTCGACGAGCTTGGCCGTCGCCAGCAGCGCACCCTGCTCGCCGTGGAGGAACTGGCTCGTGATCCACGCGTTGAAGTGGCGTGCCGCGTTGGCCTTCTCGCGCTCGTCGAACCGCTCGAACGACGTCGCCGCGATCATCGGCAGGTACGAGGCCAGGCCGCCGGTGTCGAGCGGGTCGACGTCGATCGACCAGTCGACATCGGTCGTCACGTTCCACTGCGACCGCTTCGCCTTCGAGTAGAGGCGAGCGAGCTCGTCGCGCTCGCTGCCGTAGCGCCACGAGAACGTCGGCGTCGCATCACGGGTCAGCGCGATGCCCACGTCGGGCGGGTCGAGCGGCACCGCCACCGGGCGGGTCCGCACCGGCGGGGCGTCGCCGGGTTCGACGTCGAGCGCGTCGGCGGCGAGCAGGTGCTCGAGGACCTCGTGGTCGGCGAGGATCTCGTAGTCCGGTGCCAGCTCCTTGGCGTAGCGCTCGAAGTAGAGGAGCTGCTTCACCACGAGCACCATCTCGCGGGGAAGCCGCACGCCGTACGCGGTGGCGACGCGGACGATGCCGCCGAGCAGCTCGCCCATGCCGATGTCGGCGATGCGCGTCGACGCCAGCGGCGCCATGAGCGCGGCGACGTCGGCGGTGGCGGCGTCGAGGTCGATCGAACGATCGCTGCGCACCGCGCCGAGGTCGAACACGGCCTTCACCACGCGGCTGTAGTCGCCGTGCACGAGGACGGCGGGAAGCGTGTTGCGCAGCACCCGCCGGGTCCGGTCGTCGAGGTGGCCGGTGATGCCGAAGTCGAGGAACGCCAATCGGCCGTCGGGGGTGACGAAGAGGTTGCCGGCGTGCACGTCGCCGTGGAAGAGGCCGTGCTCGAGCGCGCTCTCGAGCCACGCCCGCACCCCGCTGCGCACGAGCGCTTCGAGGTCGAAGCCGGCGGCGCGCAACGTGTCGCCGTCGTCGACGGGGACGCCGTCGACGAACGTCATCGTCAGCACCCGCTCGGTGACCATCCCGCCGATCGCGTCCGGCACGACGACCGACTCGTTGCCACCGAACGCTCGGAGGTTGGCGGCGAACGTCGTCATGTCACGCGCTTCGCGGGCGAAGTCGAGCTCGGATCGAAGCGTGACGGCAAGGTCCTCGACGATCGCAACGGGGTTGGCCAGCGCGCCGACGGACCCGGCGTGCTGCAGGACCTCGGCGAGGCCGAACAGCAGTCGGATGTCGCGCTCGATGCGCCGGCGCAGGCCCGGTCGCCGCACCTTGACAGCGACGACGGTGCCGTCGTGCAGCACGGCGCGATGGACCTGGGCGATCGACGCCGCCGCCAGCGGGCGATCGTCGAACGACGCGAACAGCGAGTCGATGGGCGCGTCGAGCTCGCGCTCGATGATGCGGCGCACGACGCGCGCCGGCTCCGGGGGCACGTCGTCGAGCAGCAGCCGGAACTCGTCGGCGAGCACCTCGGGGAACAGGCCAGGGCTCGATGCCACGACCTGACCGAGCTTGACGAACGTCGGGCCGAGCTCGACGAAGCCGCGCCGCAGTGATGTCGCCAGGGCGCGCGGCACCTGCCGTTGCGGGCGCAGCGCGATCGACGGCGCGCGGCCGATCGCGGTGCGCACGCCCGATCGGCCGAGCGTCACCGCGATCTCCGCGAGTCGTGCCGCGTCACGAGGTCGAGCGTCGAGCAACGTCGTCATGTCCTCACCTCCGGGGAGAGGGCCGGGATCAGCAGCTCGCCGAGGTGATCGGCGAGCGGACGGGCCGGCGGCGCGAGCACGAGCGAGATCGGGAAAG
>JADMIO011124208.1_pt1 | contig 16074 bp, 14 predicted proteins | sample 8958161 | NCBI WGS metagenome assembly JADMIO01 (sample SAMN16585339, study PRJNA669376) | soil metagenome | isolation source: Crop rotation soil | place: USA: Cullars Rotation, Alabama | collected 2011
CGCGACAACTTGTCCACGTGGAATTCTAAGCTTAGGATCCCAATGTGCTGGAAAGTGTTAAATAAACTTGAGTTCATTCTCACAGACATTAAATAATTGTAACTAATTAAAAATCCTGACATATTGAATAATAGCCTTGAACTCTGAACCCTGCTTATCATAGTGCACTTCCAAGCAATGTTGATAGATCTTGCTTAATTTGCATCATTGAATAGCTGAACCATTTCTTGACATAACAGTTCATTTCATGTATTCGTTTATCTTCGTCCGAACGCAGTGGCAGATGCGAAATGCGTTGATTCATTACATAAGATTATATATGTAACTAATTACCATTGATTAACTGCTACTTAATCTGCTAAACTTATGGACCATGTATCATGTTCATCTACTTCACCAACCAACACCATACAGCTCCACAAGCATTACAGTCGCCAACTGAATTCCACACAAATCACATGTATAAGAAATGGCCGCAAAGAAGCTGGAAGGATTTGACCGAGTGTTTCCACTGATTGGCGGCCAGGGTCGTTATCAGTGGATACTCCTCTCCATCGCAGCTCTTGCGAGCACTAACAACTTCCACCACATGGGATACACGTTCTTGGGCGCCAATCCGGACCATTGGTGCAAGGACCCTTTCGAAGCTCTGTCGAGTTCTGGCTCTGCCTTGGACTGGAGCCAGGAGCAAATCAAGAATATTTCCATCCCGCCAGACGCCACTGGGACGGGGCGTGATAAATGTTCATACTACGACCTGGATTACACCGCAATCAAATCGAAGGCAGAATTTGGACAAAGTTACCAAGACGTGGTCACATCGATAGACTACTCGACGGTGGAGACCAAATCCTGCTCGGAGTGGTTGTACGACACGAGCATTTACAAATCAACCACAGTAACGGAGTTCAACCTCGTTTGCGGACGGCGGTACCTCGTCGGCACGATCCAGGCGTCGTACATGTCCGGTGTCCTCGTGGGCAGCTTGTTTCTTGGCGCCCTATCCGACCGTGTGCTTGGGCGACGTGGATGCATTCTATTCGCCGTGTCCTGCATCATGTTCGGGGGCTTCGGAGTCTGGCTTGCGCCTTCCTACGCAGTGTTCACGTTGTTCAGATTCATAATCGCCGTCGGGGCGTCGGGTTCATTCCAGAACAGGCTGACAATCATGATGGAATACTGCGGCCCATCGTCACGGGCCACATTTGCATTCCTGATGTGGATTCCCTACTGCATTGTCTACATGCTCATGCCTCTCTATGTTTACTTCCTCCGCGAGTGGCGCGACCTGCAACTGGCGTTCTCCACTACAACCCTGGTGCTTATCAGCTATTTCTGGATCATACCTGAATCCTCAAGGTGGCTGGCAGGCAAGAATCGGGATGAAGAAGCTTTCGCAATCCTAGAGCGCATTGCGAGGGTTAATAAGCGCCCAGTGCCCAGTCGTGATCAACTGGCGGCTATTTTAGAGTCATGCAAGGACAAAAGAGACGCCGAGAAGCCGGAGGAGACTGAGGCCCCATTTGCAAAACGGGCGTTCGTCGGATTCAAGCGTCTCTGTCGAAACTGGTTGAATTTGGTCAGAACCCCAGAGCTGAGGAGGCGTTCGTTGATTCTGTGGTACATCTTCATGTCGGTGACCCTGGTGTATTACGGAATTGCATTCGAGGCGCCGAACCTGTCAGACAATCCTTTTGTGACCGTGTTCCTGGGGTAAGTAATTAAGAGCGCGCTGGTCTCTCGAGTTTAGTACTGTGGCTTAGATTGGGCTCTTTAACATCACTCAGGGCTCTCGCGGAAATACCCGGCTACGCGGGAGGCATTCTGTTGGCCAAATGGGGAAGAAAGCCCGCGACGGCCCTTATGTTCGTCATGACCGGGCTTGCGTCGATTGGTCTCGGCATAACGCCAACAGGTAAGTAAGCTCCCCAAGCGTCTCCTACGGGTGTTCACGTTTACTTCCACTGATTTCAGAGCTTGTATGGCTACGTGTAGCCTTTTACATGATCGGGCGAATGTTTATCACGGGCTGCTTCGCACTTGTGTACGTGCTGGCGGCTGAACTCTACCCGACGGAGGAGCGGGCGACTGGAGTAGCCGCATCGGCGCTCACGAGTCGTATTGGCGCTATCAGCGCACCATATGTCGCTTTAACGAGGACCATCCATCCTGAGCTGCCCACGATTGTATTTGCCATCGCAGCCCTGCTCGCCGGCCTCGTCGCTTTTCTTCTTCCGGAGACCAAGGACAAAGAATTGCTGGAGCACGTGGACGAAGTGGAGCAACTGGCGGCTGCCCCTGCACTCAGGGCTCGAACAGGAAGCCAACAGGCGGATGGGGCAATGAAATGTTCGGATGGGAATGGATTTAGCGAGATTAACGGTCCTGCGTAGAGTGGGGCTCAACAGGGCAAAACCTTGGGTCTGGCAGTTTGAAAATGTAAAAAAATATCAGTCTCATTAAAATGATTTATAGTTTCTGTTAATGACTGGCGAATTATCTCACCCTGTCGCTCATCAAAATGAGTACTAGTCGTAACCAAACAAACATGACTGAAAGTGAAACGTTCACCGTGAACTATGTTCACACGTGTAATAAATGACTGGGGCTCAATTTACAGTCATCAAAAATCAGCGAGGTTTTACAGGAGCAAACAACTACTACATGCCTGTTTGCATTATTCATCGCTCATTTCTCAATTGACTGGCACGAGCTATTGCACAATATATCACTTGTTAGAAAAATGCAACACGCCCCTTTCAATGCGCTTTTCCACATCGACTTTTTGCAGCTACCTGAGCGCTTTAAACCGGTCATGTAACACGGACAAATCAACAACACTAAATGATTCCACGGCGCGTATCGAAAGGAAAGCAAGATTAATGAAATTGATTACATGAAAATTATTTGTTGGCACATTTGTAATTTAAGACTAGGAAAGGTCAATTCCACTTTTGCATTTAAAATGTTGAATTATTTAGTAAACACTTCGATATGTCCAGCAAATGATCACCACCGAACGATCAAAGAAGGTGTTTGCAGTGCAGCCACCACATTGGAATTTTTAATTTTGGGGACAGCCAGCGGAGCGGGTCGAGGATCACTGAGGCACCGATCACTGACCCTGAGGAAAGCACTTTCCTCTTCGGAGTCCCAGTTGAGGAGTCAGGAACCGTGATACTGACGCCGAAGCTGTCAGGTCCTGTGTCGAAAGTAGAGTAACGTTTTGTATTTGTATAAGTTTTAAGTAAGCAAAATGAGCTATTGGCATTTTGCTTTTGCATTTCAATTCATGATTCATCTTGCCTCAGCAATTGGCACTTAGTCTTTTCGTTCGCTGTAAAAAAATTAGTCTTCACTCAGAGAAAAATAGAAGTCAAGTCAAGTTGAAGTTTTGTCTCTTTTAATTTTAATTGTAAAACTGTTGATTCTCGAAGCGAAAATAAAGTGAGAAATTAATCATTTTCGAGTTCTTGAGTCAAAGTTATTCGTCGGTGGATACTCAAGCAGCATTCATCGAAAATCGAACCTCCAGTCATCTCCTACAAAGTGAAGAGCGCCGAGACGGGTAGTTTTGGAGGAGCCTTCAACATCCTGGCTGCCAGAGGATGCCGATCGTCCGGATCACCTGGGAATCGTCGATGGTGAGTGCAGACGTGCACTCACGGAGTGAAGAGTCAAGAGCCTGTAGGATATCCTCAGAATTAGACGTCCATTTCGTCAAATTCAGGTATCCACGCTCCATGACATACAGAAGGGCCGACTGGACCTTCAGGACTGAGGGCACGTAGGAGATTGTCGACGAGGAAATCTTCCTTGATGACTCGGGCTGTAGTTGGGAAGTCCTGTCTCTCGTCTTCAGTGAGCTGGTGCAGACCGCGGATGGCCGTGAACGGGGCTGAGGTCACTCCGAAGGTGACTCGCAGGTGCTGGTAGTCACGTAGGGGCTGAGCACGTGATTCTCGCCAAACGAGTCGTTGGAAGTCTAAGTGCTTCCTCGCTACCCTGAACTGAAGGTATAATTTTTCGATGTCGGCCGACATCGCGATGAGGTGGTTTCAGAATAGGTTGAGGAAAGCCACGAGGTCGACCTGTAACTTGGGGCCGGTGAGGAGCAAGTCGTTCAGCGACTGTCCACTCGTGGTCTTGGCCGATGCGTCGTACACGATGCGAACTTTATTAGTGATGCTAGTCTCCTTGACGACCTCACGGTGTGGGAGGTAGTAACAGGCACTGGGGGGGAAGGTCCAGCTCCTCCTCTGGGGCGAGTTTGACGAAGTTGACTGCAATCGCCTGCCGCATCGCCTTCACGTACTCCGCGTGGATCTCGGGGCTGGCGAGCAGACGGGACTCCACAAGCAGGAATCGCTTGACAGCCGATTCCCTGGAATTGCCGAGGACCAGTTCCGAGTTCCTGAATGGCAACTCCACTGTGTAGCCTCCGTCTAGGTCTTGTGAGTGGACACGAAATGGTCTTCGCATTGTTGGTCCTCTGATGAGAGAGACCGATCATGCCCGGTGAGCTCCTCCAGCGTCCAAAACTTCTCCAATGAATCCTGAATGCACTCGTCATCAGGGTTGCATGACGCGTGTGATGTGGAGACGGTTGTTGTTGACGACGAGGTTGACTGGGCACACAGCGATAAGGATCCCTGCACCGTGCCAGACAAAATCCATCCAAATTGGGTGAACTGGGCCACAGGCGAGGTCGGTGGTCCGTGAAGCAGACCCGGTAGCATGATTGCGCCCGCTACCGAAACCCCTAGCAGAATATCGAGACTGACTGGGTTGAACGGATCCGCCAGTTGGAGTCCTTCCAGGTGAGCCCAAGTAGATTTCCACGACTGGCAAGGCAGCAGGTCTACAGTCAGCTTGCGGTACACGAGTGCATTGACTTCCATGGAAAATGCACTTGTTCTGGAGTGAAGGCGCAGGCTAACGACCCCTTTCGCTGATTCACTGGCGACACCGCCGATTCCAGACACTGACACATAAGTTTTCTTTCGGCGATGGCCGAGTCGCTGCACACAGTTTTCGGTTACAAAATTGGGTTCTGACCCCGAATTCAAAAAAACTCTGCACAGCTGCTTCTCTCCACTCGAGCGGACGCACTCGTTCAAGCAGTCGGACAGTGAGCGGAGCCCGGTTGACGATTCCCCCTTCAGTTACCTGAATTCGTCGAACTTCTTTATGTGCACGAAGATGATTTTGCGCTTATTGTCGTTGTTCAGGAGCTGCACCGCTCCTTCAGAAGTGACTGGCCTATTTTAAGGTCATCGATCGATTCTTGCACTTTGCAGAATCATTTTATCTTTCTTTTAAATTTCCAGTACCTTTCCTTTTGTGATATTTTAATCTCTTTTAATTTGTCTTATCTTTTATTCAGGATGCCAAGTGCATTTATTTTATGACTTAATTTTGTACTTTAATCATTTTACTGTAATTATCAATTTCTTTATGTCATGCCATGTCTCATTTTCAGGTCAACACTCTCAAGAACATTTGTACTTTAATTTCATGCTTTTGTAATCATTCCTTTTGGTATAACTTGCTTTTCAATTCAATATAGTCAGTCAACATTTGAGAGTCAAGCCGGCAAGTTCATTCTCTTTTGTTTTATGTGGCCTTCGTCGAGTTGTCAGCGTCGCCCTGCCTTTTTCAACTCTGACTGCGATTTAAGTTGACTTGCGTGGCATTGCATTTTGGTTTGGCTCCACTTGGCCCTTCAAGTAGCGAGTCCCAGCGACTCAGGGTGCACAAAGCGAGGTCGGGCATCCCTTTGTGGATTTACGACCCACAAGGCCGACTAGCTCAACCAAACAGTCGTGCCGCTTGAGTACACATGTCCAAGCCTCCTGGAAGTTGGCCTCCGTCGCCTGGGAAGAGGAGACGATACACGCGGCTTCTACTGTCAGGCACGACTTCAGGTGGATGATCTTCTCCGCGCCTGATAAGGTCTTGTTCTTATGGACTGACGCGATGAAAAGATCGCGAAAAGATTGCCAGTCAGCAAAGTTGCCGTTGAATTGGGGTAGCCTGATCCGTTCAAGCTTGAAGGTTGGTGATGGAGTCGAGGCAGGGGTCTTCTCCTTCAGACGGGTGAGCATATCCATGACCTTGATCTGCAAGGTCTTTATGCAGCCGGTGATGGTATCGAAGTCTGCTTCATGATCAGCGCTGAAGGCGTCCCCGTCGGCACAGGCCTCGTATGTTTGCTCGAACAGCTCGTCCGCACGCTCCGCGGACTTTTCCAGTCGATCGGAGTCGATGTTGTATTCAATGATAAGCATCTGGAGCTTGACCACGCACTTGGACAAGCTCTCTCTTTTCCTTTTCAGCACGGCAATGCATTTCAATGGTCATGGGAGCCATGATGACTGGTACGGAGCTCAGGGTTCACACGAACTTACCTAAATCACAATTCACAAAATGTGGCACACGGTAACGATCGTGGTCACAAAAATAAACCAGAAAATTCTTTAAAAAATGTTCAGATTTTAAACGAGAAGGCAATACTTGTACGCAAAAAACCAGCAGCAAAACTAAAATTTTCTCTGGTTTATTACTACAAAAAAGGCCAAATCAAGATAACAGATACTGGAGAAGGATGAGACCGCACAGTTCGAGACGCGAAAGGGCAGGGATAATTTTTAGTTGAGACACGGAGAGGGAAACATGCAGCCAGGTCGCGGAAGGCTGGCTGGCTGAGCCTAATTAGTTAATTTAATTTGAAGGAATCGAAGGGTTTGTACTTGATTCGATTATTTTAATTTCATGGTGCATGGTCGGGCATCTCAACACTATTCTTGGAAAGATCAGGCAAAAAGTACGGGCTCATAACGTACGGGAATTATTTAGATACCAATGATAATTCCGACTCCAGCTACGCCTCCTGCACCACCGCCTAGGCCAGGAGCTGCGGCATCACCAAGACCAGAAACAGCTTCCTGTAGTGATGTGAATCGAGTTAGTGAAAACTGATTGATTTATTTACTATTTTGGCCCGGTATTTATACTCCCGGCCAGAGAGTTTACAGCGAGTTATTTTAATCTAAATCTGGAAGAAACCAGATAACTAACGTTACCGGAATGGTACCGTTATGACCTTTTATATATAAGATAACGCTTTTGACTCACTTCCCCAGCTGAACCTCCTACAGACCCCAGAGACTGACTTAGAAAAAGACCAGAGATATCTAGCCCAAGACCAGCAGCTGCACTACCGACACCAGCTTCAAGACCACCAGTACCTTCTACACCATCAGCGACTCCTCCAACAGCTGAAGCAAGACCAGAGGCTGCATCACCAACGGTACCAGCAAGACCAGAAGCGGCAGAGCCAAGGCTTGCACCAACACCTCCAGTAGCACCTCCAATACTAGCGCCAAATCCACCAATACTAAAGCCAAATTTGGATGAGCCTGGAGCAGCAACCTAGACAAATATACAAAAGTACACATTTTTAGACAATATTCTAGGGGTTATTTGAGACAAGACTTACGGCTACTGCCAGAGCAAGTGAGAGAATGATAAAAGCCTTCATTTTCGTTCTTTAGTGTAGATCAAGTTATATTAATTCAGACTACAACTTTGATGGCTGATTGCTTCTGATTCCAAAATCATTTCTATTTATAGGTATCGAATCTTTAGATAAGTACAAACTTGGGTTTTGGGTATAATATTAAACCAAAGTCCGACTCCAAGCCTCAAAACCTTGATTTAAGTCCAAGTATTAAATTGGGAGAGATTTCATCGCCATCGATCATGGTTAATGGCTCTGACGTGGCTTTGGTAGTTTATTGATTCAGGTGGTCCACGTAGAAAAGTAAAAATAGAATATAAATAATTTAGATTAATACAAAAGTGGTGGAAAGTGGTGCAGATTTAATAAATTGAATTACGTAACGCAAATTCCAAATATTTTTGTATTTTTGCAGTGAGTGTGATTTCAGGGCCAGACAGTTTGGAATTTTACGTGGTACGTTTATTTGTGGCTTCTATTGTTCGTCGTCGTTATAAAAATCACCTTCTCGTCACTTCAAAGTCAAAAATTTAATCAAAGCATCAATTTATTTAATTCTACCAAGACTCTATTTCCTTAGTTTAAGGTCTGGAATGCCATCACTTCTTAATTGCGATATTTCGTCAATCAGTGACAGCATGACGGCAGCCTTCTCAATGTCTAAAATCTGTGCAATAATTTCTACCAAATCCGTACCAATTTCTGGTAAAACTAATGCATTTCTCCTAATACCTTCGGGTTCTGGCTCTGGAAAACTCGGCAGGTTCTCTTTCGGTCTTCGCGTCAGCCTGTACATATGTGTTTGTTTAAAATTCAAGCGTCGGATTCGTATCAAACCTGTTGCTATTTCCACTGTCGCATAGGTGCTAAATCGCAGAAACTAAAATCAGAACCACGACTTAAAGGAAAACGAACCTTTAAAATACCTGCATGCATTGGGAATGGAAAGCACCGCGCGCAAGAAAAGGATGGCGATGTAAAAACAAAAAATTATTCTAAGTATATGAGCGCTGTGAGAGGATTCTCTCCTTTCACTTCAAAATACAAAATACTTTTTGCTCTTCCGCCTCCTCGCTTGAAATACAAGTACCAAAATACTGTTGGGCTTCAAAATACGAAGTACAAAATTCAAAATACTTTGGGGCCGGAAAATACGTATTTTAAAATAGAGTATTTCGAAAATACAAGTATTTTGCTCATGCCTGGTATCTTAGCCCAAACTTCCTCGTAAGTTAAATGGCAAAATCTGTCATCTTGATTTGCATCTTATTGACGGGCGTCCCACGAGCTTTTCAAATACCGAGTTACACAGCTGAAGCGTCGGTCGTCCTTACGAGTTCACTCAACAGGTTCATGAACGAATTCAAAGATAACTGAGTGCACATCGTATTGTACGGTCCAGAGCTGCATCTGGGAGCCACCGAACATCCGATTTCTCTATGAGCATTACCGCGCCCACGAGCCAAGCCGGGCACTGCAGGTTGCCGTGGTCCCAAGACTATCCGTTCTCGTTATTTCACCTTACGTCAAAGCCGACGTGCAGACTAAGACCCTTGGCTACTTTACAGTATGTATGGAGAGTTACTTGATTGTGTGTGGTTGAACCCATCAGCCGGTGCTTTTATCATGATCAAGCTACGATCAGGAGACTTTTATACTCGGGAATAAGTCGAGTTGCCTTTTGCCTTTTCGGCCTGGCACAGCGAATTTTATGACCCATTATATTTTTATGGAGACGAGACCACGGAATCGGGTCCCAACACCAAAAAGCAAGAAGGAGAAGGAGCACGGGTACGACAACAAATTGTGTAAATATTAATAACTTGTATTAGTAATTTCAGGGGCAGTCTTCTTTCGTCTTTTACTCCGTAAATTTCGATACCTAATAAAGCCTTTGTGCATTGAAAGTAGTAAACCTCCAGATTGTGTTCACACCACATTTTTTTGTCATCTTCACCTCATTACATTGTCATGCGAGACATTTCAGATCGAACAAGTACAATTCATGACACTTTGCAAAAAAATGACTTCAATTTCTGCGTTACGTTACCCACCAAGTTCGCGGTATAGACAAACATCTGGAAAAGAGGTTTCCCAAAGTACCCTCACTTTGAATTGAAGATGGTATTGACAAGACATTCAGCGAACGTGGGCCGAAGCTGGCGGTTGGATTGGACCAAAGGGTGGGCGTGAAATTTTTCTAAGTCCCAGGAAAATAAAAAAAAACTCTTATTTTTGCCTGAAACGTGTAAAAAAGTTGTTTTCGGGTCGATTTGAGACAAGAAATTTCCCCATGTTATTAGCATTAGGGGTTCATGAAAATTACTACCTAACCTAACCTAACCTAACTTAAGTGCGAAAATACATGTTAAAGTTTTTGTCTTGAAAAAAACCAGTAAAATGTGAATAGGTTAGGTTAAGTTAGGTTAAGTCGTAAATTAACATGGGAAAATTTGTCGTCTCAAATCGACCCGAAAACAACTTTTTTACACGTTTCAGGCAAAAATAAGACTTTCGTTTTTCTGGGACTTAGAAAAATTTCGCGCCCACCCTTTGGTCCAATCCAACCGAAGCTGGCCCATGAGAGAAGACACGGAGCACGGAGGTCCGTTGTGAGTAATGCAACAAGGCATTCTACCTCCAGCATGATCCAAACACACATGTCCGTGTTCATACAGTCGAGTGTACAAGTGCAAGTTTTGCAATGCGACGTTCGGCAGCAAAGGCAATGCTTCCACACAAGAAAAGACACACATCAATTGACGGGGACACTTTTAAACTGCCGCTATGGCGACTGCTTCAAAAAATTTACAAGCACCAGCAAACGAACAGTTCACGAGAGAGTTTTTCATCGGAGTATCAGATTTCCTTGCAAATACTGCGGGTAGCTCTGCAGCTACCGTGACAACCCTCGTCACGAGTTGACTCATACCGGCGAAAGGAGCCACGTCTGTACTTACTGTCCAAAAAGCGTTTCTAGACAAGTACACTCTACAGATTCATTTGAGGTCTAATACTGGCGAGAAACCCTACAAGCGCGATTTTGATGGGTGCAACAAGTCTTTTTCAACCTCAACAGCACTTACGACTCACATGCGAAGACAAGGGAATGAACGCCATTCCAATTGTGACTCGTCGTTTGTGTGTTGGCCTAGTTTGAGGGCACACGAACGCACTCATTCAAACACGGACAACAAATTCAAGTGCCAGCTCTGCGACAAGGCGTACAGGAAGGCAGACTGTCTGCGATCGCACGAGAGGGTTCATACCGGCGAGAAACCGTACCAGTGCAGCTTTCTCGATGGCACGTCACGTTCACAGCCTCAACAAGCCTCCAGTGACACAGAAGAGCTCACCTCGGTGAAAAACCATACTAGTGCCGGTTTTGCGTGACAAGATTTGTGGATTCGAATTCGCCCAGCCAACACGAGAGGCGACACAAGAGGGAGGAACGCCATAAATGTCCAGACTGCAAGAAGGTCTATGTTTCTTCCAGCGAGCGGACTAGTCATGAAAAAGTGCATGCAATGCAAAGTAAACAGTGTTATGATTACAATATCATCAATTAAGCAAATCGAATTTAATAATATAATAGCCTTAACAATCGCGTAGTTTATAATGTTCAAAAAATCAACCTTACTTAAATGATTAATTTGTATTCAGTAAAACTATAATCTAGGATTACTTTTCATAGTCCTATATATACTGCAAACTGTGTTTCAGAAACAGTTACAAACTTTAGCATTACGGCTTAACCCGAAACACTTCTCAATGTTGGTGGCGCAATTACCCCCAGCTTTATCAATGCTTTTACACCTTTTGGAGCAGTACTTGTAGCCAAACTAGGCCCAAAATGCTTCATTATCACATGACTCCCGATGACGTAATTCTGGCAAACAGCCTCCACCTCCTGAAGAAGTACTGCCATGGTAAAGACAGTGCAGACCGAAATCAGAGTTTTAGCAGCCAACATGTTTGATTCTGATCCAAATCTATGCAAGAGAAGCTAATGAATTGATCTGTCACCTCGCGAGGGTCTGGCGAGCTCCATTGCCTTGGGTCCATTCATCCAGATAGCAATTTAACTCAACATGAGTAAATGTAAATGAACCATGGATTTGAAATGTTGTTTCGAGCATCAGCATAATCAAGATCTTGATTCGATTGAGGTGCTTTATTTTTCACTCTGTAAGATTTGTCATGGCTGAAGGTGACCTCTGGCATGTGGCTTTAGCGGATGGCAGTAATGCATTAGCCACGAACGTGTCGAGATGCTGGTAAGCAAGCTAATACATTGGTGCGATAAGTCGCTTTATTGCATGGTATGATCAAATTTTTGACATGCTCAGAGCCCGAGATTTTGCTGCTTTATGGTTTGTGGCTCAAAGTTAATGCTGAAAATAATAAACAAAATGATGCGACTTTGCAAAATCGGTTTTGCAATTGCATCAAGAATGAAATTATCGTAAAACGGTTCCAATCGGCGATCATGATTTCGTATTAACTATTTTCATAGAAGAATAAAAGTGGTTTCTTTAAAATGATTTCTCTTTGAAAAATTGAGCTAGTTCACGGGGCCCCGCAGCCTGACGGCACTTGATTTGTGATGGCTGCATCGGCGAGGCAAGTGACCATGTCGAAGCTGTAAGTAGCCAAGCAGGTTGCTTGGTTCCTTATGGACGATTTGAAGCCTGTCGGATACACGCAACCGCAGATGTGACGTTCGTAGTCGCAGACGTGACTCGCGCCGCCGTGCACACAGATGCAGTCGAGTTCACAGAAGCGTTCATAGAGAGAGACGAGTGCTGGGCTCGAGTTCGACTTGCAATGTGGCGTGGGCACAAGGCCACCGGTGACCGGAAGTCGCCCCGAGCCCTCTTGCTCTCAAAAGTGGTAAAAGAGGTACCCGATTCACTTTAAATAGAGTTAGTTCACACGAGACCGTGACCGTTTGATTGAAACTACATCATTAATTTTCAGATGCATTGATTCCTGTCTGGAGTTCCAACTGTCATAATTTATGGGGGAGGGATAACCACCAAGCGTCTTCAGTTAGCACGGATGGGGCATGCATACTTGCGTTCGTTGACATCAACTGCGAAGGACCTTGACGGAGGATTGCGCCTGGCACAAGTTGTCACTTCAATTTGGGACACTGTGACTTGAACGATCGTACGTATGTCATCATTCAAAATGCGTGACTAGTTATCGCACCTACCACATAATTGATTAACAAAATTATGAAAGTGATTATCATAATAAATATTGTGTTGAGATATTGTATTCCATCTCAACTCCAGGTTGCGTCATTCGTGAACGAATAATTGAGCTTGGCACTACAAATCGGGTTTTAACGATGTTTTGCTGTCCAAATTTAGTCTAATTAAGAAACCTTGCCGTTATCAGCGATAAAAGGCCGTATAAATAGAAACTGGCATGAGACAGGTCAACGTAAGTAAACAAGTGGACACGGCAGACGTCAAAATGTGCAAATTGGTTCTTTTTGTGGTGCTCTGCGCCGCCGCGGCCACCTTGGCCATGCCCGCCGAGTCGGAGCGCGAGGTACAAATAACATTGACATAACCTTCGACCTTGAAATTGATTCTTGGTTCATGACTCACAGGGAAAGCAAGTTGTGATCACATCACCACTCAACGGTGGCGCAATCGCTGGAGTCGTGGGTATGAACGCATATCACCGAATGACATACTGCAGAAGCAACGCTGATTGTGCCCCGCATGGAGCGTGCATGTGGCAAGGATTCTGCATGTGGCACACCGGATAACACAATCGAATCGAACTCAAATGGGGGTTTCTGCATCTGCCTCCTCTATATTGAATGAGAACCTCGAATTGTAAATTGCTCGTGTACAAAATAATGAATGCTATCATCAATGTCACTTGAGCACTGTTTTCCATTCATATTTCACATGAACGTGTATGTTATGCCTTGGCAGTTGAGATAAACTTCGCGCGATTCTAAAACTGCGATTTCATTGCATGAAATTGCAAAGATAGCCATGGAGGATACGAGCAGAGAATTTCAGGGAGCCCCTTGAAAGAATGATTTTCAGGCAAACTCCACCAGCAACGTCTACGCCGACAACGCCCAACGGCGGTTTTTTCTATGGAAACCACCATCCCCGGGCATCGCAGCAGCCCAAGGCGTGGTACGGAAATTGAGAGGCAATCCACGCACACCTGGGAAGAGACAGGCCTCCTCCTTTGCCTCTAAAATCCCGACCCCCTACGTGGGGACTTCTGCTTCCGCTTCTGGGCGGTCTTTCGAGTCGCCTCCGCCTTCACCTTGGTCATCATCCATCCATGCGCTAAGAAGGCATCGCCACCTCGTCTTCCACCGCCAAAGCAGCCGGAACCTTACCCCGCCTCAACTTGCCCATACCGAGCACAGACCTCGCATGCAAGAGAACTTTTCCTGCCCAGATGCCGGCACGACTCCAGGAATCAACGTGAAGTTGTAGGCGGAAACTCCTTTCTTATCAGCAACGCGGTCAAGAAACTTTTGACGCAGGCAAGGGAACCATATTCGCGTTCCTGGAGTCCGGGTACCGTTTACAACACCCGTGCCCGGGATTTTGACTCCTCACGAAACGCCCGATGAGGTACAGACCCTTACTCTTGAACCAATTCACAACGTTATGTGACTGGGCGGGCGTGAAGGGCTGTTTGTCGTCAGTGAACCCGAAACCCCAAATGCACACGACAGGCATATCATTCTGGTGGGCGTAGGCCGGGCTGGCGGTGTAGGCGCTCATTTTGTTTGTCCAGTCGTCTATAATCTCCTGTTGTATGCTGACCCAATTGGTGACAGCGTACATGATGTAGAGTTTGACGCCGTGTCGCTCGGCAATCCCCACATGAAGCACATGGGGATCATCCCACCGAAGAATGAGCGCCCGGATCCAAATAATCGCGAGAGACAGAACATGATTACTGAAGAGTGTCGTCGATTCGAAGTGTCTTCCACCCATACGCCGTCATCATTTTGTAATTTGTTACCTTATAATTATAATTAAATAACTTGTCCAATACGTAAATGCTGAGAATAAAAATGAAAACGTAACAAATCTCAAATTTATCGCCATCGAGGGCCGTACTCCAGTTGTGATTTCTGGACGTTCATCGTCACTCTGAACCGCTTCGCCTGCCACGCCCAATTTATGAGGCCCATGACCAGGACCTGAAACCGACGCCACGCCTTGACCCAGAAGGGAACTCCAAACTCGCGAGAGACGTCGAACAGGTCCTCCAGGAGCCACGCCTCCATCTCCTCCAGAAGCTCATCCCAATGCGCTTCGGCGTCAAAGCCATCGCTGAGAAATTTAGGATCCGAGTCCTCTGAGGAAAGCCTCGCCCCCGATTCGACCGCCGATAAACGCAAGGCTTGTGATGTCACCGTTGTTCACGGCTTGAACAACGTGCTTGGAGAGCATTACGTGCGATGCGAGAGCAGCCCCTTTCCCCAAACGTGTAGATAACTTGTTGAGGCCGGAAAGGCGTGTCGACAGTGCCGCCAATCTTGCCGGGCTCAGCCTAACTTGCTGAATCACAGACCCAAGTTTGCCGTTCTTGAGGACGCTAACTGCTGCCTGAATCTTGGACACAAGCTTCTGCATTTAGCCAAGCTTGATACGCTTCTTAACTTTCCCAATGTCGAGCTTAGACCCTCGCAACTTGTTGGCATTGGCCTTGGCGACGTCCGTTATGTGGATTTTGGCCTCTGTGTCCTGCACACGCGCGTATTCCTTCACAAACTCTGAGCTCTCAATATCGCGTACGCGAGGATTCTTGCGCTTGCTGTCCGGCGAGCCGGCTTCGACGTCCGGGCCGCCATCCACGCAAAACGCGTAGGATTTCCAGCCTGCCGCCGCAGCACGGCGCCTCACGCGAACACGATCTCTGCGCTTCAAACTCCGTCCCGAACGCCCGCTCAAAGTTCTTGGGGTCTTTGTTTTCCAGGACAGGAATGCCTTTGATATCTGTCGCTTGCGAGTAGTATTCCAGGCTCATGTCAGGGGCGCCATGTCTGCTAGGAGCACCGCGCACAGAAGCCGGAGCATGCATGCGAGCCCGTAGCGCCTCGTCGCAGTCGACGCATGGCGCCTTGGAACCTGTGAGCATCATGTCCGACCGTTCCCCCCGGAGGCGTAGTAAACTGGAAGCGAGAAAGAGAAGGGCTCAGGGAAGGGCCTGCTGGCTCCGAGCACTGCACGGGGCAAATGGCACGGGGCAAATGGCACGTGGCAGCGACTCACCATGTCCGGGTGCTGGTCTATCACGTTGAGAAGCACAATCTCGGGGTGCGGCTTGCGGTTCTGGGCCCGCTCCAGCTTGATCAGGCTGGCCTGTGTATTCTCAATCGTTAATTCTCTCGCCTTGATACCCATCATTTCCTCAGGGGTCGGGTCCCTGGGTCCGATGCCGGCCTGGAAGTTCCGCAAATCATCTCGCTGCCTTGCGAGAGTGTTCCTCAGGGCAGCCGCTTCATCCAGAGTTGACTGGCAGTCCTGCGACAGCTCCCCCCCCCCCCC
>JADMIO010007397.1_pt1 | contig 16071 bp, 14 predicted proteins | sample 8958161 | NCBI WGS metagenome assembly JADMIO01 (sample SAMN16585339, study PRJNA669376) | soil metagenome | isolation source: Crop rotation soil | place: USA: Cullars Rotation, Alabama | collected 2011
GCCGCGACTTCAAGTCACGTGAATTCCAAGCTTCGGATCCCACTGTGCTGGAAAGCTTGATGCCGGGAATCTGGCGCTTCAGCGTGCGCACGGCATTGTTCACGCCATCGCCGGTTTTCTCGTTGAACGAGCTGATGCGGATGTAGCCGATATCGCCCTTGGCTTCGAATTTGACGCTCTGCACGCGGATGATGGCGCGCGTGAGCGTGATCTCGAACGGCGCTTTCTCGCCCTTGCGCAGGATGGTCAGCGTGACCTTGGAATTTTCCGGACCGCGCATTTTTTCGACGGCGTCGTTGAGCGGCAGGCCCTGGATGGAGGTGCCGTCGATCCCGGCAATGTAATCGCCGCTTTCGATGCCGGCGCGCTGGGCCGGCGTGTCGTCGATCGGCGCCACGACCTTGACGAGGCCATCTTCGGCGGTGACTTCGATGCCCAGCCCGCCGAACTCGCCGCGGGTCGTCACCTGCATGTCTTCGAATTCCTTGGGATCCATATAGCTGGAATGCGGATCGAGCGAGGTGACCATGCCGTTGATCGCGGCATTGATCAGTTCGGAATCTTCGACTTCGCGCACATAGTTGGCGCGGACGCGCTCGAAGGCGTCGCCGAAGAGATCGAGCTGGCGATAGGCGGAGAGGGGCGCGCCGGCGCCCTGTGCGGTCGACAAAAGGGCCAGAGCGGCGACGAACCCGACGGCGACGCCACCACTCGCGTAAACAAACCGATTCTTCATCCTCTTGCCTTTCTCAGTCCGGTACTCATCCACGGTCCCGGATCAACTCTCTGGCCATTGCGTCTCAGCTCCAGATAGAGCCGTGCGGTTTTCCCTTGAGGTAGGACTCCGACCGGCTCGCCTGCAAGCACAAGGTCGCCTATGCGCACATCGATCCGATCGAGGCCGGCCAGCAATAGATGGTAACCGCCCGCTATTTCTAATAGCAAGACTTGGCCAAATTTTTGGTAAGGACCGGCAAACACGACCTCGCTATCCGCGGGCGCCACGGCCTGTGCCGATCCGGGACCGACAAACCATAGGCCCTGCGGCGCGTTGCCCGGAGTCGTCCCTGGACCCGCCGGATCGCCAACGATGGCGTTCCCGGCGACGGGCTGCACCAGCGAGCCGCGCCGCAGCTCAGCCGCCACGGCGCGTTTAGGGGTCACCACGACCATGCCGCGGCTGGGATCGCCCTTAGCACGCAAATCGGCGATGCGGTCAATGAGGGTCTTCAGGTCCCCGGCCTGGCGGGCGACTTCGTCGCTGAGGGCACGGATGTCCTTAAGCTTGACGTCGGCATCCACCATCTCGCGGCTGCGCTGCTCAAGGAGACCGGCCAGCTGGACGCGCGCCTGGGCTAGCTCGGCCCCTTGCGTGCGCGCCGCCCGGCTCTGCGCGTCAAGGCTGGCGCGCGTGGCGGCCAGGCTGCGCAGACGCCGACCGAGCACGGCCGCCTGTTCGTAAACGGGCGGAAGCATGGCGCCGAGAAGCATCGTACCGCGCGCCGCCGCGAGGGAATCGTCGGGGCGCATGGCGATCGCAGGCGGCCGATCCGCGTCCAGCCGCTGCAACACGGCCAGCAGACGTACGACGCGCTCGCGATCATCGGCCAGGTCCGCTTCAATCGCCTGCTCCTGGACGCGCAGCGTCTCAACCTGAGCCGAGGTCGCTTCCAAAGCGGCTTCCAGCTGCTGGACCTCAGCCGCGTTCGTCACGAGGCGCTGCCGCAGATCCCGCGCCTCGCCCTCGAGGCGCTCGCGCGCGGCGACGGTCTGGTTCTCGCTGCTGCGCTGCTCTTCCAGCGTACGCCGCGCCTGTTCGTAGCGCTCTGCCAGCGTGCCGCCCGGCGCGGTGGTGGTGGCCAGCGGCGCAGCGCCGCAAAGAGCGACAAAAAGCGGGAGCAGAAGGAGCCGCCCCGTCATGTCGCTCCGGATCCCGTGCGCCGCGTCTGTTCGCTTGCGACCAGCGATTGACCTGTCATCTGGGACGGCTGTTTGATGCCGACGAGATCGAGCAGCGTGGGCGCGACATCGGCGAGGCGGCCGTCGTGCAGCGCGATGGGGCGATGCAATATCTCTGCATTGATGGCGATGATCGGAACATCGAGCAGCGTGTGCGCCGTGTGCGGCTCGCCGGTCACCGGATCCTTCATCTGCTCCACATTGCCGTGGTCCGCCGTCAGCAGCATGATTCCGCCGGCCTTCTCGATGGCCTGCCGCAAGCGGCCGAGGCAGGTATCGATGGTTTCGACGGCGCGGACCGCTGCCTCCATGATGCCGGTATGTCCGACCATGTCGGGATTGGCGTAGTTGCAGATGATCAGGTCGTAGATCCCGCTGCCGATCGCTTCGACCAGCTTGTCGGTCACTTCGATCGCCGACATTTCCGGCTTCAGATCGTAAGTGGCGACCTTCGGGCTGGGTACCAGGATGCGGTCTTCGCCCGAAAACTGCGTCTCGCGGCCCCCGTTCATGAAGAAGGTGACGTGAGCATATTTCTCGGTTTCCGCGATGCGCAGCTGTTTCAAACCGCGCTCTGAAAAAACTTCGCCGATCGTTTCCCTGACGTCCTGCGGCGGAAACAGCGCCGTCATGAATGTCTTCAGCGGCGCGGAATATTCCGTCAGTCCCGCGGCGGCGGAGAAGTGCGGGATTCGCGCGCGGTGAAAAGCGGCGAATTCCGGATCGAGCAGAGCCGTAGAAATTTCGCGCGCGCGATCAGGACGAAAATTCCCGAACAGGAGCGCATCGCCGTCGTCGACGCCGCCATAGTCGCCGACAACGCAGGGCACGACGAATTCATCGGTGACGTTCGCGCGATAGGAGCTTTCAATGGCTTCGGACGCATTCGCGAAACGCTGGCCGCCGGCGGCGACGATCGCTTCATAGGCCTTGGCGACACGATCCCATCTCTTGTCGCGATCCATCGCATAATAGCGGCCAGAGACGGTGGCGATGCGCACGGCAGGTTTGCTTGCGACGCTCTTGCGAAATTCCTCGACATAACCCAGCGCGCTTTTCGGCGGTGTGTCGCGGCCATCGAGAAAGGCGTGCACCCAAACCTTCAGCCCGGCATCGGCGAGAATGCCGGCGAGCGCAGAGATGTGTTTTTGATGCGAATGGACGCCGCCCGGAGAGATCAGGCCCATCAGGTGAACCGTCCGCGTCGCGCCGCCCGCCGTGCCGACGAGCTGACGCAGCGCCGGAAGCTTGGCGATGTCGCCGCTGGCAACGGCGTCATCGATACGCGGCAGGTCCTGCATCACGAGGCGCCCGGCGCCGATATTGGTGTGGCCGACCTCGGAATTGCCCATTTGCCCATCGGGCAGGCCGACGGCGCGCCCCGAAGTCTTCAGACGGGCATGCGGACAATCGCGCCACATGGCATCGAAATTGGTCGTTTTGGCAGCCGCGATCGCGTTGTCACTGCGTTCGGCGCGGCAGCCCCAGCCGTCGAGCACGCAAAGCAGCGCAGGGCGTGGACGGGGTGACGGCGTGGCGGACATGACACCCGGGAATCGCGTGGAATCCTGGCGAAGATAGGGAGCCGGCCGGGGAGTGTCCACGCGGCCCGCGGTCCTTCGGTTGCTCGCACCGGGCCCGCTCAGATGAGAATGGCGAGCGGGCGCGGCAAAGGCGACGGGCCCGGCAAATCTTGCCGCGCCAGGGCCTGCCGCAGCATCTGTACGTGGCAAGTAAGCCTTTGATTGTACAACCGTATTTCGCAACGAGCGTACGGCATGGAACTGGCAAGGCAGGCGCATCCGAAGAAGACGGAACGCTATGGCCGCCAAGCTCTTGAACAAAATCTGCCGCTCCCTCCTCGCGCTGACCTTGGTGGTCGCGCCGCTGCCCGCGGCCGCGTTTTCGCGCATCAAGGACCTCGCCGATGTGGAAGGGGTCCGCGACAATATTCTGATCGGCTATGGCCTGGTCGTGGGCCTGGCAGGCACTGGCGATGCGCTGCGGAACTCGCCCTTCACGCAGCAGGCGCTGCAGACGATGCTGGAGCGCCTGGGCGTCAACACGCGCGGCGAGAATGTGAATACCAAGAATGTGGCGGCGGTGATGGTGACGGCCAATCTGCCGCCCTTCTCGGCCCAGGGTTCGCATATCGATGTCACGGTGTCGGCCTTGGGCGATGCCAGCAGTCTTCAGGGCGGCACCCTCCTGGCGACGCCGCTGCTGGCGGCCGATGGTGCGGTTTATGCCCTGGCACAGGGGCCCGTCGCGGTCGGCGGCTTTGCCGCCCAGGGTGCGGCCGCGAGCGTGTCGCGCGGCGTTCCGACCTCCGGGCGCATCTCGAACGGCGCCACCATCGAACGCGAGGTTGTTTTCGATCTCGCCAAGTCGCCAAGCCTGAGATTGAGCCTGCGCAATCCGGACCTGACGACGGCGCAGCGCATGGCACAAGCGATCAACCGCTATCTCGGCAGCAATGCCGCGGAAGCTTCCGATCCCGCCACGGTGCGTCTGACGCGGCCCATTGATTTCGGCGGCGACATCGTCGCCCTGTTGACGCAGGTCGAGCAGTTGCGGGTCGACCCGGACCTGCCCGCCAAGGTCGTCATCGACGAGCAGTCCGGTGTCATCGTCATGGGGTCGGACGTGCGAATCTCCACGGTGGCGATCGCGCAGGGCAATCTCACGATCCGCGTCAATGAGACACCGCAGGTCAGTCAGCCGCAGCCCTTTGCGGCGCAGGGTCAGACCGTCGCGGTGCCGCGCACGAATATCGATGTCGACGAGGAAACCGGAAAACGACTGATCATGCTGCAGGACGGCGTCAGCCTGCAGAGCCTGGTGAACGGACTGAATGCGCTCGGCATTGGACCGCGAGACATGATCTCGATCCTGCAGGCGATCAAAGCGGCGGGCGCGCTGCAGGCTGAAATCCAGGTGATCGGATGAACGCGGACCTGCAGATCGCTACGACCGCGCGCACGGCGCTGCAAAGCGCGGTCGCGAGGCCGATGCCGACCAAGGACCAGGCGGCGGCCGCGAAAGCGGCAAAGGACTTCGAAGCGGTGTTCATCACCGAGATGCTCGGCTCGATGTTCTCCGGCGTCAAAAGCGATGGGCCGTTCGGCGGCGGCCCCGGCGAAGAGATCTTCCGTTCGCTGCTGCTCGACCGCTACGGCCAAAGCCTCGCCGACCAGGGCGGCTTCGGCATTGCCGATACCGTCAAACGTCAGCTTCTCGCTCTCCAGGAAAACTCACGATGACCGCTGCCGCCGCTCAGGATCAGACACGCAGGCTGGAAAACCTTCTGGCCATGGGCAAGCGCCTGGCCGAGGCGGTCGAGGCGGATATTTCGGCGATGGAACGCGGCGCGCTGCGCGAGCTGCGTACGACCGATCCCGAGATCGCGAAGCTGGCCGCGCTCTACGCGCGCGAGGTTGCTACTCTGAAAGCCGCAGGCGGCATCAAGGACCCGCCGAAAGAACTGGCGCGGGCGCTGAAAGAAACCGGCGCGCATTTGAAAACACTGCTGGCTCATCATGACAGGCTCGTGATGGCGATGCGCAAGGCAAGCGAAGGCCTGATCCAGGCCGTTGCCGACGAGGTCGAAAAGACGCGCAAGAGCATCGTGCCCTATACGCCGCCGCAGCAGGCGAAGGGGGTCGCCACGGGCGCCGCGATGGTCTACAACAAGGTCATCTGAAGACAGAGCTTCGGTGCCGGCGTAGCATGGGCGGCTCTTCCAACAGGACGCCCAAATGTCTGCGCATGATTTTTCTTTTACTTCGATCGACGGGAAGCCCCTGAAGCTGTCGGACTTCGCCGGCAAGCCGGTGCTCGTCGTCAACACTGCCTCGGAATGCGGGCTTACACCGCAATATCGTGGCTTGCAGGCGCTATGGGACAGTTATCGCGAGCGCGGCCTGGTCGTGCTGGGCGTGCCGTCGAATGATTTCGGCGGCCAGGAACCCGGCACGGAAAAGGAGATTCAGAATTTCTGCGCGACGAACTACCGCGTGACCTTCCCGATGACGGCGAAAGTGCATGTTGCGGGCAGCGCGGCACATCCGCTCTACAAATGGGTGCTGAGCGAAGCCGGCGAGGCGGCCGCGCCGAAATGGAACTTCCACAAATACCTGATCGATGCGTCGGGGAATCTCGCCGGGACCTATGGCTCGAAAGTCACGCCCGACGATGCGACGCTAAAGCGCGATATCGAAGCGCAGTTGCCCAAGAAGACCTAAGCGTCAGGGCACAAATAGGGCCAGAACGCCGCGCAGAAAGGCTTCCGCCTCCGTTTCGATGCCGGGCGAGGTGGATTCGCGGTTGCCGGCGATGTTGAGCACTTCGTGCGGGGTCGAGGCGAGCCAGCTGGCGACACGGTCAAACGCATCTTCGTTGGCGAGGTCGCCGCGCTCCACTTCGCAGACCGGCTTTTTGTGGGTGCGACAGAGGTCGAGCGTCAGCCGAGAGCCGCGATCCCAATTGCCGGCGATGATCAGGGTTGCGTCCGCGTCACGCACATTTGCCGCCGTGCGCGCCGGGTAATCCGGTGTCGGCAATTCGACCAGGCCGAAGCCCGCCAGTTCCGGATTGGGACCGAGCTCGGTGAGAAAGCCGCGCGGCGCGGTGCCGCCGGTTGCGATGCCGAGGGTGCGTGCGGCGCGCAGCGCAGCGATGTCGACGCCGGTCTGACCGCCGCTGATCACTTTGCGGATCATGCCTGCTTACGCTTTGGACGCGGGCGGCAGTATGTCAGACGCTGCGGAGGAATCCGCCGGTATTTGCGAAGGCCAGGGCCGCCGAGTAACCGGCCAGCTGATTTTGCAGATAGGCGGGCGCGGGGCCGGCGGGCTGCGCCGCTTGCCCGGCCGGCGCATTCAGGTCGGTATAGGCTTTCTTGATCAGAGCCTCCGCCGCCTGCATGACGACGCGCGCATGCGACGCATCGCTCTTGGTCAGAAGATCGAGCTTGCCGGTGAGGCCGAGGCCGACAAAGAGCGGCTGCTTGGCGTCGGTTTTCTTCGCCGTGGCATCCGCATCCTTCGCGTCGTTCACCAGCGTCTGCGGCGTCAGACCGAGACCTTCCAGGGCATCCAGATCCTTAGGACCGGAAACGAGGTCGACCTGAACGCCGGCGTTGACTGCCAGCTTCAGTTTCTGGCCGCCGGACGTCGGCATTGCCGTGGCTTTGCCGTCGCGCAGCAGATGAGCGTTTATTTTCACCGCGAGGGAACGCAGCGTATCGCCCTTGGACAGCGTGATGACGGCTTCGCGCGTGCCGGTCTGGTCCGTGATCTTCAGAGTGAACTTGTCGCCAGGGCGGGCGGTCGTCTGGGATTCGATGGTGGTGGACTGACGCATGTCGATGGTGCCGCGACGGAGGCCGAGCGCGTCGAGCACGCTGGTGCCCTGATCGTCGGCGGCGATGGCGAGTCCCTTGGACTCGCCGCCGCGGCCGCCATATTGCTTCATCCACTCGAGCGTGCCGGCGGCGTCCATCTGCGCGACGAACATATTGTGCGTGCCCTCGGTCGTGCGCGTCTCGCCGCCGAAGGTGCCGCTGGTCGTCCCCGTGACATAAACCTTGCCATTGGCGACGGCGACGCCGCCGCCCTGCTCCGAGACACCGGTGCCGACATAGGAGACGAAATCTGCGCTGGCGCTGCCGCCGGAGTCGGTCAGGTTGAAAACGAAGGCTTCGGTGCCGCCGCTCGAAATCGCAGCAATATTCGCGTGGCCGCCGGCGTCGAGCGCCGCATTCGATGTCGTGCCCGAGATGTAGACCTGATCGCCGTCGACCGTGAGACCGCCGATAGCGCCGCCGTTGAGATCGCCGAGATCCATCTGCCAGAGGGCCGCGCTCGTGCCATCGGCGCCGTCATATTTCGTAACGATGGCATGACCGTCCTGGACGCTCGCAACCAGCAGATTGCCGTCCGAAGCGACAGCGGTCTTGCTGGCGGCGTCGGTGCCTGCGGTGCCGAACTGGCGATTGTAAATCAGCGCGCCCTTGTTCGAGAGCTTTGTGACATAGGCATCTTTGCCGCCCGCGCTTGTCTGCCCGCCCAAAGTGCCACTGAGCTGACCGCCGACATAGACATTGCCGCTCCCGTCCACCGCGACGCTGAAGGCTTCGTCATCGGCAACCGGCGCCGTCTGGCGCAGCCAGGTCTGGTCGCCATGCGCGTCATATTTTGCAACGAAACTGTCTTTGCCGCCACCGATCGCGGTGGGCGTCAGATGACCGGTGACCGAGCCGGCGACGACAACGCCGCCCGTGGGATCGAGGCCGACGGCGAACGCGCTGGCTGTGTCGGAGGCCCCGAGCATGCGCGTCCATTGCACCTGCCCCGAGGAATCATATTTCGTGAGGTAGACGTCCTGGCTGCCCTGATTGACCTGGCTGCCGAAATTACCCGACGTGTTGCCGACCACATAGACATTGCCGTCTGCATCGACGACCGAGCCCTTGGCATCGGCGGTTCCGGAATCGGGCGCGATGGCGGAGGAGAAGACGCTTTCGGGCGTGCTGGAGAGATCCGACAATTTGACGAGGCGGCCCTGCTGGTCCGCTCCCGTGCCGCTGGTGCCGGCGATGTAAAGCGCCGGTGTCGCAGCGTCCGACGACAGACTGATCGCTTCGTTGCTGCTGTTGTTGATGCGCAGGCCCCAGGTGGCGGTATCCTTGGCAATCGACCCGCCCGTCTGAACGCGTGCGAAGCGCGTCGTAAAGCCTGCGTCGGAAAGTTTCTGGTTCACCAGCGCGCTGATGTTGTCGAGGCTGAGCGTTCCTGAGACGTCCGCGAGGTTGATGCCGACATCGGTGGTGACGCCGCCCTTGGTGACGGAGACGGTGAAACTGTCGCTGCTGGAGACGCCCGGCACCGCAGCGGACCAGCCGGAATGCGGCATGACGCCGTTCCCCGTGTAGGTGTAGGGCGCATAGGGGACGACGACGGAGCTTTCGGTCGAAGAACTTTTCGCGCCAGCCATCACGTTGAGGCCGTTGAAGCTGGCCTTGTCGACATAGGACAGAACCTGCTGCAAGCCGTCCTGGAAATACTTGTCGAGCCCGGGGCGTTGGCCGTCGACGGTGCCGTCGCGATTGGCCATCTTGGCGAGGTATTCGAGACGGGTGAGCGCCTGATAGAGCGCGAAGAGTTTGTGATTGTCTTCGGCGTTCGCACTGCCGGCGTCGCCGGGCGCGGAAAGCCGTTTGCTCATCAAGGCTTCGAGCTGCGAGCCGCTGTTGCTGCCGGCGCCATCGCTGCTGAAGAGCGCCCGATCTTTCGGATCGAAATAGGGATCGGAACTGCGGGCGTTGACGTCGGCCACTTCCTGCGCAGGCGGTTTGACGCTGATGTCCCACGGCGGCAGCGGCCCTGCCGCCTGCGGCTTGCGGGCAGTGGCCGAGGAGGCGAGCGGAAGCTTAGCGAAATAATAATTCGCCAGAAGAGACGGATCGAAAGAACCGATGGGCAAAACCTGCTCGCTCCGGTCACAAACTGCGCTCGCCCGAGCTTGCCCGCTACAGCCTTAATCTCTTGCTAAGAACCGGACCGATTAAGCCCTCCTTAAGCATAAAAACGCCAGATTCGCGCATGTCCGAAGCGTTTCGCCTTTCCAGCGACCCTTACGAAGCGGGGCTTTCTCTTGCCGCCCAGGGGCGCCACGCGGATGCGATTTCGCGCTTCGAGGAAGCCCTGAAAAGAGCGCCGAATGACGGACGCGTGCTTTTCGCGCTGGGCAACACGGCGCGCGCCATCGGTCACGGCGCCGCGGCCGAAAAATTCTTCCGCCAGGTGCTCGCGGCCGACCCGGACCGCACCGAGGCCCTGGTCAATCTCGGCAATCTTCTGCGCGAGGCGGGGCGCTGCGGGGACGCCATCGCGCTGCTCAAACCGGCCGTCGAACGAATGCCGCAGTCCGCCGAATTGTGGCTGACCATCGGCTCGGCCTGCCGCGAGCTCGGCGATACCGAGCGCGCCGCGATTTTTTATCGCCAGGCGCTGGATCTGGAACGCGATTATGCGCCGGCGCTGGGCAATCTCGCGGACCTTCTCGCCGATGATGGCGCGGTGGCCGAAGCCCATGCCTGTTACGATCGCGTACTCAAACGCGATCCGCACAATGCACAGGCACGGTTGAACCGCGCGATCCTGTATCTGTCGCAAGGAGACCTGAAGCACGGCTGGCGCGATTACGAATATCGCCTGAAGCTGCCCAAGGCGCTGTACTACACGCATGGCCTGCCAAAGTGGGAGGGCAAGACATGGCGCAAAGGGGCCCGCCTGCTGGTCACCGTGGAGCAAGGGCTGGGCGATCAGATTGCTTTTGCGAGCGTGTTTTCCGATCTTGCAAGGCTGGCGCAGCGGCACGAGGGTCGGGTCATTGCGGAAGTCGAACCGCGGCTGGTCGCGCTGTTCGCACGGTCTTTTCCGGACATTGCCGTTCACCCCTGCGATGTGGAGGCGCGCGGCGGCATCAAGACGGCGCGCTATGACTGGCTGAAAACCGTCGGCGGCGCCGATATGGCGATTGCGCAGGCGAGCCTGCCCGGGATCCTTCGCCGCACGCTCGAGGATTTCCCCAAGACCCCGACCTATCTGACGCCGGATCCGGCGATGCAGGCGCCATGGCGCAGCTGGCTAACCGCGCAGGGTCCGGGTCCCCGTGTCGGGCTGTGCTGGCGCAGCGGCATCGTGACGGGTCTTCGCGGCCTGCAATATGCGCCCCTCTCGGCCTGGGCCGCGTTCGCGCGCGATCTGCCGGGGACGCTGGTGACGCTGCAATATGATGCGCGCGACGACGAGATCGCCGAGCTTTCGCGCGCCAGCGGCCGCGTCATCCACGTGCCGCCCAAACTCGATCAGAAGCAGGAGATCGACCGCACGGCCGCGATGATGTCGTGCCTGGACGCCGTGGTCAGCGCGCCCACCGCGGTGTCGTGGATGGCGGCCGCGCAAGGCGTTCCGACCTACAAGATTCTTTACAACAACAGCTGGATGTCGTTCGGCACCGAAGGCGAACCGTTTGCACCGGCGACGCGCTGCATCATGCCCAAGACGAAAGGCGACTGGGCCGACTGCTTTCGCCAGACGCTGCTGGGGATTACGCCGACGCTGCCTTAGACGTGCGCATTTCGGCCAGAGCCACGGCCAGGTCGGACGCGATACGCTCGGCGCCCTTGCCGTCGATGGTATTCAGGCCTGCTGCCCGCATGTCACGGCGGCGGATGTCGTCATTGAGAAGCTGCCATGTCATGCGGGTGATGTCGTCGACGCGCACTTTCCGCGCAAGACCCAGCGTCTGCCCAATACCGGCGCCTTCGAAGGCCGAGGCCGACAGCATGTGGTCTTCGGAAATCGCCAAATAGAGGGCCGGCACGCCGAGCGCGGCCAGCTCATAGGCCGTGACGCCAAAGGTGATGAGCGCAAGATCGGCCTGCGCGAATTCTTCGCCGAGATCGGCGACACCCTCTACGGGCTGAAAATTTGGGCTCATGCTTTCGAGGGTGCGCACCAGTCCGGCGGCACCGCGAAAGCCGGGGCCAATCACGAAGCGAGCGGTGAAGGGGGGCGAGATCCGGCTGAGCGCGCGCGCCGCAAGCCGGGTCAGGTCGAAGCCCAGTACCGACCATTCCCAGCCGATCCGCGCCTCGCAGGGCGTAGTGCTCCAGGACAGGGCCTGCACCTGGGGCAGCGGCGGGAAATAGGCATGGGTCGCGGCGAAGCGCCGCTCAGAGCTGTCGTCGATGAGCGCGGTGACGCCGACCCGGGATGCGAGGCGGGCGAGGCACTGCTGCGTCAGGTTCTGCCGGGCGTCACAGACGAGGAGGTCGGGCTTGCGCTCGTCGGCCAGCACAGTCAGTGCATTGGCCTGCCCGAACTGCGGCAGGATGACCGTTTCGAACTCCGCCTCGCGCAGCACATTGGCGGCGCTTTCATTGCCGTTCAGCGCAAACACGACACCGAAGCCTTCACGGTCGCGCAGCGCACGTCCAAGCGCGAGACAGCGCTTCACGTGGCCATATCCGAGCGTGCCGCCGCCGTCGCAGCGCAGCAGCGCGAGACCACCGGGATTGCCCAGCGATTTCTGCTTCACATGGGCATTGGTCGCCTTCAGGCGCGGCTCACGTTCCAGCAGCAGCAGAAGGTCGGTGAGTGAAGCCTCGCCGGCTTTCGCGTGCAGGCGGTCGTAAAGGCTTTCTATGAAGGCGAGGTCGTCGGGCGTATCCACAGTAAGACGCGCCCCCTCGCGCGCGAGCGGGGGGTAGACCGGCGCATGAACAATCTTGACGAAATCCGGATGCTGCTTGAAGTAGCCGGTGACGTGCTCGCGGGCGACCGCGTCGTCGGGAACGTCGTGACTGAGCTTGTTGAGGGCGCGGCGGGAAAACGGGTCGACGCCCTCATGCGCGCACAGCGCGCCGGGCTCCATGAGCACATAATCGCCGTCCTGTTCGATCAGGTTCTCAACCAGATGATCGATGAAGCTGGCATCCAGGAATGGTGCGTCCGAAGAGACGCGTACGATGATATCGGCCTTGGTGCGTGATGCCGCCAACGTGAAACGCGCCAACACATTGTCTTCCGGGCCGCGGATGCAGGTGACGTTCTCGTTGCGGCAGAAATCCGCAACGGCATTGTCGCGTTCGTGGGTGGAGGTCGCGACCGCAATCGATTGCAGGCTCTTGCACATGCGCAAGCGGTAGATGATGTGCCAGAGAAGCGGCTTGCCGGCGATATCGCGCAGCACCTTTCCGGGCAAACGCGTAGAGCCCATCCGCGCCTGGATGATGGCAATGACACGAGGCTGCGGACCTTTTTTCATGCCGCTTGCCATTGCACCCTCACATGACGGAGGGGCCGCAAGCCGTCGCTCGGATCGGCGCGCCATTCGCGGTCGGCGAGCTCTGCCAGCGCCGGCTCCTTGAAGCCGGTTCCGTCGGCGCGCTCGCCTTCGCGAATGCGTTTGATGACCGGCGCGATTTCGGCCGGCAACCAGCAATGTCCGGCCGCATATTCCGCGCCCGTGCCGTCGAGATCGAGATGGAATTCGATGGTGCTCGCGTCCCATTTGTGCACGGCGCGTTCGATCACGGCGGGAGAGCGGGTGTGATCGGACCAGCCGACGGCGACGCCGGTCGCTTCGCGAATGGACGCAATGGCGGAAAGGTTGGCTTCTTCCGGCGGCGTGGGATAGGCGGAGACGCAGTGCAGAAGCGTGATGTCGCGCGCACCAGCCTCTTCGAGCGTTCCGACTGCGTGGCGGATCTCCGGCATGGTCGCCATGCCGGTGGACAGGATTACCGGCTTACCGGTCGCGGCACAGGCGCGCAACAGGTCGGTCCACAACAGCTCGTAGGATGCGATCTTGTAGAACGCGACATGGGGTGCGAGCTCGGCGACCGCCGCCAGATAGAACGGCGTGCAGGAAAACTCGATGTCGCGCGCGCGGCAGCGTTCCGCCAGCGGCGCGAGATGACTGAGCGGCAATTCCCAGCGCACACGTTCGCGATGCTTGGCACTCTTCTGGAGGATCTCGGGAGCGAACAATTCGGCGACTCGGAAGAGCTGGAATTTCACCGCGTCACAGCCGGCCTCGGCGGCGCTGTCCACAAACGCCAGCGCGCGCGGAAGATCCTGCGCGTGATTGCTCGAGACTTCCGCGATGAACTTCGCGCCCAAAAACGCCCCGCCTTCTTCTCCCTTAATCGTTTTTAAAGAGGCCATGGCTAAAACCGCGTTAACGAGGACAGGAATGATGCGCGCGGCGGCGGCTGAAACGACGGTGGTCTGGGGCGATCACGAAGGGCCACTGGTTACCAAGCTCAAAACGCACGAGGTGATCGCCTGCCGAATTTGTGGCTTTCGCCACGTCGTTCCCCTGCCCGATCCGAGCGAGCTCGAATCAGCCTATCGCGAGAAATATTACACAGACGAAAAGCCGACATTCCTTGCGCACGCCGCCGAGGACCAGGATTGGGGCGAAATCGCCAGCCGTGATCGGCTGGAAGCCTTCGAGCGCCTGCTGCCCGGCGATCGCCGCCATCTGCTGGATATCGGCTGCGGCCCGGGCTTTTTCCTCCAGACGGCGCAGGAGCGCGGCTGGCGGGTGCTCGGCATCGAGCCTTCGCGCCAGGCCGCGGCGCATGCGAGGACGCTGAGCGTTCAAGTCGTCGAAGGCTTTTTCAATGCGGATAGCGCGAAGGGTCTCGGCCGCTTCGACGTCGCGCATCTCAACAATGTGCTGGAGCACGTGCCGAATCCGGTCGAGATCGTCAGCTTGGCGCGCGACCTTCTCGCGCCCGGCGGCATCCTCTGCCTGAATGTGCCGAATGATTTTTCCTCATTCCAGAACGCGGCGCGCAAATCGCTCGACCTCCCGGAGTGGTGGGTCGCCCCGCCCCATCACCTCAACTATTTCGATTTCGAATCGCTCACCGGCCTTTTGACGCGGCTCGGTTTCGCGGTGGCGGAACGTACAACGACGTTTCCGATGGAGCTGTTCCTGTTGATGGGTATGAACTACACGGCGGACGCCAGTCTCGGGCGCTCCTGCCACACACAGCGCAAGCGCTTCGACCTGGCGCTGGAACAATCGGGTTTTATCGAAACGCGGCGCGCGTTTTACCGCGCGCTGGCCGCGGCCGGTTTGGGACGCGAAATCGTCCTGATCGCGACCAAGGCATGACCCGCCCGTTCTTCATCGTTTCCAGCGGACGCTCCGGCACGGCGATGCTCACCAAAGTGCTCGCCGCAGCGCAGGGAGTCACCGTCGAACACGAATATATGGTGCACATCGTCCAGCCGCTTGCCGTGCGCCGCTACCAGGGGCTGGTCGATGCGAAAAAAGCCCAGGACGTGCTGGCTTCCACGCATGGCGCGGCGGTTCTTTATGCCCAGACACCGTTGTGGGGCGATTCCTCCAATAAGCTTTCCTGGCTGATCCCGGATCTGGCCGCACTGTTCCCGGAAGCGCGCTTCATCCATCTGGTGCGCGACGGCCGCAAAGTGGCGAGCTCCTACTTCCACAAGCTCGCCGCCGAATGTTACGACGAACGGTCCACCGAAATCCTCGGCGCGCACCTCGCCGATCCCACGCGTATTCCGCCGCCGCCACCGGAGAAAAAATACTGGTGGCCGCAGCCTGCGGAGCCTGCTGCAGCCGAGGAATTTTCACGCCTCGGCCAGTTCGAGCGCATCTGCTGGCACTGGGCCGAGATCAATCGCGTGATCCTTGCCGGTCTCTCCGCCATTCCGAAAAACCAACGTCTGTTTCTGCGCCTGGAAGACCTGCGGGCGCAGCCGTCGAGCGTCCAGGAGCTCTGCGCTTTCCTCGGCCTGCGCTATCGCGACGACTATTTTGGCGCCTTCGCCCGGCCCCATAATGTTAACCGGCCGGAGGACACCATGCTGACAGCCGAAGAGCGCGCGATCTTCCGCAAGCGCGGCGGCGCTATGATGAATCAGCTGGGCTATTCCGGACGGGCCGAATACGCCGTCAGCTACTGAGTCGCCGCCTCACCCGGCGCCATGCTACGCTTGCCGACCTGTTGAGGAGAGGCGTCGTGAAAGCCCGTTCTGCTGCGTTTGTTGCGTTGCTGACTCTGTGGTCCCCAGGCGCCAGAAGCGCAGCGGCCGTAGACGATTCCATCCTTTCCGGTACGACAGCAGGACAGGCGCCGGCGGAGTCGGGCAAACCGGCGAGCGCCGGCGTGCCGCCACAGGTTTTCTTGCCCGACCCAGGGACATGCGTCGGCGCTCCGCAGGAATCGGGCACGGTCGGCCTGCGTATCCATGTCGATCGGCGCGGCGTCGGGGACCAGGTGCTGGTCATCGGCTCCAGCGGCAGCGCGACTCTGGATGTCGCCGCCGTGGCCTATGTGAAAGCGAAATGGCGCTACAGTCCGGGCGTGCTCGGCGGCAGGCCGGCGGGCGCCTGGTTGGCGGCGCGCCTGACCTTCGACGGCAAGCCGCCGAATTGTCCGTTGCTGACCCCCGGTTCGGGTGGGCCAGACGAGAGCCCGATCGAGGCTCCCGAGTAGCCAATAATTAACCATGACGGCCTGAGGATCATCGCTCAGCGAAACGCCGCGAATGCTGC
>JADMIO010607259.1_pt1 | contig 16068 bp, 15 predicted proteins | sample 8958161 | NCBI WGS metagenome assembly JADMIO01 (sample SAMN16585339, study PRJNA669376) | soil metagenome | isolation source: Crop rotation soil | place: USA: Cullars Rotation, Alabama | collected 2011
GCCGCGACTTCAAGTCACGTGAATTCCAAGCTTCGGATCCCACTGTGCTGGAAAGAAATGACAAAAGAGGCTCCCGGGCCTCTTTTGTCATTTTAGGATAACCTTTTCAACAGTTATGCTACTTTTGCATTCGTCTCCCGCATGCTGACTATGACAATACGCGAAAAACTATGCTGTGCTTTGATCGCCGTTCTTGCCGGCTGCTTTTCCGCTCCCCTGCTCGCACAGGATGCGGACGCGGATTTCAAAGAATTCCAGCTCGGCTGTACACGCGTTTCAGATGCCTGCAAAAAATACAATGATTCCGCAGCCAAAGAATTCAGGAAAAAGAACATAGCCTGGCCACCGAAAGACATTTACCTGAGGGCGTTCAAATCGCAGAACGAACTGGAGCTATGGGCGAGGAATAACGAGACAACTGAATACAAGCTTATCAAGACATACCGCATCTGCGCGCTCTCCGGCGCACTAGGACCAAAGCGCGCCCAGGGCGACCGCCAGGTGCCGGAAGGCTACTACTTCATAGAAGACTTCAACCCGAAAAGCGATTACTACCTCTCTATGCAGCTCAGCTACCCCAACTATTCCGACAGGCTGCTGGGAAAGGAAAACCTGGGCGGTGACATCTACATTCACGGCGGCTGCGTTACTATAGGCTGCATGCCCATGACAGACGACGGCATCAAGGAGCTGTACACCGTTTGCGTGAACGCCCGCATCAACGGCCAGGAATTCATACCTGTACACATCTTCCCAAACCGCATGAACAAAGCAGGTATGAACTATCTGAAAAATCAGTTCCAGTCTGAGCCCGTAAAACAACAATTCTGGTCAGAACTGAAAGCCGGCTACGAGTACTTTGAGAAGTACCACAAAATACTGCCGGTGATGTACACGCCAGAGGGGAAGTATGTGAATTGAGCGGCGGCGGTTAGATTAAGGTAGCTTGGTTTTCTAAAGCACAAAGTCCTTTTGCGGATTTCAATCCCTTAATCCGAATGTCCGTTCGTCTACCTACAATAGCAAACGCAGCTGTGTTTGTTTTCAGATTTTGCTCGGCCTGGATACTTTTCCTAGTGAAAATTCGGGCAAGTCCCATCAGTGATAAATGCCATTAAGCACATTTAAACTTTAAAATAATTCTATACATTGTGATGCTTAATAAACACTACCATGACGGAAATATTTAAAAAAATGAAACTTTCGGTGCTGATTGTTCTTTTTTCTTTTGCTTTGTTTTACGCTGTTCCAATGACAATTGGAATTTTAACTAAAAGCATGACAAAAGAAGATGTTGCTAAACGTATGAAAAGCGTAGATCAAGTAAAGTACTCTAAATGCATGAAGGAGGTTGCTCAAATAGACTCTTCTATTTCCATACTCGAAGGAACTCTTTTGGTGCCGGGTGAATGGAAAGATGTTGTACTTAAAATAGAATATCTTGCAAAAAAACGAAAAAAAATAATTCAGCAATTTAAGATTGGAGGGCTAAACAATAATAAAATAGCAATTATCTATCCGATTTCAATAAGTCTGCTATCGTTAACATATTTTGTTTTTCTTCCCAAAAAAAACGTTTTCGGGTTGTTAGATCATTTAAAGGTTATTGTACCTGTTTTTATTTTTATTTATGGCTTTACGTGGTACAGAACTCTTGAAGTCGGACAGTACGGCAGGACTATTTTCTCTCCATTTAATCTTGATATAAACCCTTATTTGTATTATTCGCAGTTCTTTTGCATCCTTTCGTTTATAACTTTGATTATTATGATTTGGCTTAAAAGCATTTCGGATTTGCGAAGTATAACGTCACTTAGAATTGAATCAATTGACACAGAGGAAGTAATACAATATATCAAGGAAATGAAACAAAATTATTACTTGTGGCAGTTTTTGTCGGTTGTACTATTTGGAGTTTTTGGCTTTTACTCACTCCATTTTTGGCAAGCGGTATTTAAGTATTTTGATTTTAGATACTTCTACCAATCTATAGTTTTTAATATGCTATGGATTATTTCATGGGTGATAGTTTCACTGCCGTTAATAAAGCGAATGGAAAAATGGCAAGAATTTAAAAACCGCGTGCTATTGGAAGATTCGTCGCAAAAGAACATTTCACAACTCCAAAAATATTTCGAAAATAATAGCATCATATCCAATTACAATCAAGCAATTTCAACAGCACTAATGGTTCTTTCATTTTTAATTCCTCTGATCAAAGCAATATATTAGATAAAATATTGGGCATGTACAATCAATTGGAAGCAATTGAGTAAGAAAGCAAAGATTTATATAGGCTAAACAAAAAAACGAATGAAACTTGAACTAACAAAAGTGCTGTCGGAAGTTTGCTATATAGACTTGCATTATAGATTTTCAGACCATTCACACTCGATGGATGCAGTAGTTCAAAATAAATGCGAACTGGATTTTCTGCGATTGTTAGAAACAATCGGACATACATGCCGGTCTAAACTAGCTATAGAAATTGAACCAAGAATTGAAGGCGGCCTAATTAATCGATATAAATTAAAGACCCAGGAAAAAGAAAGCAAGGACAAAAATGTGCTATCCCTGCCCATTAAAATTGCGCTGTTGTCCGCGGTATTCATAGCCCCAACTACAATTGTTGTAAACAGCATAAACGAAGTTATCAAAAATGTAATTTCCGGCAAGATGGGCGACCCAGTGATAGATAGTCTTGAAAAAGAAAAATTAAAACTGGAAATCGAGAAAATTCACTCAGAAATACAAATACAAAAAGAAACAAGATTACATGACAGCCTTAGAGATGAAATGTTGAACACCGATATTTCATCGGAAATCGAAAATTTCAGATGGTATTTAATCAAACTAAACAAAAAAAGTTCAGCCAACGATCGGAGGTTAAAATCCTATAAAAAACTCGCCAACTACGAAAAGATTGACAGTGTTTCAATGCAAGTATTGAACAAGGTTGAGTTTGCTATCACGCCAGAATTTGTTGCTGATAAACGAGAATTTATTGGCTTGGCTACTGATTCAAGTAAACAAATCGAGAGCATGGAAGATAGTGTATACGTATCAATTCCTGTTTTGAGTAAGCGCGCGAATGTTATAAAGAGTCAATCTAAATGGCTTAGCAATGGCGACAAAAATCTAGACAAATAGAGAGGCTAGACTTAGTAAGTGATACGGGTAGCCAGATTTCGTCTGCATAGTAACTAATCTTGAGTCTCTTGATGCCATCAGCATTCGTCGTTTATTACAGTTTCCCTATCATTTTACTTGCACCTACTTCACCTTACTTATCTTAAACATCAACGGCACAGGAAACTCCGGCGCGGTAGTTGATTGTGTGTAAGAATCTCCGGTGATGTCCTTTATGGTATTGGTAATTACCAGGTTCTTGTTCATACCGGCGGTAAGTCCGTTGGGATCGCTGATAACTCGGGAAAAAGTGAGTACATAAGCGCATTCGCTGATCCACTTGATATGCAGCTCTATTTTGTAGTTCTGCTCCTTGCTGGTCTCTACCTGGTAGGTATCAAACCGCTCAATGTATGTGGTACCCGACAGCGTATCGTACATTACGAACTTCCCGGTTCTGAAGCGCTTGCAGTTCATGCCGGCCTCGCGGTCTTTGGCAAAGGAAAGTATGGATGAAAACAGGAGCAACCCCAACAATAGATTTTTCATGGAACAAATATAGCATACCGGACGGTAAATGCTGGTCCCTTTGGCGGGTCCGGTCTATTACCCCCAAACTCCGTATCTTTGCACCCTGTTTTACCATATGAGCCGCTTACCGATCATTGCATATTTCCGCTTTATTTTCTGCTTCGCCGTTATTGCCGTCACACTGGCATCGTGCGAAAAAGAAGTACACATTACGCTGGCATCTTCGCCCGCACAGGTGGTAGTGCAGGGTGCTGTGGAAACCGGCCAACCACCTTATGTGTTCCTGACCTCTACTATAAGTTTCTTCTCAAAAATAGACCTCACCACCCTGCAAAACAGTTTCCTGCATGACGCCATCATCACCGTGTCTGACGGCAGCGATACCATCACTCTGAAAGAATATGCTTTTGACACCGGCGGCACCGCTAAGTTCTACATTTATTCCATCGACACCAGCACACCGGTCTCCAGTTGGATGGTGGGCGAGGAAGAAAAATTCTACACGCTTACCATAAACTATGACGGGAAAATCTACTCGGCAGTTACAAAGATACCCCGACCCAAGGGTATTGACTCTATGTGGTTTGCCCAGCCCCTGTACGCTAATTCGAAAACACCCGACAGCGCCAAACAACTATTCGCAAACTATACTGACCCCGACACCCCCGGCAATTATGTGCGCTACTTCACAAGACGTAACAGCGAACAGTTCTATCCATCCGACCAATTCAATGACGAAGTAGTGAATGGTAAACTGCTGACACAAATACCACTTGTCGCCGGCTTCGAACAAACCGAAACTGTAAACGCAGATTCCATGTACTATTTTTATGCCGGTGATACCGTAACGCTCAAGTGGTGCGAGATAGATCATAAAGTGTATGACTTCTGGAACTCCTTTTCCTATGCGCTCAACGCTTCGGGAAATCCGTTTGCATCTCCCATTAACCTGAAGACCAATATAAGCAATGGCGGCCTGGGCGTATGGGCAGGTTATGGCGCAACAGAAACAACAATAGTAGTACCGCATTAGGAGAAATCACCAATCATTAAGCCTCACGCACATTTTATCAACATTCCAAATACTAAAATTTGATGCAAAGCCAATTGTTTCGCATCTTTATCAATTCAAATAAACGCATTCCGGCCTGTCACGGCCGGGAATTGCGCCTAACAAAGAGTACAAAATGAGTGATACGGAAAAAGTACATTGTCTTATCATAGGGTCAGGGCCGGCCGGGTATACCGCCGCCATTTATGCAGCGCGCGCTAATCTCAATCCGGTTTTATACCAGGGTCTGCAGCCGGGCGGGCAGTTAACCATAACCACCGAAGTAGAAAATTATCCGGGCTACCCCAATGGCATTATGGGCCCGCAGATGATGATTGATTTTGAACAGCAGGCCCAGCGCATGGGTGCCGACATACGATGGGGACTGGCGACCAAGGTTGATTTCAGCAGCCGTCCATACAAGGTAGAAATAGACGAAGAAAAATGGATAGAGGCCGATTCGGTGATTATAGCTACCGGGGCATCGGCAAAGTGGCTGGGACTGGAGTCGGAGCAGCGGCTCAACGGCCATGGCGTATCTGCCTGTGCCGTATGCGATGGTTTCTTCTTCAAAGGCCAGGAAGTAGCTATAGTTGGCGCCGGTGATACGGCCTGCGAAGAGGCGCTGTACCTGTCAAAACTGTGCAGCACGGTACACATGTTCATTCGCCGCAGCGAGATGCGCGCCAGCAAGGTGATGCAGGACAGGGTGCTGAAAACAGCAAATATCAAGGTATACTGGAATACAGATACCGTGGAGGTGATGGGTGAACACAAGGTGGAAAGCGTAAAAGTGCGCAACGTCAAAACCGGCGAGGAGTCCATTATACCGTTGCGGGCGTTCTTCGTTGCCATAGGTCACGAGCCAAACTCATCGCTTTTCAAGGGAATGCTGGATATGGACGATCAGGGCTACCTGATAACTCAACCAGATTCCACCCGTACCAACGTTCCCGGCGTATTTGCCTGCGGAGACGTGCAGGACAAAATATACCGCCAGGCAGTGAGCGCCGCAGGCAGCGGATGTATGGCCGCCCTGGACGCAGAAAGGTACTTAGGAACACTGGAACACTAAGGCTGGGGTATGGAGTGCAGCGCTACCCTGTTGCCTTCGGTATCTATGAACACCGCCATGTAGCCATACTCGGGAGATATCTGTGTTTTCGGCACAGCTATCTTTCCTCCGGCTGATTCTATCCTGTCCAGCACTATCTGCACATCGGGATTGCCATTGAGGTATATCATAGGCCCATCGGTTGATGAAGGCTTGTAAAAATCTTTATTGTACACCAGGGCGCCGCCTATGTTCATTGGATTTTCTATCGGAAACATGCGCATGTTTATCTGCGGTGTGTCCAGCGGTATCATGGTGATGTCAAAAATGGCCTCATAAAATTTCTGGGCTCTGCTTATGTCTGCTGTTGGTATCTCGAACCAACTGATGGCGTGTTTAAATATCATATCATCAAAAATAGCAGAAAACCGGGTCAGAAAAAGGGGGATTTTTGCGCGGGAAGAAAATTCACCTCATCCGTTTCAGCTGTTCACTCAATCGCGACTCTTCTATGTCCAGCTCGTGTTCCAGTTTTTTCAATATTTCACTGGCAGCGGCGGCCTCTTTATGCAGCTTTATGATCAGGGCCCGTTCAAAATCAAGCACATGTTTCTGGGCCTTTGCATAGCCTATCAATATGTTGTTGGCACTCGTGTGCATCAACGTTGCGGGATCATCATTTTCGGTCACCAGGCGCAGGTTTATTTCATACTTGCTTCTTAACCTTTGCACCGCCTCTTCGTCATACTCGTTGGCAATGTGTTTGTCAATAAAGTCAAGGGCTTCGATACCAACCTTCTTTCTTATTTCATCTTCTTCCCGTTTTGCCTTAAGATGATCCGGCTCTATTTTCAGGAACCTGATCAACAGCCGCAGCGACAAGCCATGCACCACCAAAGTCAGGAATATGACACAGAAGGTAACGAACAGTATCATATCGCGTTGCGGAAAATTGCTGCCATCAGTCAGTGTCAATGGAATAGCCAGCGCTGAGGCCAGCGATACCACCCCGCGCATCCCCGTCCATGCTATAATGGTCACATATCGCCAGCCCAGGGGCTCTCTTACTTTCGCCCCTTTCTTACTGAGCAGCATGGGAATATAAGCCCCCGGAAACACCCATACTATCCTCACCACCACAGCCACAGTGGTAATGAGCACACCATAACCTATGGCAGTGACCAATGACCCTCGCTCTATATTGGCAATTATAGACGGCAGTTGCATACCTATAAGTATGAACACAAACCCATTCAGCAGGAATTCCACTGTGGTCCAGAACGAGCTCGCCTGTATGCGGGTGCGGTAGCTGAAGGTTTCATGGGAACGGTAGGACAGGAACAAACCCGCGGCCACCACTGCCAGCACACCCGACAGTTGAAAATGCTCTGCCAGCAGGTAAGCTACATAAGGAGTGAGTAATGTGAACGCGACCTCAATTGTAGAATTGTTCTTGATGCGCTTGTGCGCAAAAGCCAGGCACCAGCCTATGCCCAACCCCACCAGCACACCTCCTGCTGATACCCACACGAACTGCAGGCTGGCTTCCCAGAAAACAAAACTACCAGCCAGCACACTGGCTATAGCGTAGCGGTATGCCACCAGCGCCGATGCATCGTTTATCAGGCTCTCCCCTTCCAGTATGGTCACCACCCGCTTATTCAGATGCAATCCTTTTGTTATAGACCCGGCAGCTACAGCGTCGGGCGGCGAAATGACCGCGCCCAGCACAAAGCTCAGTTGCCAGGTGAACCCGGGAATAACATAATGCGCCACAACAGCAATTGACACCGTACTAAAGAACACAAGCCCCGTGGCAAGTGAAATAACCGATCCGCGCTCTGATTTGAAGTCGTGCCACGATAGCTTCCATGCGGCCGTAAACAGCAGCGGCGGCAGGAATATCAGGAACACTGCATCCGGTTTTAAGATCACATCGGGCAACTGCGGCGTAAACCCTATGATAAGCCCTACGAATACCAGCATAATAGCCTGCGGAAATTTCAGCCAATCCACTATAGCGGAGAAGATGACAATAACTACCAGCAGGAATATGATGACTTCGATACTCGGCATGGCCCTAAGATAAGGCACTCTCGTCAAAATCAGCATTTAGGCAGCCGATTATACACGCCTGTGACAGAAATAATGGCCTGGTAACATAACGGTCAAGCTGTACTTACATCTTATCTTTGAACTATGAAATACATCTGCTATATATTTTTCTTATTCGTTTCACTTAGCATTCATGCACAGGAGCGTGAAGCGCCATATGTGCTGGTGCTGGGCGTGTCGCAGGATGGCGGCTACCCGCATACTGGCTGTAAGCGCGCATGCTGTACCATGGCCTGGAAAAACGAATCGCTGAGGAGATACGTGGTATCACTGGCGCTGGTAGACCCCGCAAGTAAAAAATGGTGGCTATTTGAAGCCACACCGGATATAAAACAACAGCTTCACTACTTTCAGTCGCTCACACAAGGCATGTATGCTTTTCTGCCAAGTGGCGTTTTTGTCACCCACGCCCATATAGGCCACTACACAGGCCTCATGGATTTTGGCAGAGAAGTGATGGGCACCAACCGGATACCCGTGTATGCATTGCCACGCATGAAAACCTACCTGGAAACAAATGGCCCGTGGAGCCAACTGGTGACACTCAACAACATAGCGTTGCAGCAACTCACCGCCGACAGCACAGTAACGCTGTCTCCCGATGTGCGCGTAAGAACGTACACTGTGCCTCACCGCGATGAATATTCCGAAACTGCGGGATTCGAGATCATAACACCGCAGAAAAAATACCTTTTCATCCCCGACATAAATAAATGGGATAAGTGGGAGAAGAACATCACCGACATGGTAAACAATGTGGACATAGCCATGGTAGACGCAACTTTCTATGATAACACGGAGCTGCCGGCAAAAAACTTCACCGTGGTGCCCCACCCCTTTGTTTCAGAAACCATGCTGCTGTTTGCTGCGGCAAATGCGGCAACTAAGGCAAAGATCCATTTCATTCACCTCAACCATACCAATCCCCTGTTGTGGGACAAAAAAAAGCAGAAAGAGTTCAAAAAAACCGGTTTTAACCTTGCACAGCAGGGCGAAAAGCTATAAACCCGGCTTGCAGGATCAATCCAGCGTTTTCAGCATCCAAAGGTCGCAGCCGAAATGGCCGGAGTTTCCCATGGGGCCATCCAGGTACTTAAAACCGCATTGTTCATACAAGCTCATGGCATTTTTCAGTTCCGGCATGGTCTCCAGGTATACCTGCTTAAACCCATGTTGCCGTGCCGACTCAAAACACTTATTTATTAATATTTTCCCGTAACCCTTCCCTCTCCAGGCTGGTAACAGGTACAATTTCACCAATTCACAGCAACCGTCAGGCAGTCCGTCGGTCGCGAAAATGCCCGCACCGCCAACTATTTGATCATCAACCTCCAGCACCCAATATTTGGCACCATTTTTGCGGAATAGAGTATAAAGATCGTCGGTAGTAGGATCATAGTATACCGTTCCGGGCTTGTCGGCCTTAAATTCGGTCAGCACGGAGCGTATAACGGCGGCAATATGAGGATTGTCCTCTTTTTGCAGTAAACGTATATGATTGGTTTGCATTACCGCAAAATAAACAATTAATGTAAATTTGTTTTTACGTAATTTTACATTGTATTAACTATACAAAATGAAATCATTTCTATTAATCTTACTTGCAACTGTAACATTCACAACTACACAGTCAAGTGCCCAGATGAATAATATTTGTACCGACAGCGCCGTAAAGCAGGTGTTGCTGGGCGCATATGACCCTTCATCATATGTGGCATCGACGTTACTCAACACACCCGATACCATCAGCCAGGGCATACATGCAAGGGTTTCTCCCGATTCGCTGCGCGCTTATGTAAAACAATTGGGCAAATTCCGCACGCGCAACAGCGGCTCAGATACTGTTTCATCCAGCTACGGTATAGGCGCTGCCCGCAGGTGGGTTTTTGAAAAATTCCAGCAGTTCAGCGCACAGAACGAAAATCGCCTGCTTCCCGCTTACCTGCAATTTGACACCGTTATGTGCAGCGTATTGCAGCATCGTAATGTTTTTGCCGTTTTACCCGGGGTGGATACTTCAGATAAATCAGTGATAGTAATAGAAGGCCATATTGACAGCAGGTGCGCCGGCTTATGCGACATCAGTTGTGATGCACAGGGCATTGAAGATAATGCCAGCGGCACCGCACTGGTTATGGAACTGGCGCGCGTAATGAGCGCATACAGCTATAATCATACCATAGTATTCCTGCTTACCACAGGCGAAGAGCAGGGATTGCTGGGCGCGAACGCATTTGCCAACTATGCGAAGGCCAACGGCATAAGCATCAAGGCAGTGATCAACAACGATGTGGTAGGTGGCATATTCTGCGGCCATACATCATCGGCACCCGGTTGCCCCGGTTATCACGATATTGACAGCACGCATACCCGCCTGTTCTCTTACGGCGGTTTCAACTCGTTTCACAAAGGGCTGTCCCGCTATATAAAGCTCGAATATAACGAACGTATTAAACCCTACGCCATCGTGCCCATGGGCATTAACATCATGACACCGGAAGACCGTACTAATCGTAATGGAGATCACATTCCGTTCCGCCAATTGGGCTATGTTACTACACGCGTGACCGCGCAAAACGAGTCAGGCAACGGAAATGTAACAACCATTGGTTACAACGACCGCCAGCATACCTCTGCCGATAGCATTGGGGTAGACACCAACGACGATGGCATTATTGACACGTTCTTCATCGATTTTAACTACCTCGCCCGCAACACCGTCATCAATGGCAACGCTGCAGGTATGATAGCCATCAGCCCTAAATCACCCGACTTCACATTAAGCGGCTCACCGGGCCTGCTGGTGATCAACATTACTGATCATCCTGAATACCTGCACTACAGAGTAGGTGTGCGCACAACAACCAATGACTGGGATACAGTGTATACTTTTACAGGTGCTACCATAGCTGCCCTGGAAGTACCACCGGCAAACTATATCGTAAGCGTGGCATCGGTAGATGCCAGCGGTGTAGAGAGCCTGTTCTCACGGGAACTGACCACCAGCGTACTGCCAACAAATGGTGTTACCAATGTAAATGCAGGCGGCAAGGATATAGAGTTGATGCAGAACCAGCCCAATCCCGCTGATGAGGCTACGATGATCTCTGTGCTGGTGCGCAACACTCGGAACTATAAAGAAGCCTACATATGCATCCGCGACCTCGTTGGAAAAGAAATTAGCCGATCGCCGATCACCCTGATACCCGGGGTAAATGAGATCACTTACGATCATGGCTACAACATGAATGGCACTTTCATCTACACCCTGGTGATAGACGGCAAAGTCATTGAGTCGAAGCGTATGGTGTTTGCGAACTAAGCGTAGCTGTTAACCTTTACCACCGCTCGATAAACCAGCTGTCGAGGTCATACATACTTTCAGGTGGCACATGCTTGCTCTTGCTTACATCGGCCAATAGTTCATCACTGGTAAGGATATTAATTTCATCGTCAAGGTATAACCCGCTCCACTCATGTGCATAAAGCAGAAAATTGCTTTTGAATGCCTGTAATATGTTCTTGAAAAGGCTATGATAATAAGCGCCAGACTCCCGGGACATGGACGGGAAATGGGACATTTTAGAGAACATGGCCCAGGGCCCGCTCATACACACCAGGTCAGTTGACAAACTCACCCGCAGTCCCTCCCACTTATCGGTCAGTTGCAAACAATTGAAAAACGATGCGGAGACCTGGTCGCAACTGCTGAGTTGCCACGAAGGTTTCACTCCTTTTAATGCGGCGTCCCATGAATTATTAAGTCCTGTCAGCCAGTCAGCCCGTATGCGCTTCATACTTTCTACCAACCAGTCAGCAATAGCTTCAGGACTCATACCCTGCTTACCTACCGATGCAAGGTAGTTGCTATATTCTTCCGCAGGCATGTTGGTAAAATACGCCAGCATCTCTTCTCTGTCAGGTACAGGACGGCTCCTTGCCTCTGAACGTGTAATGCCGGCTTCTTCAAGGCTCGTAAGTATCTTAACAGCGTCCAGATCGACACCATTGAGAATGGCAAGATAATCCGCTACCTTTTCCTGGTCATACCTGCCCAGGCCATTCTTCCCAAAAACATTCATCCATACTGCCATACAAGCTACTATAGATCATCACTCATACTTCTGTCAACTTCTCAACTTGTCAACCACGCGACTCACTTACGACTTACGACTAAACTGCCTTCGCAGTCTTAAACTCGCTGGTAAAATGGAACTCTATAGCCGGGTTATTCTGCCGTTCCGTATTCAGGAACCACTCGCTCTGGGCCAGGTATACCAGGTTGCCATCTTTGTCTTCCATTATGTTATTCTGCTTGAAGCGGGCAAAATCTTCTATCGCTTTTTTGTCGCCGGTTATCCAGCAGGCTTTGTAAAACGACAGCGGCATAAACGCCACCGAGGCGCCATACTCCTGAAGCAGGCGGTACTGTATTACTTCAAACTGCAGCTCACCCACGCAACCAATGATCTTGCGGTGTCCGCCATGCTGGGTAAACAACTGCGCCACACCCTCATCGGTAAGCTGGCGCACACCCTTCTCCAGTTGCTTGCTCTTCATCGGATCCTTGTTCACCAGCTCCTTGAATATCTCGGGCGAGAACGTAGGTATGCCGGTAAACTGCATTACTTCGCCCTCAGTAAGCGTATCGCCTATTTTGAACGTACCTGTATCAAACAGGCCCACTACATCCCCGGGATAAGCCTCTTCTATTATATCCTTCTCCCGCGCCATAAACGAATATGGATTGCTGAAACGGACATCTTTTTCCAGCCTTGTATGCTTGTAATAAGTGTTGCGCGCAAACCTGCCCGAGCATACACGCAGAAAAGCTATTCTGTCCCGGTGACGCGGATCAAGGTTGGCATGTATCTTAAAGATGAAGCCGGTAAATTTCTCTTCCTCAGGCGCCACATAGCGCTTGTCGGTATCGCGGCCCTGCGGCATGGGTGCTATCTTAATGAACGTATCCAGCAATTCCTTTACCCCGAAGTTATTCACCGCACTGCCAAAGAACACCGGCGATATCTTCCCCTGCAGGTAGCTCTCCGTATCCAGTTCGCCATATACGCCCTGCAGCAGTTCCACATCTTCGCGCAGTTGCTTTGCATCGCGCTCCCCTATTTTGTCGTCCAGCAGTTGGTCATTGATATCGGCAATAGGCACAGTATTCTCTTCCGTGCTTTTCTGGCTGGCGGTAAACAGGTTCAGGCTGCTGTTGTGCAGGTTGTACACACCCTTGAATTCCTTACCCATATTTATAGGCCAGCTCAGCGGGTGCAGGCTCAGCTTCAGTTCCTTCTCTATTTCGTCCACCAGGTCGTGCGGGAATTTACCGTCACGGTCCAGCTTGTTTACAAATACTATTATGGGCGTATCGCGCATACGGCACACCTCTACCAGCTTACGCGTCTGGTCTTCCACACCGTTCACGCTGTCTATCACCAGTATCACACTATCCACCGCGGTAAGCGTGCGGTAAGTATCCTCCGCAAAGTCCTTGTGACCCGGAGTATCCAGCAGGTTGATGAGAATATTCTGGTACTCAAAGCTCATCACCGACGTAGCCACACTGATACCCCTCTGGCGCTCTATCTCCATAAAGTCGCTGGTAGCATGTTTCTTTATCTTGTTGCTCTTCACAGCCCCTGCCACCTGTATAGCGCCGCCAAACAGCAGCAGCTTCTCGGTAAGCGTGGTCTTACCCGCATCCGGGTGCGATATAATGGCAAATGTGCGCCGCTTGGCTATTTCTTTATCGTATTTCATTGTAGTGGTAAAAAAGCGTATATAGCGCTTTTAGGAGGGTGCAAAGGTACGGAAACTAGGAACGTATATTACAAGCGAATTTACCGGCATTGCTTAATAGATAATAATGTAATTTAGTTTAAAAATAGCATGGCTACATGGCGAAAGATATTTCTAGAGTTAGCTACCAGGGCGGTAATTCAAGTGCACCATCGTTATTCCGTTTGGCAACTGGGCCAAAAGGAATTGACCGTTGACGACTTTGAAAAATTAAATCAAGGAGATGGTATTTTTTTTGCTTACGAAGAGCACGTCCGCGATGCAATTGCACAACAAATAATTGAGACCGGTTTGTTCAAAACACACCCTATTAAAGGCGCCAATGGTGAGACTGAACATCGATCATATGTAATTGACCGAGAATATAAAATCGAAATACCCTATGAAATTTTCGTCAATTACGATGACGAAAAAGAGTTTCTAGACGATATAATTTACACGAAATCTAAAGCAGAGCTAACTGTTCTCGGCAAGAAAAAAGAATTCAATGTAGATATAGTATTCAAGCGACTAGAGGATATAAATAAATCAGACAATAGTCCTACTCGTCCAAGTTTAATTGAAGCTAAGAGATTTGAGCTTGTCAATATTGATTTCCTTCAAAATATAGTTACAATCGGGAATCCACAGATTGATGCGATTGACAAAGATATTTTGAAGTTAATGATCAATTCACGATACGCTAGAGACGTAGGTATTGAATTCAACGGCAAAGTGCACAAAATTTGGCCATTCCCACATTTGCTTATCTGGGGCAGAGGAAACGAAGCATTCAACATAAATACAGCACTAATAGATCAATTAAAACGCAGGTGATACTTAAATGTTAATGAAATGCAGGTCAAGAAAATTCCTTTGAGTTGGACACAAGGTCACCCTATTACTGTAGAAACATACATATGGATTGCGTTGATCCCCTTGCTTGACGAAAGTGCTCCCTCGGTATAAACCAACACTCGCTCTTTTGCAACGAGTGCAAATCCTCGTTGTTCGTGTTCGGCGAAGCCGGCATCGCGAACTGCAAATGAAACTCCGTCTGCGACGGCATTCATTGCGACGTGGCTTGATGTTATGCCTCTTTATCCCTTGGCGGGTTTCCTTTAGCGCGGCCTGCTATGCAAAAACCATCACTTCACTTTCCGCACGGGCAGTGGGAATATCGATGCCTTCCGCTTTTAACCCTTCTAAATGGAACTGGATGGCCTCGTACATATTTTCTTCCACTTCTTTTTTTGTACTTCCGGTTGCTATACAACCATCCAGATCCGGGCTGTATGCACTGAAACCGGTTTCAGTTTCTTCAATGATCACAAGAAATCTATTCATCAGTTATACATCCAGTCTACGTTATATCCAAAGATAGGAAAAACAATACCTATGTCTACTCATCCACAGAACAGAAGTTGAATTTCTTTCCCAGCGCCTGTCTCATCTAAACCTACGCTGCTCCCCCTTCGTGATTTGCATTTTTTTTCTCTATGATTGCATTCCACCACTCTCCGCCAATATGATAGTTTAACATACTTCTAATTAATCCAGAATGAGTGTAAAATACACCATTTTTAGCCCTTCTCTTTTCCTCAACAGAGAAGAAGACAGTATTTTTTCCATAAAATTTGGCTGCGTCTGCTTTATCGTCTTTTATAGCTTTTTCCAAATTGTTGTCTATTAAAGCAATCAAATCACCAACAGTGAAAATGTTTAAATCAGTTAGATTCTCTAGTAGCTCTGAATATTCTTCTTTTCGTTCATTGCGCTCTTTATTTTCTTTTGGCAATTTCTCATCCAATATTTTTATAAGCAAATCAACATTAAGCTTTTCAGGTGATTTTGAATTGTTCATAGTCACTGTAATTTCTTTTCGATACGCCTGTCGCTCTTGCAGTACTCGCTCAAACTCTAAATCAACAGTTTCTAGCAACGCAGAAATCCGACTTATTGTCCTCTTTAACGGCTTGGGTACATTGTCTTCATTTTTGTAGTGAAAAATTTTAGAAGCTTCTGCCCAAGCATGCTGAGATAGAGTTCTAATTTGTACTTCAGATTTTATATTGGCAAAATCAGATAACGTAGGTATCCGTAACCAATGCTCTGATAATTCAATTATCTGATGCACCGATAGATAACCGAACTGATTATCGTCTAGTTTATCTTCAGTATTGTATTGGCTTACTACTTTAAAATTTTCACCTATCAAATTGACAACACTATGTACATCTTTCTTAAATAGGAGTATTATTCTTAAACCTATTAAATCTTGCATTTCAAGAATTGATGACTTTATAGTAAATCGCTTTTGATTTATTTTATCTGCAATGGAAGCCCCTTTCCAGCACATTGGGATCCTAAGCTTAGAATTCCACGTGGACAAGTTGTCGCG
>JADMIO010787657.1_pt1 | contig 16068 bp, 10 predicted proteins | sample 8958161 | NCBI WGS metagenome assembly JADMIO01 (sample SAMN16585339, study PRJNA669376) | soil metagenome | isolation source: Crop rotation soil | place: USA: Cullars Rotation, Alabama | collected 2011
TACACGAGGTTCTACTGTTCAACAAATTGCTCGACAAAGTAGCGCGGGCTCAGCCAGCTCAAACCACCCCGCACCCATCGCACGCGGCCCAACCCGTTTGCCGACGACTGGGCCTGGGTTGTCGCCCACCTCGAACGCGACCCCGCTATCCAAGCCAAGACCTTGTTCGCCGAACTCGTTCTGCGCTCGCCCGCTCGCTACCAGCCCGGTCAACTGCGCACCCTCCAGCGCCATATCGCCTCTTGGCGTGCCCACCACGGCCCGGCCAAAGATGTCATCTTCGAGCAGCTCCACCGCCCTGGTATCCTGGCGCAGTCCGACTTTACCCACCTCGATGACCTGGGCATCACCCTGGCTGGTGTCCCCTTCCCGCATCTGCTCTACCACCTGGTCCTGACCTACTCCAACGTCGAAGCCGTCCAGATTTGTTTTTCGGAGAGCTTTGAATCTCTGGCCGAGGGGCTGGAAGCCTGCCTCTGGCAGATTGGTGGTGTCCCTCAGCAACACCGCACCGACAATCTCAGCGCGGCGGTCGTGCGGATCGAGCGTGGCCAGCGCCACTACACCCAGCACTACCAGGCACTCATGACCCATTACGCCATGCAGCCCTCTACTAATACTGCCGGCGAAGCTCATGAGAATGGCGATGTTGAGCAAGCCCACCACCGCTTCAAGCAGGCGCTTGACCAGGCACTGCGTCTGCGTGGTAGTCGCGACTTTGCAGACCGCGCCGCCTACACCCGCTTTCTGCAGGATTTGCTACGCCACCGCAACACCACCCGAGCTGTTCGCTGGGCCGAGGAACGAGAGCAGCTACGGCCTTTACCGACCCGCCCGCTCGATCCGACCCGCGATCTGCGTATTGCAGTCAGCCGCTTTGCCACCATTCGGGTCCTGCACAACCTGTATTCGGTCCCGGCTCGTCTGATCGGCCAAACGCTGCTAGTGCGCGTGCGCGCCGAAACCCTCGAACTCTATCTCGGCGCCACCCACCTGCTGACCATCCCACGGCTGCGCGGGACCGGCCAGCACCACATCGACTACCACCATATCATTGACAGTCTGGTCCGTAAGCCTGGCGCGTTTGCCCAGTACCGCTACCGCGACGACCTATTCCCCTCACTGCTGTTCCGGCGCGCCTATGATCAGCTCCTCGCCCAGTTGCCTCAACGCGCCGATCAGCACTACGTGCGCATCTTGCATCTGGCGGCCAGTACAGCCGAGTCGGAAGTCGAAGCCGCCCTGAGCTTGCTGCTTGAGAGTGACACGCTGCCGACAGTGGATGCCGTGCGCGAACTGGTGCGTGGGCAGATCGATTCTCCGCTCCCACTCGTCACAGCAGCCGTGCTGGATTTGTCGTCCTATGATCAGTTATTGACGGCGGGGAGGGCAGCATGAGCAATCGCCTGGCTGAATTGACCAGCTTGTTGCAGCGCCTCAAACTGCCGACTATGGCCGAGAGCATCTCGGATGTAGCGCTCAAGGCAGCTCGAAACGGCCTCAGCCATGAAGCGTTTCTGCACGAACTGGCGCGCCTGGAATGGGAAGTGCGCGAACAGCGCCGCCTGGAGCGGCGACTGCGCGAATCAAACCTGCCGCGCGACAAGACCTTTCAGACACTCCAAGTGGCCTGCTTCTCGTCGCTGATACGGACACAACTGGAGCGGCTGCGCAGTGGGAGTTTCGTGCAGCAGGCCATCAACGTGGTAGCGGTCGGGCGGCCTGGGGTTGGAAAAAGCCACCTCCTGGCGAGTTTGGGCCATGTCCTGATCCAGCAGGGAACGAGTGTGTTGTGGCAATCGACTGCTCAATTGGTGCAGCGACTGCTGGCTGCCAAACGCGATCTGCGACTGGTTGCGGAACTGGCTCGGCTGGACCGCTTTGCCTGCCTGATCTTGGACGACATTGGCTATGTACAACATGATCAAGATGAAATGGAGGTGTTATTTACACTGCTATCCGAACGCTACGAGCGTAAAAGTGTGCTGATTTCCACGAACTTGGTATTTTCGGAATGGACGCGCATCTTCAAGAGTCCGATGACGACGCTGGCGGCAATTGATCGAGTGGTCCACCATTCGGTGATCCTCGATCTGATGCAGGTGGAGAGTTATCGGGCCAAGGAAGCGAATGAGGCGGTGAAAGGAGCAACGACAAGCGTGCCTGAAGCGACGACAAGCATGCCGCTCATGGAGTAAGTTGCACCTGCGGAACGGCCAGATGGACCCAGCGGGATTGGAGGGAGGAGGCCAGCCGGCCGCCGCTTGGCTAGACCCTTCCGCCGCGTGGTAGGATTGGCACTCCAGGCGCGGGGCGCAGATGCCGAGCAGCATAGCAGAGGCACCTGCGTCTACGGCCACCCGGACGCTGTCCCCCGCGCCGGGATAGAGGCACCACACCACGCGAGCGGAAGGGCGGCGGGGCGGCGTGTGCGATTCAGCACGATGAGCGAGCCGCCAACGACAACGGCCAATCTGCCGACGACACCAGGAGAAACAGACCGACCCAACGACACACGCCAGTCATCAACGGGAGGTCGGAACCGGCAAAAGTAATGATCATCAGGTAGCAGATCCTATTGACTTTTAACACACTAGAGCGGAGCCGGATAATCACGTGCTGCAGACACGGCTTCCTGGTACGGATATTGAACGCCGGATCGACGAGGTTATTGACCAGATCGGCCAATACACCGATCAGATCGACTGGTTGGTCTTTCCAGGCTGCCAACCCGGCGATCTCGGCAGGCATTTGGAAGCGCGCGGGATGCCCGGCGGCGCTGGCGGCACCTGGATGCTCGCTGATTTGGCCTCGCTACCCAGGCAGTTCGCTCTTGAGCACTTTCAGATTGCCTATGTGCGCGATACCGGGATGCTCGCAACCTGGCAATATGTCTCTGCCGCCGGCTTTGGCATTGATACGCAAATCTATTACGATGCCTACGCGCGCCACGGCTTTGGCGACGAGGCGATCGCGCTGCACGCTATCGGCTACCTGCACGACGAGCCTGTGACATCGGCAACCCTGTTGCTGGCCGGCGGCATCGCCGGCATCTGGGATGTTTCCACGCCGCCGGCATTCCGCGGTCACGGCTACGGGGGCGCAATCACCCTGGCGCTGCTGCAAACGGCGCGCGAGCGCGGCTACCAGCAGGCGTGGGTGTGGTCTTCGGAGATGGGGAAGGCGGTGTATAGCAAGATCGGTTTCGTCGCGATCGATTTTGGGATACGGGAATATCGGTGGAGAAAGCATTAGAGTGTTCTTCACAGCCGAATCGTGAAGCGTGAAGCGTGAAACATGAACTCAAGAGGAGTTCATGTTTCACGTTTCGCGTTTCACTGCGGTACTATCAGCCCTCGCCGTACTGTAGCTCCTCCGGCGCGCGCCGAACAGCGCGCAGTGCGGGCGCGGCCAGCAGCATCGTGAGTATGCCCAGCCCAAAGATCGCCGCGCCTGACCAGTAGGGCGACGCATGGCCCAACCCGGTGTAGAGCGCGGCGGCCCACAGCGGCCCCAACACCATCGCCAGCGATTGGACTGATTGGCTGCTGCCCTGAACGAGGCCCTGCTCGCGCGGGCCAGCCGCCTGTGAGATCAGGCCACGCAGCGCCGGCTCGATCAGCCCGCTGCTGATCCCGTAGAGCACAATACTCGCATACACCAGGGCCGGCGCCGTGACAAATGCGATCGCGCCGATCAAGATGTAGGCGACGATCGCGCAGACCAGCCCGGCGATCGTCAGCCGGGTTTCGCCGAAGCGCGCCAGCAGCGGCCCGCTCAACACCCCCTGCATCAAAATATCGAGCACGCCGATGACTAGAAAGAGCACGCTGATTGTGTCCGGCGTCCATCCCAGGCTGTCGATCAAGAGCACTGCCCAATTTGATTGGAGCACGGCGAAGGGGAAGGCATAGCAAAAGGCTGTCAGTAGCAGCCAGCGCAGGTGCGGCAGAGCAAAGGCTTGGCTGAGTTGCTTGAACAGATTGAGATCAACCAGTTGCATGCGGCTGGTGCGGTTTTCCGGGCGCAAGCTTTCAGGCAGCGCGAAATAGCCGAGCAGCATCGTTATGATGGTGGCACCGGCGGCCAAGTAGAACGGCGCCTGGTAGTTGATGCGCGATGCCATGCCGCCCAGCGCCGGGCCGACGATAAAGCCGACGCCCGCAGCCGCCCCAAAAATCCCAAAATACTTGCTGCGCTCCTTCGGCGCGGTTATGTCGGCTACGTAGGCCGCCAGGATACTGAAGTTGCCGCCGGTCAGCCCGTCGATAATGCGCCCCAGAAATAGTACCCACAGCGCGCCGCCAAAGCCAAACAGGAGATAGCCGATCGCTGAGCCCAACAAACAGATCAGTAGGATCGGGCGGCGGCCATAGCGGTCGCTGAACGCGCCCAGGGCCGGCGCGGCCAGAAATTGGCAGATCGCGTAGAGTGAGGCCAGCCACCCGATCGTGGCCGCCAGGGCATTCCGATCGCTGACATGCTGCGCCACGATAAACGGCAGGACCGGGTTGGCAAGCCCAATGCCTACCGTGCTGAGGAAAGCGGTCACACTCAATACGATAATGGCGCCCTGCCTGGGCGCACCTGCAGGCGTGTTTGGCTCCGTTTCTGCCGATGTATCGGGTGGGTTCATAACAGGCTCCTTTTTCACTATGACAAGGCTTCAAAACGTTCGCTCAACTTTACAATGTGCGTGTAGGCTATTCTGGAGGGGCAGCCCCTCGAACTCCCCTTTTTGGCCGCAACGGTAAAGTGTGTTTGAACCTACAACACGTTCTTAACGTATTTGGTGTTCCAGACCCCGAATGCATTCGGGGTGGCCGGGTGTGGCTCTAGCTTAAGGCGCAGCCGGATGAGCCGGCCTCATCGCCGGAGACGATTGCGGGGATGATTCCGTAGTGTTTGGGGAACAAATGCAAGCAGAGCTGTAAAAGCGCTTTTACAGCAAAACCTTTGCGTCTTTCAATCTTTGCGTGGCCCAGAGGCACCCCACGTTAAGACCAAGCATTTAGGCGAGGAAGGCGGTGGAAGCGCTTTTACACGAGCCGCAGGTGGCGCGCGACTTCGCCGGCTGCTACGCGGTTGCTTACATCAAGCTTGCGGTAGATGCTCTGGACATGGGTGCGGATCGTGTTAACGGAGACCACCAGTTCGCGCGCGATCTCGGAGTTAGATCTGCCGGCGGCGAGCAGACGCAGCACGCGCTGCTCCTGCGGGGAAAGCGGCTCGGCCAGCGCGGATGGGTGATCGAGGGGGAGCGGTTGGCTGGGAGCCAGGCTACCGGCACGAAAGGCGGCCAGCAGTCGCTCGACATAACCACGCAGTGGATCGGCCGGCGCGCGACGATCGATACTTTGGTTGAGGAGCGCCATCATCGGCGCGCCTTCATCCAGGAACAGACGCACGTAGCGCTCGGTCTGGGCTGCCGCGAGCACCGCGCGGATCGCCGGCCGGGCTTCCGCTTGCCGGTCGCTTGCTGCGTAGGCCAGGGCGCTGATCGTTTGCATTTCCAACCCACCGCGTACCCGACCTTCTTCCTGGGCTGCGGGCAGCAGGCCGGCGAGCCGATCGAGGGCGTGCTCCGGCGCATCCTGCGCGATCAGCAGACGCGCCAGCAGCGATTCTTCTAATTCATATTGAACACGTGAAATCGCCACACCGTTCTCGCGGCCGGCGGCCCAACGCTGCACGGCGGCAAGATCGCCGGCCAGGAGTGCAAGCCGGGCCTGCCAGGCCAGCAATTCGCGTTGCAGCCGGTAGAGTCGTGGCGATACTCGTGGCTGTAGACGGATGAGCATGGTAGCGAGCCGCTGCTGGGCCGGCGCGGTTTGGCCGCGCGCCTGTTGCACCCGTGCCAGCATGATCGCGGCATGCACCTGGAACTCTTCGTGGGCAAGGTGCTCGCCCATGGAAAGCACTTCGGACGCATACTGGAGCGGTGTTTCGAGATCGTTCCATTCATAGGCCAGGTTTGCCAATCCCAGCAGCGCGTGGCAGATATCCTCGCGATCGCCTTGATCGCGTGCCTCGGCTAGATTCTGGCGATATTTCGCGGCCGCCTCGGCAAGCATGCCCTGCTCGACTTGTACCGCCGCACGCATGCCTACGTGCGCGCGGTGCAAGGTCCGGTTGCCGACCGTCTCATTCAACGCTTGTGATGCCAGCAAGGTCTGTTGCGCTTTGTGATACTGGCCTGCGAAGGCTTCGTAGATTCCCATTCTGCTCAGACACAGTGTTCGCCACGTGGCGCTATCTGCGGGTAGCCAGTCGAGCCCCTGGCGCGCATACACCAGGGCTGCCTCGATTTCGCCGCGTTGCTCGCAGAAGAACGCGCGGTACGCTAGAACCTCGCCCAGCCGGGGGATGTTGCCGATCGCGCGCAGCCCAGTCTCGGCATCGTTCAGCGCCCGATCGACCAGCGCCTCGATCGCCGGTGCCAGGTACTCCGAGGGCGATGAGAATAGTAGTGCGATCGCATAGTACAGGCACAACAGCGGATGTTGCCGCAGCACGCTGTCCGGCAGTTGCTCCAGCCAGCGGCGCAGGGTATGAAATTCCTGCGGTTCGTTGAAGCGCTGGAGGTCGTAGACATAGCTGGGCATTTCGATCAGTCGCGCGATCAACACGGCGGTGTGTTCCCAATCCCGCGCCTGGAGCGCCGCTTCGATCGCTTCGGCCGGCAGGCCATGCTGCTCGTACCAGGCGCTCGCCGCGCGCGCCAGGCCAGGCAACGCGGTTTCGCCAAAGCGGCGGTGCGCCTCGTGTTGCATCGCCTCGGCGAACAGCGCGTGATAGCGATACCACTGGCCGACCCCGTCGAGTGGCTCCAGGAAAAGGTTGGCCCGATCGAGCGCCGCGAGCAGTTGGCCGCTATCTTGCCGGCCGGTGACGGCAGCGCAGAGCGAGCTGTTCAAGCGGCCGAGCACGCTGGTTTGCAGCAGAAAGGCCTGGGTTGCCTCCGGCTGGGTGCCCAGCACCTCGGCGACGAAGTATTCTAGGATCGGGCGGTGGCTGCCGGCCAGCGTGGCGAGGATTGTTTCGATTGCCGGGGCGGCCGCGCGGCCTTGAAGCGCGAGCGCCAGCAGGCGCAGGCCGGCGGCCCACCCCTCCAGCCGCCTGTCGAGTTGGCGGCCGGCTTCCGGGGAGAGCGGGAGCGCCAGCGTTTGCGTGAAGAAGCGCCGAGTTTCCTCCTGTGAAAAGCGCAGATCAGCCGTGCCCACCTCGTGCAGGTCGCCCCTGGCACGCAACCGCGCGAGCGGCAACGGCGGGTCGCTGCGCGCTAGCACGATCAGGTGCAGCGTCGCGGGCAGATGTTCAAGCAGGAAGGTCATCGTCGCGTGGATCTGCGGCGCGGTGATGGCATGATAATCTTCCAGCACCAGGATGCCGCCCTCGGAGTGGCTGGTCAACTGGTTGAGGAAGGTGGTCAGTACGATCTCGATCGCCGGCGCTTCGAACAGCGGCTGCGCCGCCGCGGCGAGCAGTCCCAGCACCTCCTGCCCGCGATCGGCCAGGAAGGGCCGGCAGGCAGTGATCACATAGCGCCAGAAGCGAATCGGATCGTTGTCGCCCGGATCGAGCGAAAGCCAAGCCACACCGTAGTTAAGAGTTGAAAGTTGAGAGTTAAGAGTTAGAAGTTGAGGGTTAGGAGGTAGGGGCACAATATATTGTGCCTGTACGGAGTTGTGAGTTGGGCCAGCCCGGATCAACTCTTCACTCTTCACTTGTAACTCAAAACTGCGTGAGGCGAGCCATTGGCGCACCAGCGTGGTCTTGCCGAAGCCGGCCGGAGCGCAGAGCAGCGTAAGTTTGCGGCTCAGGCCGGCATCCAGCAGGGCCAACAGGCGCTCGCGTATGACCAGATCGGGATGCAGGCGCGGTAGTTGGAGCTTGGGCGCCAGCAGCGGCGGTGCGGGAATCTCCGGTTGAGCGGGGGATGTTTGGGGAACACCGGGCGCCGCGAGTTGGCCGGCCAGCGCCTCCAGCCGCACGGTGGTGAGTTCAGCCGCGCGCCCGGCGTAGCGCTTGACGGTGCGCTTGCCGTGGCGCCGGTAGGCGTACCAGTAGCCAGCGCCGCCCTTGCGAGCTTCCTTCAAGAGGTTGATATGGCCGGATTGTCCGTGGAACGCGAACGCCGCGTGGCTTTCCAGCCAGGCGAACCATGCCTCGTCGCCGCCGCGCAGAAGCGGGCGTTCGCGGTCGCCCAGTTCATACAGTTCGTAGTTGCCGCGCTCGGCGGCCCAGATCAGCGCGTAGGCGGCGGCTTTTGGCATGGTCCTGGTGTTCCCCAACATTTGGTTGTGGATGAGTATATGCTGTAATCACATGCCGCGCAAGTTCTTGGCCCGGCCTCCATCGCAAGACCGATTCGTCAATCCGTCCAGCCGCCGATGTGTCGTGGCACGGATCGTGCTTTAATACAGGTAACAAATGACCCAGATGTCACTATCCACGCCCCGTCCCGCGTTGATATATAAAATTCTCTTCCCCCTTCCCGGCGGCCCAATTGGGCCGCCTTTTCTATTGTTCTAGGGGACTGTTTGAAAAGGTCGTAGCGCCGGGCATGATCCATAGTGAGAAGGAGACTCTTGAGGGGGCTTCCCCCTCAAACTCCCCCTTTTAGAAAGTTTCTAAGAGACAGTTTAAGGAGTGAGAATTCCTGCGCCGCCACAGACCTGGCAGACGCCGTTGCCCTTGCACTCCGGGCAGAGCGGATATGGCGGTGGATAAAGGATCGGCTTCCCAGCATCATCGTATTCGCGAATTTGCGGGACGCCACCCTGTCCATCACATAAATGGCACTTACCCGAGCCCTCACAGCTCGCGCAGGCATCTGGGCCAAATTCCTCACTCACGTGGGTAAGACGATCAAGATATTCCTGATACTCAAGCGCCTGGAGGTCGGTGGTCGCACGTGTCACACGGCCACGGGCTTCATAGTAGTAGGGTACGCCACCTTTGCAGCCATATGTCGTCGTTGTTCCATATTCATCATTGTAGTGCGTCGCCTCAAAATCAGCAGGTGATGTGGCGTTGATTACATGGTGCAAGTATTCCGCGACGGGGTGGATGGAAGGGTCGCGCGCATTGCCGCCGATTGCCGGACCGCTCGCACCCTCGTATGCGGTCAAGCGCCACGTATGGTCGTGATCGTCGGTTGCTTCAAGAAGATATTCGTACCTGGCATCGCTCCAATGACCGAGAGGTTCACCAAAGAGTTGGATGAGCGCGCCTCGAAACCACGCCATATACTCGCCATACTTACCGGCTTTCGTGAATTCCTGTTCGCGTTGGGGTTTAGAAATCTGGAGTTTACTGGTTCTGTTGAAGCTATCGCGATCGGCTACTTGACGAAAACGGTACATACAGCCTCCAAGTTTTTAAGACAAGGCTTTGGGAACGTTCGCTCAACTGTATAATGTGCGTGCGTACTATTCTGGAGGAGCAGCCCCTCCAACTCCCCTTTTCGCCACAGTTGTAGGGCCTTCACAGCGCGCCCACACCCTCTATCGCATACGCAACGGCTGCATCAATTGTCAGCGCGCGCCCCTCCGCCCACAGATCGGTGAAGCGGCGCGGGTCGAGCTGGGTGCGCATGCCGGCTAAGGCCAGCTCGTAGGCCGGCCGATCGACCGGCATGACCGGCGAGCCGATCTGCTCGCGGATCGCCTCGGCGGCAGCATACAGCCGCGCGGCGCGCTCCGGCACACCTTGCGCCAGCGCGACTTCGCCCAACCCCTCGCAACACTCGGCCACACCCAGCTTATCGCCCAACTCGTGGCGCAGTGCCAGCGCCTCGCGATAGGCCGCCAGCGCTGCGGTCTGATCGCCCATGCGGCAGGATGCCCGGCCAAGGCCGGTCAGCGAGAGGCTGATGCTGCGGATATCGCCAAGCCCGCGCAGCACCACCAGGCTTTGCGCGAAGTAGCCCGCCGCACCAGCGTTGTCCTGCTGGATTAGCGCGAGTTGGCCCAGGCTGCTCAATGTCGTTGCGGTGCCGTGCGCCATCCTGATCGCCTCCCAGAGCACCAGGCATTCCTCCAGCAGCGCGCGCCCGCGCGCCAGGTCGCCGCCTGAATCATAGATCACGCCCGCGAGGTTGTGCAGCGCTACTGCCGTGCCATAGCGATCGCCCTGGGAGCGCGCCAGCCCGGCCGACTCAACGAAGCAGGCTTCGGCGCGCTCGAAGCTGCCCTGCTTGTAGTACACGCCGCCAAGGTTGTTAAGCGCCGACATCAGGCCGGCGCGATCATCCAGCGCCCGGTAGAGCTCCAGGCTGGCCGCGTAGTGTGTGGCTGCTTCAGCGAAATCGCCATGTTCCTCGACCAGCGCGCCCAGCCCGTTCAGCGCCCTGGCGCGCACCGGCGCGGAAAGTGCGCCGCCATCCAGCCCCTGCTCCCCGACGGCCTGTTCGAGCCACTGCCGGCCCTCACGCGCATAGCCGCGAATCCACCAGAACCGCCACAGCGCGCCGGCCAGCCGTAGCCCGATCTCTGACAAGGTGACCGGGTAAAGGGGTGACACGGTGATCGCTGCTTCGGACTCGGTCACCTTGTCACCTTGTCCTCTTGTCACCGTATCACTGAGGCTCCAGGTGAGCGCCGCGCGGATATTGTCGTGCTCGCGCTCTAGTTCGTCCAGCCAGTGCTGCTGTTCAGGGCCGCGCAGCAGCGGCTCGGCTCGCTCGGCCAGGGCGACAAAATAGCCCAGGTGCGCCGCGAACGTCTGATCTTGCATGCCTGCCGCCGCGAGTTGTTCGGCCGCGAACTGGCGGATGAGTTCGTGCATCGTGTAGCGGCCATCCTCCGCGCGCCGCAGCAGCGAGCGATCGGCAAAGGATTCGAGCATCTCGGCCGGTGCGCCCGCGATCTCTGCTGCCGCTGCGGCCGCGATCGAGCCGCGAAACACCGCCAGCCGCGCGCAGATCTGCTGCTCGCGATCGGAGAGCATGCGCCAGGAGTAGGCGAACGCCGCGCGCACGCTACGATGGCGCTCTGGCTGGTCACGAAACGTGGCCTGCAACAGGTCCAGGTTGGCGGCGACCGCGCCGGCGATCTCCGCGAACGATTGCTCCCGGTTGGCCGTCGCCGCCAACTCCAGCGCCAGCGGCATGCCCTCGACCAGGTGACAGATTCGCACGATCGCGCCCTGGTCTTCGGTGGTCAGCTCCCCGATCCGCCGGAGCCGTTGCGCCCGTCCCAGTAGCAGCCGCACCGCGCTATAGCCGGCGATATCCTCCGGGCCGGCGCGCCGGGGATAGGGCAGCCCGCGCACGTCGAGCAGCCATTCCCACTGGAGGTGCAGCCGCTCGCGCGATGTCACCAGCAGCTTGAGCCGTGGCGCGTGGGCCAGCAGATCGACCAGCAGATCGCTGCCCTCAAGCACGTGCTCGAAGTTATCGCACACCAGCAGCATTTCTTTGCCGGCCAGCGCATCGAGGAGTTGGTGCTGCGGGTCGCCAGTCTCGTCGATCGGCACGGCCAGGGCGCGCGCCAGTGCCCCAACGAGCTGTTCAGGGCCGGCCAGTGCGGCCAGCGGCGCCCAGCAGGCCCCGTGAGCAAACATCACACCATAGACTTCGGCAGCCCGTAGCGCCAGGCGCGTCTTGCCGATCCCGCCTGGGCCAAGCAGCGTGACCAGCCGGCAAGCCGGCTCGGCCAGCAAATCGCCCAACTCTACCAACTCCGACTCGCGCCCAACAAACGGCGTCGCCTGGACTGGAAAGTTGAGAGTTAAGAATTGAGAGTTAAGAGTTGAGAGTTGTGAAGAGTCGGTAACTCTTAACTCTTCATTTTGAACTCTTAACTCTTTGGTAACTCTTAACTCTTCACTTTGAACTCGTAACTCTCCACTAGAGGTGCGGATTTGTTCGTAGAGCGCGGTCGTCTCGTCCTCCGGCGCGACTCCCAGATCCTCCGCGAGCACTCGGCGGCAGTGCGCGTACTGCGCAAGCGCCGCGCTACGCTGGCCTGCGCGTGCCAGCAGCCGCATCACCTGCCGGTGCGCCGGCTCGTTCCAGGGATCCAGTTCCAGGTGGCGCCGGGCCGCGCGTAACGCCAGGACGTGTTCATCGCGCGCCTCGTAGTGATCGGCCAGGCGGGCCAGCAGCGCGCGGGCCTGGGCCTCGAACTGCTCGCGCCGCACCAGCGCCCACTCCTCGAACGCGACACTATCGCGCGGTACCGCCTGATCCAGGAACGGCCCGCGGTATAGCGCCGCCGCCTGTTCCCACAACACCGCCAATTCGGCCGCATCCGCGCCCTCACGTGCGCGCTGTTCGGCCTCGGCCAGCAGCGCCTCGAACGCCGCCACGTCGAGCCAGACCGCGCCGCGCGGGTTGAGCTGAAGTGTCTCGCGGGTAATCAGCAGGAACGGCGGGTCGGCGGCCGAGTCGCGGATCGTCTGGCGCAGCTTGGAAAGCGCCTGGCGCAGGCTATTGCGCGCCACCTGCGGCTCCTGCTCCGGCCAGAGCAGTTCGGCCACCGTGTCGCGCTGGTGTGGCCGCTCGCGCTCGACCGCCAGGAAGACCAGCAGGGCGCGCACCTTGGCGTAGTCAAAACCGGCGACGGGCTCGCGATCAAGGGCGATCTGAACGGGGCCGAGTAGGGCAAGGGATAGTTGATTCATGGCGTCAGTGTATCACAAACGTAAGTGACTCGCCTGCTTTAGAACATCCCGTAGCATACTCGAAACGTGAAACGTGAAACGTGAACTCAAGGGGCGACTCACGTTTCACGCATCACGTTTCACGAAAGACCATTTTGCGCTGATTTTGCGATCGCCCGCTAAGATGCTCCCGTATTCGCAAAACACACCGCTGACCAGTGTGTACGGATATTTGTTCTCTGTTCTTTGTTCTTTGTTCTCGATGAGGGCACTATGGCCGGTACAGCCCAAACCTATCGCGTGTTTCTGCTGCGTTTTTGGCGCGCGCCCGGCGCCGGCCAGGGCTGGCGGGCCGCGCTGGAGGACCCGCGCACCGGGCGGCGGATCGGCTTCCCCGACCTCCCGGCGCTGCTGGCCTTCCTCGATGATCTGCACGACGATGCGGCGCCGCCCTCGGATTCCGCACAGTTGCCGGACAGCGCCTGCCGTCACCAACAGTGACACGGCGACAAGGTGACAGGGTGACACGGGATTCACGTTTCACGTTTCACGTTTCACGTTTCTCGGTTCTTGATTCTCGGTTCTTTCGAGCCATGCTATAAAGGAGCACACCAATGCGTTCCCCGCGACCTACGAATAACCCGGCCCGGTCGATCGCCGGCCGCCTCGCGCTGACCCTGCTGTTTGTGCTACTGCCCGCGCTGGGGCTGCGCTGGGAGACCGGCGCGCTTGCGCAGGCGCCCGCCGCCGATGGCGAGCACGTGATCTACCTGCCGTTTGCGTTCAAAGGGACGACCGGCGGCGGCCAGCCAACCCCAACACCGCCGATGCCGACTCCCGAACCGCCGATCGACACCGGCACCTTCCTCACCCGCGATCCACAGACCGTGAGCGCCGACGTGGCGGTGGACGCGGCGGGCGGAATCCACGTGGCCTACGCCGGCTATGTCGGCTACGGTTCGTTGAGCCCCGGCTACTACGGCTACTGCGCTGGCGGCGCGGACTGCGCCGACCCAGCCAACTGGAAGCTGGTAACGTTCGGGGCGGGCGAAGACTACATCGTCAAAGCCGAGCTGGTGCTGACCGCCGCCGGCCAGCCGCGCCTGCTGCTGTACAACGAGGAGAATGGCCGTACCTACACCTACGCGGCCTGCGACACAGGATGTACCGACCCGAACAACTGGAGCACCGCCGATGTCGCGGAGGTACAGTGGCATGTGGACCTGGACACCTTCGAGTACAGCTATCACACTTTCGCGCTCGATCCGCAGGGCCGGCCGCGTTTCATCTACGAAGATCACTACGGCAGCATCCACAACGGCCTGTACTACGTGACCTGCGACGCGGAATGCACCGACGCGCGCAACTGGTCAGAATGGAACATCAGCCTGGGGCCGGACTACGACGGTGACCGCGTGCAATCGCCCGACCTGAAGTTCACCGCGCAGGGCCAGCCGCGCATCCTGGCGCAGCTCTATACCGTCGATGAAAACTACCCGGAGGGCGTCTACTACATCACCTGCGACACAGATTGCGACCAGCGCGAGTCGTGGCAGCACACCCGCATCCTGGATCGCGGCAACGGGCACGCCTCGTGGACGCTCGCCCTGGACGCCAACGACCGCCCGCGCGTGGCGTTCTACCAGGCCGAGCTTGAAGCCGGTAACGGCAATATGCTCTCCTATGCCTGGTGCGACACGGGCTGCGACACCACTGACGGTTGGGCTCACTCCCCGATCGGGTTGGCCCAGGGCGATGGGCAGGACCCGGCGATCGTGCTGGACGAGCAGGGCCGGCCGCGGATCGCCTACACCAGGGACACGCTCGGCGGGATCGGCTACCTCTGGTGCGACAGCCAGTGTGAGTCGGGCGCGGCGCAGTGGCAGAACACGCTGGTTGAGCCGATCGACGCGCTGGACGAGGAGTACCCGATCCCGCCGCCGTTCGACTGCACGCTCGCGACATGGTCGGGCATCCGGCCGGCGCTGGCGCTCGACCCGAACGGCAACCCGCGCATCGGCTATGAGGGCGAGCACCTGCACGGTGGGGCCGGGTGTACCGCCAAGATCGATTATCGATCGGTGCGCTTCGCGTTCTTCGCGCAGCCATAGCCGGACGCAGTTAAGAGTTAAGAGTTGAGAGTTAAGAGTTAAGAGTTTTGTGGTCGATTTTCGCCCCGCCGGGGCGAAAATCGACCACAAAAGGAAGAAAGAGTACCGCCGCACTTTACAGTTGCGGCGAAAAAAGGGGGAGTTGGAGGGGCTGCCCCTCCAGAAGAGCCCACACGCACATTGTAAAGTTGGGCGAACGTTCCTGAAGCCTTGTTTAATTCCTTGTTTAATTCCTGTTAAGGAATGATGATCGATGTGCTATAATTCCACAAATACCCTCTTTCAACCTGATTCGGAGCACAGACATGATTTTGACCTTGATTGGCATGTCTGGCGCCGGCAAAACCTTCTGGGCCACGAGATTGGCGGCCCATGGGTTTACGTATTTTCACTGCGATGCACTGTTGGCCGGCAAACTGCGCACGCTAACCGACCAGGCCGGCATGTCGCTGCCGGAAATCGGGCGTTGGATGGGTTTACCCTACGAGGCCGGATTTCGGCAACGCGAGGCGCTGTATCTCGCGTGTGAGGTAGATGTCCTGCGGGATGCCATCCCATACGCCGCTCGATGCGCCGAAAACCGGACAGACTGTGTGATCGACACCGGCGGCAGCGCTATTTATGCCGATCCGGAGCTATTTCAGCAACTACGCTCGTTCTCCACCATCGTCTACCTGGCGGTTCCCCCCAGCCTCCACAAGCAGATGTTACTAACCTATCTTGATAATCCACTTCCCTTGATCTGGAATGGTCTCTTCAAGCCGGAAAACGACGAAAGCACCCAGGACACATTCGCTCGTTGCTATCCTCAGCTTATCAAACACAGAGAACACCTGTACGAGCTTTACAATGATGTTAGCTTCGAATACAGCTATCATCGCCACCCGGCCCTGACCACCGACCGTTTGTTGCGCGATATCCAGACCGAACCGAGAACCAAGAACCGAGAACCAAGAACCGAGAAACGTGAAACGTGAATCGCGCGCCACCTTGAACCGAGAAACGTGAAACGTGAATCGCGCGCCACCTTGTCACCATGCCACCGTGTCACCGTGTCAGGAGCGATAAAGGAAGCAATGTCCAAGGCAGCGATCATCTATGCCGGCACCGAGGATGGGCTGGCGATCTACCAGACGCTAGAGGATGGCGGATGGCGGCGGGTGGGCCACACGCTGGCGGGCGCTGCCGTACGCGCGATCGTTGTCACCGCGCGGAGTCTGCTCGTGAACGCCGAGGGCCTGCCCGCGCAGCAGAGCTTCGATGGCGGCGCCACCTGGAGTGCCGCCACCAAACCGGCCCCGCAGCCGATCGGGCTGCTAGTCGCGACGGCGCGCGGCCCCGGGGAAAG
>JADMIO011101965.1_pt1 | contig 16063 bp, 9 predicted proteins | sample 8958161 | NCBI WGS metagenome assembly JADMIO01 (sample SAMN16585339, study PRJNA669376) | soil metagenome | isolation source: Crop rotation soil | place: USA: Cullars Rotation, Alabama | collected 2011
TATCGCCTGGAGAAGGAGGCCGCTTAGCGACGGACGGAATTCTTGCGGACGACAAGGCGTATCTATGGAGGAACGGCGGGCGCTGGGAGATAGGGCAAGCGTTCCGCGAGAAGTACCGGGGCGAATTGGGAACACCCTGCCTTTCAATCGAATGCAGTAACCGGACCGGACGTTCACATCACAGCCCACCAGCGCCGAGCATTTCAAAACTTACAAAAGATTTCGCTGGAAACGCTCCAGCAGTTCTCGACGAGCGTAAATCCACGAATCATTCAGTTGGCGCTTAAGTACATGTTTTGAGCGGAGCGACACGCGCGCTTGGGCTCATTTCTTCGAGCCCCAGCTCCTCGTTTGCAGTCGCCGAACCGCCGTGAAACCTTTCAAAGCCTACTTCGATACAAGATTGAAGCGCTGCACGCGCCGGCCGTTGTCCGTCTCCGCGATGTAGATGTTACCTTTCGAATCCACTGCCATCGTGTGTCCGTGGGTGAAGTTGCCGGCCTGGTGCCCCGGCCGGCCGAAGCTCGAAAGGATCTTGCCAGTCTCGTGATCGAGAACGCGGACCTGTTCGGCGCGACCATCCATCACGTACATATACTTCTGTTGCGGATCACGGGAGAAGGAGACCCACCAAACGGTTCCGCGCGGGTCGGGCAGTTCCGGGGTGCCGGTGCGAACCCAAATGTTCTTTACAAATTTGCCCTGCTTATCGAACACCTGAATGCGGTCGCTTTGGCGGTCGCATACGTAGACCAAGCCATCATTGCCGAGCGTGACGCAATGTACCACTTGCGAAAAGACTCCCGGATCGCCAGCTTGCGTTTGTTCTTTGGTGGCCTGGCTGCCCCATTGGCGCAGATACTTTCCGTTCTTATCGAAGACAACAATGCGCCGGTTTCCATAGCCGTCCGAGATGTAGAGATCGCCGTTGCCCGAATCGACCGCAACGTTCGCGGGATGGAACAGTTTGTCGCGAGCCGCGTTCAGCGACTTACCTTTGCTGGTGCCGTCCGAGGAATCCATCACACCGCGCATACCGATTTGCAACAGAAGTTTCCCGTCGTGACTGTACTTCTGGACGATGCCATCCCCGTTTGAGGCGACCCAGACGTTGTCTTCCTTGTCGAATGAGCAGCCGTGAATCGAGTTGGCAATCACGTTTGGATCGCCCCACGACTTGATCACGCTTCCTGCCGCGTCGAACATGATGATCGACGGCGCGTTGATCGAAGTCTCGGCTTCCTCGGCCGTGATATTACGGCGATTCACCACCACGACATGATCGTGCGAATCGGCACACACGCCGCTGAGTTGTCCAGTAATCCATCGCTCTGGCAGCGGCTTCGGCCATGTAGGATCGACTTCGAAACGAGGCGGCGCTTGCGCGAAGAGCGCGCTTGGCGACAACAACACTGCAAACAGAGCGATGCGGTTCATGTCAGACATCCTAACGGGTTAGAAGATGTACTTCAACGCGACCTGCATGTCACGCATATCTGTGCGAGTGGAGCGAATCTTGCCGAAATCCGCGCTCGTCAGCGAGGTTGTCGGCAAACCCCAGTTCGGATGATTGGGCAGGTTGAACACCTCGAACCGGAACTGCAGTTCCTGACCTTCCCGAATTCGCGTGGATTTGAGCGCAGAGAAGTCCCAATTGATAATTCCCGGCCCAATGACTGTATTCCGTCCGACGTTGCCCAGCGTGCCGAGCACTGGCCGCGCGAATGCCTGCGTGTTGAAGAAGCGATTCGGATCCTGTGACCCGCGTGGTAGCGCAACCGTAGCACCGGTTGCGTCCGGCCTGGCGACGCCCTGGCCGTAGTTCGCGGAGTCATACCCTGAGACCACAGTCGCCGGAAGTCCAGTCTGCAGAGTCACAATCGAGCTGACCTGCCACCCGCCAGCGATAGCGTTAACGAATCCGTTGCGGTTCAAGTACGACTTGCCGCTACCGAACGGGAGCTCGTACAGAGTAGAGGTCACAAATCGGTGAGCGACGTTAAAGATGGAGAGTCCGCGCTCGCACTGCAGGCAGTAAGCAGTCTGCGGGAACTGTTGCTCTCCAAAGTGCTCGCGGGCGCCGCTCGAGAGGTCGATCGATTTCGACCAAGTGTACGTTGCCATGATGTTGAGTCCCGAACTCATTCGGTGTTGCAACCGTGTCGCAAGCGAATGGTAATTTGAATTTCCGATTCCCGACATCACCCAGCTCGAGACGAACTCCGGGAACGGATACCTCGACTGGGGTGCGCCGACGGGCGAAGCCACGGGTTCGTTGATAGGTTGCCAGGACTGAAGTTTGTGCGCCTGGCTGCCTAGATAGCCGACTTCGAGCACGGTGTCCTTGGTAAGTTGCCGCTGGATATTCATCATGTACTCGATCGTGTACGGCGTCCTGCGGTCTACCTGGATCCCTAGGATCGACGGGGTGGCCACCGTGACCAGGGAACCCGTATTCAAAAACGGAGAATTGAGGGTAAGTTCGGGGAAATTGTTATCGGCACGAGCTTCCCGTGGGCCCGCCAGATTGCGCGACAAATCGAAGAATAGCGCCGCGATCTCCTGCACGTAGAACATGCCGATTCCGGTGCGTATCGTCCACTTATCGGTAGGGGCCCAGGACAGGCCCAACCGAGGCGCGAAATCATTGTTGTCCCGATATACACCACGGTCGCCCAGGCGGCCGTCGCGCGCCACGTTAATGGAGGGATCGAAACGGATCGGAACATCCTGATAGAAGTCTCCCGAGCCCACTCGAACCAGCGTGGGATGGATAGCGCGATTCGGGGAGTTCACTAGTGTCGGGGGAACCTTAATCGGCCAGTAGATGTTCGTTAGCTTCTGGCTCTTGTCGCTGTACGGCGGTGTGTTCTCGTAGCGGATGCCCAAATTCAATGTGAGCTTGGGATGAATTCGCCAAGTATCGTCGAAGTAGTAGGCTTGAGCCGTCGCCCTCAACTGCCCGAACGCAAGACCGGCGGCTACGGATGAAGTCTTGTTGTAGCCCAGAAGAAAGTCCGCCATTCCGGTGCCGCTTCCAGATGAGTATCCCAACGACAATTGAGGATTCTCCGTCGCGGTGCCCGTGAAGCTCAGCGTGCCGCGCGGATCGGTATTGCCGTTGGTGTTAAAACGATCCCGGCGGATTTCCACGCCCATCCGCATCGAGTGCCGCCCCGTGATCCATGCGAAGTTATCCACCCACTGGAATACGTGGTTGTTGTTCACGTAGGGACCGTTCGAAACGTCTCCGAAACCGCTAAACGTGTTGATATTGACGGCGGGGATTCCCCAGGCATCCGGCGAGCCAGGCTCCATGCCTGGAATTTTCAACTCGCCGCCGACATTTCGAACACGCGCCAGCGGCGTTGTGAGCGCGTTCTTGAAGGAAGTATGCGAGACGCGGAATTCGTTTACCATCGAGGGCGAAAACACGCGGCTGTTGGAGATCATCTCCTGGCGCGGATCGGTGGCGATCTTGGTGCCCGTGAGTTTGATGGCTGCCTGCGTCTGCTCCTCCGCTGCCCAACTGAAGCGGCCAGACCAGTTTGAGTTCGCACTTTCGACGAAATCGATGCGCGTGGTGAACTGGTCCTTATCGATTGTCCGTCGATTTCCCTGCTGCCGGTTTCCGGTAAAGCTCGACGTGGCGACGTTCGGCTCGGGAAGAAATTCCAATAGCTGGATCGCCTTAGGATTCATGCTGGTGAGCGGAATCCGGTTATTTGGAAATGGCGTTGCCACGACACCGTTGCCCTGTTGAACACGGCTAGTCGGATCGTAGATGGTCGGGAATCCCGTGAAATCGCCGTTGCGCATGGGAACGTAGGGCACGTTATAGATGCCGCGCAATTGTTTGCGATCCCGGTAGCCGTCGTAGTTAGCCATAAAAAACAGGCGGTTGCGCCCGTCAAATACTTTAGGGATCTGAACGGGGCCGCCCAACGTGAATCCAAACTGGTTCCACTTGAATGGATCCCTGGGCGGACGATTCTGATCGAAAGCGTAGTTCTTCGCATCCAGCTTATCGTTGCGGAGAAACTCGAAAAGGGCGCCATGATACGAGTTCGTTCCCTGTTTCGTCGAGACGTTCACCTGTGCGATGGCCCGGCCGAATTCAGCGGGATAGATCCCCGTCTGTACTTTGAATTCCTGCAACGCGTCGATCGACGGCAGGAAGACGTATGTGTTGTAAGTAGGATCCGTATTCTCGACGCCATCGAGCGTGAAATGGTTGTACTCACTTCGCTGGCCCGCCACGGAAATATTCTGGGAAGCCCTGCTACCGCCAAGCCGTGATGCGGCGATCCGTGAATCGGAAAAGCCTGCTGTAACGTTCTGTGTGAGCGAGACCAGTTGGAGGAAATTGCGGCCGTTGAGCGGAAGCTCCACGATTCTCTTGTTTTCGATTACCGAGCCCAGCGTCGAGTTCTCGGTGGTCATCAGTGCAGCGGCGGTGGTCACCTCCACAACCTGGTTCGCCTGGCCGATCTGCATGGCGAAATCAACACGGGCGGTTTGTTGGACCTGAAGTTCCAAATCCGGGCGGTTCATGGACTGAAAGCCTTGCTTTGTCGCGCTCACGTCGTACGTCCCCGGCTGTAGCGATGGGAAGCTGTAGAGACCAGCATCATTCGTCACGGCTCGTCTCACAGCGCCGGTGGCCTTGTTCGTCACCTGGAGATCGGCGCCCGCGATGACACTGCCGCTCGGGTCGCGAACTTCACCCGTGATTTCACCCAGAGTCTGGGCGCACACTAATCTTGTCGTCGCGAAGATCGCGAAAGAAAGCACAGCTAGTCGCATACTTGGCCCCTTCAGCCACTGTCGAATCTGGAGCTACGCTAACCCTGAGAGGGAAGGCTCGTGCCCAAAAGCCAAAGAAAGATACCCCAAGAACGAGAACAAAGAAAGACGCGTGAATGCCTGTGTCGCCGGTCTACGCCAAGGCTTGTTTTATGAGGGATCCATGCACATCCGTCAAGCGGAAATGCCGGCCCTGATATTTGTACGTCAGACGTGTGTGATCGATGCCGAGTGTATGTAAGATTGTTGCGTTTAGATCGTGGATATGAACGGGATCTTTCGCGATGTTGTAGGAATAGTCGTCGGTTTCGCCGATGTTGATGCCGGGCTTAATGCCGCCTCCGGCGATCCAGCCGGAGAAGCAGCGGGGATGATGGTCGCGTCCGTACGCCTCGGGAGTCAGCTTACCTTGGCAATAAACGGTGCGGCCGAATTCACCCGCCCACACGACGAGCGTGTCTTTTAGAAGACCGCGGGCTTTCAAATCCTGAATCAGCGCGGCGGAAGCGCGGTCTGTAGCCTGACACTGTTCGGTGAGGCCCTTCGGCAAACCCGAATGATGATCCCAGCCGCGATGATACAACTGGATCACGCGTACGCCGCGTTCGGCGAGTCGCCGCGCCATCAGGCAGTTTGCCGCGAACGTTCCGGGAGTCTTGGATTCCGGGCCGTAAAGCTCGAATGTCTCCGCGCTCTCTTTCGAAAGGTCGGTGAGCTCCGGCACGGAAGCTTGCATCCGGAACGCCATCTCGTACTGTGCGATGCGCGTGTTGATCTCCGGATCGTTGTACTCTTCGTAGCGGATCTGGTTCAGCTTCTCGACATCTTTGATAAGGTGCTCGCGCTGCGATCGCTCGAATCCGGGAGGATCGGAAATGTACAGAACAGGATCACCGACGGAACGCAGCTTCACGCCCTGATATCGAGTCGGCAGGAAACCCGTACCCCAGAGCCGGTCATACAGAGGTTGACCACCATTGCCGCTGCGGCTTTGCGAGACCATCACCACGAACGCAGGAAGATCCTTGTTCTCGGTTCCGAGGCCATAGGAGAGCCATGAGCCAAGGCTGGGTCGTCCCGCGAGCTGAAAGCCGGTCTGTGCAAAAGTCGTGGCGGGATCGTGATTGATCTGCTCCGTGTAGAGCGACTTGATAACGCACAAATCATCGACGACCTTCGCCGTGTAGGGAAGACGATCGCTGACCCACGTTCCGCTCTGCCCGTGCTGCGCGAACTTGAACACCGACGGAATCACAGGGAAGCTGGCTTGCGTCGATGTCATGCTGGTGAGCCGCTGTCCGTTGCGAATGGAATCGGGCAGATCTTTGCCGTTCCATGTTTCGAGCATCGGCTTGTAGTCGAAAGTCTCCAGTTGCGATGGCCCGCCCGACTGGAAGAGGTAGATGACGCGCTTGGCCGTGGGTGCGAAATGCGGCAATCCCTGGAGGCCCCCAACCGATTCGTCCGCGCGAGCCTGCTCGCCCAGAACCTGCGCCAGCGCCGCGACGCCGATTCCATTCGCGGTTCGGCCGAAGAAATGGCGGCGTGTGAGTAGTTCTTGTTGTCGCCGTGGATCCATATCGATCTCCGTTATTCCTTCGTGAGCGTTTCGTCTAAATTCATCACGAGGCTCGCAAGCGCGGTGTAGGCCGCGAGCTGGCGCACGTCCAACTTCTGGTCGCGAGGAAATTCGCCCTGGCTGGCAAACTTCGGCGCTGCATCCGGCTTCGACTGAAACGTGTCCAGTTGATAATTGAAGGCGTCCACCAGAATCCGCGCTTCGGCAGGGCTCGGCTGGCGTCCGGTCACCGTGCTGAAGATGCGGGAAATACGGTCCTGCGGTGCGGCGTTGCCTTCCGCCATGATCCTCTGCGCGAGCACACGCGCCGCCTCGACGAATGCAACATCGTTCATCAGATCCAAGGCCTGCAGCGGCGTGTTCGTAATCGTCTGACGAACGATGCAGCTTTCTCTGCTGGAGGCATCGAAGGCGGACATAGTCGGGGGCGGACTGGTTCGCTTCCAGTACGTGTACAGACTACGGCGGTACAACTTGTCTCCATGATCCTGCGGATAGGCTTGATCCGAAAGTTCGGCCCAAAGCCCCTCGGGCTGATACGGCTTCACGGACTCCCCGCCGATTTCGCTAACGAGCAATCCCGAAACTGCCAGCGCCTGGTCCCGGACCATCGCCGCAGGCAGCCGGAATCGCGGCCCGTGCGAAAGCAGACGATTCTCGGGGTCCCTCTGCACGATCTCCGGTGTTGCTTTCGAGGATTGCTGGTACGTCGCGCTCATGACGATGGTCTTCTGCATCGCCTTGACGTCCCACTTCAAACGAATGAACTCAGCAGCGAGCCAATCCAGAAGCTAGGGATGCGATGGCGGCTCACCCTGGGAGCCGAAATCCTCCACCGTCCTCACAATTCCGGTGCCGAAATACATTTGCCAGAATCGGTTCACTGTCACCCGCGACATCAGAGGGTTGGACGGATCCACTAACCAACGCGCTAGTCCGAGCCGGTTCGGCGGAAAATTGGTGGCGGATGTCAGGAATCCGGGAAGAGTGGGCGTAACTTTGTCGCCGGGCCGGTCATACAAGCCGCGGATCAGAACGTGCGTCTCGCGCGGCGTGGGCATTTCTTCCATCACCATTACCGTCGGGATACTTTCGTAGAAAGCTTCCCGCTTTACGCGAGCGTCAATTAGCTGCTTGTTGGCATCGCGGATGTCCGCGGGGGCCGTATTCTCCAGGAAGTAACCGCTCAGCTTCTCCGCATCGCCGACGCTGCGACTGTATTCCGGCGATGTTGCGATTTCGCCGAGGCTCAATGGGCTCGCAAGTGCGGCGATTTCCTTAGTTTCAAGCGCCCGGGTGTAAACGCGCACTTCGTCGATGCTGCCCTTGAACCGATTTTGAGGCCCGCCACCGGCGCCGATTCTAAAAGGGGCTTGCCGAAGCTGGCCGCGATTATTCAGGTCATCGAGCAGGGTCTTATAACGCCATTCGGTTCCATCGACGTAGAGCTTCACCCCGCTCGCCCATCGCGAACCATCGTAGGTAATCGCGACATGGTGCCACTGATTCAGAGAGACGAGGTTTTCGCTTTCGAGACGAATTCCGGAGTCGAGCCAATCGTCGACCATATTGAACTCGATCTTGCCGTCTTTCAAGTTGAGGCCGTGCCCGCCCGGTTCGGTTTGATCGGCAGCCTTCGTGACGATCGCGCCTGTGCCAGCCGTCGGGTAGATCCACGCGGCCATCGTGTATTTGTCGTCGTAGTAATCGTGGCTCTTGAATCCAGCGACGTCGCCGGCATCAATGTATCGCTTTCCGTCGAACGCGGCAGCACGCCCGATGCGGCCCTCGGCGAATGCGGGGTCGCCTTCCTGGAACTTGAGACTGGTGGTCTTGCCGTCCTGCGCTTGCGATAACGGCGCGGTCAGATCGCCGTCGAGCATGTAATGCGCGACGAGACCTCGGGTCGGACCCCACTGCGTGGACGCAGACTTGTTGAGGGTCTTCTCCCAATCCTTTTGGCTTCGATTCATCCTCGCCGCGAGCGAATTGAATTTATTGGTGGCCGCGGAAAGCTGCTGATCGAGCTGATCGAGTTGCGTCTGCTGCGCCGTAGTAGGAGCCTTAACAACCGGCGGCGAGTTTCCCGTCCGCCGAGCTTTGCCAATCTCCGGAATATTATTGAAGTACGCGAAGAGCTGGTATAGATCCTTCTGCTTGATCGGGTCGTACTTGTGATCGTGGCAGCGCGCGCATCCCACCGTTAAACCCAGGAACACGGTGCCGGTGGTTTCGGCGCGGTCGAGCACATACTCTACGTGATACTCTTCCGGCACGATACCGCCCTCCGAGTTGCCGCGATGGTTGCGGTTGAACGCGGTGGCGATCCGCTGATCGAGCGTGGGGTTCGGCAACATATCGCCGGCGAGCTGTTCGATCGTGAACTGATCGAACGGCATGTTCTTGTTGAACGCGCTGATCACCCAGTCGCGCCAGCGCCACATGTGGCGCTCGAGATCGTGCTGATATCCGTTCGTGTCCGCATAGCGCGCCGCCTCGAGCCACGTAAACGCCATGCGCTCCCCGTACCGTGGTGATTGCAACAGGCGATCGACAACTTTTTCGTACGCGTTCGGAGCTTTGTCGTTGACGAAGGCGTTGATCTCGGCAAGGGTCGGAGGAAGTCCGGTTAAGTCGAAGGAGACACGGCGAAGCAAGGTTGCTCGATCCGCGGGTGCGGAGGGCTTTAGACCCTCGCGCTGCAATCGCTCGAATACGAACGTATCAATAGGATTTCTGGCCCCCGCGACATTCATGTTCGGCGTGGGCTGTTTCGGCGGGATGAACGACCAGTGCTGCTGCCACGTGGCTCCTTGCTCGATCCAGCGCCGAATCAGGCCAGTTTCGCGAGCGCTGAGAGCGTCAGCCCCGAAAGGCATCCTTTTCTTCGTATCCGTGGTCGTGATGCGATCGAGCATCACACTTTTCGCCGGATTACCGGGAACGATCGCGAAATTTCCCGATCCGCGATCTTTCTTTGCGCTTTCTTCCTGATCGAAGCGCAGCGAGGACATCTGTTTCGACGGGCCGTGGCACGTATAGCACTTATCCGACAGAATGGGCCGGATATCGCGATTGAACTCGACCGTCGCGGGAAGCGAAACTTCAGCCGGGGATTGGCCGAATACCGTCGGCGTTAGCGCCGCTAACGTAACCAGACTCGCCAACCAAACTCGTCGAGGAGCCATAAATGCCTCCGGAGCTACAATATCACGCGGATGCGACCGGGAGAATGGGTCAACGTCGTGTCAACAGCTTAGTTTAGTGAATCCGCTTGGTCCCACCAATAGCCCTTTGTAGCCATGCGGAGATAACGGGGTAAACTACTGCTGCTACTAGCATGTAGGGGCGTTTTGCCTCCTTCCGGCGCACGGGGCCATCGTCAGAACCGAATTTCCACTTCATAAGGTTCCAGGACACCACTGCCGATCAGGTGGGTGTTAAAATCTGGGGTGCTTCCGGATCTTACGGTGGGCGGAGACTCAGAGGTTCAACTTTACAGGCAACGCGTCCTCCTTCTTGCATTGGAAAACTACGTTAGATGAACGAGGAAAACACGCCCTCCCCTGTGCGCTCGCGGGCGGCGATCGTTGAAACGCGAGATGACCTTTTCGTAGGGGACAATCCGAAATCATCGCTGGTTATACCGAAGCTTCTGATTACGAAGATTTGGGATCACGCCCGCGAAGGTTTGGGAGGCTCGACGTTCGGAGGTCCGGAAGTGGGCGGCCTCATAATTGGGCGAAGAGTTGCAGACGCTGTTCACGCCGAGGAAGTCATTCCGTTGCCTACGGAAGATCGCGAAGGGCGATCCTTCCAACTGGCCGCTCCCGACAAAGCGCCCATTGGGGCCATCGTGGAATCGGCACGCGGCGACGCAAAACTTGTGGTGGGCTACTACCGTAGCCGAACTCGTGGGGAGGAGGTACTCCGGGCGAGCGATCTCGTGTTTCTGAGGGCGATCGAGACCGCCCACGATACTTACCGCGACGATTTCCGATGTTGCCTGGTTCTCGCGCCAAAATCACCTTCCATGGCCGCGCTGAGTATGGCTGTGCGCCAAGAGTCGGACTGGACGAATCTGCCGCCGATTTCCTTGCAATTGAACGAAGCAGGCAACCTTGGAGTCTCCTTGCCCGCGATTTTCGAAGGAATCCCACCGAATCCCGCCGAGAGAGGCAGGCCGAAAGATCGGGTCGCTCCCTCACCCGCGAGGTCCATCGTTGACGTCGCGGCCGAAGAGATCAGCGTGCAGCCGGTTCTAGCTCGATCGGGACTTCTCCAAAGACGCTATATAGGGTGGTACGCCGCTGGCATCTTGGTCGGAATCGGCATGCTCTGGATTGCGACAAGGCAGACTGGTATGTTCGTTGCGCGTCTTGAGCGCGAACGCTCGCCTATCGTAGAGCCAGCTGGCACCACGGAATCGAAGTCGACAGACCAAGTGCGGCAGGATCGTGAAGAACCCGCCACAGGCGATACCGCACAAAACGATCGCCCTTCGGACGCGACACCGAGTACAACTCCTTCACCCGCAGGTCCGATGAAAACATCGAAGCAGGTAACGCCGGATACTCGATCGCCGCGGAGGTTGCGAGCTTCTCGCAACGTTCCGCGCGCTGTCGGAAAGGATGTGGGCGCTGCTCCTCCGCGCGTTAAGGCAGTAGTAGTAACAGTCGAGGCGAAGCGTGTTAGTGCGATGCCTTCGGCTGGCGCTAGCGCTTCCTCCGCTGCGCAACTAAACCAAGTGCCGCCGAATTATATTGGCCCGAAAGCGATTCAGCAGCCGCGTCCGCCACTTCCTGATAATGTTCCATCCGGACAGGAAGTTCAAGTGAACATCGACGTCAGCGTACGTGGCAAGGTAACCAAGGTGACGCCCATTCGCTGGGGTGCGGCAGAGGCTCCGCTGACTGTGTGGGCCGTTCGCGTGCTGTCATCCTGGGTATTCGAACCGGCTAAGCTGGACGGCCAAGCTGTGCCGAGTCAGATAACCTTCACAGTCCAATCTAAGTAACTAGGTCCTGGCGTTCTGGCCAGTTTGTTGCGCCGGCCGCGTGAATCGCAGCTTACTCCACCAGCGCTGAAGCCAGGAATCCCGCAGGACGCCCTGAAACAGAAGCGAGAAATGGCACCGGTTTTGAGTTTTGCATGGATAGACGCAGAATCATGGCTTACGCTGTTGAACGTTCTGATTGTGGAACAAGAAAAACCATTTTCGAGCAATCTTCGATTGGGTCTAATGCAGGCCTGCTTATCGACGCACCGAACGGTCCAAAATCCGGTTTGTTCCCACTGGCCGCCATGCACCCAACAACCGCCCCTCGTTCGGGGTTGTACCCCGACGGCCGCGCGATTTGTAACGGTACAACTTGCCAAGAGCCACGTTAAACGAGAGTCATGCATAGGAATACCATTTCGCTTAAAGCTTTTCGGTGTGCGGAACCTTCATGGGCGAGAAGGCGAACGGCGGGTGTTATACTTGCATAATTCGTATCGCTCGTCGTAATTAGTTACACACCAAATACGCAAGCTCCCGGTAGCTTGAGATGAAGCGGCAAATCGTTAAACGACAGATTCCACCGGCACCGAAATCCAGTTCAGCATCTGCTGAAGACAGCTTAATCGCGAGGCACCTGGAACTAAGGGTAAACGAAACTTCAGAAGTCGCCGCACCATCACCGATAGCGGTGCAACCGGCCGACGTTTCTTTGACGCCTTTAACCAAGTACTGGTCTTGGATTGTGCTGCTGTTCGTCGTTTGGCAACCCTTCGAACTCGGCTTCTACTTGGATGACTGGTCTGTTCAGGCATATGCCGCAAGGATCGGGGATGCCTTTAGCAAGGAGAGATTTCAAGCCATTTTCTCCGTTGACCCGTCACGCCCCGGGTTGGCTGTCACCAGATACGCACTCTCCTCGCTGCTAGGAGGCCGCCCGCTGCTGTGGCAGCTCGCGATGTTACTCGCGAACGGGTTTGTGGCCCTGGGGCTTGCTCGGGCGGCTCGAGCAATTACGGGGAATAACCGGCCGGGCGCGGACCGCGTCGCGCTGAGCATCGCGCTCGCCTGGATGTTGCTGCCATGGAGCGCGTCATCGCAGTTTTGGACGATCCTGCTCCCAGTAGAGTTAACCCTCGCGCTATTCGCTTATCTTCTGGCCCGGATATTCGAACGCGAATCACCGTCGTTCGGCGGTTCGGTTATCGACTGCATTATCTATTTTTGGATTTGCATCAGCTACGAGGCCTTTTACGGCCAGTTCGTTGCAGTGCTGCTCCTTGGCGTCGGACTCTTGGTAACCCGGAACACAACGCTTCGAGCCGTGGTATTCAACTGCTTCTCTCTTGGGACGGCACAGATCCTAGCTGTTCTTTGGTACTACGAATCCGGAAAAGTAACCAAGGCGCAGAAGGGCATCGATCCGACTTGGATTGTTCGTACGCTGCACAATCTCAAGAGGGCGGTCCCCGAGATGATGGCTAGTGCGACGGAGACAATCTGGGTGCTAGAAGGGATTGCACTTGGGTTAACGGTCTTTGCAGGATGCATACTGTGGCGCTCACGGCGAGAATGGGCCAGCGCCCGACAGATTCTAGGTTCGATGATTATTGCGCTGGCTTGCATTGCCTGCGGTGCACTATCGATCGTTTGTTTCTCCCTCGGCGGCCGGATGATCCTCGCGCTCGGCGTGGAAAACCGTAGTTTAGTCCTGCTCAGTTTTTGGCTTACCTTGCTCGCGGCGCTGGCGGCAATTGCGGCGCTGCCAATCGCTAGTCCACGGGCGCAAAAGGTATTGGCCTGGTCTGGATTAGCGTTTGGAATTACGCTTGGGATGAATCACACCGTTAGGGTGCAGGAATGGGCTTCGGCCTGGAGCGAGCAACAAGCGATCCTGCGAAGCGCGCCACTGGAGCAACTAAATGCCGTTGAGGCAAACGCTCGCATAGTCTTCGTTAATCCGGTAAACGTCAAAGGAGCACCTGTCTTCGCAGCGTCCTGGGACATCAATCATGCTTTACCGCTCACCTATCCTGCACTAAGGACGGGAATGATCACTGTTTATAATCCGTGGGAGGGAGGCCCGCTGGCTTGGGATGGGAACCAGTTAGGATACGTTGGCCAACCCCCGCTTTCCATGACCCGCAACGTGTACGTTTGGATACCCCTCGAGCGCTCCTTCCGAAAGATGGACCGGCCATTCCGGATCGGAGCGGACCTCAAGGTTATTGATCTCCCCTGACCACTCGGTTGCGTATGAAGAAACTTGTCGACATCATCCTTCCAGCCTATAAGGAAGAAGAGGTGCTTCGGGAGTTCAATGCCTCTCTGTTCCAAACGTTAACAAGCTTGACGGAAACTTATCAGTTTCGCGTAATTTATGTGCTTGACCGGTCTCCGGACTGTTCGTTTGAAGTACTGAAGGAACTCGCCGGAATCCATCCAGAGGTTTTGGTTCTTCACCTCTCGCGCCGTTTCGGACACCAAGTGTCCTTGGTCGCAGGAATCCATCAATCGAAGGGAGACGCCGCGATTATGATGGATTGCGATCTCCAACATCCGGCATCGCTTATCCCGGTTCTGCTCGATCATTTCGAGCGGGGCCACGACATCGTCCAAACTATCCGCACCTACGGGGACGGTGTATCGAAACCAAAGCGCATCGCCTCCAGATTGTTCTATGCGCTCCAGAATGTAGTGTCTCCCGTACCTTTGCAAGATGGGGCCGCGGACTTCCGGCTAATCTCTCGCAAGGTGGTCGAGGTATTTCAGCGCGACTTCACAGAGCATGATCCTTTTCTAAGGGGTTTGTTCCAATGGGTCGGCTACTCGACCGCCTGGGTTCCTTTCACAAGTCCTCCGCGAGGTGGCGGCAGCACAAAGTACGATCTGCGCCGGCTGATGCTGTTTCTTGTGGACGGCGTCCTATCGTTCTCAAAGCTGCCGCTTCGACTTGCGGCGATTACGGGATTCTTGATTTCCTTCGCCAGCGCCGCGTACGGGGTATATCTCTTACTTGCGTACGTATTTTCAGGGGCTCTACCTCCGGGGTACCCGTCTATCATTTTGGCCGTGCTGATGCTGGGTGGGTTGCAACTATCAGTGTTAGGCGTGATCGGAGAGTATCTCGGCAGAATCTTTGACGAAGTTAAGAATCGGCCCCTGTATATTGTGGATGAGACGATCGGCGGGCAGCAGCCTTGAGCACGCCCGTATGCCTTGTCTGCGCAGCTCAGATGGCGGACTGGCACATTCCCGGTTTAGTTCGCTGCGGGAATTGCGGATTCGTGACCGCCAATATCAATCTTTCGGACGACGAGCTGAGGGGCTTATACGGAGAGAAGTATTTCTGTGGAGAGGAGTATGCGGATTACATCCGCGACCGATCTACGATAGAAAGGTCCTTTTTATCCCGTTTGCGCACTCTGCTGCCCTATGTGAGCCGCCCGGAGACCAAGCACCTGTTCGAAATCGGCGCCGCGCATGGCTTTTTTCTCAATCTCGCGCGACCTTCCTTCGGCAGTGTCAGCGGAATAGATGTATCGAGTTTCGCGGCAGAATTTGCGCGGCGTGAGTTCGGTCTGGATGTGCAGTGCGGAGATCTGTTGAATAAGGAGGTTGAGGGGGACATCGATGTCGCATGCCTTTGGGACACGATCGAGCACCTCCGGCACCCGGATCTCTACGTCGAATGGTTGTCCGGGCGCATGCAATCCGGGTCCGCAGTGGCGATCACGACTGGGGATATCGAGAGCTATGTGGCACGGTGGAGGGGAGCGAAGTGGCGCCAAATTCACCCGCCGACTCATCTCCACTATTTCTCGGTCAGAAGCCTGACACGCCTGCTGAATAACTATGGCTTTCGCGTGAAGCTTGCCAGTCATGACGGAATGTATCGAAGCGTCGATATGATGGCGTATATCATCTTGTGCAGGCGTCATCAACATACGGGAATATATCGCGCGTTGAAGTCCCTTGGCATTCTGAACTGGGATCTATACATGAACCTTCGCGATATTATGTTCGTGATCGCCGAGAAGACGGGTTGACTACTCTCAGATTTACAAGTCGGGGAGAACCAGGCGCTCACGACGCCTGAAGAATGCGAAGTTGCGCACGGTGAACGCTTGCATGGAAGAGGCCAACTATCGCACTGCCCGCCGATTCGATAAGAGCGTCAGTTTCCCGACTGCGGGAAACGATCCCGCATGAGATGCGAGCATCTAACGGCCGTTTAGTAGTCCTTTGAATGCGAACTTTTGCACGCGTTGCTTGCCACTCTCCACGTTGGTCTTCTTCGTGGGCAGTGGGAGCGCTTTCCAAAGCTGGATGTCGCAGGCGTGACTTCGAGATTTAAGCTCCGGTTAACAGCCTGGAGAGAGTCGCCCGGGCGAAATTCTCCGTTTGAGTGTTAGGATCTGTGTTCGTCTCGGGGAGCCAAACACTTGTTATCCGAAACCATACCCGCTGTTTGTTAACGCCATCAGCCCCCGTGTGCTTGCGGAAACCTCGGGCGATATCTCCAATTCCACCAAACATTTCCCCGCCCTTCCGTTCTCTCGTCTGCCGCTGGAGAGCGCGGTAGTTCCAGCCCGCGCGACGTCGCCGGTGCTGTGGTCCGCAGAAATTCGATCTGCCGTCCGGCGAGTGATGTAAACTGCTGAATTGCTTACTCTGAT